>Ga0307374_10005540_pt1 | contig 20386 bp, 12 predicted proteins | sample OX3MG_FD_202532 | JGI IMG/M metagenome (GOLD analysis project Ga0307374, IMG submission 202532) | Soil microbial communities from Risofladan, Vaasa, Finland - OX-3 | ecosystem: Environmental > Terrestrial > Soil > Coastal area > Acid sulfate soil | place: Finland: Risofladan, Vaasa | collected...
GCCGACACGCTGTACCTCGACACCGCAGTAGCCCGACACCACGCAGCGGCCAACCGGCCGCCCTCCCGGTAAGGCGGTCCGCATGTTCGTACCCGGCCACTACCGCGTCACCGACGACGCCTGGCACCGCCGCATCATCGGCGACCACCCGCTGGTGACGCTGGTGACCAACGGCGAGACGCTGCCGTACGCCACCCGGCTGCCCGCCGTGGTTGCCCCCGACCAGCCCGCTTCTGGCCCGCTCGTTGGCACCGAGATCTACGGCCACCTCAACCGCGCCAACCCCCACTGGGCGGCGCTGCGCGACGGAACGCGGGCCCGCCTGATGTTCGACGGCCCGAGCGCCTTCGTCACCCCGGCGGTCTACAACGAGGACCCCGCCGCCCCGACGTGGGACTTCGCCGTGGTGCACCTGTGCGGCCGCATCCAGCCGATCCCGCACGCCGAGGAGACCCTCGCCGTGGTCCGCTGGACCGCCGAACGCCTGGAGCACCGCTTCGGCGACGGCTGGGACCAGACCTCGTCGGTCGACTACTTCCGGCGGATCCTCCCCGGCGTCGGCGCCTTCCGCCTGCACGTCGAGTCGGTGGAGGCGCTGTTCAAGCTGAGCCAGGAGAAGAACGCCGACGTCCAGGAGTCGGTGATCCGGCGGTACGAGGCCGACGAGAGCGGGACCGGTTGGCCGCTGGCCCGGCTGATGCGGGGGTTCGGGATCGGGCACGCCGGCGGCGTGGGGGTGGGGGCCGCCGCGGCGGGTGACGGGGCGGGCGAGCGGGGTGCGGGGGGCTGCCCGTTCTGAGGCTCGGCGGGGGTCTCAGGGGCTTGCTGAGGGCGGGGGGTGGTCCGGGCCTCGCCGGGGCCGTGGTGGTGGCTTCAGGGGCTTGGACGGCGCCGGCGCGGGCTGAAGCCCCGATCAGTCCCCGGAGCAGCCCCAGAACGCGACAGACTCGGGACGGCCGGCTTGGAACCGCACCAGGCAGCGGCCGGTCCAACGACCGTCGTCGTCGCGCAAGGGCGAGTCCTCGGCCGGTGCGTCGTACTCAGCGCGGCTGGGCTGGTCATGGCCGAACACTGCGACGTCCTCCTCGTCGCCGGACCAGCCTGATGCTCCCACGAGCCGCCGCCCATCGGTATGGCACTGATCATTCGCCGCGCGTCGGCCCTCCCCCTCGACACGCTCCATCAGCTGCGCTCGGCGGTCGCGGGGGCCACCGAACCGGATCGGCTCCGCAGCCGCAACCCGTACCGCTACACGTTCTGGTACCCGCTGGGTACGCCGCCGCGCAACCTCGTCGAGGCGGCTGTGCGGGAGAGTCTGATCCACCACATCCCCGACGAGACGCGGGCGGCCGCGGTCGGGGTCGAGTGGTGGCTGGGGCGGCTGACGCCGCCGTACGCGACCAACTTCGAGTTCGGGCTGCACCACGACTTCGGCGAGAACCCGGAGACCGGGGAGCTGGAGTCACCGATGCTGTCCAGCGTCATGTACCTGACCTCGGTCGACGACGGACCGCTGCTGGTCTTCGGGGGCGATCCGGATCCGGGGTCGCCGGGCCAGGACCACGTTTCCCGGAGGAGAACCTCTACGTCACCTTCCCCGGCAACCTGCGGCACTCGGTGGCCAGCCGGAAGGACGTGCGCGCCCCGGAGCGGGCGGTGCCGGAGGACCGACTGCGGCTCAGCGTCCTGGTCAACTGGTGGCCCTACCAGCCCAGCGACGTCGCCGTCGAGCCGATGAAGCGGGTCGCCGGCGCGTACGACGGCACGATGTACCCCGAGCTGCTGGTGCCCGCCGGCCAGCCGGCGTCGTAGGAACACCGGCCCGGAAAGAACAGGCCCCGTACAAACCAGGCCCCGTACAAACACGGACCGGACTGCGGCAGCCCGCAGTCCGGAACCGGTCCCTCAGGCGGGCCCCCGACCACGGGGCCGGATCTCCCCCGCCGTCAGACGCCCGCCGCGCTCAGATCTCCTCGTAGTACATCCGCCGCGCCACCGCGGCGCTGATCGCCTCGGCCAGCGCGTCGGCGTGCGCCTCGTCGAACAGGGTCAGGTGGCTGCCGCTGATCTCGGCGGTCTCCACCCGGGCCGCCACGGCCGCCCAGCCCCGGTCGCCGTCCAGGTAGCCGGCCGGGAACGGCCGGGCGTCGGGCGGCAGCGGGTCGCTGGCCCGCAGGACGTCCAGCTCGGCCGGGTACGGCTGGGGGCGGTAGTCGAGGAACGCGGCGCGGTTGCGCTCGACCATCGCGGTCAGGTCGGCCAGCGCCCCCGCCTCGGCGTCGACGCCCTCCAGCCGCAGCACGTCCAGCGCCAGGATCGACTCGCGCACCTGGGCCGCCTCGGCCGCGTCGGACATGAACGCCGGCGGCGCCCAGGTGTCGATCAGCAGGGTCGCGGCGACCGGCTCGTCCCGGTCCAGCCAGCAGCGGGCCATCTCGACCGCCACGCAGCCGCCCATGGACCAGCCGGCCAGCACCACCGGGGCGACACCACGCACCTCGTCGACCGCGTCCACGTACACGGCCGCGATGTCCTCGATCGAGGCCGGCGGGTCGTCCGGCAGCGACTGGAGCGCGTACACCGCGAACTGATCGCCGAGGCATTGCGCCACCTCGTAGAACGGCAGCACCGAACCGCTCGCGGCGTGCACGAGCACCAGCAGCGGCGCGCCCTGGTTCTCGACCAGGCTGACCAGGTTGTCCTCGTCCCTCAGCTCGGCCTGCGCCGCCTGCAGCGTCGCCGCGAGCTCGCGGACCGACGGCGAGGTGAACACGTCCTGGACCGTCGGACGCACCCCCAGCTCGGCGGCGCACTCCTCGATCAGCTTGAAGACCAGCAGCGAGTGGCCGCCCATCGTGAAGAAGCTGTCGGTGACGCCGACGGTGTCGCGACGCAGGAGCCTGGCGAAGATCTCGGCCAGGCCCGCCTCCAGCGGGGTCGCGGGCGCGACGGCCCCGGCCGGCTCGGCGGGCGCCGCGCCGCCGCCGTCCCCGGCGAGGTCGAGCAGCGCTTCGAGGTCGATGCCGCCGCCGAGTGCCTCCGGGATCGCGTCCAGCACCGTGACGCCGGCCGGCACCAGGTGCTGGGGCAGGCGCCGGGCGGCGCCGTCCAGGAGGTCGGCGGCGGACGGCTCCCGGCCGGGTGCCGGGACGACGAACGCGGCGAGCTCGTCGGGGTGGCCGGGCGCCGCGGTGACCACGGCGCGCCACACGCCGTCCTGGTCGGTGAAGGCCGCCTCGACCTCGGCCAGGTCCACGCGCATGCCGTGCACCGTCGCCTGGCGGTCGAGGGGGCCCAGGTACTCCAGCACGCCGTCGCCCCGGTAGCGGCCGAGGTCGCCGGTGCGGAACATCCGGGCGCCGGGGGCGCCGAACGGGTCGGCCAGGAACCGGGTCGCGGTCAGCGCCGGCGCGCGGTGGTAGGCCTCGGGGAGGCCGATCTCGCCGCCGATGTACAGCTCGCCGGGCACCCCGATCGGCGTCGGCGCGAGCGCCTCGTCGAGCACGTACACGTTGACGTGGGCGGCGGGCCGGCCGAGCAGCGCGGGCGTCCCGGTGCCGGCCGGCACCACGGCGTCGGTGACGCGGCCGGTCTCGAACGGGGCGTACCCGGTGATCAGCTCGCCGGGGAACCGGGCCTGGAACCGGTCGCGCAGGCCGGCGGAGACCGGCTCGCCGTCGCAGAACACGTGGCGCAGCGAACCGCCGGCGCCGGAGCCGTCGGCCTGGAGCAGCGCCGTCAGGCCGGCCGGTGAGGTGAGGAGCGTGGTGACGCCGTGCGCGTCCACGGCCTCCAGCACCGACCGCGGGTCGGCGGCGGCGGCGAGGGTCGCGCCCTGGCTGAGCGGCCAGTAGACCTCCTCGACGGGGGCGGGCGCGCCGGCCGGCGTCGTCGCGAGCACGGCGTCGCCGGGGCCGATCGGGTGGGCCCGCTGGAGCGCGTCGAGCCGGGCCAGGGCCGCCGCGACCGGGTGGACGACCGCCGCCGGCCCGTCGGTGGTGGCGGTGTAGCGCAGGTCGAGCCGGCCGTAGCCGCCGCCGTCCTGGACGGGGATGTCGTCAGCACTCGTGTCCGCCCACGTACCGGCGTCCGCGAGGGACAGCAGCCGCCACGGGCCGGCCGGGACGCGCGGCGCCGCGGCGGCCTCGGCGATCACCACGACCGGCGCGGCGTCGTCGAGCATCGGTTCGATCTGGTCGGCCGGCAACCCCGGGTCGACCGTCAGCGACGGCGCCCCGAGCTTGGCCGCGGCGTACAGCGCGACGATCTGGTCGGCGCCGCGCCCGGCGCACACGCCCACCGCGTCGCCCGCCCGCACGCCCATGCCTCGCAGGTGCCGGGCCAGCCGGTTGGCCCGGGCGTCGAGGTCGGCGTAGGTGACCGGGCCGTCGGCGCCGTGCACCGCGACCGCCTCCGGGGTCCGGCGGGCCTGCTCCTCGAACGGCTGGGCCATGGTCAGGTGGCCGGTCTCCGGCCGGCGGTAGGGGTTGAGGCCGTGCAGGATCCGCTCCCGCTCGGCCGGCTGGAGCAGCGACAGCTCGAAGGCGCGGGCGTCCGGCTGGTCGGCGGCCGCGGCCAGCAGGGTCTCGAAGACGGTGACGAAGCGCTGCATCGTCTCCCGGTCGAAGATGTCGGCCGAGTAGATGAACAAGCCGCCGAGCCCGTCCCCGTCGGTGGACAGGGACAGGGACAGCTCGCGCTGCGAGGAGTTCGTCTCCAGCTCCACGCCGAGGTCGCCGGTGTCCTCCGCGCCCTCCGGGCCGGACAGCAGGTTGACCATGGTCTGGAACACCGGGGTCACGCCGGGCAGCCGGGGCGGGGCGAGTTCGGCCACGACCCGGTCGAACGGCACGGTCTGGTTGTCGAGGGCCCCCACGACGGTCTCGCGCTCGCGCCGGACGAGCTCGCGGAAGGTCGGGTCGCCGTCGAGGCTGGTCCGCAGCGGCACCGACTTCACGAAGCAGCCGAGGATCGTCTCGGTGACCTCGTGGTCGCGCCCGGCCAGCGGGGTGCCGACGATGACGTCGCGCTGCCGGCCAAGCCGGGCCAGGAACAGCTTGTACGCGGCCAGGAGGACCACGTAGACGGTGACCCCCTCGTCCGCCGCCAGCTGTTGCAGCCGCACCAGGAGCGGGCCGGGGATCGAGACCGGCACGGTGTGCCCGTCGCGGCTGGACTCGCTCGGGCGGGGCCGGTCCCGGGGCAGGTCCAGCACCGGGAGGTCGCCGGCCAGCTTGTCGAGCCAGTACGCCAGCTCCCGCTCCATGGTGGCCTCGTCGGCGCGCTCGGCCTCCCAGGCCACGTAGTCGAGGAAGCCGACCGGCGCGGGCGGGTCGAGCGTGCGGCCGTGCAGCAGCGCGTCCAGCTCGGCGACGGCCTGCATCCGCGACAGCCCGTCGATGTTCAGGTGGTGGAAGTTGAGCGCCAGCAGGGTCCGGTCGCCCGGCAGGCCGAACCCGATGACCTGGAACAGGTACGGCTCGTCGACCGAGAACGCGCTCTGCGCGTTCTGGTTGCTGAGCTCGATGGCCCGCGCCTCGGCCGCGTCGGCCGGCAGGTGCCGCAGGTCGTGCCAGGTCACCGGCGGGTCGATCCGGCCGTGGTCCTGCTGCATGGGCACGCCCTGGCGCTCGAACATGAGCAGCCGGAGCGCGTCGTGGCGGCGCATCAGCTCGGCCACGGCCGCCGTCAGCGTCCCGGCGTCCAGCGCCCGGGCGACGACCCGCAGCTCCGGCATGTTGTACTCGGTGCTGTTCGGGTACTGCTGGCAGAAGAACCAGATCCGCGCCTGCGCCGAGTTGAGCGGGACCGCGGTGCCGGGCGGCACCGGGGCGATCCGCGGGCCCACCGCCTGACCCCGCTCGTGCAGCAGCTTCATGAGCAGTCGCTGCTTGTCCACTGTGGTCATCGGCTCACCCTTCCCGATCGCCGAGTCGTTCGGCCACGTCGTCGTCGGACAGCGCCGCCAGCTCGTCGGCCAGCGCCTTCTCGACGTTCGCGGCGACGCCGGCGATCGTCGGCGCGCCGAAGAACTGCCGGACGGTGATCGTCACGCCGAACCGGGTCTTGACCCGGTGCAGCATCTGCAGGGCCGACAGCGAGCTGCCGCCGGCGGCGAAGAAGTCCTGGTCCCGGCCGATGCGGCCGACCTGCAACAGGTCCTGCCAGATCTCGGCGAGCCGCTCCTCGATCAGGGTGGTGACCTCGGAGACACCGCTGCGGGCCTCGCGGTCCTCCGAGGTCGGCCTCGGCAGCGCGCGCCGGTCGACCTTCCCGGACGGGGTCAGCGGCAGCGCGTCCAGCTTCACGTAGACCGACGGCAGCAGGTACTGGGAAAGGTAGCGGGCGGCGTGGTCGGCCACGTCCGGGACGGCCGCTTCCGGGCCGACCAGGTAGACCACGATCTCCTTGACGCCCGGCTCGTCCTCGCGGATGACCACGGCGGCGCGCTCGACGGCCGGGTGCCCGGCCACCACCGCCTCGATCTCCCCCGGTTCCACGCGGACGCCGCGGACCTTGGCCTGCCCGTCGGCCCGGCCGGCGTAGTGCAGGAGCCCGTCGGCGTCGCGGCTGGCGAGGTCGCCGGTGCGGTACAGCCGCTCCCCCGGCACGACCGGGTACGGGTGTGGGACGAACCGTTCCGCGGTGAGCTCGGGCTGGCCGAGGTAGCCGCGGGCCAGGCCGTCCACGCCGGCGACGTAGAACTCGCCGACGACGTCCGGCGGGACCGGCTGCAGCGCATCGTCGAGCACGTACAACCGGTAGCCGTTGACGGCGTGGCCCATGGGCACGCTGCCGCCGCCCGGCCGGCTGCGGCCGGTCCACAGCGCCACCTCGGAGGTCTCCGTCTGGCCGTAGGCGTTGTGCAGGTCGACGTCGAAGTGGGCGGCGAACTTCTGCAGCAGCGCCGCCGGCACGGCCTCGCCGGAGGTCTGCACGCAGCGCAGGGCCGGGTAGCGGGTGGCGGGGGCGGTGGTCAGGTACATGTCCAGCATCGACGGGACGAAGTGCGCCAGCACGGTGTCCGGGCCGGCGAGCAGCTGCGCCAGGTAGGGCACGTCGGTCTCGGTGCCGACCTCGGCCAGCAGGACCGTGGCGCCGGCGGCGAGCGTCGCGAAGACCTCCCAGATCGCCACGTCGAAGATCAGCGGCGTCTTGTGCACGACCCGCTGGCCGGCGCCGAACCCGTACCGCTCGGCGATCCAGGCGACTCGCGACGCGGCGCAGCCGTGGTCGAGGATGACGCCCTTGGGCCGGCCGGTGGACCCGGAGGTGTAGTACACGTACGCGGTGTTGCGCGGGTGGATCCGGACGGCTTCCCGGTCGCCCGCCGCGGGCGCCGGGAGTGCGGCCGGGTCGATGACCGGCACGCCCTCCAGGCCCTCGGGGACGGGTCCGGTGGCGACGACCGCGGCCATCGCGCAGTCCTCGGCGATCCAGCGGAGCCGCTCGGCCGGGTAGCCGGCGTCCAGCGGCACGAAGCCGGCCCCGGCGCGCAGCACCCCGAGCAGCGCGGCGATCGAGTCGACCGAGCGCGGGACGCAGACCCCGACCAGTGCCTCCGCGCCGACGCCGGCGCCGGCCAGCGCGGCCGCCACCGCGTCGGCCCGCGCGTCCAGGTCGGCGTAGCTGACCGAGGCCGGACCGGCCTGCACGGCCACGGCGGCCGGGTCGCGGGCCAGCGCCGCGCGGAACCCGTCGTCCAGCAGCGTGTCGCCGGCGATGCGCTCGGCGTGGCCGGCGTTGATCCCGGCCAGCTGGGCGGCCGCGGCGTCGGGCCGCAGCAGCGGCAGGTCGGCCAGCGGCGCGGACGGGTCGGCCAGCGCCGAGGCGAGCAGGGTGGTCAGGGCGGCCTGCCACTGCACGGCGGCCGGCCGGTCGAAGCGCCGGGCGGCGTACTCCACCTCGCCGCTGAACTCCGCGGAGTCCAGGCGCACCGTGCAGGTCAGCGCGACCTTGGCGGTGCCGGAGTGGATCAGCTGCTCGCGGACGCGCAGGCCCTCGATGTCGCCGCCGCCGTCGACCGGGGTCGACTGGAGCACGAACATCGTCTGGAAGACCGGGTTCTCCTCGGCGCCGCGGCCCCGGGACAGGCCGTCGACCATCTCCGAGAACGGGAGGTCCTGCCGGCTCAGCGCCTCGGCCAGCGCCGCGTCGGTCCGCTCGACCAGCTCCCGGAAGTGCATGCCGGGGGTGAACCGCATCCGCAGCGGCACGGTGTTCACCAGGTACCCGATCAGCTCCTCGGTGCCGGGCCGGACCCGGCCGGCCATCGGCACGCCGACGACCACGTCGTCGGCGCCGCCGGCCATCCGGTGCAGCGTGGCCAGGAAGCCGGCGAGGAGCACGGCGAACGGGGTCGAGCCGCACTCGCGGGCCACCTGTTCGATCTCGGCGGGACGGACGTCGGCGAGGTCCAGCGGGATCGAGAACCCGCTCGGGCCGTCCACGCCCCGCGGCCGGCCCGGCTCGACCGCCGACGCGTCGCCGTCGAGCCGCTCCGTCCAGTACCGCCGCTGGCCGGCCGCCTCCTCGGTGCCCAGCCAGCGCTCCTGCCAGGCGACGTAGTCGGCGTAGCGGACCGCCACCGACGGCAGCTCCCGGCCGTCGTACAGCGCGGCGAACTCCCGCCAGAACACGCCCAGCGACCAGGCGTCGAAGGCGCTGTGGTGGACGTCGAGCAGCCACAGGTGCGTCTCGGGGTCGACCCGGTAGCACGAGGAGCGCAGCAGCGGGCCCTCGGCCAGGTCGAAGGGCCGGGCCGCGTCGGCCTCGGCGCGGCGGATCGCCGCGGCGTGGTCGGCGAAGGCGCTCACCTCGGTGCGCACCGGTGTGGGCGGCCGCAGCCGGGACCAGACCCGGCCGTCGCGCTCGGCCGGCGTGGTCCGCAGCGCCTCGTGCCGCTCCACCAGCGCGGTCAGGGCGGCGTCCATCCGGTCCAGGTCCAGCGGGCCGGAGATCCAGTACCCCAGCGGCACGGAGTAGGTCGCAGCCCCCTGGTTCAGCCGGTCCAAGTACCACAGCGCGGCCTGGCCGCGCGAGGCCGGCCGCCACTCGCCGAGCTCGCCGGACGGCACCACCGCGCTGTCGTCCATGGCGTTGGGCTGGGCCTCGGCGACCAGCGCGGCGAGCCCGGCCACCGTCGGCGCGGCCCGCAGCTGGTCGAAGATCAGCGCCACCCCGGTGGCCCGCGCGATGCGGCTGAGCAGCTGCAGCCCGCGCAGCGAGTCGCCGCCCGCCGCGAAGAAGTCCTCGTCGACGCTCTCGACCGGCAGGCCGAGCACCTCCGCGACGAGCGCGGCCACGGCCGCCTCCCCGGCCGAGGCCCCGTCCAGGCCGGGCCCGGCGGGCGTGGCCGGCTCGCCGGCGACCGGCGGCAGCGCGGACGCGAGGGCCTTGCCGGTCAGCGGGGACCGCGGGATGCGGTCCAGCCACACGATCGTGTGCGGGACCATGACGGCTGGCAGCCGCTCGGCCAGCTCCGCGCGCAGCGCCTCCAGGGCGCCGGGGGCCGGTTCGACGACCACGGCGCCGGTGGCGTCCGGGGCGCCGGCCGGTGCCGTCGCCGCGTCGACGTAGGCGATCAGGCGGTTGCCGGAGCCGGCGTCGTCGACCGCCACCACGACGGCGTCGCGCACCCCGGCGCAGGCCCGCACCGCGTTCTCCACCTGGCCGGGCTCGACCCGGTACCCGCGGATCTTGACCTGCCGGTCGGACCGGCCGAGGAACTGCAGGTTGCCGTCGGGCAGCATGCTCGCCCGGTCACCGGTCCGGTACATGCGCGTGCCGGCCGGCCCGAACGGGTCCGGCCAGAACCGGTCGGCGGTGGTGGCCGGGTCGCCCAGGTACCCGCGGGCGAGTCCGGGCCCGGCGATCCACACGTCACCGGGCTCGCCGTCGGCCACCGGCGCCAGGTCGTCGTCGAGCAGGTACACCGCGACCCCGGGCAGCGGCCGCCCGATCGGCACCAGCCCGGTGTCCGGCGGGTTCGCCGGGTCCGGGCGGTAGACGGTGGCGCTGATGGTCGTCTCGGTCGGCCCGTAATCGGCGATCCAGTCCACGGAGGCGGTGCCATCCACCTTCGACCACAGGGCGAGCTTGTCCGGCCGGAGCTTGTCACCGCCCGCGAACACCGTCCGCAGGTGGCCGGGCAGGGCCACGACGCCCGCATCGAGGTCGTCGACCCACTGGTGCCAGTAGGCGCTCGGCAGGCTCAGCATCGTGACCCCGTGCGCGGTGATCTGCGCGGTCAGCTCGACACTCGTCGGGCGCGGCGCGTCCGGCAGCACCACAGCCGCGCCGGCCAGCCACGCCGGCAGCACCTCCTCCAGCGAGGCGTCCACGTGGATCGACGTGAACTGCAGGAACCGGTCCGTCGGCCGCAGGCCCAGCTCCGCCCGGATGGAGGCGGCGTGCCCGGCCAGGCTGGCGTGCGCGATCCCGACCGCCTTCGGGCGGCCGGTCGAGCCGGAGGTGAAGATGCAGTACGCGAGGTTGGCCGGCCGCAGCGCCGGCCGCGACCCGGCGGCCGGTTCGACGCCGCTCAGGTCGTCGAGGTCCACCACGGTCAGGCCGGGGACGTCGGGCAGCTGCCGCAGACCGCTGTGCAGCAGGACCTTGACGTCGGCGGTGGCCACCATCGTCGCCATCACCCCGGCCGGCAGCGACAGGTCGAGCGGGACGTAGACCCCGCCGGCCTTCCAGATGGCCAGCATGCCGACCAGCCAGCGCGGGGACTGGTCGACGGCGAGCCCGACCCGGACCTCGGGCCGAACGCCGAGCGCCATGAGCCGGGCGGCGAGGTCGTCCGCCCGGTCGTTGATCTGCCGGTAGCTGAGCACGCCGGCACGGGCGACGACCGCCGCCGCGTCCGGCGTGCTCGCCGCCCGGGCCTCGATCAGTTCGTGTACACACAGGCTGGACATCAGTTCGCTACTCCGTATCCGCGAGGGACAGTTGGGCGGTGCCGAAAGCATGGACCGGCGCCTCTCAGGCGGGCGCCGGGTCGGCCGACGCGCGCCGCCAGCTGTCGTGCAGCCCGGCGTAGACGCCGCCGGCGGCGACCAGTTCGTCGTGGCGGCCGCGCTCCACGAGCCGGCCGCCCTGGAGCACGAACACCTCGTCGGCCCGCTCGGCGGCGGCCAGCCGGTGGGTGACCGTGACCGACGTGCGGCCGGCGGTCAGCCGGCGCAGCGCCTCGATGAGCGTCAGCTCGATCTCGGGGTCCACGGCCGACGTGGCCTCGTCGAGGATCAGGCAGACCGGGTCGGCCAGGTGCGCGCGGGCCAGCGCGACCAGCTGCCGCTCCCCCGCCGACAGGCTCTCCCCGCGCTGCCCGACCGGGGTGTCGAGGCCCCGCGGCAGGCCGGCGAGGAACGCGCCCGCGCCCAGGTCGGTGAAGGTCCGCTCGATCTCGGCGCGGGTGGCCGACGGCCGGCCGTAGCGCACGTTCTCCTCGACGGTGGTGTCGAACAGGAACGGCTCCTGCGGCACCACCACCAGCCGGGAGCGCAGCGAGGCGGTCTCGATCTCCCGCACGTCCAGGCCGCCGATGAGGATCCGGCCCCGGTCCGGGTCGGCGAGCCGGGCGATCAGCTTGGTCAGCGCCGTCTTGCCGGACCCGGTGGCGCCGACCAGGGCCACCTGGCGGCCGGCGGGGACCTCGAACGACACGCCGGTCAGGGTCGGGGCGTCGGTGTAGCCGAAGCTCACGTCCTCCACGACCACGGCCGGCGGGCCGGCCGGCAGCCGCCGGCCCTCGGCCGGCTCCGCGACGTCCTCGGCGATGTCGAGCAGCGCCAGCACGCGGCGCCAGCCGGCGACCGCGCTCTGGGTGAAGTCGATCATCTCGGTGAACTCGCCGATCGGGGCCAGGAACAGGGTCACCAGCAGGATGAACGCGACGAGCTGGCCGGCGGTGTGGCCGGTCGAGGGGCCGATGAGCAGGCCCACCACGACGACCCCCACGACGATGACCACGATGAACAGGTCGGCGAGCGAGAACAGCAGCCCGCCGATGTACCCGGCCCGGATCTTCGCGTCCCGCCAGCGGCGGACGGCCGCCCGGGCCCGCCGCCCGGTCTGCTCCCCGGCGCCGTGGGCGCGGATGACCGGCGAGCCCTGGATCGTCTCCGACAGCACCGTGAGCAGGTCGGCGACCCGGTTCCGCACCTCGGTGTGCGCGGCGGCGAGGCGCCGGGCCGCGGCCCGGATCATCAGCAGCAACGGGACGGTCAGCCCGAGCGTGACCAGGGTCAGCCAGACGTCGTAGTACGCCATGCACGCGACGGTGGCGACCATGATGGCGCCGTTGACGACCCAGACGATGCCGCCCCAGGACAGGAACGCGCTGAGCGTCTCGACGTCGGAGGTGACCCGGGAGACGAGCTTCCCGCGGGACTCGGCCGAGTGGTAGGCCACGCTGAGCCGGTGCACGTGGGCGAAGGCGCGCACCCGCAGGCCGAACAGGGCGCGCTCGCTGGCGACCGCCAGGCGCAGCAGGCTGTACCGGTTCACGACGGCCGTGGCCAGCACCGCGACCGCCACCAGCGTGCTCAGCCGGACCAGGCGGCTGGTCGCGATGTGCCCGCCGCCCAGGCCGTCGTCGATGAGCTGCTGGATGAGGATCGGCACGGCCAGCCGGCCCGCGCCGCCGAGCAGGGACAGCAGGATCGTGACACCCAGCCCGTCGCGGATCTCCGGGACCGCCGCGAGCCCGCGGCGGACGACGGCCAGCGTGGACCCGCCGATGCTCTCGGTGTCGGCCGGTGCGGCCGCGGTCATGTCGTCACCCTCTCCCGGTCGTAGGCCCGGATCAGCCGGTCGTAGCCCTCGACGCGCAGCAGTTCGGCGTGGGTCCCGATGCGGGCCACCCGGCCGCGGTCGAGGTAGACGACCGCGTCGGCCAGGGCCAGGGTCTCGGCGCTGCTGGTGACGACGATCGTGGTGGTCGCGGCGAGGCCGGTCGCGAGCCCGCTCATGATGGCCTGCCGGGTGACGGCGTCGACGGCGGACGTCACCTCGTCCAGCAGCAGCACCCGCGGCCGGCGGGCCAGTGCCCGGGCCAGGGCGATACGCTGCCGCTCGCCGCCGGACAGCGTGATCCCGCGCTCGCCGACCCGGGTCGCCAGGCCCTCGGCCAGGCCGTCGACCAGGGCGGTGGCCCGGGCCAGGTCGATCGCCTCGCGCAACCGCGGGTCGTCGGCGGCGACGGCCGGCCGGCCGGTGCCACCAGGAGGGGCGCCGCCGGCCTGCGGGTCGGCGTCCGGGTCGAAGTCGAACAGCACGTTCTCGGCCAGCGTGCCGGCGAACAGGAACGGCTCCTGGAAGACGACCGCGCAGGCCGCGGTCCGCTCGTCCTCAGCCACCTGATACAGGTCGACGCCGCCGAGCGACACGGTGCCGCCGGTCGGCGACAGCAGCCCGGCCAGGACGAGCATCAGGGTGCTCTTGCCCGACCCGGTGCCGCCGGTGACCGCGACGGTCGCGCCGGCCGGGACGTCGAAGCTCACCTCGGACAGCACCGGCGGCCCGTCCGGATAGCGGAACCCGAGGTCGCGGACGCGGAGCGCGAGCGGGCCGCCGGGCAGCGGCCGCGAATCGGCGACCGGCGGCGGGGGCGTCTGGGTGAGCACGGTCTGGACCCGGTCGTACCCGGCCAGCATGCGGGGCACGGCGCCGAGCACGTTCCCGATCAGCCGCAGCGGCACCACCAGCAGGGCGAACAGGTTGACGAAGCTGACCAGGGTGCCGATCGTGATCGTGCCGCTGTTCACCTGCGCCGCGCCGACCACGACCGTCGCCACGGTCGTGGCCATCGGGATGAGCTCGAGCAGGCTGTCCAGCAGCGCCTCCTGGCCGGCCAGCTCGATCTTGGCGTCACGCAGCCGGCCCGCCTCGACGGCGAACCGCTCCCGCTCGGCCTGGTCCCGGCCGAGCGTCTTGACCAGGAACGCGCCGTCGAAACTCTCGTGGGCGACCGCGGTGACCCGCCCCAGCTGGTCCTGCACGGCCACGGCCGGCACCTCGACCCGCTTCTGGTAGAAGGAGTTGACCAGCAGCAGCGCCGGGATCATGGCGCCGCTGATCGCGGCCAGCACCGGGTCCACCACCACCGCCCAGACCGCGGTCACCGCGAACAGCAGCAGCATGCCGAGCACGTGCGGCAGCCGGGACGGCAGGTCCGCGGCCGCCTCCGGGTCGGTGGTGGCGTGGGCCAGCTTCTCGCCGGTCGGGTTGGCCTGGTGGTAGGCCATCGGCAGGGCCAGGTACCGGTCGGCCACGGCGTCGCGCAGCGTGGCGTCGAACCGGGCCCGGGTCACGGTCGAGGTCCACCGCCGGATCAGCCCCGCGGCGCCCTGCAGCACGCCGACGGCGAGCACGGCCAGCACCACGGCCACCGAGGTGCCCGTGGCGATGTGCCCGGCGCCGAACCGCGGGATCACCACGCGGTTGACCAGTTCGCCGAGCGCGACCGACCAGGCGACCAGGCTTGTGCCGTACAGCACGGACCCGACCAGCCCCCACACCATCGGGCCCGGATGCGCGGCGAAGGCGGCCCGGAGCAGGGCCGCCGATCGGCGCACGTTGCCCGGCCGCGGGGCAGCCGCGGACTCCACCATCGAACCTCCGGTCATCCGCGACCACCGATGCGCGGCCGGCCGGCCGGGCACGGGACCGGCCGCGCGCCGGGCCGCCGGGAGCGCCCTAGAAGTAGCACCGCAGCTCACCTCGCCGGCGCACGTCGGTCGTCGCGCAGTGGAACGAGCCGCCGAAGCTGTTGAACCAGCGGAACGGCATCGGGACCGGGGTGATGCCCCAGCTCTCGGCGAACCGCTGCATCGGGTGGTCCTCGGCCTCGACCACCATGTGCGTCTCGTCCAGCATCAGCACGTTCATGTTGATCCACTTGCTGGTCATGTAGAGCGGGTGGCCGTCGGGGATGACCGGCTCCGGCGCCCGGCGCACCTCCCAGTCCTTGAACTGGACCGGCACCTCGACCACCCGCTGCGGGTGGATGAGCAGCTTGCCGGGCGCGAGCGGCATGAGGCTCGCGTCGATGTGCATGGGGTGGTCGTCGGCCAGCTCGATCACGTGCACCTGGTAGTCCTCGCCCAGGTGCCGCCGCAGCCACTCGATGCCCATCAGGTTCGTGACATGGCTGCGCTGCACGAAGATGTCCCGGCCGCAGCGCATGAAGTCGGCCGCGTCGAAGGTCGGCTCGAACTCGGTGATCACCGAGCGGAAGGGCTCCCCCTCCGGCTGGTCGGTCCAGCCCTCGACGTACAGCTCCTCGGCGAGCTCCGGGCGCGGGGCCGCGGTCCACCGGGCCCCGGCGCGGAAGTACTCCTTGAGCAGCGACCGGTAGGCCGAGCTGGCGAAGTAGCGGGACCGCCACGCCATCGGCGCCTCGATGATCTCCTCGCCCACCACCAGCAGTAGGTCGCGCGGCATCGCGTCGTAGAGGCCGGTGCTGCTCCAGCCCGGCGCGCCGAACGGCAGGCCGTGGTCGCGCGGGTCCGGCCGGCGGACCTTGACGCCGAAGCCCTCCAGGACGTCGACCAGCTGGTCGAGCTCGTCGCGGGCCCGGGCGATCTCGTCGGCCGGGAAGGGGCGGCCGGCCCGCTCCCGGAACACCTCGCGCTGGGCCGGCGACAGGGGGGCCAGGGTCACGGCGTCGCACGGCGGGAAGTGGGCGCCGTCGACGATGCCGACGATGACCTCCTCCAGCGGGTCCCACTCGTTGTAGGCGCGGACCGGTGACCCGGGCGCTTCCTCCAGATCAACCACCGTGCGTCTCCGCTCATCGGTGTACACGGTGCCTTCGGACCACACGTACGGCGTGCGGCCCCATGCGGTCGCGCTGGCGACGTCCGCGGGTCCGGAGTAGACGCCCCACTCCAGCCGCGGCGCGCCGCCCAGGCTCAGCAGCTCGCAGAAGGCGGTGCCGATGGCCGCGCCGGAGTCGTTGGGGAACGGCGGCACCCACACGTCGGCGAACAGGCCGCTGCCGCGGATCATGCTGTTCCACTTGATGTTGAGCGCGCAGCCGCCGGCCAGGCACAGCGGCAGCCGCTCCCGCCCGGCCATCGCCTCGGCGAGCGAGGAGACCAGGGTCCGGCCAACATACTCCTGACACGTGGCGATCAGGTCGGCGCTGCTGAGGTCGGGGAACATCGCGGCGCAGCGGCCGGCGAGGGTGCTGCCGACCTCCGGCCCCAGCGACTCCGCGCTCAGCTCCGCCACCAGCTTGTCGAGCGCGTCCAGCGCCTCCGGGACGACGGCGCCGAGGCCCGCGTAGGCCGTCGCCTTGCCGGCGGTGCCAAGGTGGTACTCGACCGTCTCCACCTCGGTCAGCCCGTCCAGCGACCGGGCGAACGGCTCCAGCGCCATGCAGAAGTAGGTGAACATGTCGCCGACCAGCCCGAACAGCGGGCCGAGGTACTCGCCGGTGACCGGCGCGCCCGGCCGGATGCGGTACAGCCGGGGCATCGTGCCGCCGTCCCAGACCAGGCCGTACGCGGACTCCCCGGCGTACGGGCCGGTGGCGTAGCTGGCGAACAGGTGGTGGCTCACGTGCGGGTAGCTGGCGTACCCGGCGGCCAGCGGACTGCCGGGGATGCCGTCGAAGGCGTGGCGGGGCGGCGGCGCGGGCACGAACGGGTCCGCGACGTAGGGCGCGACCGCGACGCTGACCGGCGCTCCCCCGAGCAGGGTGGGGATGGCCGGCCGCCCGTCCTGCGTCGACCACCAGCCGTCGACCACGAACCGGTCCACGTCGGCGACGTCCAGCCCGTGCGCGGCCAGGGCGGCCGCGATCCGGTCCAGGTCACCCAGCGCGCCGTACCGCCGGCCGTTGTCCAGCTTCTCGATCTCGGTGCTGAACAGCAGGCGCTGGCCGTCGAGCACCGCGACCGCGCCGTCATGGGTGATCTTGATTCCGCAGATGATCACCGGGGCCCGTTCCGGTCGGTGTCCGGGCCGCCGCTCATCGCCGCGCGCAGGCTGGCCGGGCGCATGTCGGTCCACAGCTCGCCGATGCGGGCCAGGCAGGCATGGCGGGGGGCGGGGTCGCCGACCGGCCTCCAGCCCGCCGGCACCGGCCGGCCCGACCGCCAGATCGAGTACTGCTCCTCGTCATTGAGCACGACCACATAGGTGTCGTCGACGTCGGTCATGACTGCCTTCCGGTCTCGGTGGGGGCGGCGCGGCTCTCGGCCCGTTCCTCGCCGCCGTCGTGGTCGTCGGACTCTGCGGGGGCCGGCAGCGGCCCGGAGAACGCCTCGATCTCGATCTCGATCCGGGTTCGCCCGCCATCGAGATCGACCAGCCGGGCGCACCCGCGGACCTCGACCGACGCGGCCGAGTCCGGCGCCCCGGCGGGGAACACCGCCAGCACCTTGACCCCGTCCCAGGCCGAGCGCCGCACGTCGGCGCGGTCGAGCACGCCGCACAGCATGCCGTGGCGGCCGTCGGCCCGCGCCAGCACGAACGGCACCCGGGTCACCGCCGGGTAGCCGTCGGCGCCGGCCGTGACCAGCGTGCCGGCGTCGCAGCCCTCGACCAGCCGGGCCAGCGCGGCGACGTCGCGCTCGTCCGGCGGTGCCGCCGGCTGCTCGGCGCCCGGCACTGCGCCGTTGCGGGCCCACATGCCGCCGTCCTTGGCGATGGCCGTGATGATCTGCTTGGACCGGAACGGCAGCAGCGACAGCAGCGTGTCGCCGAGCCCGTGCGTCGCCTCGGCGAAGCCCTGCACGTACAGGCCCGCGGTCAGCTCCTCGGTGGTGCGCACCCGGTGCTCGCGCGACACCACCGGCCAGCCGTCGTCGTCGGTGTCCAGGTAGGGCAGGACCGCGCTGTACATCGCCGGGTCCAGCTCGCGCCGGTATCCGGTGGCCAGCACCAGGCCGTCGACCTCCAGCGTGCTGGAGCCGGCGCCGAAGCGGCTGTCGATGCCGATGCGCACGACGCCGTCCTCGGAGCGCGCCCGCACCAGCCGGGAGCCGTCGTGGACCACCAGCCGGGTGCGGCCGCGCACCTCGTCGGCGTAGACGAGCCGGTACAGCACGTCGAGCGCGCCGGCCTCCACCACGCCGTAGTTGGTGGTGCGCAGGCTCGCGGCGTAGTCGCGCCGGTTCGCCTGGCTGCGCGAGTAGAAGTCGTCCGCGTTCGCCTCGAAGAACTGCTCGTTGGCGAAGGGGTTGTTGTCGGTGGCCCGCAGCGAGTACCCGGGCAGGATCAGATGGACCCGGGCGTTGCGGTAGCGGTCCAGCATGTACGTGGTGATCTCGCCGGCGCTCTGGCCGTCGCCCGCGACCGCGAACTCCCACGCCCGGTCCGGGTCGGTGAACGCCGGCGGGAACGTGGTCAGGAACGCGCTGGAGTGCAGCAGGTTCGGGCCGGGCGTCACCCCGTCGGGCAGCCGCGGCAGGCCGCCGAGCGCGTGCACGACGTTGCGGGTGTGGTACTCGACGATCGCGCCGGTCGCGGTGTCGGTCGCGGTCACCCGGAACAGCGACAGCTCCCCCTCCTCGCGGACCGGGGTCACCGAGGTGACCTCGGTGTGGTGGCACACCACGTCGGAGAACTGCTCGGCGACCCACCGGAGGTAGTCCTCGAACTCCAGCCGGGTCGGCCGGAACTCGGAGAGGTTGACGAACTTCTCCAGCCGCCCCTTGGCCTTGGTGTAGGCCAGGAAGGTGAACGGGCTGGCGAGGTTGCGCAGCGACACCAGGTCCTTGAGGAACGAGATCTGCATCCGGGAGCCGTCGACCAGCATCGCCGGATGCCACCGGGTATCCGGCGAGCGTTCCAGGAACAGGCAGCCGCGATCGGGCGCGATCTCCTGGGCCGCGATCGCGAGCGCGATGTTCGACGGCCCGAAGCCCAGCCCGATCACGTCGTACGGGTCGTCCGGCGTGCCAAGATTCTTCACCCTGCTGCCCCTCCTCGGCGCGTGATGACCGGTGACCGACCGCTCAGTCGACCGGCACCTCCGCCGGCGGCCGCTCGGCGGCGCGGCCGGTGTCCAGGAACCCGAGCATCGCCGGGACCGGCGACACCACCCGGCCGGCGTCGTCGAGCTGCTGCTGCAACTGCGCGGCGACCTCGGGCATACGGCGCCAGTGGGTGGTCGGACGCAGGTGGTGCTCCTGGTGGTAGCCGTCGTTGAACGTCAGCCGGTTGTAGAGCCGGCCGTAGTGGCTGACCGAGTTCCCGTACCGGCTCTCCGGGCAGGCGCCGTAGTGCCGGTAGTAGTTCTGGATGTTGACCAGGGTGAACGCGACCGCCACCGCCGGCAGGTAGCACATCAGGGCCCAGCGCCAGTCGATGACGGCCAGCCCCGCGGTGAAGGCCAGCTGGGCGAGCCGGTCGAAGCGGACCTGGGCCAGCTCGGCGGCGCGCCGCTGCGGCTGCCGGGCGGCCAGTCCGCGCAGCACCTTCTCGCCCGGCCCGACCGCGCACAGCCGGGTCAGGGAGAAGACCGTGCCGGCGAACTCCTGGATCGAGCCGACGAGGCTGTACGCCAGGTACCGCGGCAGCGGGGCGTGGCCGTCGTCGCGGCTGAACCGGAAAGTGGAGGTCAGGTCGTCGGTGACCCCGTCGTGCTTGCGGTCGTTGTTGTACCGGTGGTGATTGCGCACGTGGGTCAGGTGGTAGGCCTGCACCGACTGGGCGATGTTGGCCGAGCCGATCAGCGACAGGATCGCGTTGAGCCGGGCGTCGGCGAACCAGGGCTGGTGCACGAACAGGTGCGACACCACGATGACGGAGTAGGTCACCATGGCGGTGACCACCAGGGCCGAGCCGATCATCGGCCACGGCCGGTGCGGCGTCACCGCGGCCAGCGTGATCGTGCCGGCGAACTGCAGCAGCGTCAGCGCGAGCAGGATCGCGTCGGCCGGACTGTTGCGCCACAGCCGGTGCTTCGCGTCGTCCACTTTCACCTCACCTCGGTTCGTGCGGCAGCCCCGGAGGAAGGCGCGGCAATGCGACGGCTGTCCGCCGGTACGGAAGGACGGGAAAAGGGGGGGCCAAAAGCAATGGATACATCGACGCAATGGCGAATGAATACCCTGATGCAACAGCGACAAGGCTAGGCGGGGCGCCGAGGGGTGTCAATCAAGCCGATCCGGCTGTCACGTGTTCCGGCCTTGTCCGGGCCTTCGAGCCGTGGTCCGGGCGTCCGCGATGAAGTGATGTGCTGCCGGCTTCGGAAGACGGCACGGCAAGCCCGCGTACCAACTGCGGACATCCGCAGTTGGAAATCGTCCGCACGGAGAAGCGGCCCGGAGAAGCCGGGCGAAGAAGCGGGGCGAAGAAGTCCCGGACATGGTGACGAGCCCGCTCCCGGCACGGTCATCTGGGCCGGGAGCGGGCTTCGCGC
>Ga0307374_10005541_pt1 | contig 20384 bp, 18 predicted proteins | sample OX3MG_FD_202532 | JGI IMG/M metagenome (GOLD analysis project Ga0307374, IMG submission 202532) | Soil microbial communities from Risofladan, Vaasa, Finland - OX-3 | ecosystem: Environmental > Terrestrial > Soil > Coastal area > Acid sulfate soil | place: Finland: Risofladan, Vaasa | collected...
CGGTGATCGAGACGGACGCTGCGATCGGCGTGCTGCCCGGAGGACGCGGCAACGACTTCGCGCGGTGTCTCGGACTGCCGCTCGACCCGGTGGCCGCGACCGCCGTCCTGGCCGACGGCGAGGTCACCTCGGTCGACATGGGCGCCGCTGGAGACCGGACCTTCCTGGGCATAGCGACGTGCGGGTTCGATTCCGAGGCCAATCAGATCGCCAACTCCGCCCGCCTGATCCGTGGGCGCTTCGTCTACACGTACGGCGCTCTGCGGGCATTGGCCGGATGGAAGCCGGCGTCCTTCAAGCTTCGCGTCGACGGGGTCGAGCATGCGCTCTACGGCTATACCGTCGCCGTCGCCAACGCCGCCATGCACGGGGGCGGGATGTTGCTCGCACCCGAGGCCTCCCTCAGCGACGGCCAATTTGACGTCGTGATGATCGCCGACATGCCGAAGACCAGGTTCCTGCGCCTGCTGCCAACCGTCTTCAAGGGAACGCACGTCGAGTTGGACGAGGTGACGATCCTGCGTGGAAGCACCATCGAGATCAGCAGCGACAGGCCGTTCACGTTGTACGCCGACGGCGACCCACTCGCGGTTCCCCCCGCGACGCTGCGCGTGCTTCCCGCGGCCGTACGCGTGCTCGCGGGCGCGGGAGCGGCGACGACCAGGACCGCGCAATGAGCGGACTAGCAACGAAGATCAGGATCGCAGGCGCGGTCGGAACCCTCGTGCGCTTCACCGGACGCGGCGGCGGCACCAGCCTCCCGGGGACGGTGCTCCTGCGGCTGGAGCCGCGCGCGATCGCCGAGCTCTCCTCGCGGCTGCGCAAGGGTAGCGTCGTGATCTCCGCGACCAACGGCAAGACAACCACGGCCACGATCGCCGCCACGATCCTCGAACGCGCGGGCCGCACGCTCGTGCATAACCGGGCGGGTGCGAACATGGCAGGTGGCGTGGCCTCGACGCTGCTCACCGCGGTCCGGCCGCGGGGCGCAATCGACGGCGACACTGGCCTTTTCGAGGTCGACGAGTTCTGGCTCGAGGCGGTGACCGATCAGCTGCAGCCGCGGGCGCTGGTGCTGGCTAACCTGTTCCGCGATCAGCTTGACCGCTACGGGGAGCTCGAGACGATCGCCGATCGCTGGGCGCGGGTCGTGGCCGGCCTTCCGAGCAGCAGCGCGCTGGTCTTGAACGCTGATGACCCGTTGATCGCCGATCTCGGGCGTGGACGGCGTGACGTCATCTATTTCGGAGTTGAGGACGACTCGCTCGCGCTTCCTGAGATGCAGCATGCCTCGGACTCCAAGCACTGCCGCCATTGCGGCGCCCCATACCGCTACGACGCCATCTACCTCGGTCATCTGGGCCACTACCACTGCCCCAACTGCGATCAACGGCGGCCAGAGCCGAGCGTGCGTGCAGAGCAGATCACCCTGCACGGGACGCGTTCGGCGACGTTCACGCTCGTGACCCCCAAGGGCGGGGCCCGGGTGCACCTCAAGCTACCGGGGTTGTACAACGTGTACAACGCGTTGGCCGCCACGTCGCTCTGCCTGGCGCTCGGGATCGAGACCGAGCAGATCATCGCCGGTCTCGAGGCAGCGACAGCAGCCTTCGGCCGGGCTGAGACGATCACGGTCGGCGAGACTTCGTTGACAATCCTGCTGATCAAGAATCCGGCGGGAGCGAACGAGATTCTGCGGACACTCACGCTCGAATCAGAGGAGCTGGACGTGCTCGCCATCCTCAATGACAACACCGCCGACGGCCGCGACGTCTCATGGGTGTGGGACGCCGACTTCGAGCTGCTGACACCCCATCTGCGAAGCGTCACATGTGCCGGCACGCGCGCCGCTGAGCTCGCCGTCCGACTCAAGTACGCAGGCGTGCCCGAGGCGGCGCTGACCGTCGTACCCGAGCTTCCCGAGGCGCTCGACCGAGGCCTCGCCGCAGCCTCCGGTGGGCGGCTGTTCGTGCTGCCTACATATACGGCGATGCTGGCCCTGCGTGACGAGCTCTCGACCCGGGGGTACGTTTCCCAGTACTGGCAGGCGGCCGCATGAACACGGTGATCTGGCACGACCTCGAGTGTGGGCGCTACGAACAGGACCTGCCGCTGTGGCTTACGCTGGCCGCCGAACATGTCCAGCAGGGTCAAGCGATGCTTGATGTAGGGGCCGGCACAGGGCGGGTCACGATTCCAGTAGCGCAAGCTGGTTATCAGGTGGTCGCGCTCGACACCGACCGTCAGCTGCTGATCGAGCTTGAACGCCGGGCGGCTGGCCTGCCGATTGAGACGGTGTGCGCGGACGCCCGCGAGTTCGAGTTTCCGGGCCGCGCCTTCCCGCTGATCGCGGTGCCGATGCAGACCGTGCAGCTGCTCGGCGGCCCAGACAGCCACCTCGCCTTCATGCGCCGCGCCCGTGCGCATCTCCACGACGGTGGGATCCTCGCGGTCGCAATTGCCGACGCCGGCGACTTTGAGGAGTTCGAGTGGCACGATGGCGACGCTTCTCCCCTGCCGGACGTCACCGAGCAAGACGGCTGGGCCTATTTCAGTCAGCCGACCGCCGTCAGGCGCAAGGGAGACACGTTCGTACTCGAGCGCCGGCGCGAGGCCGTCGACGCGTATGGCGCGCGCAGTACGAGCGCCGATCGCATCGCGCTCGACGTCGTCAGCGTTCAAGGCCTGCAGGAGGCCGGACAGCGGGCCGGCCTCCGCCCCCACTCGGTGCGCCAGATCCCCCCGACCGACGAGCACATCGGCAGCCAGGTGGTGATCCTTGTTGCCTGAGACCCGCACGCTGCGCGTCTGCGCGCTGTATCCGGACCTGATGAACATCTACGCGGATCGCGGCAACCTGCTGATGCTGCGGCGGCGCTGCGAGTGGCGCGGGCTCGGCTTCGAGCTTGCCGGAGCCGGCATCGGCGACGCGCTCGACCCCGACGGCTTCGACCTCTATTACATGGGCGGCGGCCAGGATCGCGACCAGGAGCTCTGCGCCGCGGATCTGCACGAGCACAAGCGCGCAGCGCTGACCGCCGCCGCCGAGCGCGGCGCGGTCGTACTCGGCGTCTGCGGCGGCTACCAACTGCTCGGCCACGCTTACCAACTCGGCGACGCGGAGCTTCCCGGAGTCGGGCTGTTGGACATCAGCACGACGCGTGCAGAGGGACCGCGGTTGATCGGCAACGTCGCCATCGAGGTCGACCTGCCGGGTGCCGAGGGTCGCGTGCTCGCCGGCTTCGAGAACCACGGCGGCCGTACGCATCTGGGCGCCGGCGCGCAGCCGCTCGGCCGGGTTCTGCACGGTTATGGCAACAATGGTGAGGATGGACGCGAGGGCTCACACGAGGGCAACGTGATCGGCACCTATCTGCACGGTCCGCTGCTCCCGAAGAACGCATGGTTCGCGGACTGGCTGATCGCCATCGCGCTCGCCGACGGCCTCGCGCTCGAGCCGCTCGACGACGAGCTCGAACAGTTGGCCCATGCCGACGCCCGCAAGGCGGCAGGCCTGTGAGCGCGCGGCGCACGATCACGGCCTCGGCCGTGGGGCTGACGCTCAGTGCCGGGCTGATCGCCGGCCTGGGCGCCGGCATCGCGTCAGCCGGACATGCCCGTACCGCCGCCGCCGCCACGATGGCCACCGTCCCGACGCAGCCGGCGGTCACGACGGTGGCGACGCCCACGACGCCGGCGACGGGACTGCCTGGCTACAACAAGCCGACGGTGCTGCTTGGCGACATGAACACACCCCAGCAATTCGTCATCGGACAGCTTTACAAGCTCGCACTCGAGCAGCAGGGGTACACAGTCAATCTGACGCGAAACATCGGCGCTATCCACACCGCGCAGGTGGCGCTCGAGGGCGGGACGCTCGACCTGTACCCGAACTACGTCGGCATGTGGAATAGCCTCGTCGCGCACCTGCACCAGCGATTCAAGACGCTGTCGGCGTCATATGCCGCCGGCAAGGCCTATGCCCGTAAGCACGGCTTCGTACTGCTCCCGCCGACGCCGTTCAGCGACACCCACGGGCTGGCGGTCACCTCAGAGTACGCGCAGCAGAATCACGTGAACTCGATCCGCGAACTGGCGCGCGGACCTGGAATCATCATTGCGGCCCCGCTCGAGTTCGAAACCGGCCCCGACGGCCTGCCGGCGCTGGCCGAGGCCTATCACCTGCATCCGGGCGTCGTCAAGGAGATCGACGTCGGCTCGCAGTACATGTGGCTCGAGTCGGGGAACGTCCAGGCCGCCTACGTGGATACGACGGACCCCAACCTGGGGCGGCCGGCGTTTCGCGAGCTGAAGGACCCCAAACACGTCTTCGGGTTTGGCAACGTCGTGCCGGTCACGACCCCAGAAGAGCTGACCGCCGAGGGTCCCGCATTCAAGCGGACGATCGAGGGCGTCGACGCGCTGCTGACACTCCGGGCGATCCGCGGCCTCGACTACGAGGCCGCCGTCTCGCGCCACGAGCCCGCCAGCATCGCGCGGGAGTTCCTCCAGGGCTACGGCATCCTGCCGCCGACTGTGTATGCGCCTGTCGCCACTGCGACCGGGTCGTGAAGCGGCCGCTCCAGCCGAAGCCGCCGCTTCTAGCCGAAGCCGCCGCTCGATCCGAAGCCGGCGGTGCTGCGCTCGCTGGCGGCAAGCTCCTCGACCTCCACCACGCTCGGCGTGAGCACCGCCACGAGTACGAGCTGGGCGATCCGATCTCCGGCCTCGAGCGTGCAGGTCTTAAGTCGATCGGTGTTGAGCACCAGGATCTGGAGCTCACCGCGGTAGCCGGCGTCGATCAGGCCGGGTGCGTTGACGAGCGCGATTCCATGTCGGGCCGCGAGCCCTGAGCGAGGCACCACAAGGCCGGCATGTCCGAGCGGGACCTCCACGGCCACACCCGTGCGGACGCTCGCCCGCTCGCCGGGTGCGACGCTGATCGGCTCGAGTGCATACAGGTCGAGGCCGGCATCGCCTGCATATGCCCGCGTGGGCAGCGTCGCACGCGGGTCGAGCCTGACGACCTTCAGCGCATCGGGCACGGCGCTCACGCGACCTTGGCGATCAGCGTCGGATCGACAATCGCGAACTCGGCGAAACGCTCGGCCACTTGTGGGGGCAGGCGCACGCTGACGCGCACTCCCTCGGGGGTGTCCGCGCGCACTAGGTCTCCGGCGATCGCATGCAATTCCGCCAAGCGCCCGCCCTCGCTGTAGGGGATCAGGAGCTCGACGGGGCGCAGGCGCCGGGCGAACTCTTGTTCAATCGCGTCGGTGAGTTCGGCAAGGCCCTCGCCGGTGACCGCTGAGGTCAGGATCGCGTCGGCGTGGCGGTGATGCAACTCGGCGCGACCGTCGTAGTCGAGCCGGTCGACCTTGCCGAGCACGAGCAGGCGTGGGACCTCCGCAGCGCCGATGTCATCCAGCACCTCCTCCACCGCGTGGATCATCTCGATGCGGTCATCCTCGGGCGCCGAGCCATCAACGACGTGGAGGATCAGGTCGGCCAGGCGCGTCTCCTCCAGCGTTGCGCCGAAGGCTTCGACCAGCTGGTGCGGGAGCTTGCGGATGAATCCGACCGTGTCGGTCAGCAGGTAGTCGCGGCCACCGGCGCGCATCAGGCGCGTGGTCGGGTCGAGCGTGTGGAACAGCCGGTCACCTACACCGACCTCAGCGCCGGTGAGCGCGTTCAGCAGCGTCGACTTGCCGGCGTTGGTGTAGCCGGCGAGCGCCACCTGCGGGAAGTGCGCGCGCTCGCGCTCGGCACGCATCACGGTGCGGCTCGAGCGCACGTTGGCGAGTTTGCGCTTCAGCGCCGAGATCCGGTCGCGCGCCAGCCGCCGGTCGGTCTCGATCTGGGTCTCGCCCGGGCCTCTGGTGCCAACGCCCCCGCCGAGTCGCTCGAGGTGCGTCCACAACCCGCGCATGCGGGCGAGGTTGTATTGCAGCTGAGCCAGCTCAACCTGCAGCTTGCCCTCCGCGGTGTGCGCGTGCGCGGCGAAGATGTCGAGGATCACGGCCGTGCGATCGACTACCGGCACGCCGAGCGCCTGCTCGAGGTTGCGCTCCTGGCGCGGGGACAGTTCGTCGTCGGACGCGACCACATTCGCGTCCGCGCGCTTGATCTCGTCCTTCAGCTCCGCGAGCTTGCCGGGACCGAGATAGCTGTTGGGATGCGGCTGGTCGCGGCGCTGGACACTCGCCCCGACCGTCGCGACGCCGGCAGTCAGCAGCAACTCGCGCAGCTCAGCGAGCCGCTCCTCGCCCCCATCAGGGAGCGCGGCGATCATGTAGGCGCGCTGACGCGCACGGGCCTGTCGCGGGATCGTTACTGGTGCGGGCATCAACCCGACATTACAACGCAGCAGTTGGCTCGCCTACAACGCGCGCAGACGCTCGACGGCCTCGAGCAGGCGGTCGTCTGGAGTCGTGAGCGAGATGCGGAAGAACCCCTCCCCACTCGGCCCGTAGGCGCCACCCGGTGAGATCACGACCGCTGCGCGTTCGAGCACATGCTCGCAATAGGCTGCCGAGCTCTCGAACCCCGCAGGGACCGGCGCCCAGATGTAGATGGTGCCCTTCGGCTTGGTGACGTTGACGCCAGCCTGGGCGAGTGCGTCGCATACCAGGTCGCGCCGTCGCGCGTAGACGACGTTCATCGCCCTCACCTCGGCGTCCACCGCGGGATCGAGCGCCGCGACGCCGGCCAGCTGGATCGCCTCGAACAGGCCCGAGTCGATGTTCGACTTCAGCCGCCAATACTGGGCGATGGCGCCGGCGTTGCCGACAATCGCGGCGCAGCGCCAACCGGTCATGTTGTAGCCCTTGGACCAGGAGAACACCTCGACGCCGGTCTCCTTGGCGCCGGGCGTCGCCAGGAAGGACGGCGCGATGTAACCGTCGTAGGTCGTCTCGCTGTATGCGTTGTCATGCACGGCGAGGATGTCGTTGGCGGCAGCAAGTTCCACGACACGGTCGAAGAAGCCGTCCGGGACGCTCGCGCCCGTCGGATTGTTGGGGTAGTTGAAGAACATCAGCCGCGCGCGCCGCAGAACGTCTGCCGACAGCGCCTCGAGGTCCGGCGTGAAGCCGCGCTCAGGCAACAGCGGCATCAGCACCGGCTCGGCTCCGGCCAGTATCGGTCCGGCGGTGTAAACGGGATAACCCGGGTCGCTCGCCAGCGTCACATCCGTCGGGTCGAGGAACGCGAGATTGAGGTTGAAGATGCACTCCTTGGCGCCGATCGCCGGCATCACCTCGGTCTCCGGATCGAGCTCCACGCCGAAGCGCCGCGCATAGAAGCGGGCGACCGCCTCGCGAAACTCGATGCGCCCGCGGTTACTCGGATATTGGTGCGTGCCGGGATCGGCGACTGCGGCCTGCGCGGCCGCGACAATCTGCGGGTAGGTAGGTGTGTCCGGGTCTCCGATCCCGAGACTGATCACGTCGATCCCCGCAGCCCGCTTCTCCGCGATCTTGCGCTCGAGCTCCGCAAACAGGTACGGCGGGATCCGCTCCAGACGGCTACTCGGTCGCACGCAGGTCCTCCACGAGTTCGTCGGCGAGCGTCCCACGCATCACGGGGACAGCCCAACCGGTGAGATTGATATGCAGATCCTCCCCCACCTCGACCTCCAGCTCGCCGCCGTCGAGCACGACGGTGACGGGCGAGTCGCCGCCCCTGAGGACATACGCAACGGCGGCCCCGATTGCGCCCGTGCCGCTCGCCGAGGTCTCACCCACGCCCCGCTCGAAGATCCGCGCGCGGATCCGACCGGCACCTAGCACGGCGTACCACGAGACGTTTGTGCGTTGTGGAAAGAGCTGATGGTCTTCGAACGCCGGGCCAATCGCGCCCAGGTCGAGCGACTCCAGGTCTGTCTCGCTCTCAACCTCCATCGCACACTGAGGGTTGCCGACATCGACGTGTTGGAACGTCCAGCTGCGTCCGGCCGCCGACAGCTCGCCGATGCCGCCAGCCGCGCCACCCGGATAGTCCGGACCAGTTAGCCGCGCGCGCCCCATGTCGACCTTGCAGGTCGTGGCCGACGTGATCGTCGCGCGAATCTCGCCGGCCGGCGTCTTGATCGAGAACCGGTCCTCGCTGGTCCAGCGGCGCCGCCGCAGAAACAGAATCGCCTCGCGTGCGCCATTGCCAGACACGCCCGCCTCACTGCCATCGGGATTGAAGATTCGCATGCCCGCAACAAAACCCGGCTCGTCGGGCGCACTGAGGAGCACGATCCCATCAGACCCGATGCCGGTGTGTGGCGCGCAGAGCAAGCGTACCCTGGCGGGGGTCAGATCGAACGGGAGCGAGCGCTCATCGAGGAGCACATAGTCGTTGCCGAGCGCCTGCCACTTCTCGAAGTTCACCGCGCGCAGGCTAGCGCAGCACATACCCGGCGATCTCCGTCGCCACGTCTTCGGCCGACCGCTCGGTCACATCAACCTGAATCACACCTTGAAGCTTGCGCATCCATGTGAGCTGGCGGCGGGCGTAGTTGCGGGTACTCCGTTTCATGCTGTCGACGTCCCCGGCCAGGAGGTCATCGAAGCCAAGCGCTTTGCGGGCGGTGCCACTCGCGCCGGCCGCATGCGCCGCACGGACCTCCTGCTCTACGCCCGCCGCAAGCATCGCGTCCACACGGGCGTCGATCTGCGCGTACAGCCGCACGCGCTCGGCGACGAGCCCGATCAGGAGGGTGGGATGCCGCGTCGCCCGCGTCCACAGCTCGGACTCCGCGCTTGGCGACTCCAGCTCGCCTGCCTCGTGCAACTCGAGCGCCCGGACGATCCGGTGGCTGTCGGTTGCGGCGATGTCCGCCGCCGCCCAAGGCGCCCGGAGAGCAAGGGTCGCATGCAGAGCCTCCGGGCCGTTGCGGCGAAGCTCGGCGGTCCAGCGTTCACGCGCGCCCTCGGCAGGCGGGGGCTTCAGCGAAAGTTCGGCCAGCGCGGCCCGCAGGTAGAGCCCCGTCCCACCGACGACGATCGGACGCCGGCCCGTGGCCAGCAGGCCGTCGATCTCGCTGTGCGCCAACGCCGCGTACTGACCGGCGCTGAACTGCCCGTCCACCGGCAGGAACCCGATCAGGCGGTGCTCGAGTTCGGCCCGCTCGGCCGCGCTCGCCGCCCCGGTGAGGATCTCAAGCCCGGCGTACACCTGTAGCGCGTCGGCTGACACCGCCACCGGATCGTCGCCTTCAGCCCGCAGGATCCGGGCCAGTGCGATGGCGACGCCGGTCTTGCCGACCGCGGTCGGGCCGAACAGCGCTATGACATCAGGGCGCGGCATTCCCGCGGAGTATCGTGCCCCCGGTGAAGATCGGCGTGCCGAGTGGGCGGATATGAAGGTCTCCGGCGCCCGCGTTCTGTTAACGGGCGCTACCGGCGGAATCGGCCACGCGCTTGCCCGGGCACTCCACGACGGCGGAGCTCAGCTCTTGCTGACCGGCCGCAGGCTCGACGTGCTCACGCCACTGGCAGACCAGCTCGGTGCGCGGGTGATCGCGGCCGACCTGTCCATGCGGGATGACATCGAGCGCCTTGCCATCGAGGCCGCAGACGTCGACATCTTGATCGCGAATGCCGCCCTGCCGGCCTCCGGTCACCTGCTCGACTTGAACCAGGCCCAGATCGACACGATGCTCGAGGTCAACCTCCGCGCGCCGATCGCGCTCGCACGCGCGCTGGCTCCGGCGATGGTGCAGCGAGGCAGCGGGCACATCGTGTTCATCTCCTCTCTCTCGGGCAAGGCGGCCTCACCGGCCGCGAGCGTGTACAGCGCAACCAAGTTCGGCCTGCGGGGCTTTGCACACGGCGCTCGCGCGGATTTGCGCGGCACCGGCGTGGGCGTCTCCGTGATCCTGCCGGGCTTCGTTCGCGACGCCGGCATGTTCGCCGACGCGGGCGTCAAGCTGCCGCCCGGTGTCGGGACCAGTTCGCCCGGACAGGTGGCGAGCGCCGTCATCACGGCGATCGAGCGCAACCGCGGTGAGCTGAGCGTCGCGCCATTGGGGCTGCGGCTCGGCGCCAACGTGGCCGCGGTGGCGCCGGGGGTCTCGGCCTTGGGGCAGCGTCTGGCCGGTGGGGCTCTCCTCGCGCGACGTGTATCCGCGCGCCAGACTGGAAAGCTCCCCGATGACCAGACGTAGCGGGATTCCGCCGTTTTACCCCGAGACCGGAGGCGGTGCGGGAACGCGCTCCGTGCAGTTCGCTCTGAAGACCCGCTCGGTCCGGCGTGTCGCTACGCCGGTGGCGAAGCGCGTCGATCCCGTCCTGCGCGGGCTCACGCGCGGCCGGTTAGGGATGCACCTGGCGCTGCCCTTCGTAAGCATGACCACCAACGGCGCAAAATCCGGGCAGCCGCGTACCACAGCGGTCCTGTACTTCAACGATGGCGAGGACCTGATCCTGATCGCCTCCAACTACGGTGGCGCCCATCACCCCGCTTGGTACCACAACCTCAAGGCAAACCCCACAACGCTGCTGGCCCGGGGCGACCGCTCGGGGACCTACACGGCCACTGAGGTCACCGACGAACCCGAGCGTGAGCATCTGTTCGGCCTCGCCGCCCAGGTCTACCGGGGCTTCGCGGACTACCGCGAGATGACGGATCAGATCGGCCGGCGGATACCAATCATGCGGCTGCGCGAGACCGACTGAAACGTCGGCGACCGCCGTCAGCCGCGCCGATGTCAGCTGCGCGGCGCGCCGACGTCCGGCACCAACGAGTGCTCCCCAGTGACACTCACCAGCACGGCGATGATCTCGTCCGCCAGGCGCGCCCCGTCGGAGGAGCGTTCAGGAGTTGCCTGGACGCGAACGACCACGGATGCTCCGCTGATCTCCTCGAGCAGCACGCGTGGGGTTTTGCGCGTCGGAGTCGAGATGTTCGCATCGAGGACCGCCTGCACGTGACTCGGGCGGACACCAGGGCCGAGTGTGACCTTGACGTCGACCGACTCCGGCTCGCGCACGGGCACGATGGTCGCCGAGAGCACGACAGTGTTCGGGATCATGACCCGCTCGTCGCCACGTGAGAGCGTCGTGTACAGCAGACCGAGCGAAGCAACGATGCCCTCGATCGAACCGGCCAGCACGCCGGCCTGCAGTCGCACGCGCTCGCCAAGCCGAAACGGGCGTGCGGTCAGCAGCACCATCCCGGCGAACACGTTTCCGAGCGTCTGCTGGGCGGCGAGACCGAGCACGACCGCCGTGAACGCACCGCCGACCGCGACCGCCTGCAGCGAGATCCCGGCGACTGCAAAGCCGCCGAGCACGGTTGCCGCGACGCTGATGAATCGGATCGCGAACTCGACTGTGCCGGCGGTGGCGGGGTCCATCCGTTTGAACAGCGCCGGCGCGACCTTTGACAGGTCACGCGAGATCAGCCAGCCAAGTGCGAGCACCAGGATCACGGCTGCGATCTTCACCGGCGTTTTGCCGACGATCCAGGTCAGCCCATCTGGGTGCGTCTTGCTCGTCTTCGCGAGGTCTTTGATGTGGTTGAGGGCCTGTGCCTCTGCGATCACGACCGCGAACAGCACAGGGATCTCGACCACGAGGCGCCGGCTGGCCGTGCGCACAGCGTGACGGTTGATCTCGAACTCAAGCCCAGCATCCGCCCAGGCTTGACTGCGCGTCTCGAACATCCACGCACGGTCCTTGCGATTACTGAAGAAACTGCGCATGGCGGCTTGGCTACCCGGCGGCGCGCGCGACCAGCGACATCTCGCCCGTCAGCGTCTGACTCGTGGCGCCGGTGATCTCCACGTCGACGAAGTCACCGGGCTCCCCCAGTCCGTCGAAGTTGACCACCTTGTTATGACGGCTACGACCCCGAAGGCGTGCGGGATCGGTGCGTGAAGGTCCTTCGACGAGCACCTCCAGCGTGCGCCCGACGAACCGCTGGGAGCGTTCTGCCGCGCGGTGCTGGATCACCTCGACCAGGCGCTCGAGCCGCTCGACACTGACCTCGTGTGGAATCTGCTCGGCCATTTCGGCCGCCTCGGTGCCGCGCCGGGGTGAGTAGATGAAGGTGAAAGCGCCGTCGTAGCCGACCTGCTCGGCGACTTCGAGCGTCTGCCGGAAGTCGTCCTCGGTCTCGCCGGGGAACCCGACGATGATGTCGGTCGTGATCGCGCAATCGCGGATGTGCTCCCGGATCAGCGCGACGCGGTCGAGGTAACGCTCGCGTGTGTACGTACGGCGCATCCGCTTGAGAACCGAGTTCGAACCCGATTGGAGCGGCAGGTGGATGTGCTCACACAGCGCTGGCAGTTCCGCGTGTGCCCGGATCACATCCTCGCGCATGTCCTTGGGGTGCGGGCTCGTGTAGCGGATTCGCTCGATGCCCGAAACCGCGTCGACGCGGCGGAGCAGCTCCGAGAACGAGACGCGGCTCACGCCCGGCAGGTCGCGCCCGTAGGAGTTGACGTTCTGGCCCAGCAGCGTGACCTCCGTGACGCCGTCCGCTGCCATCCGCTCAAGCTCGGCGATCAGCGTTTCCGGGTCCCGGCTGACCTCGCGGCCACGCGTCGAAGGCACGATGCAGTACGAGCACACGCAGTTGCAGCCGACGCTGATCTGCAACCAGCCCTGGAAATCACGTGCCCGCTTGACCGGGAGATCGCCCGTGAATGACTCGAACTCGAAGAAGCCCTGAGCCGTGAGGGAGTCGCTCGTCAGGAACTCGGCGAGCTTGTGGACCTGCCCCGGCCCGAAGGCAACATCGACGAACGGGAACCTCTGGAAGACCTCATCCTTCACGGACTGCGCCCAGCACCCTCCGACCCCTATCACCGTTTCCGGCGCGCGTCGCTTCAGCGCGTTCGCCTCGCGCAGGTGCGCGACGAAGCGCTCGTCCGCCTTCTCACGGATCGAGCACGTGTTGAAGAGGATCAGATCCGCCTCGTTGCGCTCGCCCGCTTCGCTGTAGCCGAGCGACTCGAGCATGCCCTTCATACGCTCGGAGTCGTGCTCGTTCATTTGGCAGCCGAAGGTGGTCAGGTGATATTTCCGCACGGGTCTGAAGCCTAGCGGTGAGGGTGCGACGGTCGGCAGGAGCGCTCGCGGCGAACAGGCGTAATCACCGGGCGTAGTCGACCGCACGTGACTCGCGGATCACGGTGACCTTGATCTGCCCTGGATATTCGAGCTGCTTCTCGATCTTGCGGGCGATCTCAAACGAGAGCAGCGTCGCGCCCGCGTCGTCAACGGCTTCGGGCGCGACGATCACACGGATCTCACGTCCAGCCTGCATGGCGTAGACCTTGTCGACCCCGCGATGGCTCGTCGCGAGCTCCTCGAGGTCACGCAAGCGCTTGACATACAGCTCGAGCGACTCACCGCGCGCGCCGGGCCGCGCCCCTGACAGCGCATCGGCCGCCTGGACGATCACGGCTTCCACCGTCTGCGGCTCGACCTCGTTGTGGTGGGCTTCCATGGCGTGAACAACGGCTTCGGTCTCCCCGTACTTGCGAGCGAGCTCACCGCCGACGAGCGCGTGCGGGCCCTCCATCTCATGGGTGACCGCCTTGCCGATGTCGTGCAACAGCGCAGCCCGCCGTGACGTCTTTGCGCTTGCGCCCAGCTCCGAGGCCATCATCGCCGCCAGGCGTGCCACCTCGACCGAGTGGGCCAGCACGTTCTGCCCATAGCTGGTCCGGAATTTCAGGCGCCCGAGGTAGCCGATCAGTTCGGGATGCAAGCCCTGGACCCCAGCCTCGAAACCGCCCTGCTCGCCGGCCTCGATGAGGTGGGCCTCAAGGTCGGACTTGACCTGGTAGTAGACCTCCTCGATCCGCGCCGGGTGGATGCGTCCGTCCTGCAGGAGCTTCTCTAGGGTCAGCCGGGCGATCTCACGGCGTACGCCGTCGAAACCCGAGAGCACGACAGCCCCGGGGGTGTCATCGATGATGAAGTCAACGCCGGTGAGCGTCTCCAGAACACGGATGTTGCGCCCCTCCCGTCCGATGATCCGGCCCTTCATGTCGTCTGACGCGAGCTGGACCACGGAGACGGTCGTCTCCGTCGCGTGGCCCGCCGCCAGCCGCTGCATCACAACCGAGAGAATGTTGCGGACGCGCCGCTCCGCGTCGCGCCTGGTGTCGTCCTCGATCTGGCGCACACGTCGCGCAGCCTCCTGACGAGCCTGATCCTCGACGCTCTCGATCAGCATCTGCTTGGCGCGTGTCGCCGACAGGCCTGAGATGCGCTCGAGTTCGCGCACGAGCTCCTCATGCTGGTGGTCGAGCAGGCTCGACCGCTCAGTGATCTGCGCCTCGAGCAGCGTGAGCTCGTGCTCGCGCCGACGCAGATCGTCGCTATGCGCCCTGCCGCCGCCGTTACTGCCGGCGGGTGGCGGCTTCGGTGCCCCCTCCGCGGTCGCCACCGCGGTAGCTACCGCACCTGCCCCCGGATGGACTCCGAAAGCGCTGGTGCGGCCGCTCGCCCAGCCCGCACCGGTCACGCGGGCGTAGACGACCGCAGCCACGACTATCCCTACAGCTATCAACGCTGCGGCGACGATGATGTCCATGGTCGTTCCTCTCCAACGACCCGCAAACGCACGGGTCGCTCAACGTCTTCACTTGTCAGGAGCGACCGAGCGGCTGAATACTCCTTCGCTTGGGAGCTGTTCCGGTATCAAAGGTCAAGTGTTTCTTTTCCAGGGTTTTGTCACCGGCCATCCAGGCCATTCGGTTCGCTGATACCGATCCTATCGCGCTCCAGAAACGTGCGACGCAGGTCACAGAGACCGACCCGTGCGTCCCGTGACCCTCCGGCGGGGGACGGACGCGCGATCACGCGGCCGCCCGGCGGGCCCACTCTCTGACCGCATCCGCTGCCATCTCGCTCTCATAGCCCTTGCGCGCCAGCACTCCGAAGGCGCGCTCCCGATCCTGACCCTCGGCCGGTCCTGACGGGAACCGCCGCACCAGCACCGCGACCGCGCGTGCAAGCTCGCCGTCGACAACGTCATCCCAGTCGCGCCCGTCAGCGCCGGGGACCGCGCCACTGCCGGTGTCGACTGACGGCGCCCCGCCGGGCTCCGCAAGCGCCGTTTCCACCAGTTCGCGATCCACTCCGCGCTCGCGCAGCACCCGCGCGATCCGCTCGTTGCCCCACGCCTCCAATGCCCGCTTGTCCTGCGTGAACACCCGGGCATAGCGCGCGTCGTCGAGATAGCCGAACTCGAGCAACTCGGCCAACACGGCCTCGATCTCCTCCGGCGCGATCTCCGCCTTCACGAGACGTGAACGGACCTCGGTGACGGTCCGTTCACGCCGGTTCAGATACGTGTACGCGACCTGAAAGCCGCGTCCGGCGTCCGAGCCTGTGCCTTCCACTTGAAGTCAGGCCGGATCAGGCTGCCCGTTCCAAGGACGCCTGATCCAGATCCTCGGCGAGTTCTGCATCGGGCGCGTCGTTGTGCTCGATCGGTTTCACCAGGTCCTGGCCAATCCCGAGAACAGCGTAAATCTTTGTTTCGATCTCCTTGGCGACATCCAAGTGCTCGTCCAGGTACGCCTTGGCGTTGCCGCGGCCCTGTCCAAGCCGCTCCTCTCCATATGAGAAGAACGACCCCGACTTGGTGACGATGTTGTGCTCGATGCCGTAGTCCAGCAGGCAGCCGGAGGTCGAGATGCCGCTGCCGAACTCGATGTCGAACTCAGCCTGCTTGAACGGCGCCGCCACCTTGTTCTTGACAACCTTCACGCGCACGCGGTTGCCAACGGCCTCGGTGCCGTCCTTCAGCGTCTCGATGCGTCGGATGTCGAGCCGCTGCGAGGCATAGAACTTCAACGCACGGCCGCCCGGCTGCGTCTCGGGCGAGCCGAACATGACGCCGACCTTCTCGCGGATCTGGTTCGTGAAGACGCACAGCGTCTGGGTGCGGTTTAGCGTGCCCGTGAGCTTGCGCATCGCCTGCGACATCATGCGCGCCTGCGCGCCGACGGTCTGGTCGCCCATCTGGCCCTCGAGCTCGGCGCGAGGCGTCAGCGCCGCGACCGAGTCAATAGCGATCACGTCGACCGCGCCCGAGCGCATCAGCATGTCGACGATCTCCAACGCCTGCTCGCCGTAATCCGGCTGTGACACCAGCAGTTCGTCGATATCGACGCCGATCCGCTGCGCGTACAGCGGGTCCATCGAGTGCTCGGCGTCCACGAATGCGCACACGCCGCCAAGCTTCTGAGCTTCCGCAAGGATGTGATAGACGAGCGTCGTCTTGCCCGAGGATTCCGGGCCGAAGATCTCGATGATGCGACCGCGCGGCACGCCGCCGATCCCGAGCGCCAGGTCGAGCGACAGCGCTCCTGTCGGGATCGCGTCAACCGCCACGCGCGCGCCCGGATCGCCCATCCTCATGACGGCGCCCTTGCCGAATTGGCGCTCAATCTGTGTCAGCGCGCCCTGCAGCGCGGCCTGACGCTTGGCATCGGACTTCGGATCCGCCGATGCAACAGGCTTGGCGCCTGCCTTGTCCTGTTCGCTCATGCTCGTTTGGCTCCTTGTCTGATGCCTTTCTGAACCGCAAGTTACGACTGGCATCGGACGGAACCACAGAACATTTGTTCGTACAAGAGCGATTCGTGCCAACTGTGTGCCGCAATCGTGCCGATCACGTCACAACTAGCCGCTTTGTCACAGCGACGACACCTTCGTCACAAAGACGACACACATGCGAAGGCCTCTTCGAGGACCCCCGCATCACGACCGTGGCATCACGACCGCGGCATCACGACCGCGATCACCAGGTGACGCGGCCAGCGGGCCGACGTCACCAACTCCAGCGCGTCGGCTCAGTCGCTCTCGCCATGCAGCACACGCGTGATCAGATGCATCGCGACCGTGGTGGCACGATCGCGCACCGCCGCCCGGTCGCCCGGCAGCCGCGAGGACCGCGTCAGCGACCGCACCGCGGGCTCGGCGGCCACCGGCCGCCCATACGTGACCGAGAAGCACACCAGTCCCACCGGCTTCTCGGGCGTGCCACCTCCGGGCCCGGCGATGCCTGTGATGCCCACGCCGACGGAGGTGTCGAAGCGCGCTCGGGCGCCATCGGCGAGCGCCCGCGCTATCTCCGTCGAGACGGCCCCGTGCGCTGCGATCAGCTCCGGGTCCACTCCCACGAGCTCGGACTTGGCCTCGTTGCTGTACACCACGGCGCCACCGATCACGTATTCCGAGGATCCCGGGCGCTCGGTCAGACGGGCGGCAAGCAAGCCGCCCGTACAGGACTCAGCCACCCCGATCGTCTCGTGACCGCCCAGCAGCAGCGCCGCCACCTGCTCGTCGATCGTCGAGCCGTCGCGCGAGAACAGCTTCTCGCCGTGCCGCTCGGCGATGAACGCAAGCAGCGCGTCGTAGTCCGCCTGCGCGTCCGGCTCGAAGCGCGTTACGACCTCGATCTCGCCGCGCCTCAGGCAGGTGGTGATCTCGAGCGGGGCGAGCGTCAGCCCAGCGGCGTCCGCGGCGCGCAGCGTGTTCGCGATCTCCGCCTCCGGCAACCCGAACAGCCGCATGACCTCGCGCTGGTACGTGGTCGCTCCGAAGATCGCCGCCTGGAACGCTTCGGAGGCGACAGCGTCCTCCCACATCGGCTGCAGCTCGCTCGGCGGCCCGGGAAGCACCACGACAGTGGCTCCGGCGCCACCATCGGCCGGCGGAATCACGAGGCCGGGCGCGGTTCCCCGGGGCGACAGCACGGTCGCCCCCATGGGGATCACGGCCTGCTTGCGGTTGGCCGTGCGCAGCGCTTCCCGGTCGGCGTCGGGCCAGCGCTCGAGCGCCGGCTTGAGAATCTCGCCGATGCGCGCCTCGAGCGCGCTGTCGAGCACCATCTCGCGTCCGCAGAAACGCCCGACGATCTCCGCTGTCAGATCGTCCGCCGTGGGCCCGAGGCCGCCGCTGGTCACGATCACCGCGACACCGGCCGCCGCCATCTGCTCGAGCGCCGTGAGCAGATCCTCGGGACGGTCTCCGACGACCTCGATCATCGCCACATCGATACCCAGGTCGAGCAGCCGCTCGGACAGCCAGGGGCCGTTGCGGTCGCTGATGATCCCGGTCAGGACCTCCGTGCCCGTGACGAGGATGCCGGCGCGGACGGCGGCCCGCCCGGTGAACACCGCCGCGTCGCTCACTGCCCGCAGGTCGGCGGCGAGGTGAGCGGCGAGGCGCCCTGTGGCGTGATCTTCAGCCCGATCGCGGAACTACCCGTGATCGTGTAAGCCTTGCCGTCAACGGTCGCGGTGACATGGGAGTTCCCGAGTGAGACCAACAGTTCCGACGAGCTCTGCGGTGGAATCGTCTGACCCGCGGTATAGATGACGCCCGGAACGAGCAGCTTGCGGGCCTTGTTCTCCACACAGACCCAGACCGTCCCCGTCGGCACCAGCGCGAGCGTGGCCTTGGACGGCGGCGCAGGCGTCGTGATGCTCTGCGTGGTGCCGGTCGAGCGTCCCGTCGAGTGGTGCTTGTGCCTCTTCTTGTGGTGATGGCCCCCGCCAGCGCTTGTGTTGGTCGGCGGCGTAGCGTTGCTGCCGCCTCCGATCACGGTCCCGATCACGTACAGCGCGGCCACGATCACGACTACCGCGAGGCCGATCGCGCCACGCGGCGATAGCAACCAGAGCGTCGCTCGACTGGGGTTGCGATGCTTGTCGCGCTCGCGCGCGGTCGAGGCCATCGCGCGTACCTCGTGTTCCATCGGCCGCTCATAGCGCCGCTTGAACTCCTCGACGAGCAGCCTGCTGTCGAGTCCCAGGTAGTCGCCGTATGTCTTCAGAAAGCTCTTGACGTAGACGGGGCCGGGGAGCAGGTCCCACTCCTCGTTCTCGAGCGCGCGCAGGTATTTGGCACGGATCTTCGTGCCTGCCTCCACCTCGCTGATGTCAATGCGCGCGCGCATGCGCGTCTCGCGCAGAGTCGAGCCGATCTCCGCCATACCCGGAAGCGTACGCTGCGCTACCGGGAAGCAGCTGCACAAACCGCTGCAGGCGCCGCGGCCTTCGGCGTTTCTTCACCTTCGGCGGGGAGTCCCCGCCCATGCCGAGCTGCGTTACTCGCCGAGGGTGTGCTCGGCGGTGGGCGGCTCGGGCACGTCAGCGGCATCCGGATCGGTATCGACATCGAGCTCCGGATAATCGAGCGCAGCAGGCTCGGGATGAGCGCGCGCCGGGGGCCCGCTGGGCGCGGCCGGCCGCGATCCGCTGGTCCCCTCGCTCAGGGCAACTAGGATGCGTGGCACGTCGGCCTCGGTGATCAGTACCTGGCGCGGCTTGGAGCCCTCGTAGCCGGAGATGATCGCCCGCCGCTCGAGCATGTCGATCACCCGTCCGGCGCGCGTGTAGCCCAGGCGCAGCCGCCGCTGCAACATCGACGTTGACGCGGTACCCATCGACGCGACCAGTCTGATCGCCTCCTCGAGCAACGGGTCTTCGTTGGGATCGAAACCGTCATCGTCGCTGCTGTCGGCCGGCTCGTCGGGGTCTATGACCTCCTCCAGCAGCTCCTCTCGGAGATCGGGCTCGCCCTGACGGCGCCACGACTCGGTGAGTTCGGCGATCTGCTCCTCATCGATGTAGGCGCCCTGGATGCGCTGGAGCTTGTTGGTCCCGACCGGCGAGAACAACATGTCGCCCTGTCCGAGCAGCGACTCGGCTCCGTTCTGGTCGAGGATCACGCGCGAGTCGGTCTGACTCGACACGGCGAACGCGATCCGTGACGGGACGTTCGCCTTGATCATGCCGGTGATCACATCGACGCGTGGTGACTGTGTCGCGAGCACCAGATGGATCCCTACGGCGCGGGCCTTCTGTGCAAGTCGGATGATCGAATCCTCGACATCGGCGGGCGCGACCATCATCAGGTCGGCGAGCTCATCGATCACGCAGAGGATGTAGGGCAGTGCCGGCTCGCCCCGCGCCGCACGCGCCTTGTTGAGCTCCGGCAGCGACCGCGTCCGCGACAGCGACATCGTGCCGTAGCGCTGCTCCATCTCGCGCACCAGGTTCTGCAGCGCGTTGGCAGCCATGCGCGGGCTGGTGATCACCGGCGTCAGCAGGTGCGGGATCGCCTCGTAGTGGTTGAGCTCGACCTGCTTGGGATCGACGAGCACGAGTCGCACCTGGTGCGGAGTGGCGCGCAGCAGGATCGACGAGAGCATCGCGTTCACGCACGCGGACTTGCCGGCGCCGGTGGTGCCGGCCACGAGCAGGTGGGGCATCTTCGCCAGGTCCGCGCCGATCGCGCGCCCAGCGATGTCCTTGCCCAACCACACGGTCAGCGGCGACCAGTCGGCCGGCGGCTCCTGGAAGACGTCGCCGAGGTGCACGATCCGCCGTCTCGCGTTCGGAACCTCGACCCCGA
>Ga0307374_10005542_pt1 | contig 20380 bp, 17 predicted proteins | sample OX3MG_FD_202532 | JGI IMG/M metagenome (GOLD analysis project Ga0307374, IMG submission 202532) | Soil microbial communities from Risofladan, Vaasa, Finland - OX-3 | ecosystem: Environmental > Terrestrial > Soil > Coastal area > Acid sulfate soil | place: Finland: Risofladan, Vaasa | collected...
ACCGGTTGGAGGAGGCCGACCTCACGGATGGAGGCAGCCAGTGCGGACATGGACTCCTCGTCGAAATGGCTCCTCGGCTGCAACGCGTTCGGCTTAATGTGCGAAATCGGCACCACCCGCAGGAGGGAGTCGGACTCCCCCACCGCTTCACTCGGGATCAGTGCGCTGAGCCCTTTACCGAGCCCGCTGCGACGCGCCATTGCTCACCTCCTTCGCCAGTTCGCGATAGGCCACGGCCCCACGCGACGTCGGATCGAACACGGTGATCGGTTGCCCGAACGAAGGGGCCTCTGACAGCCGCACCGTCCGCGGGATCACGCTCTTGCAGACACGCTCGGCGAAGTGCTCCCTGACCTCGTTGGCCACGTCAACCGATAGGCGTGTCCGTGCGTCGTACATCGTGAGCACAATGGTGGTCACCTCCAGCGACTCGTTCAGGTTGGACGAGACCAGGTTCACGTTGCGCAGGAGCTGGCTCAACCCCTCCAGCGCGTAGTACTCGCACTGAATCGGCACCATGACCTCTCCGGCGGCCGCGAGGCCGTTGACGGTGATCAGCCCGAGCGACGGGGGACAGTCGATCAGGACAAAGTCGAAGTCGTCGACAATGGAGTCGATGGCCTTCTTGACCTTGAGCTCCCGGCTGAAGGCGGGGACCAGTTCAATCTCAACACCGGCCAAGTCGATCGTGGCCGGCGCCACGAACAGGTTCTTGACACTGGTGGGCTCAATGCAGTCCTCCAACGACTGGTCCCGCATGATCACGTCGTACATGGAGAGCTCGAAGTTGCGGGCATCAATCCCGAGTCCCGTGGTGGCGTTGCCCTGTGGGTCCAGGTCGATCACGAGGACCCGGTAGCCCAATTCGGCCAAGGCGGCTCCGAGGTTGACCGTGGTCGTGGTCTTTCCGACCCCGCCCTTCTGATTGGCGATGGCGATGACACGGGGGAGATCCCGGGGAGCCGGGCGGTCTCCGTCAAGGAGCTGGTCGGCCTCGACCCGGATGGATGGCGGCCGCATCTGCGGCCGCTCGGTTGGCGCTGGCACAGGGCTCTCCTCGGGCGACTCCACGACGGTTGTGTCCGGAACTGTGGCGGGGGAGGCCGCGGCCGGCGGGGGTGATGGAGCCGGCTCCGGGGCCATTGGCTCAGGGTCTGGCGCAGCCGGTGGGGGAGCCTCGGGTGCAGCCTCGTGTGGCTCGGGCGGCAGGGTGCGAATGGGATTTTCCGCCGTGGGGTGATCGCGCGACATATCCGGTTTGGCGCCGTTGGCGTGTGTCTGGGGGGAGCTCTGTCGGGGGGTCAAGACTTCGTCTTCCCTGTCCCGGCGGCGGATGCGCATCAGGCAGTCTCTGCGTTTCGCCGTGACACGGCGCCTATCCTGGCCTGCCCACAACCTCAGGTCAAGACTCTGCCCTTGTTTCACGTGAAACAAGGGCAGAGTGGAACCCCCGGGTCGGCGTAGGGCTCCCCTGGGTTCCACGTGGAACATCCCTCGGGCTGTGGCGGGCCCGGGGACTCAGAAGAGCGGCCGCTTCGCCGGAACCCCGTTGCGCCGGGCGAAGCGCTCGGGACAGGCCTCGACCTGGCGCAGAATCTGGAAACCGAACTCCCCCCGGACCAGTTCCTCAGGGACGAGGCCGAGCTGGGACAGCGGCTCGGGCGGCCACCGTTCCCCGGTCGAGCCCCCTGGTTCGGGGCCGGGCGGCTCGGACACCACCAGCCAGCCGCGGGTCCGGAGGAAGGGGGCGGCACATTCCGCCGCCACAGCCGGAGTCCCGAATGAGCGGGCCACCACCCCGTCGAAGGCCCCCCGGTTCGAGGGCTCGTGCCCGCTGTCCTCGGCCCTCTGCTGCACGACCCGGGCCCGGTCCGCCAGCCCGCACTCGTCCACGGCCCACCGGAGAAACTCCACCCGTCGCGCGGCGGCCTCGAGCAGGACCACCGAGCAGGCGGGCCACAAGGCGGCCAGGACGAGGCCTGGTAGGCCCCCGCCCGAACCCAGGTCCAGCACGAGCGCGGGTGAGGACGGGGTGGCCCTGGGGGAGAGGCGGCGCGCCAGGTCAGTGAAGCCCTCCGCGTGCCGGACATGGGGATCCACGGGTCCGGGACCGAGGAAGCCCAGGGCGCGGGCAGACTCCAGGGACCGCAGGAGGGCGGCTGGCATGGAGTCCCCATAGGGCCTCCGGGGGTCGGGGCCGGGCCCCGACGACGTGGTCAGCCGACCGGGGCGATCACGATGTGGCGGTTGGGGTCCTCGCCTTCGGAGCGGGTGGACACCCCTTCAATCTCGTTGACCGCGTCGTGCACGGACTTGCGGTCGGCCGGGCTCATGGCCTCCAGGGCCTTCTCCTGGCCCGAGGCAATGACCTCCTGGGCGATCTGGGCGCTGAAGCGCTTCAGTGCCGCCGAGCGCTTCTCCCGGTAGCCAGCGACGTCCACCAGGATCCGGTCGGTGCGTGAGGGGCACTGGCGCTGAACGACGGCTCTCGTGAGGTCCTGCAGGGCACTCAGGGTCGACCCACGGGGACCCACCAGCAGCCCGAGATCGTCACCCGATGCCGCGATCTCAATGGTGTCCTCGTCGAGGACGCGGGTCTCGACGGTGGCCTCCACGCCGTACTCGCTCAGCAGGCCGACCAAGAAGGCCCGTCCCGCCTCGCCCTGCTCCTCAAGCGTCATTCCCTCGGCCATGGCAACAGTCTCCTTCGTTTGACTGGTCCGCTGCGAATCCCCGGATGCGGCCCGCTCAGGCCGTTCGGTGGGGGCGGACCCGTTGGCGGCATCCGGTGCCGACGCGACGCCATTCCGGCTGCGGTTACGGCGTCGGCGGGCGGAACGGCTCGTGCCCGTCCCGGCCGTACCGGTGACGGCAGCCGCCGACTGCCCACCCTCTCGTTCTCGTGGGCCGGCTGCGTCGGCGCGCGGCGTGCGAGGCTCGCCCCGCGACCCACCCTGTCGGCCACCGTTCGCCCCGGCACCCTGGCCACCCTTGCTACGGCGGTCCCGGGTCCGCTCACGCCGCGGACGGGCACCGACGGGGCGCACTCTGGCCCGAACCCGGGCTTCACCTCGCATCCGACCAAACAGGCCGGCCTTGGGCTCGCTCACGACAATGACTTCGGCGTCACCCACGGCGACGCCCAGTTGGTCGAGTGCGAGTTCGGTGGCTTCCTCTACAGACTTTCCAGCGACCTCAACCCATTCCACGCGCTATCGACTCTTTCTTGCCCTCTTGGAACGCGAACGCGGGTGCTCCTTGGGGGGAGGCGCTGCTGGCGCCTCCCCACTCTGCCCGGCCGCCTTCCTGCCATTTGCCGACTGTCCTCGGGCGGCCGCCTTCCTGCCGTTTCCCGCCCTGTTCCCATTGCCGCCCCCGGAGCTCTTGGGTGGCAGCGGTGTTGGTGTGGCGTCCTTGCTCCCGTCCTCGGGGACCGCCTTGGCCTTGGTCACGGCGGGTTTTGCCTTGGCACCTGATCCGCCCCCACCGGTCGAGGGCTTGGACGTCGCCCCGATTTCTCTCTCGTGTGTCACCGGCGTGACCATGCCGGTCCGGAACATGACCTCCTGTGTGGCGATCCGCATTGCCGAAGACACGACCATGTAAATGATCGCTCCAGTTGGCACATTTATGTAAATGACACCAAAGATAATTGGGAAGAACTTCTGCATAGCTTGCATCTGTGGATTCGCCGCCGCAGCCTGCGGATTCCGGCTGTTCATCTGCTTCATTTGGTAGTATTGCAGAAACATGGCGGCACCGATAAGTACCAGGTAGGGGATGATAAGCACCGCCTGGTTCGCGCCATGATGGGCGATCGGCCTGGCCGAAAGATCCATTCCGAACGGGCCCGCCATATGACCATTAGTGGCCACTAGATCCTGATGAATACGAGAAAATGTCGGGATATATCGGGGCTGGGCTATTAAGTGTCCGGCTTTATCCTTTACCTGATTAGACAAGCCGCGAATCAGTGAATACAGGATGATGAGGAACGGCATCTGCAGGAGGCTGGGCAGGCAGGCACCGAAGGGGCTGGTCCCGTTCTCCTTGTACAGCTTCATCATTTCCTGATTGAGCTGCTCCCGGTTCTCGGCGCCCTTGTACTTGGCCTGCAGCTTCTTCATCTCGGGCTGGAGACGCTGCATGGCCAGCATCGACTTGGTGCTCTTCACCGTCACTGGCGTAAGGGCCAGCATGATGACGACCGTCAGGCCGGTGATGGCGACGGCGTAGTTGGGGATGACCGAGTAGATCCCCGCCAGGATCCAGCCGAAGAGCAGGAACACCGGGTGGAACAGCGTTCCGATGGACTTGAACAGGGCGTTCTCGGCGAGCATCGGTGAGAGGGCTCCCATCAGTGCGTCCCTTCATGGTGCACGTGGGCCCGCAGGGGTACGAGGTCAACACCGTGGGGGCCGAAAGGCCGGCAGCGGACCAGGCGCCGCGCCGTCAGGCTCAGGCCGCGCCAGAAGCCGTGCTCGCTGAAGGCCTCAATGCCGTAGGTCGAGCAGCTCGGGTAGAAGCGGCAGGGCGATACCCGCCCGGAAGCTGCCCCCTGATAGAGGCGCAACACCTTGACGGCGACCCGGGCGACGGGGCGCGGGCTGACCCGGTCGGCGCTCATGTCGACACCGGCGCGGTCTGGGCGGCACGGCGCAGGACGTCCTGAGTGCACTCGACCAGCCGGGCTTGCGGGGTGTCCGCGGCGGCCGGCTCCAGGCGGAGAAGGTACCTGCCGCGAGGCAGCTCGGGCGCCACGGCGCGGGCCGACTCGCGCAGGCGACGGCGTAGGGTGTTGCGCACCACGGCGTTCCCGCATCCCTTGCCAATTGCGTACCCTACCTGGGGAAATACACCGGCTACAGTCTGGTCGACGGGGACGAAGTTCGCCCTGACCGGGCCATTGCTGGCCCGCGCCCTGGACCGCTGCAGCCGCCCGAAGGCGGCGCGCGTCTGGATCCTTCCGACTGTCCGGGCGGGCATGGACGCCTCAGACGGTGAGACGGTGGCGCCCCTTGAGCCGCCGTGACTTCAAGATGGCACGCCCGGCGCGGGTGGACATGCGCTTGCGAAAACCGTGGGTCCGGGCCCGCTTGCGGGTATTTGGTTGGTAGGTGCGCTTCACGTCTTTCAGCCTTTCGCACGCTTGCACGGCACCTGGGGCCGGGGCGTCGCAGAGTAACGGGCCACTACCTGGAGGGCTGCCCTCCGGCGAGCGGCGGTGGAGTGACGTCCATGTTAGGCGCGATTTGGCGAACCCCACTAGTCGGCCGATGCGGGCGCGGTGTACGTTCGACCAATTACCCGCGCCGAGGGATGTTCAGACCAGCCCAGGACGCAGCGGAGGAGAAAGGGCGATCGGGACGAAGGGTGAATCAAGCAGGGGAGCTGTGGACGAAGTGCACCGGATCGCTGCGCGAGCAGGTCTCCGAGACCACATGGCAGTTGTGGTTGTCCGGAATTGAGCCGGTCGACTACGCCAACGGCGTCTTTGTTCTCTCCGTACCCAACGGCCTGATCCGCGAGAGGGTCGAAACCCGGTACCTCCCGATGATTGAGGACACGCTGGCCAACGAGGTGGGCACACCGGTCCGCGGCCGCCTGGAGGTTCACGAGCTGGACGAACCCGCACCCGAAGAGCTGCTTGGCGTCCCCGCACCCGTGACCGAGAAGGCCGTGGCGGCGCCGCCGACCGTCCCCGCGGTGGGGCGTGAATCACCAGCCGTGCAACTCGACCCCAAGTTCGTGTTCGACACCTTTGTGGCCGCGTCGTCCAACCGCTTGGCCCACGCGGCGGCTCAGGCCGTCGCTGAAACCCCTGGTCGGTCGTACAATCCGCTCTTCATTTACGGCGACAGCGGGCTGGGCAAGACCCATCTGCTCCACGCCATCGGCAACTACGTCGTCGAGAACTTCAGCCGGCGCCGCGTGCTCTATGTGACCACCGAGACCTTCATGAACGACTTCGTCGACTCGCTTCGCACCTCGACGACCCTCGCCTTCAAGCGTCGTTACCGGGAGTGCGATGTGCTCCTCATTGACGACGTGCAGTTCATGGAGAACAAGGAGGGACTCCAGGAGGAGTTCTTCCACACGTACAACGATCTGAAGGGCGCGAGCAAGCAGATCGTCCTCACCTCCGACCGTCCACCCAAGTCCATCGCGTCGCTCGAGGACCGGTTGCGGAGCCGTTTCCTTTCGGGCCTGATCACCGAAATCGATCCTCCTGACCTTGAGACGCGGCTTGCCATTCTGCGCTCCAAGTCAGGGAGTGAGCACCATGAGGTCCCCGACGACGTCCTCGAATTCATCGCCAGCCACGTAAAGAACAACATCCGTGAGCTGGAGGGTGCCCTCACCAGGATCTGCGCCTTCGCCAAGCTCAACAAGGAGCCGATCTCCCTGGTCCAGGCCGAGCGGGTGCTCTCCGACATCGTCCTTGCGGGAGAGCCACGCAGGATCACCCCGCAGATGATCCTGGAGGCCACTTCTGTCAGCTATGGCTTCACGGTTGACGCCATCTGCGGGCCCAGCAGAACTCGACCGCTCGTGACCGCCCGCCAAGTTGCCATGTACCTGACCAGGGAGTTGACGGATTACAGCTATCCAGCGATTGCCAGGGTCTACGGGAACCGGGATCACACGACAGTGATTCACGCCGTCGACAAGATCACCGACCAAATGCAGCAGCGTCGTCAGATTTACGAACAGGTCACCGAGCTGATTCAACAGATCCGCGCCGGCACCTGAGCCGTCGACACGTATGACCATTCCCCTGGGGGCAGATGTGTGTGCAGATGACCGTAAGCCTGTGGACGATCCCGCGACAGATGGGGATAAGACGCCCACGCGTCCCCAGGCCGCAGCCCATCACTCACTTCGGGCTCCGCGACGGCGAGCTTTCCCACACCGGCATGGGGACAGCGGCGGGCAGCTCCAGCAGGACGCATGGGCTGTCGTCCACAATCCACAACCCTTACTACCTTTACTAAGGATATCTCTCTCCTCTTCTCACATAAGAGTCTGGGGACACGGTCGAAAGGACATGCTTCGGTGAAGTTCAGGTCTGAGCGGGATGTGCTCGTCGAAATGCTGGCCACGGCCAGCCGCGCCGTGGGAGCACGAGCAACTTCCTCACCGGTGTTGTCGGGTCTCCTGCTCGCGTGCACCGGCAACGTCCTTTCTGTCACCGGAACGGATCTGGATCTGACGATCCAAGTGACAGAGGAAGTGATCGGGCTCGAGGACGGTTCGTGTGTCGTCCCGGCGCGTCTCTCGACGGACATTGTGCGACGGCTGGAACCCGGCGCCGTGACATTCGCCGATGACGAAGATCACGTCACCATTTCGGCGGCACGGTCAAACTTCAAACTCCGGACATACCCCGTCGTGGAGTTCCCCGCCGTCGGTCGCACCGCTGAGGCGACGACCCAACTCCCTGAAGGCGAGTTGGCCGACGCGGTCCGCCAGGTCGTGCGGGCCGCGTCCCACGACGACGCCCGCCCCCTCTTGACCGGGGTTCTGGTGGCGCGGATGGACGGTTCGATCCGGATGGTGGCAACCGACTCCTACCGGATGGCCATGCGCGATCTGCCCGGTGTCGCCCAGCTGCCCGGTGAAGAGGACCTCCTGGTCCCGGCGCGAGCCTTGGCCGAATTGCAACGTGTACCCGCCAAGACCTCGGGTGACGACGCTGGGTCCGGGTCGGTCGGGGTGGCGGCCAGCAACAACGAGATCACATTCTGGTTGGGGAAAGTGCAGATCAGCACACGTCTCTTAGAAGGGCGCTATCCCGACTACAAGCAACTGATCCCCGACCACTATCCGAACAAGCTGCACCTCGGAAAGGAATCGTTCCTGGCCGCATTGCGCCGCGTGCAGTTGCTCGTGCGTGACAACACAACGCCGGTCCGCTTGTCCATGCGACAGGGCGGTGTCGACCTCGCCGTCGTCAGCCAGGAGGTAGGGGACGCATCAGAATCGGTCGACGGGGACTACACGGGGGAAGAGCTCGTCATCGCATTCAACCCGTCGTACCTCATTGACGGGGTCGAGGCGGTACAGGGAGACGAGGTAATTCTCGAATCGGCCGACGGGACGCGCGCCGCGACGGTACGCGGCGCTGAAGACGACAACTTCCGCTACCTGCTGATGCCGGTCCGGGTCTCCTGAGCCGGGAGCGTCCCCGCGGTGACGCTGAGCCGGATAGACCTCATCGATTTTCGTAGTTTCACCGCGGGGGTGTTCGTCCCCGAACCCGAGGGGACAACCGTCATCACCGGCGCGAACGGCACGGGTAAGACGAGTGTGTTGGAGGCCATCGCGTATTGCGGGAGCCAGCGTTCCTTTCGCGGCGCGCCGCGGGACGCGCTCATCCGCACCGGATGTGACCGCGCCATTGTGCGCGCCGAGTTCCGGAACAAGGCGGTACCGACAATGGTGGAAGCCGAGATCGTGCCGGCCGGACGTAGCCGCACGCTCGTGAACCACAAAGAAGCGAACGGCCGCAAGGCGCTTTCCGCAGCTGCGCCGTGGACGATCTTCTCCCCCGAGGATCTCGCTCTGGTGAGCGGGGGGCCAAGCCTGCGCCGCGACATGCTCGACGACGCGCTGGGTCTGACCGACTCGGAAGGGGCGCGGGCCGCGGACGAGACCGAGAGGATCCTGCGCCAGCGCGCCGCCTTGCTGCGCCAGTCCGGTGGCCGGGCCACCGCCGACGTCGCGACGACGCTCGACGTGTGGGACCAGCGACTGGCCGACACCGGGAAGATCCTGGTGACCGCCCGCGAACGCCTGGTCAATGCCCTCGGTGCCTTCGTGGGACCGGCGTATGCCCACCTGGCCGGGGTGGAGGGCGCGGACGTGGTGACCCACACCTACGTCCGGAGCTGGGAAGGCGAACTGCTCGGCGCGCTCCGCGCGCAGCGGGCCGAGGATCTCCGGCGCGGTGTGAACACCATTGGCCCCCACCGTGACGACCTTGTCCTCACGCTCGACGGGCGCGAGGCCAGGATGCACGCCTCACAAGGCGAGCAGCGCTGCCTGGCGCTGGCGCTGCGCATCGGGGTCCACCAGCTTGTCGTCGAGAGGACTGGCGTGGTGCCGATCCTGTTGCTCGATGACGTTTTTTCCGAGCTGGACCCCGCCCGGAGCAAGGCCCTGGTGACCCAGCTGCCGGCCGGGCAGTGCATCCTGACCACGGCCGCACCACTCCCAGCCGGTATTGAGGTGGCCGGGCTCGTGGACATCCAGCACGTGGTGGGCGGCTCGTGAGCGCGGCGGCGCGCCGCCGGGGTCGGTCGGGGGAGGGGCCGAGAAGGGTGGCCGACTCTATGGAACGGGTGCTGGCCCGCCTGGGCGCGTCGCCCTCCCCACAGGTGATGGAGCTGGTGTTCACCCGCTGGGACGAGGTCGCTGGAGGCGAGCTCGGCGCCCACGTGCGACCGCAGCGTCTCGACGGTGCGACCCTGGTGGTAGGCGCCGATCACCCCGCCTGGGCGACCAGGGCACGGATGGAAAGTGGACAGATCGTGTCCCGCCTGCGCGAGTTGGGAGATGACACCGTGACGCGCATTGAGGTTGTGATTGAACGCCCTGAACCTCGGCGCTGCGACCGTTCATGAGTGCCGAAATGTCGCTGCGGTCGGGTAGGATAGAGCGTTCGCATCGGAAGGCCGAGGGGCAGATAGTCGGGTATTCGATACGCGCTGCGAAACTGAGGTTGTGAAAGGACGCGTCTGTGGCAATAAAGGTTGACGGGACACCGGCTCCGCCAGACGCGACGTACACAGAGCGCGACATCACCATCCTCGAGGGCCTCGAGGCGGTACGCAAGCGGCCTGGCATGTACATCGGTTCGACCGGTCCGACCGGCCTGCACCACCTGGTGTGGGAGGTCGTCGACAACTCGGTCGACGAGGCCATGGCGGGCCGCGCCACCCGTATTGACGTGACTGTCCTGGCCGATGGCGGATGCCGCGTCAGCGACGATGGCGCCGGCATCCCGGTGGGTCCGCACCCCAAGAATCCCAAGATGTCGACCGCCGAAATCGTGCTGACCACCCTGCATGCCGGCGGGAAATTCGGCGGCAAGGGCTACCAGGTCTCCGGCGGACTCCACGGCGTGGGCATCTCCGTGGTCAACGCCCTCTCCGCGCGCCTGGTCCTCGAGATCGACCGCGACGGCCAGCGCTGGGAGGCCGAGTTCGAGAAGGGCGGGAAGATCAAGCGCAAGGTCACCGCCACCGGGCCCTCACCCAAGGACCGCTCGACGAGCGAGCCGCGCACGGGCACGACGGTCACGTTCTGGCCCGACGCTTCCATCCTGGACGAGACCGAGTTCCGGGCCCAGACCATCACGGAGCGCCTGCAGATCATGGCCTTCTTGAACAAGGGCCTGGAGATCCGCTTCGCTGACGAGCGCGTCGAGCCCGTGACCAAGACCACGTTCCGCTACGCCGGCGGCATCGTCGACTTCGTGAAGCACCTGAACGCCGCGAAGGAAGCGCTCTTCCGCAAGGTGGCCGACTTCGACCAGAGCGAGGAAGGACAGGAGGTTGAGGTCGCGATGCAGTGGAACACCGGGTTCCACGAGTCGATCTTCTCGTTCGCCAACGGCATCTCCACCATTGAAGGCGGCATGCACGAGGAGGGCTTCCGCAAGGCCCTCACCAACGCGGTCAACCGATACGCCCGCACCCGCAACCTGTTGAAGGAGAAGGAGGAGAACCTCCAGGGCGAGGACATCCGCGAGGGGCTCACGGCCATCATTTCGGTGCGGCTCCGCGACCCCCAGTTCGAGGGCCAGACCAAGGCCAAGCTGGGCAACGTCTCCATCCGCTCGCTCGTCGAGCGCACGACGAACAAGAAGCTGAACGAATGGCTGGAGGAGAACCCCCGCGAAGCGAACCAGATCGTGCAGAAGAGCACGCAGGCGGCCCGGGCGCGCATGGCGGCACAGGGAGCCCGCGACCTCACTCGCCGCAAGTCGGCCCTCGACGGCGCCGGCCTGCCGGGCAAGCTGGCCGACTGCTCGTCACGTGATCCACGCGAGTCCGAGCTCTTCATTGTGGAAGGGAACTCGGCCGGTGGGTCGGCCAAGGACGCGCGGAACCCGCACACCCAGGCGATCCTCCCGATCCGCGGGAAGATCCTGAACGTCGAGCGCGCCCGCATCGACAAGATGCTGAAGAACGCGGAAATCCAGGCACTCATTTCGGCCATCGGCGCCGGCCTGGCCGACGAGTTCGACGTCGCCAAGATCCGCTACCACAAGGTGATCATCCTGGCGGACGCCGACGTGGACGGGAGCCACATCCGCACGCTCCTGCTCACTTTCTTCTTCCGCCAGATGAAGCCGCTCGTGGAAGGCGGCTTCGTGTACGTGGCGCAGCCCCCGCTGTACTCGACGCTCGTGGGTAAGGAGAAGATCTACCTGAAGGACGACTCGGCCAAGGACGCCTTCCTGGCCGAGCACCCGGACCACAAGCACGACTTCAACCGGCTGAAGGGCCTCGGGGAGATGGACTTCCACGAGCTGCGCGACACCACCATGCACCCCGGGCTTCGCTCGCTCCTCCAGATCAACGTGGAACAGGCCGCTTTGGCTGACGAAGTGTGTTCGGTGCTGATGGGTGACGATGTCGAGCTACGGCGCCATTTCATTCAGACAAATGCCAAAGATGTCCGCTTCCTCGACATTTAGAGCGCAGGCGTAGGCGAGGAGAGACAACATGCCACGGCAGTCGACGCGCGGGGCCTCGGGACGCGGGGGAAGAGGCGGCAGGAGCGGGAACGGCGACGGGAACGGTACGCCTCCGCCCGGAGAGGAGCCGGTCAGCGGTTCCATTGAGCCCATTGAGATCCAGGAGGAGATGGAGCGCTCCTTCCTCGAGTACTCCATGTCGGTCATCGTCGCCCGGGCGCTCCCCGACGTGCGCGACGGGCTCAAGCCGGTGCAGCGCCGCATCCTCTACTCCATGTACGACCGGGGCCTGCGCCCCGACCGGCCGCACAACAAGTGCGCCAAGGTCGTCGGCGACGTCATGGGGACGTACCACCCTCACGGTGACTCCTCCATTTACGAGGCGCTGGCTCGCATGGTGCAGGAGTTCTCCCTGCGCCACCCGCTGGTCGACGGGCACGGCAGCTTCGGCGGGCGCAGCCCCGACGACGGGCCGGCCGCCATGCGGTACACCGAGTGCCGGTTGGCGGCGCTCGCGCTCGAGCTCATGGCCGACATCGACCAGGAGACGGTCGATATGGTGCCGAACTACGACGGCTCCGACGTCGAGCCCACCGTGCTCCCGGCGCGCTTCCCCAACCTGCTCGTCAATGGCTCCACCGGCATCGCCGTGGGCATGGCGACCAACATCCCGCCGCACAACATGGGCGAGGTCATTGACGCCGCCATCCACGTCCTGCGCCATCCCGAGGCGACGCCCGACGAGCTCATGGAGTTCGTCAAGGGTCCCGACTTCCCGACCGGCGCCCTGATTCTCGGGCGCCAGGGGATCCTGGACGCCTACCGGACCGGCCGGGGGTCCATCAAGATGCGCGCCGTTGCCGAAATTGAGGAGGGCCGGGTCGGCGACCGCATCGTGGTCACCGAGCTGCCGTACCAGACCTCGGTCGAGGTGATTGAGCAGAAGATCACCGACCTCGTGCGGGCCGGTGATCTAGACGGCATCAGCGAGTTGCGCAACGCGTCGGCCAACCAGGAGCCGCGCCTTGTCATTGAGCTCAAGCGCGACGCCAACGCCAACGTGGTCCTCAACAACCTCTACAAGCAGACGCCGATGCAGACGAGCTTCGGCGTCAACATGCTGGCGCTGGTCGACTCCGTGCCGCGCACCCTCAACCTCGCGCAAGCTATCTCGCACTACGTCGACCACCAGATAGAGGTCGTCACGCGACGCTCGGAGTTCCGCCTCCGCAAGGCGCGCGAGCGCGCCCACATCGTCGAAGGGCTCTTGCGGGCCATCGACATGCTCGATGCCGTCATCGCGGCCATCCGGGGCTCGGCCGACCGCCCCGAGGCCAAGGCAGCGCTCATGACGGAGCCCTTTTCCTTCAGCGAGGAGCAGGCCGCGCACATCCTCGACATGCAGCTCGGCCGCCTCACCCGGCTCGGCCGTACGGATCTGGAAGAGGAGATGGCCAAGCTGATTCAGACGATCGCCGAGCTCGAAGCGATCCTCAATGACGACAGCAAGCTGCGAGAGGTCATCGCCACGGAAATGACCGAGGTGCGAGACACCTACGCCGACCCGCGGCGCAGCATCATCACGCACGATCCCGGCGAAATGGGCGTGGAGGACCTGATTGACGACGAGGAGATCGTCGTCACCATGACGTCGGCCGGGTACATCAAGTCGGTCGCTGCCGCGGCCTTCCGCACCCAGGGTCGAGGCGGCCGAGGCGTGCAGGGTGCCCGGTTGAAGGAGGAGGACCTGGTCAGCCAGGTCGTGCACTCCTCCGCGCACGCCTACCTGCTGCTCTTCTCCAACCACGGCAAGGTCTACCGCCTGCGCGGTCACGAGATCCCCATGAAGGAGCGCACGGCCAAGGGGACGGCCGCCGTCAATCTGGTGCCGCTGGCGCCCAACGAGTCGATTCAGGCGATCATCGCCACCCGTGAGTTCTCGCCCGACCAGTACCTCGTCTTCGCCACCGCGCAAGGCCAGGTGAAGAAGACGGCCATGAGCGAGTACGACAAGTCGCGCCGCGAAGGCTTCATCGCCATCAACCTGCGCGAGGGTGACGAGCTCGTACGGGTGGTGGCCACATCGGGTGACGACGACATTTTCGAGGTGACGCGGAAGGGCATGACGATCCGCTTCAACGAGGCCGACGTGCGGGCCATGGGTCGTGACGCGGCGGGCGTGCGCGGCATCCGCCTGAAGGAGGACGACATCGTCGTCTCCTGTGACGTCGCGGCCGACGACACCGACATCCTCATCGTGACCGATGCCGGCTACGGCAAGCGCACGAAGTTGGAGCGCTTCAACCGCCAGACCCGCGGCGGCCAGGGTGTGCGTGGCATCCGCCTCACCGGATCGCGCGGATCGGTGGTGGGTGCATTCATGGTCGCGCTGGACGAGGAGATCCTCCTGGTGTCCTCCGGTGGCGTGGTCATCCGCACGGCGGCGCGGGAGATCGCTTCGCAGGGCCGTGACGCCACGGGCGTGCGGGTCATGAACCTCGACGACGGCCAGTCCGTGGCTGCGGTGGCACGTGTCAGCGCGGAGGCCGACGACAGCGCTGAGGTTGGCGCGTAGGTCCCGTGGGGCCTGGCGTCATCTGCTGAATGCCGGGTGCGGTCCAGGTCTAGAGCGTGGTGCGGAAGTTCAGGTAAAAGGGCGTCCGCGTCGGGAAGTAGTAACCGATGAACCGGGTCCCGTCGTACAGGTAGGCCCGGCCAGCCGCGCTCGCCGTCTCCACACTCAGGGGCGAGCTGATCGTGAAGATGTGTGACTGCCCGCTCTGCAGTGTCTGCGCGAACACGGTGGTGTGGTGCACCGGATCAGTGGCCTGGACCCAGCACGGGTACCCGTAGGCCACGACCTTGACGGTGAAGGAGGTGGCCCGGACACTGACGGCGACCGAGCTCGTGGCCGGGCTTTCCACCATGGTGACCTTGGGGAGGGGCCGCTTGGGCGGTGTGTGGCGGGCGGTCACCGTGGCCGGCGTGGAGGGCGCGCCCGACCCGAAGGCGTCGTGGAAGACGCGTGACGTGGTCCGTTGGACGCCGTCGTACCAACCGGTCACGTGCGAGTGCTCGGCCAGCGCCACGCTGCCCAACACGACGAGGACCGCCGTCACGGCAACGGCCACCTTCAGGAGCATGAGCGATGGTTCGCCGATCCTCGGCGTCTCGCCGGTCTGCACCGCGGGGATGGTGCCGGTGTCGTAGGCACTGAGGGCGACGACCGGCGTGAACACGCCGGTGATCGTCGCGTCGGGCACACCCGTGCGCTCGACCGCCCACGTTCCTGCTGTTGCCCCCGAGACCGACACCACCGGTGTGGCCGCGATGTCCGGGGCCCGGGCCGCGATGTGCTCGGGAGCGGGCCACAGATCCATGACGGCGACGACGTACTCGCCGCCGGAGAACCCGAGCGAGTCGGCGTAGGCCCGCACCGCGCGCAGCGTCTCAATGCGATTGAACAGACGATCGGCCTCTCCGCTCTCCAGCGCCATGACCTCGGATGTCTCGATTCCCGCGGCCGTTGCGGCGTCGGCCGGGGTCAGGCCATGCTCCTGGCGGGCGGTGCGCAGCGACTGACTCAGCTCGGCGAGGGAACCCACGGAAAGACGCGATTCCCCGGAAGACGGGCCATCGCCACGGCTCAGTACCATTCGCCCCCTTCCGACTCAACGGGCTTCAGCGGAAGAATACCCCTTGAGCTGGGTTTCTAGGTCCTCGGGTCCGGAGCTCGCATCAGGTTGCGCGCAAACCGCAGGTGCCCCGGGTCGCATTGGTAACCCAGGGCCTTCCAGAAGGCCACCGCGGGTCCGTGGGTGCCCACGGCAAAGAGGTTGATGCGGCGCACGCCGAGACGCGCCAGGCGCGCTTCGCCTTCGACGACGAGGGCGCGCCCGAGCCCGGCGCGGCGGTGGCTCGGATGCACCGCCAGGCGGTAGAAGGCGCCCCGCCATCCGTCCCACCCCACAATGAGCGTCCCGACTATGGCGTCGTCTTCGGTGGCCACGATGACGCAGTCGGGGTCACGGACGTAGAGCGCCAGTAGTCCCTCCAGGTCGTCGGTGGACGACGGGACGGTCGCGGCCTCCACCCAGAAGGTGAGGATGGCGGGGAAGTGGGCGGGCGAGACGGACCCGATGGTGACGGGCATGGCGCGGGATTAGAAGAAATGCAGGTCGGTGACCGGCCAGATACGCATCTCGACCTTGCCCACGATGAGCGCGCGCGCGATCGGTCCCCAGTAGCGGCTGTCGCACGACTGGGTCCGGTTGTCTCCCATGACGAAGTAGTGATTGAACGGAACCAAGTAAGGCGTGGTCAAGCTGTATGACGTGCCAGATGGGCCGGGGAACGTCATGCCGTTCGTCACCGCGGGGAGCCAGGGCTCGTCCAGCCGCTTCCCGTTGATGACGAGGTAGCTCTTCGCACCCTTGGTCAACGAGACCGTCTCGCCTGGGAGCCCGACGACGCGCTTCACGAGATCGTTGACAGGCGCACCACCGCAGTCCTCGGCGGGGGGCCTGGAGAAGACCACAATGTCGCCGCGCTGGATGGAGTGCAGGTGGTAGCTGAGCTTGTTGACGAGGATGCGGTCGCCGATGTTGAGCGTTGGCTCCATTGAGCCCGAAGGGATGTAGAAGGTCTGCACCACGAACAGGCGGAGCAACAGCGCCAGCACGAGCGCCACGAGGACAATGAACAGTCCTTCGCGGAACCAGCGCGATGACGTGCTCTTGCTCGGGGGCTTGGCGTGGCGACCCCGCCCGGCCGGGCCCGCCGAGGTCGGCAGGTCAACTGGACGCGCGTCCTCGGCGACAAGTGTCGGTTCGGTCGGTTCGGGCGGCGTCACGGTAGGGGGCAGGCTACTCGCCGCCGCCGCCGGTCTTTCGGCGCCCAGACGGCCTCAGGCCAGGGCGGGAACCACTGAAAACGTGTCCTGCCCCGAGCGGAGCAGGCTGCCCGGTACGGCCCCGGTCGGCCGACCGTCGCGGACCGTTTCGATCCCGTTGACGAGCACCCGCACCACACCACGCGAGTCCGCGATGAGGCGCGGGGCGTCGCCGGGGAGGTCGTGTACGAGTCGCGCCGGCTCGGATCCGACGGTCTCGGGATTGAAGACGAAGAGGTCGGCCGCGTGCCCCTCGGCGACGATCCCGCGATCCCGTAGACCGAACAGCGCAGCCGGCTGTCCCGTCATCATGTGGACGGCCTTCTGAACGGGCACCAGTTTGCGGCCGCGCAGGCAGTCCTCCAAGAAGGCGGTCGGGTAGCTGCTTCCGCACATGCGGTCAAGGTGCGCACCCGCATCGGAGCCACCGACCATGGCGCGGGGGTCGCTCCAGATTTCGGCGCGCATCGCCCAGGTCCGTTCGTCACCGTCGTCGGTGTTGGGCCACAGCACGGTCCGTAGGTCATCGGCCAGCACAATGTCGAGGAGGGTGTCGAAGTCTCCGGCGCCACGCTCCGCTGCAATGTCGGCCACGGTACGGAAGGCGCAGCCCTCGTTGGTTTCCGAGTAGGTGTCGCCGATGATGTAGGTGCCCCAACGGGCGAGGCCGCGGAAGACGCCGGCCTCCTTGCTGCGCGCCAGCTCGTCCAACTTCGTCCGCACGGCCGGCTCGGCCAGCTGCTGCATTCGCTCGGGGACGGGGAGCCCCATCACCTCGCCCCAGCCCGGGATGAGGAACAGCGCGCAGTGCGTGCGGAAGCTCATGTTCATCGGAACCAGCGTGGGCATGATGAGCGCCACGATCTGCCCGCCGGCCGCCGCCGCGCTGCTCGAGGCGTTGAGCTGGTGGGCGATGCGGTCCCCGGAGCGGGCGTCGACCGTCAGCACGTTCCAGTTGAGGGGCCGTTGGGCGGTGACGCTCATGGTCGTCATGAGGTCCACCTCCTCGTCGCTGAAGGAGTCCAAGCACCCGTTGGTGATGTATTCGAGCGTCGTTCCCTCGTGCGCGGCCACTTCCTCGCAGAAAGCGAGCATTTCGCGGCGATCGGCGAAGCGCGACGTGATGGGCTGCCCGTCACCGTCGGAGTGGGTACGCGATTGGGACGAGGAGAATCCCAGCCCGCCCGCGGCGAGGGAATCGGCCAGGAGCGCGCGCATGACGGCGATCTCCTCGTCGGTGGCGACTTCGCCCGCGCGCGGCGACCCCATGACCTTGCGGCGCAGCGCGCAATGGCCGACCAGGAAGCCGGCGTTGACCCCGAGGTTGCCCTCGAGCGCGCTCAGGTACTCGGCGAACGTTGACCAGTTCCACGGCACACCTTGCTCAAGCGCGGCCAGTGGCATGCCCTCGACCTTGGCCATCATCTGGCGGATGTAGTCGGCGTCCTCTGCATTGAGCGGCGCGAGGGTGAAGCCGCAGTTGCCGCCGATCACCGTCGTGACGCCGTGAAGGTTGGACGGTGAGGCCGTCGGATCCCAGAAGAGCTGTGCGTCGTAGTGCGTATGGGGGTCCACAATGCCCGGGGCGATCATGAGGCCCGAGGCATTGAGCTCCGTCGCTCCAGCCGATTCCACGTCGCCGATCTGAACGATCCGACCTTGCGCGATCCCCACGTCGGCCAGGCGTGCAGGGCCACCGGTGCCGTCGATGAGCGTGCCGGATCGGATCACGTAGTCGAGCATGGAACCTCCGTCGGAATGGTGCCTCTGAGCGCCGCCAGCAGATCTGACGCGGCGTCAGTTTAGGGCGATGCCGCGGTCGGCCCAAAGGGCCGGCGCGGACTGTGGATAACTCCTGCGTGCCTAGGTGACCCACGCAGGGCCCAGGTTCATCCCCAGGTCATCCACAAGCAGCCGCCGGACCGGGTACAAGCGGGGCTTTCACGGAGTGCGAGCGTGTGCTTTGCTCACCCCCGTGACCGCGGCCAACCCGCCCGCCCGCCCGGGGCTCAGCCTGCACCCGAGTGCGGAGGGGGTTCTCCCGGGCCAACTGCTCGAACGAGCCATCCGGGCCGGATACATAGACGCCGGGCGCTTCAACATTCCTGAGTCCAACGTGCAGCCGGCCAGTCTGGATCTTCGACTCGGTGAGCGCGCGTTGCGCATCCGCTGCAGCTTCCTGCCGGGTGAGGACACCGTCGAGCGCAAGCTGAAGGACTACATCCTGGACGAGATCGACCTGCGCGGTGACGGCGCCATGCTTGAAGCGCGCTGCCCGTACCTCATTGAATTGAAAGAGCGTCTCGACCTGCCGGCGGGCCTGCGCGGCAAGGCCAACCCCAAGAGTTCGACGGGGCGCATCGACGTCTTCACGCGCGTCATCACCGACCACAGCGAACGCTTCGATGAGATCGCACCGGGGTACACCGGTCCCCTCTACCTCGAGGTGGTGCCGCTCTCCTTTGCCATCCGCATACGCGAGGACATCACGCTCAACCAACTCCGGCTCTCAACCGGTAGGCCGTGGTTGAGCGACGACGACGTGCGGGCGGCGCACGCTGAAGAACCGATCCTCTTCCGGCGCGGCGAACCCGTGCGCGCCGAAGACCTCGTGCTCTCCGATGGCCTCTTTCTGGGGCTGGATCTCCATGGTGACGACGAGGGGCGTGTGGGCCACAGCACCCGTGACAGTGCCCCCCTTCTCGACCTCACTTTGGACCGCGAGGTGGATCCCCGGCCGTTCTGGGACCCGGTGTACCGGGAGGACGGGGACCGGTTGGTGCTGTCTCCCAAGCGCTTCTACCTGTTGATGTCCCATGAGTCAGTGAGCATCCCGCCCCACTTGGCGGCTGAAATGACCGCGTACGATCCGACCAGCGGGGAACTCCGTACCCATTACGCAGGGTTTTTCGATCCGGGCTTCGGTTTCGACCCCAACCGGAGGTTCCAGGGCTCACGGGCGGCGCTGGAGGTCAGGGCCCACGACGTCCCTTTTATGGTGGAAAACGGACAGGCTGTATGCAAGCTGACGTTTGAGAGGATGTTGGAGGAACCTATGGCGCTCTACGGATCTGACATAGGCTCTTCCTACCAGCAGCAAGAAGAGACTCTGAGCAGGTACTTCAGGCGTTCGGCGGATAGTCGCTAACATCTAGGTGCGGGCCCAGCGGGATGTGACGGGCGGTTTTGTGACACGAAGAATTGGGTAGAAGACCGTAGGTCGTACGTTCACACCCGTTTCTCTCTGTAAGTCAACGCGTTCAAACAAGAGCGAGATCGCCGGACGAGTACAAAAAGGAGCACCATCTTGAGGCGGAACAGCCGAACAACACTGGGGGCCATCGGAGGCGGCGTCGTCCTTGCGGCTGCGCTGTTCGCCGGACTGGCACCGGCCGGTGCTGGCGCTGCATCGAGCTCAGCGAAGACAGCTGCCGCGGTGCCCACGTCCACGAAGTCGACCCCGGCGGCCACGACGGCGGGGTCCAACCCGCTGGCCCCGCTGGCCTCGTTGCCCATCTCCATCAATCTGCCCATCACGCTGTTGAACAACGTGATCGGCGGCAACGCGCTGCCCAACCAGGACTCGACGTCGGGCTCGAACAAGACGACGCAGACCGCGCCGCTGGCCAACGTGAGCGCCCCGATCAACCTCTGCTCGGTGTCGGCCGGCATCTTGGCCAACGCCAAGTCCTCGTGCTCGACCACGTCGGTGGGTACGGGGCAGAACGGGGCGATCGCCAACATCAACGTGCCGATCACCGCGCAGGACAACGCGGTGGGGC
>Ga0307374_10005544_pt1 | contig 20378 bp, 15 predicted proteins | sample OX3MG_FD_202532 | JGI IMG/M metagenome (GOLD analysis project Ga0307374, IMG submission 202532) | Soil microbial communities from Risofladan, Vaasa, Finland - OX-3 | ecosystem: Environmental > Terrestrial > Soil > Coastal area > Acid sulfate soil | place: Finland: Risofladan, Vaasa | collected...
AAAGACAAATCTAGCTCAGAGCTTGAAACCAAAATCGGAAAATAGATTGTCCGAAGGAAAAGCTATCGTCAGGGGGAGCGAAAGATTAGTAGTTCCTGGAGCCCTAGAAATCGGTTCGATTGACGACCTACAAGCATCAAGCTACTGGAAAAATGTTCCGTGGACGCGCGGGACCAGTTTACACGCCGACAGAACTGAGTGAATTAGTGCACGCTGTTTTGGGTCTGGATAACAGGCCTCAGGCAAGAACACACTTTCGACCGCTGTTGCCCGGGCAGGCGACAGTTTCATCATACACTCCTCCCCAGCTCGCAAAGATCTACGATTTCCCTCAGCAGCTGGATGGGACCGGTCAGTCAATAGCGCTGATAGAACTTGGAGGAGGATTCAACCAGAGCGACATCGATTCCTACTTTGCCGGCCTTGGAATAAAGCCGCCAAAAGTTGTGGCAGTTTCAGTTGACGGAGCAACAAACGCTCCAACCGGAGATCCGGCTGGGCCTGACGGCGAGATAATGCTCGACATTGAAGTGGCTGGAAGCGTCGCGCCCGGAGCACAGATTACAGTATACTTTGCCCCAAATACCGACAAGGGGTTCTTGGACGCTATTACAACGGCAGTTCACGACGCGCAGAACAAGCCCTCAGTAATTTCGATAAGTTGGGGAAGCGCAGAAAGTACGTGGACATCTCAAGCTATGCAGTCGTTCAACCAGGCATTCCAGGATGCCTCCACAATGGGAATCACTGTCTGCGTAGCGTCAGGAGACAGTGGATCCTCCGATGGAGAGACTGATGGCTTGGCACACGTTGACTTTCCAGCTTCAGCGCCGTACGCGCTCGGGTGTGGCGGGACGAGAATAAACTCCAATGCGGGAGCTATCACAAGCGAAGTTGTGTGGAACGATCAATCGATTGGTGGGGGTGCGACCGGCGGCGGTGTCAGCGATGTCTTTCCTCTACCTGCATGGCAGACAAATGCTGGAGTGCCGCCATCAGCCAATCCTGGTGGACAAGCAGGACGAGGAGTTCCTGACGTATCCGGTGATGCCGATCCTGCGACAGGTTATGCGGTAAGAGTGGATGGACAGTCAACGGTGTACGGAGGAACTAGTGCGGTGGCGCCTCTCTGGGCATCACTTTTTGCATTGCTAAATCAGAAGCTGGGCAGTCCAGTTGGATACGTTAACACATTCTTCTATGATAAACTCGTGTTCAGATCGTCTTCGGGTGTGAAGGAGCAAGGCTTCGACGATATAACACAGGGGAATAACGGAGTCTACAAAGCTGGTTTGGGATGGGATCCTTGCACGGGGTTGGGCAGTCCTGATGGTTCGAAACTTCTCGGCGCGTACACTTCATTGTAGTCCTGCTCTACCAAGTCAGCCATCGCGACAAAAGTAATTCAAACACTGGAGCAAATGAATCATAAAGACAAGAATCACTTTCTTACAGATACTTGTGAGGCGATGTTATCACAAGACACAATTCAATCGCTCTTTGACAAACTAAAATTCAATCTATCGCTAGAAGAAATAATTTTCAATATCCGAGTGCTTGCTAATTTCATGCTCGGCAAGAGGATTTTATCGTTCAGTCTAAAATCTGTTCAGGTGAGGCCTATTTTCGAATCAGATGAAGTTAAGCGAGCAATTCTTTCAAAATCTTTCAGGGAATTGGGAATGAACAAGAGCACACATTGGTATCAGAAAAAGAGACTAGAACAAACTGGTTCACTTCAAATCTATAATAAGACAAAGCATCATTTTGTAAAGTAATTTTCGTATCGTCGGTGACCATCATAGAAAACAAATTCATAGCCGAATCGGTGTGTATTTTCGAGTGATGTAGGATTCTAGAGAGTTTCTCTTACAGTGAGAATGCCCGACAAAGATAATAAGTCTCTTACAAGCTAAGAACTAGTAACAGAGTTATGGAACTCGTTTATGGCGATTGCCTCCTGAAGAGATGAATTGCAATTGTCCGCAACGCCGGTATTGCCATTCGATTGGAATGCCCACTTCATACCCGATGATTCCGTGGACTGCTTTCCTGCCTGTGTTGCGATGGCTGTTCGATATTGGAAATCTCTGAGAGAACGCATAGTGCTCCCTGGTGATATTGAATTCTGGAAGGATTTCTGCGAGAAATGTTCCGCTAGCAGTAATAGAGGAACTTCAATTAGGCGATTATACAACAACATGAAACTGGGAACTGAAACTCTTGATGGTGCTCAATCTAAGGTTCACGCTGCCTTTCAAATTGCAATTGATGCAGTTGCGGCCAAGAGTCTCGATACTCTTGATGGTCTGCTTCGAAATCATCCGCCAATCCCAGCTATACTTATCTTCGACCGAACGTTCATGTTAACGGGCGATACGGAAGGAAGTCATGCTGTGCTACTCCATTCTTATGATAGAAAACATGAGAGAGTTGATGTAATAGACCCGAGTTTGCCTTTGAGAGGAAGACCTTCCGCTTACGTGAAAGCCGAATTCGAGGGAGGATGGCGTTTGTTACAAAACTTAACAATAATTGTCCATCCTGTCGACATAGATATAAAATCCCAAACTACATCAATTGCTGCAGTAAAATCAGAATCACTCTTGGACTATATTGAGGCGAATGAACGATGACTACAATTGCAATTGAAGAGATTCAATCTCCAGAAGCCTTTGTCATGTGTCGTCTGGCTAGACGGATTGGCGTCAACATACGACCTGGAGAAGCAGTATACGACAAGGAGAGGTTACTATGGAAGGTTCCACTAAGAGCTGTCGTTACATCGCAAGTGGCACCTAAAGACAGACCCTCGAAGAGATTTGTGTACGATTTCAAGAATATTGCAGAAGCTCTGGTTGAACAGGATGGCGACCAGTATCACATGAGGCACTTTCCAAACGCAGAGTTTCTCGAAGATTATTTGGTTAGAGAATTCGACACCCTGACGGAGAAAATAGAAAATGTTATTCTAAGTTACGATAATGAAGTCTGGGGCCAGTTCACTTACGTGCGTACTTTTCTACGTCCGGTTTATGATATTGTTACTAATGCCCTGACCGAGCGAAAGCTTTCTCTAGATTTCATAGAGCAAACTGGAAAACATTCGGGCCACTACGTTCAGATGCTATTGGACATGGGGCTGCTTGAGATTGATGAGAACCAGCCCCGTCAAGTTCGAGCCTCAAACGAATTGACGAGACTTCACGAAAGGGTCTATAGATTTGATACAAAGTTCGATGTATTCAATGTGGCGAGTGCTGTAGCCGGTAGGATATTCTCTTCTCAATATCGAAGAATTCGAAATGAGTTCAAAATTTATTCTCCTACAGCCTACGTTGATGCGACAAAGGCCTACTACCTAGATGCAGTCCGAATGGGAGAACGGATACCGATGACTGAAAAGGAGCTTTATCAGAAATTCAGAATAGTAGGCCACAGAAATCCCTACGAATCCAAGAACTTCAAGTTCAAAACCATCATATCAGAAGTGGTCGGAGGTAAGTTACTTGAGCGAGATGCGGATGATAATGTCATTGGTTCAAAGAGTATTTTCGACAAGGTCATGCCTTTTCAGGATGAGATTGTTAAAGCGGCCCCAGAAATATGAAGACAAAGTGGCTGCCGAAAGACAATTTCTATCCGGGCTACTCCTTGGCTATTCATTTTGGTCATGGACCAACCACCGAATATCGTAGAATTGGAAAGTTGCTCGAACAACAAGGCATTCCAGCCTCGGAAATAAATATCAAGGCTTCGATGGACTTTGTCCGAGATATCTCAATAATAACCAAGAAAATTGGGAAGTCCGAAATCAAAGCAGTGGAGAAGGAGAGCGCGAGAGAACGGATTGCGGGAGGTGTCTCACCTTCTGATGTTTATCTCGCAGTACAATTTCTAATCACCCTAATCCCAATCATTCGAAAGGGAGGTCGTAAATTGGCTGATGTTTTTAGAAAACCAAAGGATGAAACAAGCAAATCAATGGATTCTGACTTCAAAGAACAAGCAATGAAATTGGGGAACAAACTAATCAAAGATACCGGAGCCAAGAAAGCAATCGTAACTTACGTCCAGACAGTGTCTGTTTCTACTGACAATGCTGACACGGTGGAACAGATGTATCCTTCAAAGAAGAAAAAAACTAAACGACGACACAAGAGTAAGTAGTAGGGATTGGACAATCCAGCTACTGATTTAGGTCATTTCTATATATTTACAGGCAGTCTGCCTGTCTCTCTCCGACTCTCTGGCAAGCATGCATGGGCATACAGGCAAGCAAACTAGCAGGCAAACAGACAGGCAAGAGAGAGAGCAAAAATGGTTGGGTCGGCCGGATATTTCCCTACGAAAAAGGTGGGTGTAACTTTGAGGCTGATCCTCCGAACGAGAACACAATGCTAATGCTGAGCAAGATTCTCGAAGAATCGCCGTAAGTCAAGTCATTACGAGTAAAGAATGGATGAAACGGAAGGAGATCAAAAAGGTGTAGAGATCTTCTACGAAAACTCTGAATTGTTCGAGTTGTGGAGCTCCTCATAGCCCAGATACTAGACAATGTGATTATTGCGGAAGTTTCTTCATCCGAGATACTCCAAAAGTAAAGGAATTACGTTCTCCCGTAATAAAGAAAAAAGAGCAAGTCCAGAAAATCGGTGATATTGATCAATTCCTCGGCATATACAACAGGAGTCTTCGAACTTTACTGGATGACGAATTCTTGGGTCTGGAGGTAGATCTTGACGGAGAAGACTTGCTATAGTCCAGAAAATGTGAGGTTCTTGGTCAGAAATCCCGCGAAATCCCGCTAATGTTGAATAACAGAGGTATATTTGAGGAAAAATTCCATAGTATCCACATGCGAATCTTCATTTGTCTTTGTGTCAAGCATTACGATGAAATTGTAAGGAAACCACTCCGCATTTTCGAAGATAGGAAATTCAGCAAAGAGTTTGAACACGAAATGTGCCAGAAAGTTCCATGCGAAATGAAGGCTAAACATGAAGTAGTCATTGATGTATGAAGAATTATTGCCACCCTTTGGCTCAGTTGTGTCCTAGACAGTCGTGTGCAAGCGCATAAGTAGCTAGGATTGATGTTTCATTTATGGTCACTCCACTTTCGAAACACGACGCGGAAATAGTCAAAGGTCTTCTTGCTACTCGTGCTGAAATAGCTGCTCGGTTATTATCCGAGAAGTTAGGAATTTATCCGAGCACAGCCCAATCCACGTCTCAAGACTGGGGAGAAGAATACTTGTCAATAATGTACTCGTCAACCTTGGAGAAATATGGTTGGAGGCAGATAGAATTTCTAGTCGCCACGGTGGGCGGAAAAACCATGGCCATAGGAAAAGAGTTGCTAAAACACGATCAGGTTGCTTACGTTGCAAGAACCATAGGTCAGTTTAACATCGACTTGAGAGTTGAGGTATTTGTCCGAGGTAATGACGATCTTATCAACATGATCGAAAAGGTGAAGGCTATGGATGGGGTCAAGGAATTGATATGGAGCGAGATTGTAGAGGTGGTCGGCAGGAAAGATCACATACCAGAGGAAACACTCGCGGCTCTTGAGAAAAAAGAGGCAATAAAACCGGTAAAATAGAGCCGAGAAATACATCTCCAACCTCTTGATTGGATAGTAGCATTTGGTCTTGTCTTTCCATTGCATTACTCTCTCATATCTAGTCATTAAGCTAAGAGCGGGGGGGGGGCAAAAATGGTGGGGTCGGCCGGATTTGAACCGGCGGTCACGAGCGATCTCGCAGATCATTGACCCGAGGCTCGCATGTTGACCAAGCTACACCACAACCCCGGAAGGATAAACGTTCTTGTTTTTCATTCGGCTAAAAGAATTGTCGGTTCGACTATTCGCTTGTCTTTAGACAGACGGTCATACCGTCTCTCAGCGGAATTATGACCGGCAGGAGTCTCTTATCTTGATAGACAAGTTTGTTGAACTTTCTGATTGTATTCGTGTCATTGTCCTCGGAAGATGGAAGCGCAACTCGTCCACTCCATAGGGAGTTGTCAGCGATCAGGTAGCCGCCAACCCGCAGCGCGTCAATGCAAGGTTCTAGAAGATCTACGTAGATGCTCTTGTCTCCAACGTCCTCGAAGACAACATCAAATCTTCCTTTCTGTTTCTTTACAATTTTGGGAACGATCTCTTTCGTGTCTCCCTGAAGAACTTTCACGGTGTCTGCGACTCCCGCCTCGGAAAAGCTCTTCTGTGCTATTTCGAGTCTCTTTCGATCCATTTCTATTGTGATGAGTTTGCCCGAATTTTTCTTCGCGACTCTTGCGAGCCAGATGCCAGAATACCCTGTCGCAGTTCCAATCTCTAGAATATTCTTTGCGTGGCAACCAGTAGCGATTAGGGAGAGAACATTTCCACACAAGGGGCCAATAATCGGTACGGAATTCTCACGCGCGTCCTTCTCCAGATATTGCAGAATTTTATCTCTTGGTCTCAAGATCTGAGACATGTACTTTTCTACCATGGGATTTACGATCCCAGGATCAGCTTTTTGGGGCATTGCAGACAATGATGAATCTCTATTATTTGAACAGGTCAGGGCTTGGCGCTCTTTAGTCCAGATACTTTCTCTTTTTTCGCCGGTTCCTCGGGGAAGCTAGAAAAGTGCTCGTGGACTATGAGCCACTGGTCGTTCTTCCAGAGAAATACTATTGACGCCCGAAGGTTTGCTCGAGCCGGGCTACCCTCAAAACGATAGTCGTTCACGAACAATCCGCCAGTTTCCAGGTGAAATGTAGCTATTGCAACTTCTTGGCTGACAAGATCAATTCGAAGATCGTCGATTTTGTAGTTGAAATCCGTAATGTTGGCGTAAGCGACTTCTTCATGCATCAACGCCTGCGAGATAGTCTGACGTTTGTATGGTGAGGAGTAATCAAATTTGGAAAACAACTCCTCGCTCTGGTAGTGCATCGCGGCAAGAATTGCAAAATCCCTGGTCTTTGCGGCGTCAAAGACCTTGTAGATCGCGTTCTTTACTTGCTGGCGTAATTGCTGTTTCGTCCATTGATGCGGCATCAGATTCTACCTATGTTTAGCGAGTCTTGTGCGAGTATTTGGGATGGTTGATTAAAAACACTCTCAGGAAAGAATATTGTGAAAGAACGCAATGTGGTGGTTGAAACAGGAAGCACTGCTCTGGTCGTGGAGAAGCGCACGATCTTCGGTCATGGGTAGTTCACACGTTCAATCCTGCATACAATGGGTTTGTAAATCTTGATTTTAACCTCACAACCGTTGGTCAAACTTATTGTTACCAAACGGTCAGAGGAGGGTTCACAAACGACCCGAGTCAACCTATCAATCAAGCTATTCTTTTGAAATTGACCAGCGCAAATACGCTTGAAATTGGGCTGCTCGGTGGCCAGAGCACATGCGGAAGTGGGCCCTGGTCGATGCCATCGTCATATCTTATTTTTGATCGTTAGGTTTTGTTTTGGCACTCTGCGTCATGCTGGCATCGGGCTTTCCGCCGAGGAACGCTCCGAGAAGCGCAAATATCAATATCAGCACGAATAAAGTGGTGGTTGTCATGTCGTAAACGTTGTCCAGGTCAAATCCAACTTCCACTATGACGCCGACCAATCCCAGTACACCGGCTAAGATTACGAAAATTCTGTTCAACTTCAATGTATTTTCCTCTCACAACATAAGTGTCGCGATTGTTATTTACGGATTACCATCTGGCTAAGTTGTGTGGTGAAAATCTCGGGAAAAAAAGAGGACGTCTATGAATTTGTGATAAGGGCTACGCATTTCTTAGGAATCCTCCAGATTTAAGGTAAGACTTTGGGGTCGTCGGCAATTAGGCGCTCAGTGTCTGAGGGGCGAGACATCAGTATCTCGCCCTAACTCCAATTTTTGACAAAACTTGAGGGCGACAAAATTTGTGCGGGTCCTATCACTGATAAGGGGGGAGACGAATATGCATTGTATCATACTACTCTTCTAGGGGCCTTCTCTGAGCGGCGAATTTCCCGAGCGAAGCGTTCTTTCCGTAGCATATTCTTATCTTCTTAATTTCGCCACCCCTTCCTCGCTCGCCCGCGAACGTCCTCGTTTCTACGATGCCTGCTGAAAGGAGCTCCTCCAGGATTGGGCCGCGCGTTCCTTCACTTCGACCGTACAAAGTATGCTTTGAAAGTTTCAGGTTTCGGCTGAGCTCGCTCAGGGTCCTCCAGCCGCATCTCTCCATTTCCAGTTTTTTGAATAGAAAGTCCTGCATGAATTCGGTCGCCAAACTTTCAAAGACCAGCTCTGTTTCCTCCCTCTCAAATTTCGGATGCTCGTCGAGAACGGGAAGCTCTTGTTCTTGGATTCTTTTCTTTAACGAGAATGTCTTTTCAAGATCGCGCTTTGCGCCAAGACGAGAGAAAACCTCTGATGCGGCGTCAAAGAGCTTCATCGAGGAAAGCACGTTCCCTCTTCTAAGGTGCACCATCCCAAGTTGATACTGCGTCTTTGCGAGTTCGTAAGGCCAGCCCAATTTCTTGAAGATATCGATGTTCTTCTGGAATGAAGAAATCGCATTTTCAATTTGTTTCTTCTTCGCCGCGATCAGTCCTTCCGCCAGGTAGCAGTAGGCTAGCGGCCATTCTCGGTTGATCTTTTTTGCCGTTTCCCAGAGTTCTTCCAATTTCTCTTGAAGAAACTTGGCGTCGCTTCCTCTCCCTTCAGATTCCGTCAGCAACGAGAATTCTATGATCAGACTGAGCAGCTGAACGTGGGGGATCCCGTTGACGACGGTAAGCCCGCGCTGCTTTGAGAGCCTGTAGCCTTCTTTCAGATACTTTTCCGCCTTGTCAAAATCTCCCTTCTCTACATTCAGGCGCGAGAGTGCAATGTACAGCGGGACGTCCAGCTGCAACACGCCAAATCCGTTTGTCGCTTCTCTCACATGTTCCAAATATCCTTCGGCTCTGTCAAGCTCTCCTTCGTGAAGCAGTACGTGCCCCATGGCAGACTCTGCAATCAAACAGAAAAGAGAAGTTCGAGGAAACCTTTGAATTGACTTTAGCGATTCTTCAGCCAATTCTCTAGCTTTTTTCCATTCCCCTAGCGGAAGGTAGACTCCATAGGCGAGCTCGACCTTGTGAAAGAGGTTTACCATGAAGTTACCTCTGGCGGCGGTGAAATTCAGGCCTTCAAGAAAGAGTTCTAGCGACTTGCTGGATGGACCATACGTGTAGGTATGCACGCAAGCTCTATGGAAGTAGTTGTAAGAGGCTTCCCACATCAACCCGTGCTCATGCGAAATTTTGAGGCCTCGATTGCATGATTCAATGGATTCTTCTATTTCGCCTACCAAATCGGTTCCGATGCTGTAGCTACTGACGATTGCCAAGACATCATAGGCACCCGATTCTGTCGCAAGCTTTACTGCGAGAGCAGACTTTTCCCTGACCTTCTGTCTGTCTGACCTCCAGATGTCGGCGATCAAGGAGTAAGCGGTTATGCGGACGAGCTCGGCGCCGGTCGCGGAGATGCTTTCCTTTGCAAGCTCGACCGCTTTTTCAAGCATCTTTTCGCTTTTATCGAGCTCGTACATTACTAGGTGATATGCCATGCCTAACTTTACGTAAACATCGGCAGCCTTGAGTTTCTCTCCGGAACTTTCATACAGCTCGGCCGCCCTTTTCCAGCAGTCAAGGGTCTTTTCATACTGTTGGAGGAATTGTGACTCGTCGCCCATGTTCCTCAAGATTTCAGCGCGAGACATGATGGATTGTGGCCGCCTAGGTTCTGCTGTGCTCTCAAGTAGTTCTATTGCCCCTTTGTAGTAATCAAATGCTTCTGAATGCGCATAAAGCTCGGAAGCTCTCTTTGCAGCTTTGAAAAAGTATTCCTGGGCTTTGTCCGGGTTGCCTCCCTTCAAGAAGTGCTGCGCGAGTTCCGAGGCGTGCTCTTTACTCAAATGTTCTCGCTGCCCCCGCGTACTGGTTCTCTAGCGATTCCGCAACCATCAGGTGATAGTGCTGTCTGCGTACCATGCTGACCTGTTCGGAGTAAGAAAGACTTCCAATTCTTTAAAGTTCGAAGGAAAACCCTCATCACTGGCAAAATAGTTGCCAAAAATGAAGATATGGCCGAATCTGATTTTCACAAAGATATTGTAAATATTCTGAAATCACATGGTTATGCTGCAAAAATCATTTCTGAGCCTAAGATTTCTAAACGAACAAAAACTTGACCTTCACCCGAAGTGAAACGCTCTCATTTTTCACCTGATAACGAGGCAGAACCCAAAAAATGGAGAAAGTTCAACGAATTATTGAAGGAAATGGAAGATTTTACGAAACGCTCTATTGTAAATTGCGGAAAAATACATTAATATTTTTCCCAGCATTGGATCAATTGTTGGTTCATAGAAATTCACATCGCACCTTCGCAGTTAGTTTTACCCTTCCGTGTTGTTGCCTGTGCCCACGTATGATTTTGGGCGTGCGCTTTGGTGCCATCGGGAATTAAGGCTGGGCTAATGGAATCCAGCCAGTTTCTGGAAAGATATGGGAAAATTGAATCATGGCTCGAGTTGCACATGTAAGAATCAAAAGGTTTCGAGTTCTATGACTGAATCAGCTCTGCAGATAAGTTGCTCGGAGCCACGCATGTCTCTTTGTTTCTCAGCGATCAATGCCAGATGTGGAAATCTTTGCATTTAGGGCTGACGTGCGACTAGGGTCATGGAGGTAGTGAGTAACATAAAGAAAAAACTCTTGTTAGGAACTTGCATTAGCCTTATGATTCTTGTTCTGCTTCTTTTTCAATCAGGACTAAGCATTGTCAGTGCCGTAAATGGAGAATATCCCAATCAGAATATTCAAGCAACATCCAAAAAGCCAGTGACGCTCTACTCAATCCCTTACCGCGCTATCAAGAAAAATAATGATCAGAGCGCGTCCTCTCTTGCCCTAGTGGATTCCTTTTTCTTAGGCATTGGTCATGATGGAACATCCATTCTTACTCATGCCTATACTGACGTCAAGAGCGTGTTAAGCATGATAGTTGCAAACAGTCAATGTACTTCCGGCACCACCACTTTGGTCGGAAGTAGCGGGTACGCTGTGACTTTCCTCGAGTCCGGACTACCTTGCGGTACATCCTGGTCTGTTACGTTGAATAACTATGCGTTTTGCTATAATTACGGCACGGGCGGAAGTTGCATCGATCAAACATTACAGACAACGGCCGGCAGCCTTACCTTTGGAGATCTTTCAAACGGATCCTATAGCTTCTCGGTAGGGCAAATTGCAGATTATACGGTTGCAGCCACTTCCTCTGTCTTCATAAACGGCGCAAGCGTCACTGAATCGATAGTATACACCGCAATCCCACAGTATAATTTGAATTTCGTTGAATCGGGTCTTCCCTCTGGTGCAAACTGGTCGGCAACACTGACTCCTGAAACACCTAGAGGTCCAGCCGTCACAGAGGCTTCAACTACCAACACTATAACTTTCTCTCTTACCAATGATACGTCTTACAGTTTTTACTTAAACAACGAGAATGGCACTTCCAGACCCAATGATTTCGGTCCGAATCCGGAGATTGGTAATGTGTACATTCATGGAGCCAATGAAAACGTTCCTGTTGAATTCACAAACGTTGAATGCTCAGCCAATATCGCGGGATGCGTCGCTTCCACATTATTGCTCAATACGAATACTGTCCTCTCCGGAAATGTAGTAACGGGGAATTCCGCAGGGATAGGGAACTCGGTCTATGACCCTGCCAGCGGAGATCTCTACGTCGCCGATGGGGGTACCGGCCCTATTTCGGTTGTCAATCCCTCGTCTATGCAAATAATTGCGAACATAAACACTGTTGATATTGGTTCCACTGCAACAATCATTGGAGGAACTCCAACCGGTGGATGGGGTTCGCCCGTATATCTTGTGATCAACCCAACTACTAATGTAATCTATGCTACTGTGGGCGGAATTGCGTTGATGGAAATCGATCCAACGACCAACCAGATTACTGTGGCGATAAATCTGCTTAGTAGTGCGCCAAGCTTCGCGGGTCAAAACTTTTACTGCTCTTCCAAGGTAGAGCTCTATGGAGCAATGGCTTACAATCCGAACAACGGTTTGATATATGTCACCGATTATTGTTCCCAGATCGTTTGGGCAATAAATCCATCAACCTACAGCATCACTTACGCTAACGTTGGAATATATGGCCTAGCTGGACTCTCAAGTAATTGCCTCCTTAGCGGAAGAAATGTTTGCAACTTTTATGTAAACGGGATCGTATACGCTAACGGAAACATCTATGCCGCTGGCGAGCGTGAGTTCGCTAGCAGCGGAAATCTGTACTATGAAGGTCAAATGGATGTCATAGATTCCTCTAACGGAGTCACACAGTACTATTATCAATCTGTAATAGGCACAACTGTGTTTGATTCACTTAACGGCTATCTTTATGCATCGGTATCCCAAGGAATTGAATATCCAGGTGGCGGCTACAGCGGAACCCTCTATAACTATGGCACGACCGGGGTTTCTATCATCGATCCGAGCGACGGAACGATAATCAAGAACTTGACGAATATCATTTCCCCACAGAGCTTTACATTCGATTCCAATAACGGCTTTCTTTACACTTCACATCCAGATAGCCTGACGGGCCTGACTGGCGTGGGCACAGGCACAAATCCCATTGGCTGCTCTGGCGTTTGTGAATCAAACTCAACCGTAGAGGTCATCAATGGGGCCACTAACGCAATCGTAGGTAACATCATTGTTGGTGGGGTAGGGGCTCTTTCGTACGACAACTCGACCAGTCAAATCTTCCTTTATTATGGTGATTTACAAGCAATCGAGACCACGTACAAGTTTCTCTCGCTTGGCCAAGGTGCTGTTTTGCTTCCAAACGGAGACACCTATCACGCAGATGGAGTTGGAAGCGTGGATATCTATGGTGCTAATCCACGTGCAGAAATTGGGACCGTTCCAGTCGGCAGCGCACCAGTTTCGCTGGCTTCAATCTCTGTCGGCGGGACCGAGTACGTCCTTGCGGTTAACGAGCTTTCAAACTCGGTTTCCGTGATTGATTCAACATCGAACACCGTTGTCGCCACAATACCAGTCGATAGTCAACCGCTGGGTATAGCAGTTAATCCAGAAAATAACCAAATCTTCGTGACCAACCATGGCTCTAGCGATCTAACTGTAATCAATCTTCAATACAGCAGCTCAAACGGGTTGACCTATCAAGAAAGAAACATTCCACTTAGTGCTCAGCCGAATGGAATCGCAGTAGCAGGCTACGGGTCCTCCCAACCCACTGACGCTTTCATAGCTCTCCAGAGCCTTCCTTCAACCATTGGATGGGGAGCTCAATCCGACGTCGAAGTGCTGAATATAGATTCCGCGGGGATTACCTATTCTATTGTTGGATACATCCCAGTTGGCCAGTCTCCGATGGCAGTCGCTCTAGACAGCCTCGACAGTGGCCAAGGCGCTCTTTTCGTAACAAACGCGGGCCCGTTCAATCAAGGGGTCAGCGTTATCTATCCTAACACCAATGTCGTCGGCTCACTAGGTCTTGAGCTCGTCAATTCCAATCAAAATTTGAACGTCCCAACTAGGGGCATTCCCTTCGGACTAGCGCTAGCCTTTACTGGAGAAAACTATGGGAATCAAGTTCTCGCATTCATCCTCGAAGACAAATGCGGCGGGCAGGGCGCTCCTCTTGTCTTTAGTCCTTCATGCAACATCGCAGAGCTCACAAGTTCCCTCCTGGCACAAGAAGGGTCTGCTTTCAATTTTGGTAACTTCAATTCGAACGATATAGCATTTTACGGAATCCAGACAGGACATTCAGTGACTGTGGTAGGAGTTCCTCCCACTGGAGATACTGCATTATATTCCGCATCACCAGTCATATTTGAGAGCAACACCTCTAGCCCAGCAACATACCCTCTTGGCAGTGGGGTGATTGTCGGCAACTCTGTGACTCCAATAAATTCCACGGTATATTTGCCGATTTTGTCGTTAGTGCTGGGTTTTCATTTGACAATAAAAGCGCCCCCCGGCTATGTATTTGCGTCTCCTCCCGCAACGACCAGCGGGGCAACGTATCTATGTAAAAATCTCAATCCTTCAACCTGCGGTTCTCCATCCTCTGGAGGGTGGACTTTCACCTCCAATTTTCAGACCAACCCTACCGGAGAGATTCCGACGATTTTTGCAAACACATACTTACTTGATGCTGGAAGCTGGATTTCTTCGAGCGCATTTAATGTGCACATGAATCCTATTCCAACCTTGCCATTCCTTTACGGGTTAACTGCGATTGTTCTAACTCCAGTCCTTGCCACTGCGTGCGCAGTGCTCATCCAACTTAACGGCGGGCTGGCATCCATGGATATGTATTCCATCACTCCGAGCAAGGTAAACACCAACTTCAGTGCCAGCATCCAACACTACTTCGGAAAGAATGCATTGCCCAGTCTTACGAACGTGTACGGATACAACCCAAACGCTCTGATAATACTTCACATCCCTATGATTCAGATTATTAACCAGATTTTGTCGTCCTGTATCCCATTTTCCTCGCCCGTTGCCGAGAACGACAGCGGTGCTCCTTTTGTCCTTAACATGCCGCCCCAAACCTGCACAAGTGTTGGCAACGGATGTGTTCCAACGCCTCTTGGAGTCTTCTCCGATACACCAACGACGGTCAACTTTACAACTGACGGCAGCCTGAACCTTGTAATTACTGTTAGCTCTGCTACAGCTGTGACGGCAACCGCCGGAGAAACTCTGGATCAATGGTTTAACTTGAATTGTGTAGGACCTAGTCCAAGTTCGGGGTGTGGAAATGTTCCGGGAGAGATTGTCTCGGCTATTTTCCAGGCCATAATTCCTATTCTCAAAGGGGGCCAAGTCAATGCTGGCGGCGTCTTGAAAATACTATCTCAAGCCCAATATCTTGGGGACATCCTGTTCACAACGATTCCTACGGACTTGTCCCAGCCAATTTTGAGCTCCGCCAAATCTTTCTTTGACCTAACTGAATTTGCCTCTTTTGTTGGAAAATTTGGGGGCGCGGTTCTGAAGGTTGCGTCAGTTGTGATTCAAGCCGTTCAGGAGAGTGGGGACATTGGACAGGTGATCGGAAGCGTTGGAAGTGATGTGCAAGCAGACATCGGCGCGGTGGTCACTTTCCTAAGCCTGGACACCAGTTTCCTCAGTTTTATTCCAGGACTCAGTACCAATTCTATATTCCAGGCATGGCAGGACACCTTGTCTGTTGTCACTGTAGTTGTAGATCCTAACGGGGCCAACATCGTTCCCTCTTACTACAACAGCACAGGGAGCCTGGTGCTGGGTTACGATCCTTCCTCGGGCCTGGTAACGACCGGGAGCAATCAAGGCGTGCTCTTTCAAGGTGGAGACAAGTACTTGGCACTCTTGAAAGAGAATTCGGACAATACGTCTACGTACAACGTCGTACTGAATTCCTATGGAACCACGAATGTGGAGGTACCATATCTGATGAGCGTTTCAAGTTACAACAAAAACCAGCTCCCAAACTATTACGCAGGAGACCTAGGTTCTGGGAACACAGTGTCCGTGCTGATTGAAACATCCTCAGACGGAAGCCTCGTTCCAGAAATTAGTCTTGCGCCCCAAATCTCAACCTCCACTACGGGTGATCCACAGTATAACGTGCTCGTCAGATCTTATCTTAGCGATGGAACGTTGGGTACTGCCGATAGCGCTAACCTAATCTTGAACGGGGCGACCTTTGCTATGACAGAGGTGAATAACACGAGCTTCCAGTTGAACTTGCCGGCGCAAGACAACGGAAGCTCCTTCCAAGTCTACATGTTCTCCCCCGGCACTCCTGGAGGATTCGCCGAGGGCCTTCTGCCGCCAATATTCACATCTGGTTCAACCACCACATCATCATCTTCAACGTCGACAACTACATCCACTTCTTCCACTACTTCTACATCCAGTACTTCCACTACATCCACTAGTACGACTACCTCAACCACGAGTACATCGACTACGACAACCGCCACCGGCCCGCCGCCTACACTCATCGAAGGCAGCATTACATGGACAACTCCGAATTTCGTAGGATTCGAGTACATATATCCGGCGAGCGTGGCTATCAACGGGGTACCCTTCTCAGCAACATTCTACGAAAGCGTCTATGCACATTACCAGCTCATCCCCGGTTTACCATACGCAGGATACTACGCCGGAACGTTTGGGGCGATCAGTGGATGCCAGCCTGGTGCTATTATTACAATCACCGCAACAGTGAATGGAGTCACAAAGTCTGCATCAGGTCCATGCCCAGGTGCAGGAAACATCTCTTCAATACGTATGAGCTTCACTACCACATCGAGCGGTACCACCTCAGCTTTTCCCGTTTCCCTGATCCTCCAATGGATCTCCTGGATCACTTCCGCGGAATTCTTTATGCTCGCTGTATTCTCCGCATGGTTCATTTTCAGCTGGAAGGCATTATTGCGTTGGAGAACAAACCTATGCTCGATTTTAGGCTATTGGCATAGCCTATCGCCTTGAACTGCAGGGTAAAGGAGTGGATTGCTCCACTTCCTTCCACATCAAACTGCGAATGATTTCTGCCACCCAGGTGCGAGATAAGTGTAATTCAACCAAGAACTTGTCATCTCCCACTTTAGAGAAATCTATAACTTTTCGAACAAAACTGCGACATCTGTTACGCTCGTATTGCTTACTAACCCTCTCCAGATTCCCCACTTCTGCGGTAGTAGTGGAGAGCGCAAAAAGTCTAGCAATATACAAACGAGGACTAAATAGAAAGGATACGATTCCGATTCAACTAGTGCGGATTATGGGCTCTTGCGATGAGCTACCAAAACGTAGTCCTCGCCCTAATCCCCCAAAGAAAGAATCACGCTGGAAGTATTGTTAACAAGAACTCTCCACCGAAGATAAGAGGAATGGATTCCACGAGCATTAATGAGCCTCTTATCGCCAGAAGAATTGGGCGCGCCTTGAATATTCCCAATATGGCCAAAATCGCTCCGACAATAATTCTCCCTGGATGAGCACCAGCCACAATAGCATCTGAGAGATAGTTTCAGAGCTGGTTCCAACAGAAGAACAACGACCTGCCAATGAAACCATTGCTGAAGTGGTAGCCCAGCTGAAGCATGGATTGGCGATGTTTGCCAAGTTGCTTCCGATGGAAGTTACCGCTAGAAAATTTTGCGACACTTCGTAGACATTGACCCTATGGCCGATGTCCAATCAAACTTCGAAAGGACATTCAGATCTTCCACAGATTAATATAGGCGCTGATGAATTTTCGAGGCGATTCAATAGAAGGACTTTGGCTTTTGGAACCTAAAACCTCTGATGAACCACAGAGTCCAGCCAAGGAAATCCAATTTCCTGTGGTATACTCGAGCAGCGCATCGAACCTTCTCCTTACTATCATTATAGTCATTTACATACCACTGATTCTTGCGCCGCTAGTGATTATTCCGTTTAATCTTTCAACAGCTGGAATCATGAGCGTGCTGCTACTTGCGTTAGCGTTTGGCATCTACGTGTTCAAGGGTAATCCAAACAAGAAAAAAGGAGCGCTCAAGATATCTCCGGGAGACATTAGGATTGAGGGTAAAAAAACCACGATTTTCGTCCTGAACTCTAAGGGATTGACGCCGGTTAATCCTACTACTCTGAAATCGACTCAAGCTTCCTTGTTTGAAACGCGGATCGTTTTTGAAAATGAAAGTGATTGCAAACGGGCCTTTGAGCTCGCAAAGCAATATTACTGATTGCGACGATTAGAGTCTTTTCTCGGAGGTCTAGGAGCTTGACTACTGGCATTGGAACCGCAGAAAAATGAAAGTTTCTTTTCTGAGGATCTATCCAACAAAAGTATATTGAGATGGAAGAATGATAAAAAAAGAATAGTGAATTTCGAATCTGACTGGCAAATTCGACTCACGGCCGTTTTCCAGACAAGAAGAGCTTCTGGCTGTCAAATTATATGGTGAGTTAAACTCACTGACCGTAGTCGCAAGGAAGCTACACCGGAGTCCAGCAGGTATCTACAAGGTTTTGCAGAGATCTAATGCACACATCAATAGTAACATAAAGATACCTCGATCGCTTCGCCAGTACATAGGGCAACTCTACTTCGCCAAAGCCATGTCGAGCACAGAGATACGACAACTTCTGAAAAAGCAACACGGTATCACTGTGTCAAAACAATCAGTCATGTACGCTTTGCAGAAAACAAAGAAGCCAATACCACAGGCTTTCCTCGATCTGGCAGGATCCCACCGAATTATTATGAAAGATGGTTTGATAGATTTGCTTCCTTTAGTGTCAGTGTCAGATCTACGTTGGGCTGATGACGAGGAAATAATACTCCGTTTCGAGAATTCCGAACGGGTAGTCGTCAAGAGACTAATCGATATTCCAACTTTCGGCCGTCTGCTTGGGCTTTATGCGGCGGAAGGGAGCAAAGGGAACTATGGAGGCGCCACTTTCGGTAATTGCAATGCTCGCATAATCGAAGAGTATTGCTCACTTTTGAACGATATAATATGTGGGAAATTCCACAAATATGAAATCGCGCGAACCGGCAATAGGCACCCCTTTTTCATGATACGCATTGGTGGCGTATGCGCACGAAGATTCCTGTTGAACTCTATTGAAGCGACCATGGATTATTTGGCCGGTTCTGGGGATTTGCCAGACTCGGGCAAAGAGCTGGGTCTGAAATTCCTATCGGGATATGCGGAAGGAGACGGATCGATTTCTCTGCGTCATCAAAAGAGAAATCCGAACGCATCTTTACTCTACATCACGGAGGGCAACTATTCACAAGCTCGTAGGCTTCGCTCGATATTCAAGCGATTGTTTGGGAAAGGATACCTTTACCATCCCAATCATCGAAATTATTACCTTGCATTTCTGAGCTTGAGGCCAGATGATGCCCTAATATTGTTACGCCAAGGATTTTTTACACATTCTGATCAAATGCGCAAGAGACTTGCTTCGAAAGCAATCGAGTCAAAGAGAATGGTTAGACTCGTAACTCTATACAGGGTATTTGGAGACAGCTCATTTACTTTACGTGACATTGGGCGTTTGGGCTCCAGCATTAATTACACGACGCTGAACCGGGCTGTTAATCAAGGGATACTCAAAGACGCTGGCGCACAACCGGCGCGTGAGGAGCATGTAAAATGGTACCGCTTGTACAAGTTTACAGACTTTGGATTGGACTTAATAGACCCTGTTCTAAATTTCTGATCCTGTGGAAATTAGCGATATTCCGACTAACGAGCTCGACACATTGGCCCGAAAAGTGACCAATTGTCAAAAATGCTCAAGGTTACGTGAATATTGCGAATTCATCGGAATTAGAAAACGTAAAGCTTTTTTGAATTGGGACTACTGGAAGAAGCCGCTGCCCGGATTTGGGGATCCCAAAGCTAGACTTTTGATAGTTGGGCTAGCACCCGCTGCAAACGGCGGAACGAGAACAGGAAGACTTTTTTGTGGAGATAGCTCGGGGGACTGGCTCATTAGAGCACTACACAAAACAGGCTTCGCTAATCAGCCCACTTCAACCAATAGAGAAGATGGTTTGGTACTGACGGATGCGTATCTTACAGCGATAGTTAGATGTGCGCCTCCAGAGAACAAACCCACCCAAAGTGAGATCACGAATTGTCTTGAGTATCTCGGGAAAGAATTGAGAATCCTCGATGATGTGGAGATCGTACTTGTTTTGGGTCAGATAGCTTTCCAGGGCTTTACTCATATTTTGAAAAGTGAGTTTGGCTTAGATTTAGTATCGAGGCCAAAGTTCAAACACGGGGCGATTTATGATCTTCCAGAGGGATACCCAAAATTGTATGTGTCCTATCATCCTAGTAGGCGTAACACCCAAACCAGAATGCTCACATGGTCAATGTGGATACGGACATTTCGGAAGATAAGACGTGAGCTTGACGCGCACCATTCATGATGAAAAAAATACCGACCTTCTGAGAACTTACCTGTTCTCTTTTCTTCGTACCATCCCAGTCCAAGAAATACAAACACGGGAAAGATGACGAGTGAAATGTTCACCCAGGTACTCGCCGAAGTAAACACGTTCTTGAAAAGTTAGTTGTGTTAGTGAATCAGCCATAGTTGAATGAGAAAGTATCGACTTCCGATATATCTCGGATTCCGAGATTTCTTTAAGTCTTCCAATCATGCATATAGGGTAGTGGAGTCCAGATCTAGATTTGAGATTCAAGAAATGCCCACAAAATATCGTCAGCACAGTGAGCTAGTACTGGTTCATCGCAGGAA
>Ga0307374_10005548_pt1 | contig 20373 bp, 16 predicted proteins | sample OX3MG_FD_202532 | JGI IMG/M metagenome (GOLD analysis project Ga0307374, IMG submission 202532) | Soil microbial communities from Risofladan, Vaasa, Finland - OX-3 | ecosystem: Environmental > Terrestrial > Soil > Coastal area > Acid sulfate soil | place: Finland: Risofladan, Vaasa | collected...
AGTGGGCATTCGACCCCGACGGCGCGCTGTGGATGCTGCAGAGCCGCCCGATCACCACGCTGCACGACGAGGCCGCCCCGAGCACCACGGGATCAGAGCCTTCAGAGCCGCAGACCGTGCTGCTGCGCGGTCTGGGCGGCGCGCCCGGTAGCGCGAGCGGCGCTGCACGGGTGCTCACCTCGCTCCAAGACTCTGCAAGCCTGAGCGATGGTGACGTGCTGGTCACCCACATGACTTCCCCCGACTGGTTGCCGCTGTTGCACCGCGCCGCGGCGGTAGTCACCGACTCTGGTGGGATGACCTGCCACGCCGCGATCGTCTCCCGGGAGCTGGGCATCCCCTGTGTGGTGGGCACCGGGGAAGCGACCCGTCGCCTGCGCGACGGCGAGATCGTCACTGTTGACGCGACCCGCGGCGTGGTTTTTGAGGGCGCCCGCCCACCCACCCACGCCAGCGAGCCGACACCGGCAACGCCTGTGGACGGGAGCGCTCCCGTGGTTGCGGGGCCTGTGACCGCCACGCAGATCCTCGTGAACCTGTCCGAGCCCTCACAGGTCCAGCGCGTCAAGGACCTGCCCGTCGACGGTGTCGGCCTGCTGCGCGCCGAGATGATGGTGCTCGAGGCGCTGGGAGGCGATCATCCCCGCACCTTGCTCGAGGAGGGACGTGGGGATGAGTTCGTCTTGCGGATGGCGGAGGGCCTCACCACGTTCGCCGCCGGGTTTGCGCCGCGGCCGGTGACCTACCGCACGATCGACTTCCGCACGAACGAGTTCTCGGGTCTGCGCGGCGGCGAGCGCTTCGAGCCGCACGAGTCCAACCCGATGATCGGCTACCGCGGCGCGCTGCGCTACACAAAGGAGCCAGATGTCTTCCGCCTCGAGCTCGCGGCACTCAGTCGCGTATGGGACTCGGGTCTGCACAATCTGCATGCGATGCTCCCGTTCGTGCGCACCGCGCGCGAACTGCGACGCTGCCGCGAGCTGATCTCCGAGGCAGGTCTGTTGGACCGGCCCGGTTTCGAGCTATGGGTGATGGCGGAGGTTCCCTCGGTGCTCTTCAACCTAGAGCAATACTCCGCACTCGGGGTTGCGGGCATCTCGATTGGGTCTAACGACCTTACGCAGCTGCTGTTGGGCGCGGACCGTGATAACGAGGTGCTAGCTGAGACCTTCGACGAGCGCGATCCGGCCGTGATCGCCTACCTGTGTGAGTTGATCCCGCGCGCACACGAACTCGGGTTGCGTACCTCCATCTGCGGCCAAGCCCCCTCGGTTCATCCCGAGTATGCCGAGCTGCTCGTGCGCGCCGGGATCGACGCGATCTCGGTCAGCGTCGATGTGATCGACAGAACACGCGCGCTGGTGGCGACAGCAGAGCAACGCGTGCTGCTCGACGCCGCGCGCTCCGCCCAACAGGCCGGGAGCGCAGACTCGGCGTTCGCCGAGGGGTAGGCAATGTTTGAGATTCGCATCCACGGCCGAGGCGGACAGGGCGTCGTGACGGCGGCGGAGCTGCTCTCGCTGGCGGCGTTCGACGAGGGCCGCTTCGCGCAGGCGTTTCCGAGCTTTGGCTCAGAGCGCATGGGCGCACCGGTCGTGTCGTTCTGCCGGATCGACGATCGCGAGATCCGTGTGCGCGAGCCGGTGATGGAGCCGGACGCTCTGATCGTCGTCGACCCGACGCTGCTGCACCAGGTTGACGTGTTCGGTGGCTGCAAGCCGGACGGCTTCATCCTGATCAACACCGCGAAGGGATTGGACGAGCTCGGCCTCGGCGAGTTCGTCAAGGACTTCCGCCACGAGCGGCTGCTGACCGTGCCAGCCTCAGAGCTCGCGCGGGAGTACACCGGGCGTGCGGTCGCGAATGCCGCGCTGCTCGGAGGCTTCGCGGCACTCAGGGGGCTGATCTCGCTCGACGCGGTGGCTCGAGCGATTCGCGAGCGATTCGCCGGGACGGTCGGCGAGGGAAACGTAGCGGCGGCGCAAGCCGCGCACGCCTGGGTGGCAGAGGAGATGCGGGAGATGTCCGGTGTTGCGTCAGGTTGAGGGCTCGCGGGCGGTGGCCGAGGCGGTGGCGTTGTGCCGGCCGGAGGTGATCTGCGCGTACCCGATCTCCCCGCAGACGCACATCGTGGAGAACCTTTCGCAACTCGTGAAGACCGGCGAGCTTACGCCGTGCGAGTTCGTGAATGTCGAGTCGGAGTTCGCCGCGATGTCGGTCGCGATCGGCGCCAGTGCCACCGGGGCTCGCGCCTACACGGCAACGGCGAGCCAGGGCCTGCTGTACATGACCGAGGCGCTCTACAACGCCTCGGGGCTCGGCCTGCCGATCGTGATGACCGTCGCGAACCGTGCGATCGGTGCGCCGATCAACATCTGGAACGACCACTCGGACTCGATGTCCCAGCGCGACTCGGGCTGGATCCAGCTGTACGCGGAGACCAACCAGGAGGCGCTCGACCTTCACATCCAAGCCTTCCGGCTGGCGGAGGAGCTCTCGACTCCGGTGATGGTCTGCATGGACGGGTTCATTCTCACGCACGCCGTCGAGCGCCTGGAGATCCCCGCGCAGGAGCAGGTCGACGCTTTCCTGCCCCCTTTTCAGCCACGCCAGGTACTCGATCCCGACGAGCCGATATCGATCGGCGCGATGGTCGGACCCGAGGCGTTTATGGAGGTGAAGTACCTCGCGCACGCCAAGCAGATGCAGGCGCTCGAGCTGATCCCCGAGATCGCCGCCGACTTCAAGCGCGCGTTCGGACGAGACTCCGGTGGCCTGATCCGCGCCTACCGCGCCGAGGACGCCGAGACGATCGTCGTCGCACTCGGGTCGGTGCTCGGCACGATCAAGGACACGATCGACGAGCTGCGCGAGGAGGGCGTTAAGATCGGGGCCGTCGGGATTACCTCATTCCGTCCGTCCCCGCTGGACGCGGTACGCGCAGTGCTCGGCCACGCACAGCGTGTCGTCGTGCTCGAGAAGGCGCTCGCCATCGGCATCGGTGGGATCGTCTCGGCGAACGTCCGCATGGCGCTCGCCGGCATCCAGCTGCATGGCTACACGGTGATCGCGGGCCTCGGCGGGCGGGCGATCACCAAGGCATCGCTACACCGGTTGTTCACCGACGCGGCGGCTGATCGCCTCGAGCCGCTGACGTTCCTGGACATGGACTGGGATGTCGTGAACCGCGAGCTTGATCGGGTGGCCTGCACGCGCTCCTCCGGCCCGCACGCCGAGAACATCCTGCGCGATGTTGGGACCGTGGCGGCGGGCCCGGTATGAGAAGACGACAAACATGAAGGCACCGGCGATCCGCTTCTACCAGACGGGCAGCTTCGCGGTCGGCAATCGCCTGCTCGACCCGGAGCAGCGCTCTGTGCAGGCCGGCGAGCAGCGCACCAACTCGATCACCTGCGGGCACCGCGCCTGCCAGGGCTGCGGGGAGGCGCTCGGTGCGCGCTATGCACTCGACGCCGCGATGCGGGCCACGAAGGGTCAGATGATCGCGGCGAATGCGACCGGCTGCCTGGAGGTGTTCTCCACCCCCTACCCGGAGACCTCCTGGCGGATCCCCTGGATCCACTCCCTGTTCGGCAACGCTCCCGCGGTATCGACGGGAATCGCCGCTGCGCTGCGGGCGAAGGGCCGTGAAGATGTACGCGTCGTCGGCCAGGGCGGCGACGGCGGCACCGTGGACATCGGCATGGCTTGTCTCTCCGGGATGTTCGAGCGCAACGACGACGTGCTCTACATCTGTTATGACAACGAGGCTTACATGAACACCGGCGTGCAGCGCTCGGGCGCCACGCCGCCCGCCGCGCGCACAGCCACCACGCAGGCCGTCGGCCCGGAACCCGGGAACGTGTTTGGTCAGGGCAAGAGCGCGCCGCTGATCGCGATGGCGCACGAGATCCCCTACGTCGCGACAGCCACAGTCGCTGAGCTGCGCGACCTCGAGGCGAAGGTCGCCACCGCGATGGAGATCCGCGGGGCGCGCTATCTGCACGTCTTCGTCCCCTGCCCGCTCGGCTGGGGAAGCGCGTCGAAGGACACGATCCGGATCGCCCGCCTGGCGAAGGAGTCAGGCATCTTCCCTGTGTTCGAGGCACGTGACGGCGAGGTGACAAACGCGTCGAAGATCCGCCGCCAGATACCCGTCGAGGACTACCTGCGCCCACAGAAGCGCTTCGCGCACCTGTTCAAGCCCGAGCCGCGGACCGAGACGATCGCCCGCATCCAGGCCGGTGCCGACCGCAACATCCGCCGCTTCGGTCTCCTCAAAGACCCCGAGGAGACATCCTGATGGACAAGCCTTTCGCGATCACGCTGGATCCCGGGTCGAGCCTCGCGAACAAGACCGGCTCCTGGCGTGAGGAGCGCCCGATGTATGTACACCGCCTGCCGCCATGCAACCACGCCTGCCCGGCGGGCGAGAACATCCAGCAATGGCTCTACCACGCCGAGTCTGGTGACTACGAGGCCGCTTGGCGGGAGCTCGTAAAGGACAACCCGCTGCCCGCCGTCATGGGACGCGTCTGCTACCACCCGTGCGAGACGGCCTGCAACCGCACCGAAGTCGACGACGCTGTCGGGATTCATGGCGTCGAGCGGTTCCTCGGCGACGAGGCGATCCGGCAAGGCTGGCAGCTCGCCCTTGACACCAAGCCGACGGGCAAGCGCGTGCTGGTCGTCGGCGCCGGTCCCTCCGGCCTATCCGCCGCCTACCACCTCGCCCCTCGCGGCCACGAGGTCACGATCCGCGAGGCCGGCCCGATGGCTGGCGGCATGATGCGCTTCGGTATCCCGAAGTACCGCCTGCCACGCGATGTCCTGGACGCCGAGGTGCAGCGGATCCTCGACCTCGGCGTGACACTCGAACTGAACAGAAAGGTCACGAACATCCTCCAGGAGATGCGCGACGGCGGCTTTGACGCCGCGTTCCTCGCCGTCGGAGCGCACATCGGCAAGCGCGCCTACATCCCCGCCGGGGAGGTGTCACACATCCTCGACGCCGTCTCGCTGCTGGCAAGCATGGAGGGGCAGGATCGCCCGTTGCTCGGCCGGCGCGTCGTCGTCTATGGCGGCGGGAACACCGCGATGGATGCCGCGCGCACCGCCAAGCGCCTGGGCGCGACCGAGGCGATCGTCGTCTACCGCCGTACACGCGACCGGATGCCCGCACACGACTTCGAGGTGCAGGAGGCACTCGAAGAGGGCGTGATGATGAAGTGGCTCTCCACGATCAAGCAGGCAGACGAGGGCAGACTGCTCCTGGAGAAGATGGAGCTCGACGAGACCGGCTTCCCGCAGCCGACCGGCGAAACTGAGGAGCTGGCGGCGGACTCGCTCGTCCTCGCCCTCGGCCAGGAAGCTGACCTCTCACTCCTCGACGGGGTGCCTGGCCTCGAGATCGAGGACGGCGTCGTGAAGGTCGATCAGCACATGATGACCGGCCACGCCGGCATCTTCGCCGGTGGGGACATGGTGCCCGCCGAGCGCACCGTCACCGTCGGCGTCGGTCACGGCAAGCAGGCCGCCCGCAACATCGACGCATGGCTGCACGCCACCGAGCACACGCATCCGCCAGAGTCTGAGCTCGCGAGCTTCGAGATGCTCAACACCTGGTACTACGCCGACGCCCCGAAGACCGTCGCTCCGCAGCTGGACGTTATCCGCCGCCAGTCAAGCTTCGACGAGGTCACACAGGGCCTGGATGAGTCCAATGCGCTGTTCGAGGCCCGTCGCTGCCTCTCCTGCGGCAATTGCTTCGGCTGCGACAACTGCTACGGCGTGTGTCCTGACAACGCGGTCCTGAAGGTCGACGAGGCCGACGGCTACGCGTTCGACCTCGACTACTGCAAGGGCTGCGGGATCTGCGTCGAAGAGTGCCCGTGCGGGGCGATCAAGATGGAGCCCGAGCCAAGCTGAGTAATCGCAGAGCGCACCATTCCGCCGACCAGCGTTCCGGACCCGAGGTGGGCACCCAACACTGGCCCCACCTGGGTGCAGAACAGTGGCCCGGCACCGAAGATCGCTGTGCCCTCGATCACCAAGCGCTCGGCGTCTGCGGGTGCCTGCGCGTGCTGAACGATCCAGTCGGTTGCGCCGCGGTCGTGCAGCTCACGCAGATAGGCAACCATCTGTTCGGAGGCCCGGCGCCGGGTGCGAACGCGGCCGACCGGGGAGATCTCCGTACCGAAAGTCAGGATGGGCTTGACCTTCAGCGTCGTCCCCAGCATCGCCTGCGCCGCTCCGATGCGCCCACCGCGGCGCAGGTACTCCAGCGTGTTCAGACAGAACCAGATGTCAAGGCCCTCGCGAGCGTGCCCGACGGCGTCGACCACAGCATTCAGCGGCGCTCCCCGCTCGGCGACGCTCGCGGCGGCCAGCACTAGACAGCCGAGACCGCCAGCGCCCGTCTGGCTATCGACGACCTCGACGCGTCCCGGATGCCCGTCATCGGCTAGGACCCGAGCCGCTTGACGTGCGCTCTCGCAAGTGCCCGACAGACCGCTGGCCAAGTGGATGGACACAACGTCGCGGCCCGCGCTGACGAGTGGCTGAAAGCAGGCGAGGAAGTCACCCACCGAGGGCTGCGAGGTAGTGGGCAATCGAGGAGAATCACGAAGCTGCGCGTAGAAGGCCTCTAGGTCGACGTACTCGTGCTCGGGCCGCAGCTCGCCGTCCCAGCCCACGTACAAGCTGATCTGGTGGATTCGCCACCGGTCGATCAGCTGCGCAGGCAGGTACGACGTGCTGTCGGTCACAACGGCGACATCGGTGCGCGCGTCGGATGGCACCGGCACAAGCTAAACGCCCGATCTGAGCGCGCTATCCGCTATTTGTACCTGCCCTTGGTCGGTAGTCGATACGTCAATACAGACCGTAGTAAGGGCGGATTGAGCTTGCGTGATTCGATTCGCTCAGGGTCGCTAGGGCAAGCGGCAAGCACTACGAGGACCAGAGCATCTGCCGTGCGGAGAAACACTGAGCGACCACGCGGGTGTTCTACCGATGCGCTTGCTCGACGCAGGGGCGAGGCTGCTCATCGAGCATCGTCAGCCGATCAGGGAGTCTCTGGATGTCCGTGGTGGAAGGGATTAGTGGCGCGAGCGTCGTGCCCTCAGGCAAGTGGTCAGTCGACGCTGCGCGCTCGAGTGTTACGTTTGCGTTGAAGCACATGATGCTCGCGACGGTGAAGGGTCGCTTCCGCGAGTTCGATGGGATGCTAGAGGTGGGGTCAGGCGCCCCGTGGGCGACGGGAGTGGTCAAGGCCGCCTCGATCGACACGAATGAGGCCGTGCGGGACGAGCACCTGCGACACTCACCCGACTTCTTTGATGTCGCGCGCTATCCGGAGATGAGTTTCAATTCGACCCGGATCGACTACCTCGACGGCGGGTGGCTGCGTATCTTGGGCGACCTGACGATGCGTGGCGTCACCGTCGAGATAGAGCTCGATGGCACGAGACGCGAGGCAGGGGACGATGAGCGGATCGAGCTCGAGCTGCGCGGAGTGCTGAACCGCAGAGATTTCGGCCTCACCTGGAATCAGGCGCTGGAGACAGGCGGAGCGCTCCTCGGCAACAAGGTCAAGATCGCACTCGAGATCTCAGCGGTAAGGAACGAAGTGGCGTGATCAGGGCACTTGCGGCTCGCCCACCGGGCGGTCATGACTTGCGTGTACGGCCGCGGCCGAGCTCCTTGCCGAAGGCCACCTCGACCGCCTTGGTCATTGTGGGCGCAAAGCCGGCGAGGAGCGCCTCGGAGGCGAGCGGGCGCAGCTGGTCACGCGCCGCTCGCACGGCCGGCCAGTCGGACTCGGGCCGGCCGGCATCGTCGAATGGCTTCCAGATGAACTCCAGGAACATCTGCACGAAGATCTGTGCGATGCGGTGGGTGTTGCGTTTGAGCTGATCCGTCATGTCGAGCGCGGCCTCCAGTGGCACGCCCAGGGCGACCAGTCGCTCGCCGGCGGCCAGCAGGGTTGGGCTGGGGACTTCGTAGCAGTTCTCGGCGATCGGGATCACGAGGCCGAGCTTCTCGACCTTGGTCAGGAGCTCCGGGGCGAGGTCGCCGCCCAGGCGCTTGATTAGGTCGGCGTGCTCGACAATCTCTGGCGCCTCGGTCTCGAAGGGAGCCATCAGCGAGCGGGTGAAGCCGAGGACTTCCTCCCCAGATCCGCGAGCTTCCTCGAGCATGTGGGCGATCGCGGTGAGGTTGAACCCTTGGGCCTGCATCTCGCGGATCAGCTGCAGCCGCGCCAGGTGCTCGGTGCCGTAGTAGCCGATCCTCCCTTGGACCTCCGGTGGGGGGATCAGTCCGCGCGACTGATAGTTGCGCACGTTGCGCACGGTTAGCCCAGTGCTCTGGGCGAGCTCGTCAACCGTCAGCCGCTGCTCGGGCGGGGCACTCGCGCGCCGATCAGCCCTTGCTCTCCCGCGCTGCTTGTTCCGCGCTGTCGCCATCTCACAAAGCCTATCTGGTTTCAATGGCGCACAGATCAATGTAACCTAAATCTATGCTACATTATTTAGTGACACCATAGTGCGTATTGCTCTTCCACGATCAGCATCAAGGAGGCGGTGATGAACGAACGGCGTGAGCCGGACGGCGCGGTCTCGAAGCGGGGGTCGTGGTCGACCCTGATCGCTTGGGGAGTGGCGATCGCCGTGCTCACGTTGCTCGGCTCGGGCATCGCTGAACGGTTGGCGCCGATGTCGCTGGAGGTGCCAGGCACCCCCTCCTCGCGTGCCGAAGCGATGCTGCGCGCCAAGTTCGGCAACACGATCCCGATCGCGATTCTGCTCAAGGGCTCGCCCGCGCAACTCGACAGCCAGGGGCAGCGGCTGGTGGCCGCGCTGCGAGGCATCCCGCGGGTCCAGGTGCTCTCGCCCTGGGACCCATCGAGCACGATGAGCTCGCTGCGCCCCGAGCCGGGCGCCGCCTTCGTGCTCGTGAACTACATCCGGCCGACGAGCAACGCGATGGCGGTGGTCCCGGACACCGAAGCCATCCTGACTCGCACCATTCATCCGCCGGTGCATAGCTACCTGACCGGCGTGGCGGTGATCGGACGCGCGCTCCAAGAAGCCACGATGGCGGACACCGTGCGAGCCGAGATGATCGCGCTGCCGGTGCTGATCCTCGTGCTGCTGCTCGTCTTCCGTTCGCCGGTGGCCGCCGCGGTGCCGCTGGCGATGGGTGCGGCGACCGTGATGGCCGGGCACGGGCTGCTGTGGCTGGCCAGCTACCTGACGCCGATCAACTCGCTGGGAGTGGCGATCGCCGCGATGATGAGCCTGGCGCTCGGCGTCGACTACGCGCTGCTGATGGTCTCGCGCGTGCGGCAAGAGCTCACTGAGGGATGGGATTACGAGGCGGCGGTGGCGATCGCGTCCACGGCCGCCGGGCGCACGATCGCCGCGGCCGGGGGCACGCTCGCGCTGACGATGCTCGCGGCGAGCGCGGTGGCCACGCCGGGCCTGCTCGGTCCGGTGGCGATCGGCGTGGTCATCTCGGGACTTCTGAGCGTCGCCCTGGCGCTGAGCGCGATGCCGGCATTGCTGCGCCTGCTTGGCCCGTCGCTCAACCGCTGGGAGATCCGGCTCCCCCGCTCCCGCGGCGAGGAGCCACGCGGCGGCCTGGGCGTGCTGGCCGAACGGCTGATCTCCCACCCCGCGATCACGGTCCCGCTGATCCTCGCCGGGATGCTCGCGCTGGCGGCCCCCGCCGGTGCGCTGCGAATGGGCCCCCCGGACGCCGCGGAGCTTCCCTCCTCGAGCCCCGCGCGTCAGGCGGTGGAGATGGTTGAACGCACTATCGGCCCCGGATGGTCGGCGCCCTTCGTGATCGTTGCGAGCGCCCGCGACGGCGCAATCACCACCCCGCAGCGCCTGCAGGCGCTCATGAAATGGCAGGAAGGGATCGCTCGCGCACCCGACGTCGCAGCGGTGCTCGGCCCAGCATCAGTAACCGGAGCGCAAGTCAAACTCGCGCAAGCGCACGCCGCACTCGTCTCCGCGCCCAAGCGCCTGGAAGGCGCCCAGCGCGGGATCACGGGCCTGCGCTCGGGACTGAGCCACGCAAGCAACGGCGTCACGGAACTGCGCAGCGGCCTCGTCTCGGCCGCAAGCGGCGCGAAGTCGCTCGGCGGCGGCACCGGGAGCGCCGAGAGCGGGGCGCAGCGACTGGCAAGCGAAACAGCCCGCGCCCGCACAGGTGCCAAGCAACTGGCGATCGAAACGGGCCGTGCTCAGACAGGTGCCAAGCAACTGGCAGGCGAAACAGCCCGCGCCCACACAGGCGCAAGGCGACTCGCGAGCGAAACGGGCAAGGCCGGCAATGGCGCGAAGCAGCTGCAGACGGGCCTCGCCCAGGCGGCGACCGGATCGGCCCAGCTCGCGGACGGGATCGACGAAGCCTCCTTGGGCGCCGAACGCCTGGCCACCTCCGACCGTCAGCTCACGACCGGCGCGGGGCAGCTCGCGCAAGGCATGGACACGCTCGACAACACCGTCCATGCGGTGCTCGCGCCGATCGACCTGCTCGCCGAACAGCTCCACGGCTGGGCCGGCTGGATCGCCACGCTGCGAGCCTCCGACGAACAGTTGCGCAGCCGGCTGAGAGAAGCGACGCACGAGCTCGCGGCGATGACCGTTGGACGCGAAGACGCCCACTATCAGGCGCTCGCGCAAGACCTCGCCACGATCACGCAGCTGACCGAACAGGGTGACTTGTCACAGCTCGCCCGCATCCAGAAGCAGCTGTACCAGGGTCTGGAAGCACTCGCGGGTCTGCCAGCGAAGCTCTCACAGCTGACCGTCGGCCTGGACCAGCTGCGCTCGGGCAGCGACCGGCTCGCCACAGGCACGAGGGAATCCGAAGAAGGCGCGCTCGCGCTCCACTCCGCCCTGCAGCGCCTGGCCACGGGCGGACACAGCCTCAACAGCGGGCTCACCGGACTGAGCGGCGGAGCGGGCCGGCTCGCCAGCGGACTCGGCAAGCTCACGAACGGCAACACACAGCTCGCTGGCGGACTCGGCAAGCTCACGAACGGCAATGCGCGGCTCGCCAATGGCTTGGGCAAGCTCACGAACGGCAACACACAGCTCGCTGGCGGACTCGGCAAGCTCACGAACGGCAACACACAGCTCGCTGGCGGACTCGGCAAACTGGCGGCCGGCAATGCGCAGCTGGCAAGCGGGCTCTCCGCCGGAGAGGGCCGCTCCGGGGCGCTTGCCGCCGGCCTCGGCCAGGCGCAAGGGCCGCTACATAGCTACACGACGATGCTGAATGGCTACCAGCACGACTACCGGCTGCTGCATGCGCAGGCCCCGAACGCAGTCGACTCGGGCTACCTCGTGCTAACCGCGCTCGACGGGACGGTCTCGCCGATGCGCGAACAGGTCGCCCAGCTCGTCAACGTCGACGGGGGCGGCCAGGCCGCGCGCATCATGGTGGTCGCCTCCAGCCCGCCCAGCTCCCAGGCGACCGCGGCTCTCAGCGGCCGGCTGCAACGCAGCCTGCCCGCGCTCGCCGCGGCGACCGGCGCCAACGTCGAGATCGGCCAAGGAGCCCAGTACCTGCTCGACTACAAGAACGCCAACACGGCCCGCGTCCCGTGGCTGGTGCTCGCGCTGGCGATTGTGGCGATGCTCACGCTGATCGTGGTCCTGAGAGCGCTGCTGCTGCCACTGATCGCGGTCGCGCTGAACCTCGCCACGATCGCCGTCGCGCTCGGAACGCTGGAGCTGCTCACAGAGGAGCACCTGCTCGGCGGCCCCGGTTATATAGACGCGGCCTCGGGCGCGGGCATCCTCTCGATCATGTTCGTCCTCTCGATCGACTATGAGGTCTTCCTGCTGACGCGCATGCGCGAGCAGTTTCTCGCCACCGGCGACTCCGAGGACGCGATCCGCTACGGCCTGCGGCACACAGCGGGCGTGATCACCGGCTCCGCGGCGATCATGACCGCCGTGTTCCTCGCGTTCGCCGGAGCCGACGTCATCCCGCTGCGCCAGTTCGGCGTTGGCCTGACGATCGCCGTGGTGCTCGACGCGACGATCGTCAGGCTCGTCCTACTACCGTCGATCATGCGTGCCCTCGGCCCACGCGTGTGGTGGCTACCAGCCTGGCTGGACCGCATACTGCCGAACATCGAGCGCACGTCCAGCCATCTCGCCACGGCCAGCGGCGGGAGGCGATGAGGTGCTCCGGTGCCTGATCGCCCTTCGCCTATCCGTAGGAAGTACCTGCGGCGATCGGTACTCACCACGCTGGCCAGACGAGATGGGTGATGGTTTGCTGATTGGTATGAGCCACCGTCGAGACGGCTCCGCTGTCAGGGGTTTGCACCGTTTTAGCGTGCCCCGGCGTAGTGTCAGATCAAGGCGGCATCAGCACAAAAGGCAAAGTGCCATGACGAACGCCCTACAACGCCTCGACCACGGCGCCGTTGCCCGTCGCTGTGCGCTGCTCACCGCCGCCGGGTTCATGGGCATCGCCGTCGTGCACCTGATCCACGGTCCGGGCGCGCTCTCCTATGAGCTTTACATCGGTGTCCTCGAGCTGACCCTAGCCGCAGCGTCCGTGCCCCTCGCGATAGCTCTGGCGATAAGGCCGGTCCGCGATCTATGGATCGTCTCCAGCGCCCTCGCCTGGTTGGCGCTGGGCCTCTACCTCGCCAGCCCCAGTATCGGACTGTCGAGCTTCACCACCGGTACCGGGAATTGGGGCCAGACCCTGGGTATCACGAATATGGCAACCGAGGTCGCCGCCATCGCCTTCGCCGCCTGGGCGCTGCGCCACCGGCACGGTGAACAACTGTAGCCGAGGGAGGGTGCTCGACCCCGCGCGCAGCAGTGAGCACAGCCAGGTGCACACGCTGAGGATCTCGATGTCACAGGCGAGCGAGAGGGATAACCGAGGATCTTCCGCGATGTTCCCGCACGTCGATTGCCGAAAAATACGGATGCAAACAAGCCCGGCGTATCTGTAGGCTGCGCGGCAGATGGTGTGCAAACCGATGGGGAGGGGATGGTCGTGAGTGCTGTGGACGTGATGGGCGCGGTCTTCAACCTGAACCATCCGGCGCATACGGTGGACTGGGAATTCATCCACCTGTCGGTCGCGAACGTGGTGGTGATAGGCCTGATGCTGATCGTGTTCGTCCTGGCGCTGGTGCTTCCGTTCCCGGGAGCCTCGAAGAGGCGTGGGGGTGCATCGTGAGCACGGTCGCGCCCCAACCACCGAACGCGGAGCCGCCCCCGGCGGCGTCCTCGAAATCCTGGACCATCAAAGTCAGGGAAGCCGGCGTCGAGGCGCTGCCGCCGGAGAAGCTGCTGCCGGATGGGCAGCCGACCTACGTCGCCTCGTGGATCTACATCTTCGGCGTGGCGAGCATCGCCGCGCTGATCGTGATCATCACCTCCGGCTCCATCCTCGCCCTCAAGGGCCCGGCGTGGTGGCACTACACCAGCATCGGCCACTTCTTCAACAGCATTCACATGTGGTCGGTGGAGCTCTTCTTCTTCGTGATGGTGGTGCACCTCTGGGGCAAGTACTGGATGGCGGCCTGGCGCGGAGGACGCGGCCGCGTCTGGGTCACAGGCGCGATCACGTTCCTGGTCGCCGTACCGGCGGCGCTCACCGGCTACGTCTCACAGCAGAACTTCGACGCCCAGTGGATCTCCACGCAGGCCAAGGACGGACTGAACGCCGTCGGCGTCGGCGCCTTCTTCAACGTCACGAACTTCGGCCAGATGTACAGCTGGCACATCCTGCTGCTCCCCATCGCGGTCGTGGTGCTCGTCGGCGCACACGTCCTGCTGGTGCGCCGTAACGGCGTCGTGCCGCCGTTCGATTTCGAGGAGCGGGCCGCCGCCCTGCGAGGCGCCGCCCCCGCCGCAGGCAGGTCGTCCGCCTCGACCACTGGAGGACAGTCATGAGCATTTGGCGCACCGAGGAGGACACCAAGCCCTGGAAAGGGCGTTATTACCCCTATGACCTCATCAAAGAGCTCTGTATCGCGATCGGCGTGATCGGTCTCCTTGCCATCCTGCTCACGATCCTCTTCTCCTCGCCCGATGACAAACCAAGCACGATCGCTCAGTGGTCGCGCCAGCTGCCGCAAAATTTCGTCGGCACGGCCGCGTCGGAGCTGGCAGGGACCAGCGGCACGGCCACCTACGGGCCGCCCTACAACCACAACGGCACCGGTCAGGAAGCCTGGATCATCAAGCCGCAGAAATGGCTCGGCGTCAGCCACCCGATCAACACCGAACAGGAGTTCGTGATGGGACCGCTGGAAACGGTTCCCAACGATCCGGCTCTGACGACCGCCCTGGCCCAGTACAAGGGCGCGCCCGAAAAGCAGAAAAAGGAATGGGCCGAAGCCTACGCCAAGCCGTTTGCGGAAATCTCGGAAGCCGAAGAAGCCGGCAAGAAGCCGCCGACGACCGTCTCCGTGGACGAAGCTACCGGCACCGTGATGGTCACGCCCAGCGGAGACGCCGGCCCCGTTCCCGTGATGATGAACAGCCTGCTCGCCCTCGCCAAGAGCGGCGGCGTCGACGGCAGCCTGCTGACGAGCAAACAGTTCTTCCAGACCGACTACACCAAGCCGCTGTTGTTCATGGCCGACGGCGGCCTCCTGGAAGAACGCGCCCAGGCCCAGCACCTACTCGGCGAGCAGTGGGGCATGATGAACGAGACCGGGAGCTACCCCGGTCAGCCCTGGCTGTGGCTGTACGCCCTCTGGTACCAGGTCGAACCCTTCAAGGGCTCCGAAAACGCGGACATCCTCGTGATGATGGTGATGGGGGTGCTCAGCCTCGCCTTCATCTGCATCCCGTTCATCCCGGGCGTCAATCGGATTCCCCGCTGGGTCCCGATCTACAAGCTGATCTGGAAAGAGCACTACCGCAATACCTCCAGCGCATAGGGCACGAAGCAACCGCGCGGTAAACAGCGGCTGGATCGTCGAGGGGTTCCAGTTAAGCAGTCCAACCTTTCGGTCGATGACTGACTGGTGGAACAAGCTCTCACGAGCAGGCGCTTTCTCGGAGCAGCAGGTGCCGCCGTGCTGGCGACCGGCGTGCTTGGGATCTGGATAGGGCTGCGCGCCGGCGGCGCGAGGGTGACACTTTGGGTCGATGACGTCGCCACACCCCTGGCGGCGTTGATCGCATGTGTGTTGTCTCTGCGCGCCCGCGCTCGGCACAGTGGTCGGATGCGTCTGTTCTGGATGCTGCTCGGCTGCGCGACCGCGTCCTGGACGCTGGCCGAGGTCATCTGGGGCTACTACGCGCTGATCCTCAACGCAGAAGTGCCTGTGCCCTCCTGGGCGGATCTCGGCTACCTCTCAGCGATCCCGCTTGCGGTCGCGGCGCTCGTCGTTCACCCGGCGACCAGAGGCAGCGGCACACGCAAAGCCCGCTGGGTATTCGACGGCCTCGTGATCGCCACGGCGTTGCTGTTCCTCAGCTGGACACTCGTCCTCGGCCCATTGTGGCACAGCGCCAATCTCAGCACGTGGACGGGGATCGTGACGCTCGCTTATCCGTTCGGCGATGTAGTGATCGTGTTCTTCATCGTACTCGCCATTCACGGGATGACTGGTGTAGACCGTGTGTCGCTGTGGTGTTTGCTCGCTGCCTTACTGGTCATGGCAATCTCGGACAGCACGTTCACCTACCTCACCGACGTGACCAGCTACACGAGCCCAGGCCTGATCGATACCGGCTGGGTTGCGGCCTACCTCGGGATTGCGCTTGCCGCGTTCAGCTCACGGTCAGACGGCGCCGTGGTGGCGAAGGCCGAGAGCTCGAGACCATCGCTAGCGTCGCTTGTATCCCCGCTGTTGCCGGTACTGCTCGCGTTGACGGTCGCCGCTGTGGAGATCAGGCTCGGCCATCACCTCGACCGTGAGGCATGGCTGATGGCATTTGCACTGATCGCACTCGTGCTGGCGCGCCAGGGGCTGATGGTGCTCGAGCTGCTCGCACCGAGCCGTGACGCGAATGCCGGTCTCATGCAGCGGCTTACGCATGCGGCTCTGGGTGGGGCTGGGGATGGGCAACGACCGGGTTCCGGCTATGGGCCCCTTTGATCTGGGCGCAGGGCAGTCCAGCCGTGTGGGGTTCGCGCCTACGAGCGGCTCATCGGATGTCAGGTGGATTGCACCTGACAGGCCGGCCTACCTGCCGCCCCCAATGCCCAAGACGGCAATCCGGGAGCGCAGCGAACGCGCGAATGCCCTGATCGTGATCGGGTTGACCCTCGCCTGCACCGTCCTGGCGATCTTTGATCTGTTTCTATTGGCGTCGGGTTCGTGAGCCAGGCTCACTCACCAGTGTTGATCAGCTTGCGCTTGAGCGCGTAATCGACGAGCTCCGCGCGGGTGGAGAGCCTGAGCTTCTGCTGGATGTGCGAGCGGTGCGTCTCCACGGTCCGTACCGAGAGAAACAGCTGCTCGGCGATCTCTGAGTTGGTGTGCCCCAGGGCTATCAATCGCAGCACATCGACCTCGCGCTCTGAGAGATCGTCCGGCGGACCGGGTGGCGGCTCGGAGGCTATGCGAGCGCCCAGCTTGGGATTCAGATAGCTCTCCCCAGCAGAAGCTAGCCGAACTGCCTGGACGAGCTCGTCGTCGGCGGCCTCCTTGAGCACATAACCAAGAGCTCCGGCGGCAAGGGCCTCGCGGGCAAACGCGGGCTCCTGCTGCATCGTCAGCACCACGATCTGTGTGTCCGGCGACTCCTCACGGATCAACGGAATCGCCTCCAGGCTCGAACCGCCCGGCATGTTCAGATCGAGCACAAGCACCTTCGGGTGGTGACCCCGGACGTAGCGCCGGGCATCCTCGATGTTGCTGGCCTCGGCGACGACCTCGAAGTCACTCTCGCTGTCGAGCAGCATCCGCAGGCCGCTACGCACGACCTGATGGTCGTCGGCGAGGACAAGCCCGATCATGCCTGCCGAGGGAGCGTCAGCGGCCGAGGCGACGTCGAGCGATGCTGTGTCGTTGTCGGTCATGGCCATGAAGTTATCGACTTCAACGGTCGGCTGCCTGCGGCAAACTACGGGTGCCATGCCATCTTCGGGATCAGGCGGTCACGCCGGCTGAGGTCTTCACAAGGAGCTCACTCGAACTTGTGGAGTCCTCGCTCGTGGCGATGCGGGGCAGTACGAGTAGTGAGCAGCGCGCGTGGCGCTCCAGGTAGCCAGACGTACTGCCGAGTACCAAGCGCTTGACTGGACCATAGCCGCGTGAGCCGACTACGAGGATGTCCACCTGGTCGCCGAAGGCTGCCAGCTCTTCACCCGGGAGCCCGTAGACCGCGTGACCCTCGACATCGGGCAGCTCCTTCATGCGGCCAGTGGCCTCTTGGAGCATCACGTCGATGCTCTCCCCGATTGCGGGAGGCACGATCCCCGTGTAGGCGTAGGTCGGGATCGAGATGACTTCCAGCGCGTGAACAGTTGCGCTGGTGGGTGCCGCCAGCTGCTGGGCAATCGTGAGCGCCGCCTTGCTCTCAGCTGAGCCGTTGTACGCGACGCCGATCTTGACGATCGGATTGCTCTCCCGTCCACCCTGCTCGGCATAACCGAGGGAGGCGATCGCGACGGCGCAGGGAGCGCCGTTTAGTGCGGCGCGGGTGTCGTTGCCGAGCATCGCGCGGCCGAACGCACCGTGGCTACACGAACCGACCACCACGAGGTCGGTGTTCTGTTCTTCGGCCTGCTCGTGCAAGCCGCGACCGGGACTCATCGACACGATACTCACGAGCTCTGCTTGGACACCAGCCTCCGTGCGCTCTGCCTGTAGCAGCTTGTGAGAGGTCTCACGCTCCTCTCTCACAAAGCCGGGACTGATGGCGTGAGACGGCCGCAGGTTGCCGCTGTGCACATGGGCGAGCGTCAGCTTTCCATCGGGGTCCGTTAGCTGGGAGGCAAGCGCGATAGCGTCACGACCGTTAGGCCTGCCGTCCACTCCCACGAGCACATTCTTGAACATCGCAGATCTCCTTATCGGGTCAATAACAACCTAGATCGCGACTGTCTCCGCGCCATCCGTGAGGGATGCTGAATTAGCTGCGGGTTTGTACTGAGCGTGTGAAGAGACCACACGCGGACGAGAGCATGTGCGCGCCAGCGGCAGGGTGAAGCGGAGGATCAGCCCGCGGGTACGTGCTTATCACGGTAATCCTCAGTAGAGACCACTGAACAAGTTCGGTGGGACCCCCGGATTACCGGCTCGATAGTGAGCACGAGAATGTGTTTCCCGATACGAGTAGGGAAGAGAGAGTCAGCCGTGAAGAACGCCGTATCCCGACCACAGGGGTTGTCTGGCCCCCGGGACAGTGCCAGTCGGCTTTCCGGATCCCACTCCGCTGTGGGAGCGATCGACCGCGAGCACCTACTCGACCGTCTGGCGCACTTTCGCACCATTCTGCCGGCCTTCGCTACAGAGGTGGCGAGCGCACGCCGTCAGGCAGCCGCACTTCGCGTGGAGAACCGCCGGCTGATAGAGGAGATACGCCGGCTGCGCCGGCAGCGTGGCGCGAGCAGCCCGTCGCTCGACGGTTAATACCCTGCGGAGAGCGGCTCAGGCGGCGTGAGATGCGTGCTCTCGCGAGAGCACGCGGTCGATAGCCGTGACGACGTCCGGGTCGAACTGTGTACCCGCGCAGCGGTGCAGCTCCGCGAGCGCATCGTCGATCGTCATACGCTCACGGTAGGGACGGTCGCTGACCATCGCGTCGTAGGCGTCCGCGACTCCGACGATGCGCGCCTCGAGCGGGATCTGCTCGCCGGCGAGCCCCTCGGGGTAGCCACTGCCGTCATAGCGCTCCTGGTGGCCGCGGATGATCGGGGCGACGTCGGCGAGCCGGCCGATACGCCCCACGACATCGGCGCCGATCGCAGGGTGCTTGCGCATCGCCTTCCACTCCTCCGCAGTGAGCGGCTCGGCCTTGTGCAGGATGGTGTCGGCGACCGCAACCTTGCCGATGTCGTGGAGCTTTGCTCCCAGGTAGACAGCGCGTGCCTGCTCGGGCGTGCAGTGCAGAGCGATGGCGATGTGCTGGGCCAGTTTCGCCACGTGCAGCGAATGCTCGGAGGTGCCCTTGTCGCGTATGTCGACGAGCAGCGCGAGCGCGTCGACGGCGCCCATGATCACGTGTTCGTCGGGCGTCGAGGAGCCGCTGCGGGAGCTCTCGATGCTGGTGACGACGGGGTCGGAGGCGCTGAACGTCTGGTTGCGCCCCAGCCACTTGGCCGCATACATCGCGCGGTCGGCCGCGTCGAGCAGCGCGCCGCGGGTCGAGCCGTTGTGCGGGTATGTGGCCACGCCGAGGGACACGGTCAGATGGGTGCCACCGGCGATGTCGAACAGGTGTGCTGCGATTGTCTGTCTGACGCGCTCGGCGATCGTCATCGCATACTCGGCATCGATCTCCGGGAGAACGGCCACGAACTCCTCGCCGCCCCAGCGGCCAAGCGTGTCCATCGAACGCAGCGCTTTGTTGACCAACTCGCCCAGTTCGCGCAAGGCGCGGTCGCCCGCGGCGTGCCCACAGGCGTCGTTGATCTCCTTGAAGTGGTCGATGTCCAGAAACAGCAGGGCACAGCCACGCTCGTGGCGCTTTGAGCGAGCCAGCTCCGCGTCGATCGTGGACGCCAGCGCACGGTGGTTGGGCAGTGCGGTGATCGGGTCGGCCCTCGCCAGCACCGCCAGTTTGGTATGAGCGGCACTCAGCTGCCTGTGCGCGTCCAGCAGATCGCGCTGAGAGATGATCTGACGCAGAGACACGAGCCCCGTGACGGCCAGAGCAGCGAGCGTGAGGCTGAGGGTCGGGAAAAACGGGCGTCCGAGCTGAGAGCCGATCAGCAGTACGAACACGACAGCCACCGCGAGGTAAGGAAGCGCGATAAAACGTGAGCGCTGTACCGCGAGAAGCTGTTCGTCCGGCCCGGCGGAGCGCGAAGCGGCAAGCGATTGCCCCTGGCTAGCCGCAGCGAACGCGAACAGCGCGGTGGCGGTCATCCACAGGGCATTGACACTGCCGCCGCCCGTGTAGGTGGAGTGCAGCTCAAGCCATCCATAGATCACGTCGGCCACCACGTACAGCCCGATGCCCGCCCCCAGCAACTGCAGTGCGCGGTGTGCACTGCGAACCTCCACGCGTAGCAGCACATGGATCAGGCCGACGATCAGCACGAGATCCCCGATCGGGTAGCACGAGGCGACGAAGCCCGTCAAGAAGCTGCTCGTGCTCTCAACGGCGGTTGGGCCCAGCACGAGGAACCAGACGACGCTCCCCGCGCCGATCGCGATCGTGGCTGCGTCGATCAGCAAACGCACGC
>Ga0307374_10005549_pt1 | contig 20371 bp, 21 predicted proteins | sample OX3MG_FD_202532 | JGI IMG/M metagenome (GOLD analysis project Ga0307374, IMG submission 202532) | Soil microbial communities from Risofladan, Vaasa, Finland - OX-3 | ecosystem: Environmental > Terrestrial > Soil > Coastal area > Acid sulfate soil | place: Finland: Risofladan, Vaasa | collected...
GACCTGCTGGCTGAGTTCTGCGTTGATCTTGAGGCCAGTGCTGGTTGTTGTCGAGCCGATGAGGTTCACCACGGCCTGGTGGCTTTCCAGGGGGCGGCCACGCCAGTTCATCGTGATCTGGCTGAACATCCGGTGCTCGATCTTGTTCCATTTTGAGGTACCGGGAGGGAAATGACACACCGTGATCTCGATGCCGGCCTTCTCCGCGAACTCTGCGATTCTCTTCTTCCACAGGCGGTTCCGATAGCCATTCGAACCGCCGGCATCGGCTGTGATCAGTAGCCGGCGCGCATCCGGATAGGCTTCCGAGCCCATCTTCGCCCACCACCGCTCAATCGTGGAAACCGCGAAGTCAGATGTGTCCGCGCTCATGCCAACCGTCACCCACCCTTCGTTCCCTGTGATGTCATAGACTCCGTAGGGAACGGCCTTGGGGACGTCAGGGTCAGGGAAATCGTGATCCTTTACATGGACAGGATGACCCGCTGGGCGCCATTCCCGCCCGGCGTTCGCGTACTTGCCAACATGCTCCTTCTTCTTTGCGTCAACGCTGACCACGGGATCGCCAGCGTCCTGGAAAGCACTCACCAAGCGAGCGATATACCGGAACTGGGCGTCCCGGTCCGGATGCTCGGCACCCTCGATGGTCTTCGCTGTCCCCTGCAAGCTGTATCCCATATCAGATAGCATGAAACGTAAAGTTGTGTGACTCACCTGAAAACCCATGCGATTCAGCTCCTCTGACAGATTCCGGGTCGACTTGGTCGTCCACCGCAATGCACACATCGGATCGCCGCGGCTTTCCGGCTCCACTAATGAATCCAGCGCTTCCGCCAGCCCCGGCTGAGCCACTTCCGCCGGTTTACGGCCACCTCCTGGCTCACGGACAAGATCAGACGCCTCAACGCCGGACCGGATATCCAAGGCGCCCCGCTGGACCGTATTGCGCGCCAGGCCCGACGCTTTTGCTGTCGCCGTTATGCCGCCACGACCAAGCATCTCCGCGAACCCGCCAGTCAGCAGTCGCCGCTGTCTTTCATTCAAATGAGGGAAAATCGCCTCAAAGAACTCCGCAGCAGCTTCATCGGATATACCATGAGGGTTATTCACAAGATCATCAACCGTGAGTTGATCAAGCTCTGACCAGCGGCCACGTCGCGCATGATGCTTGATGATCATGACCGTGAATAAGCCTCCATGCTCAGCCATGTCGGAGATGGTACCATAAACACCTCGATGACGACTAACGCAACTAGGAGAATAAACATCCTGACTGCTAGCGCGAGGTGCGGATGATTGGACGCGAAAGATCAACCAGTTTCATTCCGCGCCCTATGCCCCGAGTGCCGCCTGAGCGAACTGTGCACCTACGCGCAAACGCGACAGTAAACTCTGACGGCGTTCTCCACCTAAACCCCGGCAAGACCTCCAACCCAAATGAGAATGCGCGCCACCCACCCCATCAGGCGTACTCAGCAATCAGCACCAGCATGAGCATGGACGGCCCAGCACGTAAGCGCACAGATCACTAAAATCTGCACGCATCGCTGTCAGCAACATCCCTGCGCGCGGACCACGTGAGCGGATCAGGTGTGCGTCCGAGTGCACTCATCCGCTGTCGGCGTGGTTTCGCAGGCGGGTAACGGCGCTGGGTTAGTAGCACACAGGCTGCATTGGCGCTCGCCCGGGTCGTCGGATGGGCGCAGGATGGGCATGACGGTCTGCGCGCTATTCCCCGGCGTAGTCCATCCCCCAGCTGATCACTTCGGTGGGGTGCAGCCGGATGATGGGTCCGGCGGGCTGGCCGTCTGGCCCGGTCGCCTCCGTGAGAGCTTCGGCCATGCCGCGGATCATCACGCATCGAGGCCGCCAGGGTGGCAGCACATCGTCGACCACGAGGGCGACGTTCGGGTTGCGCTGCGCGTTGTGAAACTTTCGGGTCCGGGCGAAGTCCTGGCCGCCGATGTCGATGGCGTCCAGTTCGGGGTTGTAGTGCCAGCCGAGGGGAACGACGTGCGGCATCCCGGCTCCGTCGATGGTCGCGAGCCGGCCGAGTTTGCCTTTGGCCAGGTAGGTCAGTTCGGCGTCAGAGAACACGCTCATCTCGTACTCACCTGTCTGTCGCGATCGTGAAGGGCCATCGGTCCTGACGCTACACGCGCAGCCCTCGGACCACCGGGTCCGCGACTCGCGAGAGGCGCCGGGGTCATGCCGCAGACCAGGCGGTGGCGCAGATGCAAGGTGTGCTCGCAGCCGCTTCGGGCAGGGGGCCAGGTGGCCGGGGGCTGCTGAGGGATCGCCGTCGGGCTCGGCGGGTCGGCTGGGTGGCGTTTGCGTTGCTGCTCGGATCGGTTGCCGCGGCTTTGCTGCTGGCGCGTGGCTTCCACCAGGACGTGGCGCAGACTTCGATCACGGTGCTGGTGGGCGGGGGGACGCTGCCTGCCCTGTATCTGGCGTGGGCGGCCTACCGTGACGCGCAGGACCAGGGTGACGCGCTGAGCCTTGGCGAGCTGGCGGACCAGCTCGCCGTCGCGGTGGGGGATCAGTGGAAGGCGGAGGCTGCGGTGCGCCGGCTCAACGACCCTTACCCGTTGCCGGTGCGCTGGGTCGCCGCGGACGGGCCTTTGGTTGATAGCTGGGACTTGCTGATGACCCTGGCGGCCAGCGGCGCCGGGTGGCCTTCATCCCCGTCTTCGCCCGGCTGGGCCTGCGGCCCGGCTGGGCCTGCGGCCCGGCTGGGCTGGCCGGGAGCGGGAGCGGCCTGGCGGATGTGCTGGCCCGGATCCCGACCGGCCGGCTTGTCGTGCTCGGGGAGCCGGGCGCGGGAAAGAGCATGCTGATGGTCCGGCTCGTGCTTGATCTGCTGGCGTGCCGCGAGAGCGGTGGCCCGGTGCCGGTGTTGGCTTCTCTGGCGTCGTGGAACCCCGGCGGTCAGGATTTGCACGAATGGCTGGCTCCCAGATGATTATCGACCACCCCGGCCTGGCTGCTTCCGCGCCGCCTGGCGGGGGAGCGGGCAGCCGCATCGCGGCGCTGCTGGCCGCTGGGCTGATTCTGCCGGTCCTGGATGGGCTGGATGAGATCCCCGACGCGGTCCGCGGGCCGGCGATCACCCGGATCAACGACGCGCTGCGTCCTGGTGAACCGCTGGTAGTGACGTGCCGTACCGGTGCGTTCAGGGACGCTATCCGGCCGTCGGCCGGTGCTGCGGTGACCTTGCGGGCGGCGGCGGGGGTCGAGTTGTGCCCGCTGGACGCGGCCGCTGTCGCGCGCTACCTGCGTGATGACGCGGGGATGCCCGCGGCGGCCCGGTGGGACCCGGTCATCGCCAGGCTCGGCACTCCTGCTCCGGCAGGGCAGGCCCTGACGACACCGTTGATGGTCGGGCTGGCCAGGACTATCTACAACCCGCGTCCTGGTGAGCACGCCGGGGCGTTGCGTGACCCTGCTGAGCTGTGCGAGAGCGCCCTGCCCGGCCGGGCGGCGGTCGAGCAGCACCTGTTCGACGCCTTCATTCCGGCCGCCTACCGGGACAAGGGCGGCCCTGGCGGCCGTTGCCGCTGGCCGGCGCGCAAAGCCGAAGCATGGCTGGTGTTTACCGCCCGTCATCTCGAGCGCGCCGTCGACAGCCCTGACTTCGCCTGGTGGCAGTTGCAGCAGGCACTGCCACCCGCTGTCTCCGGGGTCGCGGCGGGCGGTGCGGCGGGCCTGGCGGTCGGTCTCGCCGCCGGTCTTGGCGCCGGGCTCGTGGTCGGGCTTGCGGCAGGCTCGGCGGCTGCGGTCGCGGCGGGGCTCGCGCTCGGGCATGCGGCGGCGAGGTGGAGGCGGCCAGAACCATCGCGCGGGACGCGCTGGCGACTCAGCATCCGCAGTCTCGTGCTGGTGCTCGCTGTCGGGTTCGCCGCCGGGCTCGCGGCAGGGCTGACGTTCGGGCTCTCCTCCTTTATCTCCCACGGATTCGCGGCCGGGCTCGCTGCCGGGCTTGGCCCAGGACTCTCAGTGGGGCTTGGGGTCGGGCTCGCGGTGGGCCTCGCGGCCGCGAAGTGGGGAGGGAGTGCCACCCGATCTCACCGCCGCCGTGAGCCCCCGTGTGGTGCTTGCCCGCGATCGCCGGGCGGCGCTTGTCGTGGGGCTCATGGTTGGTCTCGGCGCCGGGTTCGTGTTCGGGATCGGGTTCCCGCTCTGGTACGCGCTTGCCGTCGGGGTCGCGTCCGGGCTGGCCTACGGGCTCGTTGTCAGCATGCTCAGAACGGCATGGCCGTCGTACGGGCTTGCCCGGGTGTGGCTCGCGCTGCGCCACCGGCTCCCCTGGTCGCTGATGGGCTTTCTGGCTGACGCCCACCGGCGAGGCGTCTTGCGGCAGGCAGGCGCCGTTTACCAGTTCCGCCACAGAGAGCTGCAACGGCGGCTCGCCACCCGGTTCTGACCGCCACCTGGCCATCGGCCGGCGGGACAGCCATCTGCCCGGCCCTGCTGGGACCACGGCTATCCGCAGGGCTGCAGGCATCAGGCATAGCAACCCCGTTTAAGGCTCGCCCTCAGGACATTCAGGATGACGCGGTGCCGTTTATCGTGATGGTCCGGTCGGCTGGATCGGCCTGCAGGACGCTCGGCGTGGCAGCTCCGAGGCAGCCACGTTGTGACCGAGCGTGACGGGAGTCCGGTAGTGCGGGCGCGCCCGATCCGCCGTCTGCCCGCGGGCTCCGGGGTGGGCCGTGGCATCCGGCCGCCGGGCCCGCGTGCCACGACATACTTTCCATGTGGATCGAGAGGGTTGCGGCGGGGGAGCAGTGGTTCTGCCGTCCGCGCTCGTGACGGAACGCGCGGCGCAGAGCGGCCCGGCAGCCCAGTGGCTTCGGTCGGTTCCGGGCATCGTCCAGAAGGCGGCCGACCGGTGGCACCTCGATGTGGATGACGGCGAGCTGATGCATGGCGCGTTCGCCGTTGTCGTGCCGGTACATCGAGGCGACGAGGCATGCGTCCTGAAGGTCAGCCAGCTCACCCAGCTCACCCAGGCCGTTGCCGCTGAGGCGCTGGCCCTGTCCGCATGGGACGGCAGGGGCGAGAGGCGCTCCAGGAGCAAGACGCCCGCGCCGGGATCGGCATCGAGCAGCCGGACGGTCTGGCCGTCGGCGGGGTGCGGCGGCGTGGGCTGCCGGGAACACGCGCGAGGGTGTGTGGCTGCGGCGGGCCGTGAACGCCCGCGGGCATTTCCCCACCGAGCAGGCTGCGCTCAAGTGCCTCTACCTGGCGATCATGAGCCTGGACCCCACCGGCCAGGGCCGTAAGCGCTGGACCAACCGGTGGAAGGCCGCCCTCAACGCCTTCGACATCACCTTCGACGGGCGACTGTCCGCCGGACGGAAGTAGAACCTACAAGATCAGTTACACCGAAGACTTGACAGACCCGCCTGAGTGCCGCGCAATCCCTCAGTCGGACTGCTTCATGGGCAGCCGGCGCGCGCGGATGCGGGTGTCGCTGATCACAATCAGGGCGCCTGCGGCGAGATCGCCGGCGACCTGTTCGAGGTTCGCGAGAACGACTGCGGCGAGCGATCGGGCTCGCTTGTCGGCGCGCCGGAGCAGGATGACGCTCGGCGCTAGCACGGGTGCGTTGGCGAGAAGTTCCCCGAAGTCGGTATCGGCGGATACTAGGATCCGGTTCTCGCGGTCCGCCAGGGTCATGACCTGCTCATCGGGCTGGCCGCCCAAGCCGAGTTCATAGACATGCGCACAGTCGTGGCCTGCGTCGCGCAGCAGTCCCGCCATCTGGGGCGGCAGACACTCATCGATCAGGAATCTCACGCCGTGAGCCGGACCGGAAGCTCACGTTCATCGACGGCACGTGCTGCGTACTCCAGGCACGCCTGCACGTCGGCCGGGGTTAGCTGCGGGTACTCGGCGACGATCTCATCGGTGGTAAGCCCGTTGGCCACCAGGCCGACGACCGTGGCGACCGGGATACGGGTACCGGTCACGCAGGGAACGCCGCCCATGATCTGGTGGTCGACCGTAATCCGCCCTAGTTCCATGCACCCATCGTGGGCCGTCCGGTTGCCCATCGTCAAACAGGCCCGCAGACGTTGCGGCGCCAGCCAGGTTGCGGTCCCAACTGCCGGAACGTGCCGGCCGTGTCCGTGGGGCACTGCCTTGGGTTGAACGGTGCCTGCCTGTCCTCATAACCCAGAGGTCGTAGGTTCAAATCCTGCCCCGCTACCAAGCAAGTGCAGGTCATAGGCCTGATCGCCGGAAGGCGGTCGGGCCTTTTGATCGTTTGTTGGCGGCTCGTTGGCGGGATCGGGCCGCACCGGCCGGGCCCGAGTGGGCCAGACTGGCAGGGAACGACATCGCTGACCGGTGTGCGTACCCGAGGATCCGCGCCAACGGACCCGAGTTCGCGTCTGGCCTTCTGCTCATCCGCTGGCTGCCATGGTCACCGTCGTCGCGACCCCAAACGGGGAGACGCGGTGGAACGTGGCTGCTCCCGCGTCCTGTGCACCGAACATAGGACTCGGCGCGCCGCAGACCGGCTCTCCGGTTGCTCATCGTGTGCACCGTGGTTCTGTCCAATGGCTTGCAGCCACGCAGATCGCCGAATCCGTACTCGCCCTTTCCTGCAGGTATCACGGCCGGGTCGCGCACGGGAGAACTCGTTATGTGCGGTCATGGCTGGCGGTCGCGGAGATTTACCACCTCTCGATGATCTCGCCGGCTTCTGTCAGCGACAGCTTCGGCGTGCGAAGTAGCATGTCCTGGGGGAGGAGCTATGCGAGACCCATCGAGTTCGCGGCCCCGGCCCGCGAGCGGTCACTCATGGCTTTGGCATATCCGGCACTCGCCGGCGACGGGCGGGGCCGCGCTGGTCTTGTTCCTGGCCGTGTCCGCCCTCTGGCTGGTCGCCGCGGGCACGGCCCACGCGGCGATTGAAAGCCAGCCCTGCGGCTGGGGAGGGTGCCCGCAGCCTCCGTCTTACACCAGCCTGCATGTCTGGCTGCTGCTCGGCATCGCGGGGGCGGTCCTTACTGTCGTGTCGTTTGTTCTGTTGGTGCGGCGTGTGGTGGGTGAACGACGCAAGGCGGGCACCGCGCCGCCGCCGCCCTGGCACTGGTGTGGGGAAGGCTTCTGCGGCTCAGCCCGGCAGAGCGCCGTCCCGGTAGGCGCCGGATTCGGCCATGGGCAGCGATGGTCGGCTTCGGTGGCATGGTGCTTGGCTGTGGAGCGTTCGGCGCCTGGAGCCTGGAGCCTGGAGCCTGGCACGATTCCGTTGGTGGTCAACGCGAAGCTTATCGCGGGTGCGCCATGGGTCACGAATGTCGGGGCCTGGTGGCCTGGGCTGTTTGCAGCCATGGTGGCTCTCACGCTCCTGGCGGCTGCGGGCGCACCCGGCATGACCTCCAGAGCCGAGGACATGGCCCCGTTCCCGCCATCCGCGAGTGACCGCGCCGCCTCTCCGGCGGCCGCACCGTAACCATCCGCGCGACCACAGCGAGCATGCACGCAGAGCCGGACCTTCCCAGGCGCAGCGCGGACTGGAATGAATCTCGCCAGACCGGCCCACCACGCCGCATGAACACGAAACGCTGCAGAGCATCGATGCAGTCGTAGTCGTCAGTTGCGCGGTGACGAGCATTCTGGTGCGTCGGCCGGGCCGCGGCCGCGCTCGTTCCCGGCGACCAGCGGACCCGGCCTGCCCGCGGCCGCCATCCGGGTCGGGGCACCAGAATGGCATGACCTCCCGGCTCACGCCCGGTCGTGGACGCTGACGGCGTACCCGTCGGTGAACGCGCGCCCGACGAGCCCGCCGTCCCGCAATCCGAGCACTCGATCGGGGCGGCAGCTGTCGAGGAACGGGTCGAGCATGCGGCATCGCCGACTCGGACCGGCTGCGGATCAGGCGGACCCTGGCAATGGCGGCACGCATATCATCCGTTTGGACGCGGTGTAGATTCACAGCGGCGCCCAGTTGGGTATCGCGCAGAGCGGCGGATATCTGAAGCCCATCTGCAAGAAGCCTTAGCCGGGTGAGGGTTCCGCGTCGTACACATGTCGCCGAAGAGACGTTCCGCGTGAGACACAAAGTCGAAAAGCGGCAGCAACAAGGAGGTTCGCACGTGGCTGCGTCGGATACATCGCTTCAGATAACGTGTCTACGACGGAACAAATACCCCTCGTCAGCTACGTCGTAGACACGCCAATCGCGACTTTGTGATAACGGCGGCTACGTGCGTGCTGTGGCGGGGAGTTGGCCGTCCTCTGCGGTCGGCGTCAGCTCCGGATTGTAGGCGTGGCAGCTTTGGCTGTCGTAGGCGCCTGCAATGTCAAGCCGTCCTCCAACTCGGGCGCCGTTTCGGCTGTGGCCCGTCACCAGACCCTGGTGACTGGAACTGTTTCATAGCGGATGGTGTGGGCCTGTGGAGGTCAGCGTTGGGGCCAGTTGCACAGGGCCGCGCGGGTGAAGGTCATGCCGTCTCTGGTCAGCTTGGTAGCTGGGTACCGAGGTCCGTCGTCGGTGAGGGCACCGAGCCGCCGCAGCACGGCCATGGTGCTCCATGACGCGTGGCCCGCGGCCCGCTCAGTGAGTTCGGTGCCGTCCCCGCTGGCCCAGCCGATCGCGCTGAGCAGGCGTGCGACGATCACGTCTGGGTCACCAGCTGCCTGGGCGGCCAGCACGGCCAGCAGGATGAGCCCGGCCTGGTTTTCGCACCGGTCCGGTGACTTGGGTGGCATTCTTTCGGCCAGGTGCCACCACAGGGCGACCGGATCGGTGCGCGGTGCACGTGCCCGGGAGGTGAGCAGGAGCATCCCGTGGCGCTTGCGCAGCAGGCCCATGCTGGTTGCCGATTCGCGCAGGTCCAGGACCGGCAGCGTCTGGTTCTCCCGGTTCCCCTTGCCGATCCACTCATTGCCGAGGCCAAGATCGGTAACGGCTGCTTCCACGTGAACCGGGGGAAGGTAGCCCGCGCCAGTCAGCTTGATCCCGTTGTCGCCAACCCGGTTCAGCAACCAGGTGTATGGGCGCACCATCCGCGTGGCGGTCGCGGCGTCGACAAGCACCGGCTGGTCGAGGCGGGCGTCGCTGATCAACTGCCGCAGTTCTTTCTTGCCGGCCGCGGTCCGGACATCACGGATGAGATCGTCCAGCGGCCCCGGGAAGTCGCGTTCCTGTCCTGCACCGTCGGCGGCCGGGTCATCCCCGTCCAGCAAGGTGAGGCCAGCGAGCGTCTCGTTGATCTCGCCGATGTCGAAAGGGGTCGGCCGCATGCCTTCCAGGTCGGCTGACTCCCCGTAGACGTCGCTGAACTCGGCCACTGCGTCGGCATGAGCGGGGTGGCCCGGGTCAGTGGCCGCCGAGATCAGCTCGTAGGCGTAGACGCCGCCACAGTCCTCAGCGGGGCCGTCACGGCGGCCGGCCACGCACACCGCTCTCGGCCCGCCGTGCCGCCGGGGCAGGACTGCTTCGAGCTTGATGATGTGCTGCCAGTCGTCACCGAAGTCATAGTCGTAGAAGAGCTTGTCGCCGGCATCCACCAGGACCTCGTCGAGCCTGACGTCCTCCTCGGGGACCCCGGTCTCGCGTTCTTCTACTTGAAAGGGGCACAGGTAATGCTCAGTCTCGGAGCCGTAACGCGCCGGCCCGGAGCTGAACTGGCGCAGGTGCCCGTCGGTCCAGCCGAAAGGTACCTGGATGATCTCGTGGACCTGGTCGAGAAACAGATCCGAGGCAAGTTCCAGCCGCCGCCAGAGCGGCGGCTTGGTACCCCTGAGATCGACCCGGACGCGGTAGGTAACAACCTCGGCACGGCGCGGCCGTCGGCGGGACGGAGGCGGCGTCTGATCGAACAGGTCGGCGAGAGGTGCCCGGGCAGCGAGCACACGCTGGAGCACGTCCTCCATCTCACCCATGGTCAGGCCGGACATCGCCGCTATAAGCTCCTCAAGCGCGGTCGCCTGACCAACCGGCGACTCATGAGAACCTGCCTCGTGGGCCACGGTGACACCCTATCGATTACACGGCCGCGCGTGTGGGTCGGCAACGTCTCGGGTTGTCCTGGGCCCGTGCGTAGCTCCGCGGTCCTGGTGGCGGCTTGAGGTGCGAATGCGTCGGGTCATCCCGGGTCGGGATCTGTGTCCGGGTCTTCTTCTGGCAGAGAATCGGCCATGGCGCGGATGGCGCGTTCCAGGTCGGGCAGGTCTTCGTCCACGGTGGCCTGCAAGACCGCGTGAGCGGTGTCGAAGTACCGGTGTGCGAGGTGGTCGCGCATGCGGGCGATCTGCCGCCAGGGGATGGACGGCTGTGTAGCGAGCAGATCGTCGGGCAGTGCCTTGACAGCCTCGCCGATCTCCAGCAGCCGGATCCGGACAGCGTCGAAGATCAGGCCGTCGGACAGGTCGCCGCGCTGCAAGTGGGAGCGGATCGCATCGATGGCAGCCTGGATATCGGCCAGCCGCTGGCGTTCCCGGTAGCTCACAGTGCGACCAGGTCACGCTCGACACGTGCCCGGGCGCCGGGCTTGAGGTCGCCTGCCGGGATCAGGTCCACCCGGCTGCCGAGGATGTCTTCCAGTTCGGCCGCTACCCGGCCCAGCCCGAACAGGCTCAGGCCGGCCGGAAGGTCCGCCAGAAGGTCGACGTCGCTGTCGGGGCGGTCCTCGCCGCGGGCGACGCTGCCGAACACCCGCAGGTTCTTTACTCCGTGGGCCGCCGCAGCCGCAACCAGATCATTCCGGTGGCGGCGCACCCGCCGGCCCACCGGTCCCGACAGCCGCCCGAGGCGCCGGGGCTGCCGTCGCAGGCCTATCACCAGTTCGTAACCCGCGGCGTCGACCAGCGCGGCGAGTGCGGGGATGGCGGGCTGGCGGTGCCCGGACTCGTAGGCGCTGATTACGCTCTGCGTGACACCCGCCCGGGCAGCCAGTTCCGCCTGGGACAGGCCAGCTCTCTTCCGTGCCTGGCGGAGCAGGGTCCCGGCCGCGACCGTCTCCGAGTCCATCCGTTCAGTATAGCGGATCGTCGATATTTTCCACATCTGGCACGCCAGCTCATAGGCTGGTGCCAGGCGGTGCCGCGCCTGGGCCAGGTGGCCCGCTTGTCAGCAGAACAAGATCAAACTGAGTGGCAGATTGAGTGGCAAAAGGCGCTCGTGAGAGCCAGTCTGGGGCTTGCGGGCGCTGGCCTGTGCTCGTGTCCTGCCTGGCCAGGCGCTGTACCAGTGGCAACGGAACCGATCGGTGATTCATGGTAAGGAGTAGGTCTACGGTTCGATTCCGTAAGGGGGCTCCCAGATAATGGAGTTTTTTCGAACGTATAACCGAGTATCTCACCCTCTGAAAAGTGCCACTCGAGTGGCACTCCCGATTTTGCCGAGGCTGGCTTAGCAGCCGTTTCTCTGGAGATGGAGCGCAGCAGAGCGTCTCCGGTGCCGGGAAGAGGTACCAGGTTCGCTCTGGGGACGGGCATTGACCATCGGCCACCCTCTGACCTTGGGCAACGAGCGGGAGGGGTCAGGCCAGGGTGGGCTGGGCCTGGGCAAGGGGAACAAGCGGTATTGAGAACACCGGGGCAGTGGTGCCAGGCGGCTCCCTGTAGCGGGCGACTGCCGCCGGTCAGAAGATCGTCAGCCTTGCCTTTCGTGCCGCGGCCCGGGCGCGCGCTGGGCCACGCCAGGGTCGGTGCGCAGCAATGTGTCCAGGTAACTGTCCAGCTCGTCGTGACTGATCTCACCGCGGGCGTACCGTTCCCGCACCACGGCCAGTGGATCCTCGGGGGTCCCGCCCTCCTGGCTGCCGGGCCGCAGCGGCTGACTGCCGCGCGTGGCCCTGGGGCCGAAGCCGAGGACGCCGCCCAGCATCCAGGCCGCGAACACCACGCCGGCCACCATGACCAGCGGCATCAGCATCATCAGCGGCCACCACAGGCCTGGGCCAGACCCACCCATCATGACGGTTACCTCCCACGCCGCCGCGACGGCGGCCATTTACAGCATGGCACATCCACGTGAGCAGCGCCCGGGGCACTTGGTCATAACCTGCGGCACCGAAGGACCTCCTGCCGCGGTTGCCTGCGGGCGGAGCGCCACGGCGCTCACCGACAGCCTCCGGGACACGTAGACGCCAGGTGGCGGCGAGGCGCTCATCGGGTGAGGCAGATCGTCGCGATGGGTGGATGCGGGCCCAGCTCGGGCGAGGCATGCACCGCCGGGGTGGCCGGAGCGGCCAGGAAGCCAGGCCAGGAGCTGCGCTCCGGTCCCGCTGATCCTGATGCCGTCTGCCGCATCGTCTCCGATCTGGAACCAGCGGCCCGTGCCGGCTGCTTTCAGCTTGGCCGCCATTGGCGCTAGCGCGTTCGTTCAGGCTGCGGACAGCGACCGCGAGCATCTGGCGCACGACCGCGGCCGGCCGGCAGTCAGGTCCGAACCCCAGGTCCTGGTCCACGTGGCGGTTTCAGCGCCCTGGCAAGCCGAGAGCGCACGAGCACCTCCGCCGGAGCCTGCCGGCCGGTCGGCCACGTGACCAGGTCTGCCACGCGCCGGGCGGCATCGCCGCAGATGCCGGGACGGCCACAGCCCTGGTGACCCGTTGCTTCCGGTGCCGGATTCTGCTATCCATGAATCCATGGATAGCCAGGCAGTGTCGAGGGCCGCTCTCTACGAGCAGGTGGCACGCATCGGCAAGGTCGTCGTGCACCCCAAGCGCATCGAAATGCTTGAGCTGCTGTGCCAGGGCGAGCGGAGCGTGGAGGATCTGGCTGCCGCCGTGGGGCTGAAGATGACCACGGCGTCGGCGCATCTGCAGGTCCTGCGCCAGGCCCGGCTCGTGGAAACCCGCCGGGAGGCCAGCCGCGTCTTTTACCGTGCCGCGGGCGAGGAGGCATGCCGGTTCATGACAGCGCTCGCAGACCTCGCCCGCGCGCGGCTGGCGGAAGTCGGCCAGATACTCCGGGAGATCGGCACCGGCGCGCACGGCACCGAGAGAGTGACGCGGCAGGAACTGCTCGCCCGGATCGCCGCCGGTGACGTGATGGTCCTCGACGTCCGGCCGTCGGGTGAGTATGACGCGGGCCATATTCCGGGCGCGGTGTCGCTGCCCCTTGAGCACCTTGAGGCCCGGCTGGGTGAACTCGACCCGGGCGTCGAGGTGGTCGCCTATTGCCGGGGGCCGCTGTGCCTGCTCGCCCCGCAGGCTGCCGCCGTTCTTTCGTCGCGGGGCTGGCAGGCGCGCTGCCTGGAGGACGGCATGCCCGAGTGGCGCCAGGCGGGGCTGCCCGTCGCTGTGGGCGCCGGCCCCGCCGCTTCACAGCCGCAGCGGGCGCGCAGCCGCCCGAAGAGCCAGCCGGGGCGCGCACATCTCACCCGCCGGGACGAGCAACCGGAGCTGACGTGAAGGTCCTCATCCTGCTCAACGATCCGCCGTACGGCACCGAGCGGTCCTACAACGGGCTCCGCCTGGCCGGCTCGCTCGCCAGGCGAGACGAGGTCGATCTGAAGGTCTTCCTGTTCGGCGATGCTGTGGGCTGCGCGATGGCCAGCCAGAAGCTTCCCGACGGCTACTACCACCTGGACCGGATGCTGGCCTCCGTCATCCGCCACGGCGGGGAGGTCGGATGCTGCGGGACCTGCATGGATGCCCGCGGCCTTCCCGAGCAGGCCCTGGTGAAAGGCGCCCGCCGCTCCACGCTGGAGGAGGTGACTGAGTGGACGATCTGGGCGGACAAGGTCGTGAGCTTCTGAGCCCATCACGCCGGCAGCGCGTGCCGGGCACGTGCGCACCCCCGCGCGCCCCGGGCGCCGCACCCGGCTCCCAGGGGAGAGAAAGGGAAGGAGCAGGACGATGGCCGTGAACGTAGTGATAATCGGCGGGTCCTTCGGGGGGCTGACCACCGCCTATGAGCTGCGGCGCCACCTCGGCCCCGAGAAGGCGGCGATCACCCTCGTCTCGAAGGAGCCCCGCTTCGTCTTCGTGCCGTCCCTGCCCTGGGTCGCGATGGGAAGCCGCAGCATGAGACAGATCTCCTTCGGCCTCGCCCCCGCGCTCGCCCGGAAGCAGGTGGACCTCGCGCACGAGACGGTGCTGCACATCGATACCGAGCACAAGACCGTCACGACCGGCAAGGCCGAGTACCGCTACGACTTCCTGGTCATCGCGACCGGGCACCGCAGCGCGAACGAAGCCGTGGAAGGCCTCGGCCCCTTCGGCGGGCCAGGGCACTCGCTCATGTCGGCGCCGGAGGCCGAAGAGCTCGGCGGCGCGATCCGCCAGCTCCTCGACGAGCCCGGCCCTGTGGTCGTCGGGGCAGCACCCGGCGCCAGCTGCATCGGGCCGGTCTACGAGTTCGCCTTCGAACTCGACCACCTGCTGCGCCGCCGCCGGATGCGCCATGCGGTGCCGATCACCCTCATCACCCCCGAGCCGTTCGTGGGCCACATGGGCATGGGCGGGGCGGGGACCATCCGCCAGCTCCTGGAAGGAGCGCTCGAAGAGCGCGACATCGCCTACCTGACCTCCGCGGCGGTGACGAAGATAACCGCCGGGGCAGTCGAAACCGAAGGGGCGAAACCGGTCCCCTCAGTCCTGTCGATGGTCATCCCTCCCCTTGGCGGCGTGGAGGCCGTCGCCGGCAGCCCGGGACTGTCCAACCCGAAGGGCTTCGTCCCCGTCGACGCCCGCTACCGGCACCCGGCCGCCGACGGCGTCTACGCCGTCGGCGTGGCCGTCGCCATGGCCCCGGTCGCGGAGACGCTGGTGCCGGTCAACTTCCCCAAGACCGGGCACATGACCGAGCAGATGGCCACGATCGCTGCGGCGGACATCGCCGCCCGGATCGCGGGAGGCGAGGGGCAGACCGCGGAACTTGGCGCCCGCTGCGTCATGGACATGGGCGACCGGGGCGTTTACATGGCGGTTATTCCCGTCCGCCCGCCACGTGACAAGATTCCTACCGTCTCAGAGGGCCGCCGCTGGCTGCTTGCGAAGCGGGCGTTCGAGCGCCTTTACCTGTTCTCCGCCCGCCGCGGACGGCGGGTGCCGACGGCGCTCGGATGGTGAGCTGATGAACGGCCCTCGGGGTGCGGCGCCGCGGGCCGTCCGCTCGGCCCCCGCGCCGCGCAGGCGAACGCGCCAGTGCCTGCCCCGGGCGGGATGCGTGCTCGCCGTCTGCGCCCATCCCGACGACGAGTCCTTCGGGCTCGGCGCGGTCCTCGCCGCCTTCTCCGGGCAGGGCGCCAGGGTGCGGGTACTGTGCTTCACCCACGGCGAGGCCTCCACGCTCGGGCAGACCTCCCGGTCCCTCGGTGAGGTGCGCGCGGAAGAGCTTCGCGCCGCCGCCGCCGTGCTCGGCGTCGAGCACGCCGAGCTGCTCTCCTATCCCGACGGGAACCTGGCGGGGGTCCCGGAAGGCGAACTCGCAGAGCTGGCCGGGGACGCCCTCATCGATGTGGACCTCATGCTCGTCTTCGACCAGGGCGGCATCACCGGCCATCCGGATCACTGCCAGGCCACAGCCGCGGCGCTCCTCGCGGCACGCAGGCACCAGCTGCCTGTGCTCGCCTGGGCACTGCCCGAGGAGGTCGCAGCCCAGCTCAACGCAGAGTTCGGCACAACGTTCGCCGGACGGCCAGAAAGCGAGCTTGACATCGTCATCGACGTCGTCCGCGCCCGCCAGCGTTCGGCGATCGCCTGCCACGCCAGCCAGGCAGGTGACAACCCGGTGCTGTGGCGGCGACTCGAGCTGCTTGGAGCCAGCGAGCACCTGCGGTGGCTGACATGACAGCTCCCGGGCCATCCATGACCAGCACCCAGGATCCGCTTCTGCGAGAAGAACTCGAAGAGCTTGTCGCAACCATGTGCAAGGCCCTGAACGACGCCAAGCGCCTGACCATCCTGTACGCCCTGCGCACGGGACCGCGCACCGTCACCCAGCTGTGCCAGGCCATTCAGGCGCCACAGTCAAACACCTCCCAGCATCTGGCCACCCTGCGCGACCGCGGGCTGATCAAGGCCGGCCGGCACGGCAGCAACGTCGTGTACTCCCTCCAGCACCCAAGATCGTCGACGCCATCGACATCCTCCGCCAGGTGATGGCCGACGAACACTCCCGGCAGCAGCTACTGCGCTCTCGCCGTCGGCGTGGGACATGACCACAGGGCGCCATCCTTGCGACCCCAGCAGCTGCAACCTGCATGGCCGCTACACCATGGGCGCGCCCGGACTCCAGGTCCGCTGACCGGCCTCGGCCGCAGGCCGGCCAGCCGCCCCGATGGCCGGTGGCGCCGGCCACCAGGACTCTGGTGGCCGGGGGTGCCCACACCGGTGGCCCGGATTCAGGCAGCGGGCGGACCGGCCGTGCGGCCGGGCCGGGTCTCGTACATCCGCACCGCGACGACGAGGCCGGAAGCGGCGGTGAGGGCGGCGGCGACCCAGATCGCTGCGAGGATGCCGAACGCGTCGGCAACCACGCCGGCGAGCAGGGCGCCGACGGCGAACCCGCCGTCGCGCCACAGCCGGTACACCCCGACCGAGCGGGCCCGCCACGATGGATGGGCGACGTCGCCGATGGCGGCGAGCATGGCCGGGTAAACCGCTGCCTATTAGGCCCTTAGGCTCGAAGTCCTGGTCAACGTTGCTGCAGCGAAGCATGTCATGGCTGCCACTGTCATCAAGCAGCCCTGTGCCTGCGCTCCGCGCCTCAGCGCTTGCCTTCGCCGAGCGGCCGCCGTCCGGGCGGCGATTTGCGCTTCTCGCCGTCGGACGGAAGGCGTACCGCGTCTCGCGAGACCTCTGCGGCCACCCCGTGGGCCAGCCAGGCCGAAGGTGTCAGGCCGTAGCCACGGGCTGGGCCGATTCCACCTCCGCTGCCCATTCCAGCATCGTAGAGAGGTAACGGCCGCGCGGCGACCTTTCTCTGGTGAGAGCTGGCCTAAGCAGCAGCCTGCTGTACCTCGCGGCTTGCTCGTGCGTCCGGGGAGTCGGCTTCGAAGTGCAACCTCGGCCCCGTCCAGCTCGCGCGGCACTGGGACGATCTTGAGCACGTAGCTGATGGTCCTACCACGACGCCGCGTTCCGGTCGGCGGCAGAAGCGGTCGAGCCCGAGGGACCGTTTGGACGCGGTCTGCCCTTCGCGATGATTGTGGCTGCGGCGGCGCGCTAGCCGTAGCCTTCCGGCATGCCACTTTTCGGCCGGTCCACACCGCCTCCCCCCGCCGGGCCTGGCCGGGACGCGGAGCTCGCGCCGCTGCCGGGCCTGGCAGAGTATGCGGTCGGTGCCGGCTGGGCTGGCCCGCTGTCAGATCCGGGCTTCTCCCAGGGCACCGCCGGTTATGTGCACGACATGATGGGCAACTTGTGGGGCAGCGGCGGATTCGAGCCCTGGGTTTCGGGGGCCAGCGCGCCGCGATATGGCAACACCTACCGTGGCCAGCTGCAGGGCCGTGAGTTCGTGGTGACCAACGTGTTCGTCACGATGGCGAGAAACACTGCGGGCGCGGGACCGGGGATTAACCGGCCTGGCTCGGTCTGCGTGATGCAGCTCGGCGACCTGCTGCCAAGCCTGACGATCAACCTGCGTAACCGGCAGGACTATGGATGCCATGCCCCCAGACCAGCGGCGCGTGCTGATGACCCGGCTCCGCACAGAGGGGCCCAACGTCGTGTTCGGCGAACTGCTCAGTGGAACGCAGGAGTAACGGCACCCAGCCGGCCACGCTGCGCCGCACAGGGGCGGCAAACGGACCACATGGAAGAGCCGTTGGTTAGAACGGCGTCGCCACGATGCGCCTGAAAGTCCGGTCAGGGCCGCGGCGCCAAGCTGTGGTAGGCCAGCCTTCTGAGCTGCAGCGACGTCCCGTAGTTCAGTCTGTCAATAGGTATGACCGGTCGTCACCGAGGTGCCCGCAGCAGATGGTGTCGCGCGAGTTTAGCCGACTCCGCGGGCTTGGGTGATCACCGCGGAGGCCCGGCAGTTGCGTCAGACAGCGCGAAAGGTTCGCCAGAGCCAGCGCGCGGGTGTTATGCCAGCGGTCCGGCGTCTCGCGGCTTCGGCGGCGGGGTGGTCTGGAGATCTTTAGCGGTGAGGTGGTTTATCGCCGGGGAAGGAAGGTGACCTGGCCGGGCTGTAGCTGAGCGGGCTGGTCGAGGAAGGTGGAGAGCGCGCTGGTGACGGCGGCGGTGTAGCTGCGGTCCTGGGGGAAGGTCTTGGCCGAAACGAGGATCAGCCCGGCGTGTACCTGGCTGGCGGCCCGGTAGCGGGCATCCACTGGGACGAAGTCCTTGATGTTGGCGGTGACCAGCGCCCGCTCGGTGCTGGCGGCGTGGGCGAGGATCTGCTCGTCGGGGAGCGCGACCAGTGCCGGGTCGGCCACGACGGCGAGGACGTCATGGCCCTTGGCGCGCAGCCGCTCGGCGATGACGCCAGAAAACATCTCATCCAGCAGCAGCGGATAACTCACGGTTCTAGTCGGCGAGCAGCTGGCGCTCCCGCCGCCACGCGTCTTCCGCGGTGTCCTCGGCTGCCTCAGCGGCGGCTATCTCGGCATCGATCTCATCGGGGTAGGAGGCCCAGTACCGGACGGCGGCCCGGATGAGGCGTACCGGGATGCCCGTGTTCTCGGCGACCAGCGCAAGCAGGTCGTCCTCAGCCAGGCTGGGCTCTGTGGCGCGGGCGGATTTGACCGCGCGGACCACTTCCCATACGTCGGGACCCCCGACCAGCCCGGCACGCCGCCCGGTAGGACCGGGCCGGAACACGATGCCGGGGTGCTCGTTCATCCGGAGGGCTTCGTCGACAAGCCGGTTCGCAGCCGAGGACAGGGACATGCCGGGGTTAGCGGCGACGAAGGACGAGAGCCGCTCAGCCACGGCCATGTCGAACCGGACCGGTGTCGCTGCACGCTTAGCCATGACTACATAGTAGTCGCATCGCGTCATGTTGACGACCAGTGTCCCTGAGTGCCGTGCCGGGTTGAACACTGCCGTCTTGGCTCATAACCCAGAGGTCGCAGGTTCAAATCCTGCCCCCGCTACCAAATGGTTGCAGGTCGGAGGCCTGATCGCCGGAAGGCGATCAGGCCTTCTCGATCTTCATGGCAGCGTGGTGGCAGCAGGATCAGGCCGCACTAGCCGGTCACAAGCCCGCAAGATTGGCAGAGAACAGCATCGCTGTCCGGCGCGGGAGCTACCGCGACGTGCCGCAGGGAGCGCCCCCGCTGCCCCGAACTCAAGGACGAACGGTAGGGGCAGGTGAATTTTGACCTCCCTGAGCCTGCTTGGGCTTTGCGGCCCGGCCGCCTGATCCTGCAGCTGGCCGAACTGCTGCGGATCCCACCGGGGTCAGCGCCCGGTGAGAAAACGCACGGGGTCGACTGCCAGGTCGAGCCTGGTGTCGCCTTCGGGTGTGCCGAGGAATATTCGGGAGACTTCCGGCCGCATTCGAAGTGACCTTCGGCCATTTGCCAGGCAGACCGGCTGCGGCCTTAATGTACACATGTTCATCGCCCAGGAACTCGTCATCGAGGTCGCCTGCCACGCGGCCCAGGTGAGGCTGGCGAACCTGATTCACTCGGGCGCTCTCAGCGGCACTTCACAGGCCACTTACGAGCGAGGGTGGCTCCATGGCTTCATCCGAGCCGGCCCTTTCGGCGACGCGCCTGGTGCCTCGAAGCTGGTCCAGGTGGGCTTCCTCGACCCGGTGTGCCGCGATGGGATCATGACGGTAGGGCTGCGGTGGGAGGCGACGGGCGCCACTGGTGGCCTGTTCCCTGTGCTGGACGCGGACATCGCCCTCAGACCCGCGGGCGGGAACGCGACACGGCTCGTGATGGCTGGGTCTTACCGCGCCCCCTGTGCCCCTGGGAACCGGGCTGGAAACAGCGATCCTGCATCATGTGGCCACAGCGACCACCCGCGCCCTGCTCGAGGGCATCGCTGATGCTCTCGCCCGCCCCGCAGCAGCAGAAGGCCATCCAGGAACCGCCCGCAGAACTGAACTTCGGCCGGCCGTTCGGCCCGCGTCACCAGCGTGACCGCCTGACCCCGTCACCCCCCAGTCGGAGGCATCATGGACAGAGTTGGTGAGGTGCCGGACAGGTATCTCTCGGAGGAGCAGCGCCTGATGCGGGAGACCTGCCGGCGCTACGTGGATGATGTCGTCAGGCCGTTCATCGAGGCGGACCGGGAACGCGAGTGGCTGTTCGACCCGGCCCAGCGTCTGCCATCCGAGATCCTTGAGGAGGCCGGCCGCACGGGGCTGCGCGGGCTGGGCGTGCCGGAGCAGTACGGCGGTGTCGGGCTCGACCCGGCCACCGAGGCTCAGACGTTCTCGGTCATCGCGACCGAGATCGCGCGTGGCGACTCGGGGCTCGCCGACAAGCTCGTGCAGAACT
>Ga0307374_10005550_pt1 | contig 20366 bp, 14 predicted proteins | sample OX3MG_FD_202532 | JGI IMG/M metagenome (GOLD analysis project Ga0307374, IMG submission 202532) | Soil microbial communities from Risofladan, Vaasa, Finland - OX-3 | ecosystem: Environmental > Terrestrial > Soil > Coastal area > Acid sulfate soil | place: Finland: Risofladan, Vaasa | collected...
CGTGGTCCGCTGGCGCGAGCGCACCTTCTTCGTCGTCCTCATCGTGTTCGGCACGATCTTGTCGGTCGGCGCGCACCCGTTGTCGCACCCTTCCCCGCTCGGGGGCCTTGTGAAGGCGGCCGCCACCGGTTCGACGGTGGGACTGGCTTTGCGCAGCACCAATCGCGCCACGCCCCTGGTGGTCCTCGGTATCGCCGTGCTCCTCGGGGCTGGCGTCGCCGCCCTCTTGCGGCGGTGGAAGGTCGTAGGGATGATCGCCGCGGTGGCGACAACCGGGCTGGTGGCCGCCGACCTGCCCGCCCTGTGGACAGGTCAGTTCGTGGCCGCCAACCTCACGCGGCCCGAGCAGATCCCGTCGTACTGGAGCCGGGCGGCGACCTATCTCGACGGCCAGCCCGGCGCGGAGCAGACGCGCGTGCTCACCGAGCCGGGCATCGACTTCTCCACCTACCGGTGGGGAACCACGCTGGATCCCGTGCTCCCCGGCCTCATGACGCGGACCGACGTCGAACGAGGTCTCGTTCCCTACGGGTCGCCGGGTTCGGCGAATCTCCTCGAGAGGCTCGATAACAGCGTGCAGGACGACACCTTCGACCCCGCCGCGCTGGCGCCGCTGCTCCGCGTCATGAGCGTCGGGGATCTGGTCTTGCAGTCGGACCTCGCCTACGAGCACTACAACTCACCTCGTCCCCGCGCCCTGTGGGAGAAGCTCGACCCGCCCCCGCCCGGGCTCGGGGACCCGGTGGGTTTCGGGAATCGCAGCGTCACCGCGGCGGCACCGGTGAAGTACCCGTTGATCGACGAGACCGAGCTCGGGCTCCCCCACGGTGCCCCGTATCCGCAGCCCGTGTCGGTGTTCTCCGTGGCAGGCGCACGGCCCATCCTGCGCACCGAGGGGGCCAAGGAACCGATCCTCCTCGACGGCGACGGCGCCGGGTTGATCGCGGCCGCGGGCGCGGGCCTGCTCGACGGCCAGGCGACGGTGTTCTACTCGCCGTCGTTCGCGTCGGATCCCTCGGCGCTCCAGCGTGAGCTGGCGTCGGGCGCGGACTTGGTCGTGACCGACACGAACCGACGTCAGGCCGAACAGTTCGGGACGGTGGGTGCCAACTTCGGCTACACCGAGACCGCGGGCGAGAAGCCACTCGTGCCCGACGTCCGTGACGCGCCGTTGCCGCTGTTCCCGGCCTCGGCGGGCGACGCCACCAAGACCGTCGCCGAGCCGTTGGGTGTGAAGAGCGTGCAAGCGAGCAGCTACGGCAACCCGATCACCTACGTGCCCGAGGATCGCCCCGATCAGGCCCTCGACGGCGACCTGCGCACCACGTGGACCGTGGGTGCCTTCGACAATCCGGTGGGACAGTACCTGCGGGTCACGCTGAACCACCCACTCACCACCGACCACGTCAATCTCGTCCAGCCTCTGTACGGGGCGCCCGACCGTTGGATCACCCGCGCCACCTTGCGCTTCGACGGGGGTCATCCGCTCACGGTGAGGCTCGGGCCGGCGTCACGCACCTCGACCGGGCAGACCGTGGCCTTCCCGACCCACACCTTCACGACGCTGCAGATCACGGTGGACCGCACCAACAAGGGCATCCAGCGGTCCTACGACGGAGAGTCCGGTGTCGGGTTCGCCGAGGTACGTCTCACCGGACAACAGGTCGACGAGGTACTGCGCATGCCCCAGGACCTCCTCGACGCGGCGGGCGCCTCCTCGGCGGCGCACCGGCTCACCCTCGACATGACGAGAGAGACCGCCGCGCCCGTGCCGCCCGCGACAGACCCCGAAGTCGATCTCGCCCGGACCTTCACGCTCCCCACGGCGCGCAGCTTCTCGGTGAGTGGCACCGCCGAGGTATCCGCGCTGGTGCCCGACGACGTCCTCGACCAACTCCTCGGCACCACGGTGCCAGGGATCAGAGCCGCCTACTCCTCGGGCCGGTTGCCCGGTGACGTCAACGACCGGACGTCATCGACCCTCGACGGCAACCTCGCCACGGTGTGGAGCCCCGGACTCGGCCCCCAGGCGGGGAGCTGGCTCGAGTACGACCTCGTCAAGCCGCTCACCTTCGACCATCTGTCCATGGCCATAGTGACCGACGGTCGGCACTCGGTACCGACGTCGGTCACGGTCAGCGCCGGCGGCCAGAGCCGTACGGTGGCGCTGCCGTCGTTGACGGACAAGCCTCAGCCGTGGACGACCCAGGCCGTGACGGTGGGGTTCCCCGCGCTCACCGGCGCCAACGTGCGAGTCACCTTCAATGCCGTTCGACCCGTGTCCGATCTGAACTACTACGCAGACAGCCAGGTGGCCCTGCCGGTGGGGATCGCCGAGGTGGACATCCCCGGCATGCCCCGGGCGGTGCCGGGCCCGACGCAGCTGCCCGCCCCGTGTCGCAGCGACCTCTTGTCGGTCGACGGGGCGCCGGTCCCGGTGAGCATCACGGGGACCACGGCGTCCGCCGAGGCGCTCGGGCGACTCGAGCTGCGGGGCTGTGGCTCGGCTGCCAACGGGATCGCTCTCGGGGCGGGGCCCCACGAGGTCCAGACCGCTCCGGGCTTCGCGCCGGGTGCGGACATCGAGATCGACAGCCTCGTGCTGGACTCGGCACCGGGCGGGGGGGCACTGCCCACCACACCCTCGGGGCGGGCCCAGCCGACGGAATCGAGCCCGGCGCCGGCGTTACGGGTGATCCACTCCTCGACCACGTCGGCCCAGGTGGTCGTCCACGATCCGACGAGCCCGTTCTGGGTGGTGCTGGGCGAGAGCACCAACGCGGGCTGGCACGCCACGACGGGCTCGGGGGTCGACCTCGGGGCGCCGGCACTGATCGACGGCTACGCCAATGGGTGGCTGGTCAGGCCGACCGCGCCCGGTCATGACATGGTCATCACGCTGCAGTGGACTCCGCAGCGGCTGGTGTGGGGTGCCTTCGTGGTGTCGGGCGTGACGATCGCCCTGTGCCTGGTCCTGGGGTGCTGGCCCCGGAGACGACGTCGACGTCGTGGGCAGCGGGGCCCCGACGCCGTCACGGTGCCGGCGGGCCCCTCGGGCCCGGACCGACAGGTGCGTCGGCTGGCTGTCATGTCGCTGGGACAGGCGCCGCCGACCGAACCGCTGCAGCCGCTCGACGAGGATGACGCCGCGCCGCTCCTCGGCTCACCGCTGCGCTCGTCGGGCCCACGACCGCGCCCGGTCGCCATGATCGTGGTCCCCCTCGTGGTCGGCGGCGTGAGCTCGGCGGTCATCTCGCCCGCGGCGGGCCTCCCCATGGCGCTGGCCGCCCTCCTGGCCTTGGTGGCCGGGTACGGGAGGACCGTCCTGGCGCTCGGCGCGGTGGGTCTGCTGGTCGCCGTCGACAAGATGGTGAGCTCAGGCCAGAGCACGTTCCACTACATGGCGGAGTTCGGCTGGCCGACCCACTTCGAAACGGCGGGCACCTTGGCCTGGTTCGCCGTCGTCGCGCTCGGTGCCGACGCGGTGGTCCAGGAGGTGCGCGACCGGCGCTCCCGACGTGTGACTCGGCGCGGTGACCCACCACCGCCACCACCCCCGGGTGCCGCGGCGCCCCGAGCTCGGCGCCGACGACCACGCGGCAAGCACGTTCGCAGCGTCTGACCGCGCCCGGAGGCACCCTGCTACGGTCGAGCGATTGATGGTCGACGTCGCGCCGGTCCCCGCGCCTGAAGCCGTCGACGATGTTCGCGCCGAGACGACCGACCACCCCCGGGCGCGCCGGTGGTGGTCTCGTCACGGCAGACCCACGCACCAGCCGGCTGCCGCCCGGCCCCGGCACTTTCCCTGCTTCGACGGCCTACGCGCCATCGCCGCGGTGCTCATCGTCGTTGTGCACACCTCGTTCGCCTCGGGGTTCACGGTCCGGTCGTGGGTGGGCATCTATACGGCCCGGCTCGAGATCGGGGTATCGGTGTTCTTCTTGATCTCGGGCTTTCTGCTGTACCGGCCGTTCGCGGCATCGCACTTCGCCGGGGGCGCGGCGCCGTCGATCGGGAAGTTCTGGGTGCGCCGATTCCTGCGAATCATGCCGGCGTATTGGCTGGCGTTTCTCGTCACGAACTATGGCATGCACATCGACCGGAAGGTGCATCCCGGTTGGCATTCGTTGTTGATCTACCTCGGCCTCCTTCAGGTCTACTTCCCCTCACACGCGCTGACCGGAATCACCCAGGCGTGGTCCTTGTGCACCGAGATCGCGTTCTATCTGTTCCTGCCTCTCTACGCCATGATCGTGACTCGACGTCGCCGCTCCGATCACCAGCAACTGATCCGCGAGCTGGTGGCCTTGTCGGGGCTCTTCGCGACGGGACTGGGCCTTCGTTTCTGGCTGCTGCACCTGCACTCGCCTCTGGCCTACGTCATGCTCGAGTGGCTCCCGGCCTGCTTCGACCTGTTCGCTTTGGGGATGTTGCTGGCCGTCTCGAGCAGTTGGTTGGCCCATCGCCGAGCCACGCCGCGCTGGTTGTGGCACCCCGTCATGCCGTGGGTCAGTTGGTTGGTGGCGTTGGGCTTGCTCTGGGTGGTGTCGCACCTCGGGGTGTCGCGGTCCCCCCTCGAGCACAACACCCCGGGCCGGGGGATGGCTATGGAGCTGCTGTACGGCCTGTTCGCATTCTTCCTCCTCGTGCCCGCGGTCTTCGGCCCCCAGCAGCGTGGGGTGATCCGGGGCGTCTTGCGCTGGAAGCCGGTGGCGGCGCTCGGGGTCGTCTCCTACGGGGTCTACCTGTGGCACCAGGCCTGGGTCGACGAGTACCTGCGGTGGACCGGAGCGCTGTTTCGCGTGCCGCTGCCCGAGCTCTTCGGTGTCGTGGTCGGCCTGGCCGTGGCGACGGCTGCGGCCAGCTACGTGTTCGTCGAGCGCCCCATCCTCGGGCTCAAGGACCGTCTCGGGTGGTGGAGCAGCCGGCCCCACATGGCATCGAGTTGCACCGCGGCCAGGAGCACGAGGGCGACCTCGAAGGCGGTGCGGTAGCGGGTCTGGCCGAAGCTGACGAGGACCGTTGCCACCACGTCGATCCCCACGGCGACCAGAGGGAAGACCGGCACGCGCCGGCGCCGCAGGCGCAGCGTGCCGCCGAGAGCCAGAGCGGCGAGTATGTAGTACATCCCGAGCCCCACCAGTGCCCAGCGGTATGGCCGTGTCTCGACGTAGGAGTCGAGAGATACCTGGGCCAGCGGGTGAAAGGCGCCGAAGGCCCGTCCGAGGCGGGCCAGCTCGACGCGCAGGAGGCGGTCCTCGTGTGTGCGGATGTAATGCAGGGCATAGGACTGCGCCTGGGCAGACTGCACGGACCTGTCGGCGTGCTTGTCGATGGGGGCTCGCCGCGCGCAGGTCACTGACCAGTACCCCTCGAACTCACCGGACCATGTCTGGTCACAATTGGCCGACGCCAGGGTGATCCCGAGTCCGGAGCTGATGAACACGGGCTTCTCGAAGCGGCTCATGTTGTAGCCGACCCAGGGGGCGATGACGGTGAGCGCCGCCAGGGTGCCGAGCCCCGCACAGGCCACGCGTGTGCGCCACGACACCCGGGCCATCAAGGTCAACGGGAGCAGGATCAGCGGGATCAGCAGGGCCAGCTCGTCACGGCCCAGTGCCGCCACCCCCATGACGGCCCCCAGCCCGAGCGCGCCCCGCACGCTGGGCCGCTTCCAGAAGCGGTACGTGCACAGCAAGACCACCGCCACCAGGAGCGGCGTGAGAGTCTCCGACAGAGCCAGCTCGTCGCTCATCCAGATGTTGGGGTAGACCGCCACCAAGAAGGCGGCGATGAGCCCGGCCCGGCGCCCCGCCATCTGGCGTCCGGTCAACCCACACACGGTGGCCGCGGCAGCGCCGATCACACAGCACCACACTCGCTGCGCGAAAAAGGTCTTGACCCCGACCGCGGCGGCGGCCGCCAGCACGAAGACGAACAGCGGTGGCCAGTCGGCGCTCTGGATGACCTGGGGAGGATGGCGGTAATAAAGGAAGGGGTCGATGAATCCATGCCCCGACGCCAAGAGGTTGGCCTCGTAGTGGAAGTAGTACGCGTCTCCCCCCGCTTTGCGGTCGGGCCGACCGAGGACGGTGGCCAAGCGGATCCCGAACGCCATGATGCTGATGGCGACGAGCCACACCCACCACGCTCGATCGCGGCTCGGCGCGGGCTCCTCAGCTGCCTCTGCGGGTGCGGGGGGCGCAGGTGCGAGGGGCGAGGGCTCCTCGAGGCGCGCCCAGGGGCTCACGGACCAGGGTCTCGGCGACGCAGCACGAGGAGAAGGTTCCATGTCGCCACCTCACGCACGATGGGCACGTGGGTGATCCAGCGCATCCAGTCGGGGTGGTACCGGGGCAGCGCGTCGACCACGTCGATGCCCGGATGCGAGCGGACAAGGCGCAGCATCCCTCCCACATGGCAGGCGAAGAGCGACGATCCGTACAGGTTGCTGGGAGGCTGGCCGCGACGCTTCTCGTAATGGCGAGCGGCGCGATGGCCGCCGAGAAAGTGCCAGGGCGCCGTTTCGTGGCCGCCCCAGAACGAGTACCACGCCGTGAACGACACGTAGAGAAGGCCCCCGGGACGGGTCACCCGGATCATCTCGTCGATGAATTGATCCGGGGCCGGCACATGCTCGAGCACGTTGGAGGAGAACGTCACGTCGGCGACGCCGTCGGGGATGGGCAGGCGGTGACCGTCGCCGGCCACGGTCTTGCCCAGGGCGAGTCGTCCTGGCTCGATGTGCCACCGATGCAGCTCACGAGCGGCTGTCTCCGCCGAGGAGCTGTCGGTCCCCGCGGCGGGCATGACCGACGACGAGATGAGCTCCTCGTCGGCTCCGGCTTGGGGCTCGACCAGGACACATCGGGCCCCGGCCCTGGTCAATGCCTCGGTGAAGTAGCCCGGACCACCGCCCACGTCGACCACGAGCTTCCCGGCGAGCGGAACGTAGCGCGACAGCTGGGCGATCGAGTCCGCCGCCTGGAATCGGTAGAAATGCTGCGGTTCGGTTCGGTAGAAACGGTCGAAATCGGTCTGTCCGCCGCGAAAGGCGCGGAACAAGCTGAGTGTGCGGCGCAGCCCCCATTCGTAAGGGCCGACCAGCGACGTGACCGATTCACCGGATGTGACCATGCCGGCATATGGTAACCGCCCACCCTGCTCCGTTCTGACATGCTTGGGTGAGCAAAGTTCCTGGTCACGGGGGACAGACGCAGTCTCGGTGCCGTGATCGGACACCGCTCGGGGGGCGTGGATCGTTCTCATCGGGGGCTCACGCGGTGACCGTTTCGGGCGCGGTTCTTCGCGACAGGATCCGCCAGGCCACCAGGGCGATCAGATAGGCCACGAGCCCCAGGCCCAGGACAACGTGGAACCCGTAGATCATCGACAACAGCGTCGCCAGAACTGCTCCGACCACGGAGGAGAAGCCGTTCACCGCCCAGCCCCACGCCACGTACTGGCGCGGTGCGTCGCTCATGGCGGAGACGGCTCGCACCCCGAGTGGCATGAACATGCCCAGACACAGCCCGAGTGGAGCCAAGAGCCCGAAGGCGATCGGCACCCGAGCCACCATCGGTAGCCCCAGCAGCGCATCGGTCACGGGCGTCAAGCCCAGCACATAGAACACCGTGAGCACGGTGATGGCCAGGAGGAGGAGCGGAACAGCGCGCCGGGGGCTGCCCAGGCGTTGACTGAGCAGAGCCCCGACGCCGGTGAAGACGAGGATCGACATCAAGGTGACGGTCAGCGCGTACGTCGGGTACCCGAGGAAGAGATTGAGCAGTTGCATGAGCGTGACCTCGAAGAACATGAATCCGAACCCGATGGAGGCGAAGAACAGCGCCGAGCTCCACTTGCGTGGCATGCGCCGCCACGTCGAGCGGATAGCCACGAAGGGAAGCAGCAGGAACACCGCGGAGATCACCACGGCCAGGGCGAAGAGGAGGATGAGGACGCGCTCGCCCACCTGGTACTCGCGATCCTGGCTGATGATGGGGTGGAAGTAATCCCCCAGCACGGTTCCGAAACGGGCGAAGTGCCAGAAGTAGGGGTCGTTGTCGGTGGTGGGCACCACGTTGTACCGGTACGAGGCGTAGAACGAGTGGAGCTGGGCGGCCGTACTCGAGACCACCGTGGCGACGGGGCTGGCCGGGATGCGGTGTCCGGGGGCGTATTGCAGGGTCGTGCCCGGCACCGCCGACAACGACGAGACGAAGCGGCTGACCTCGGCCGCGGTGAACGGGGCCCGTTTCACCAGGATCGTCGACAAGGTGAAGGACCCGAAGAACCGTGCCGGCGAGCTCGCCACGAGGATGTGATCCTTCGGATCGTCGACCCCGAGCTCCGCCAGCGCCTGGCGGGCGGTCGCCACGAACCGGGTGGTGCGATACGGAGCGTCCTTGTAGTCGATCTCACCGAACTGGGCTACGAACATGCCGTCGGGAGTCAGGTGTTTGAGGCTGTCGACGATGGCGTTCGTCGTGTAGAGGTAGCTCTCGGACAACACGAAGGCGCTGGCGGTGGCGGCGTCGGTGGCGGCGTAGCTATCGGGGGCGGGATACCAGATGAGGTTGTACCGCTGATGGCTTCGGGCCATGAACGACCTGCCGTCGGCGTTGAGGTAGTTGACCGCAGGATCCTGCGCGAGGTGGCCGTCGAACGCGGCGAACGTCGTCTTCACCAGCGAGTAGGTGACGGGGTTGAGCTCCACGGCGTCGATGTGCTTGGCCCCGAACCACAACGACGCGAGGACCTCATGGCCTCCGGCGGCGCCGATGATGGCTTCTTGGCGCGGGGGTGTCTTCGTGACGGCGAAGGGGATGACCCGGGGATCGGCCCCGAAGTCGTAGTGGGCGAGAGACGACACCTTGCCGTTCCACCGGTAGATGGCGGAGCCGATGATCCCGTCGTGGTAGAGCGCTCGCACGTCCGGCCCCGCCGGCACGGCATCGACGCGGAAGATCGAGCTCCACGCCGAGTAGATCGGCTTGTCGGTTGTGAAGCTGACCTTGGTCGTGTCGAGACGCTGCGCAGGCAGCAGACCGGGGTCCACGGTCAACACGACGGTGGCGGCGATCACGACGAGCAACAGAGGCAGCACGATCGGTCGGGTACGACCCAGGACGATCGCCGCGGCCAGGAACATGACGGTGGCCGCCAGCATGATGGCGGCGGGAGGGCCGATCGTGCCCGTGAGATCGATCACCAACGCGCAGGCGAGCCCCGCACCCACCAGGTCGGCGAAATAGAGACTGCCCACTCCTTCGGGACGGCGGCCGAAGAGCGTGGCGATGATGATGCCGGGCGCGACGAACGGTACGAAAATGAACAGGCAGATGGCGAGGAGCTCACCCATGCTCTTCGCCGATCCCGACGTGCCGTAGTCCCAGATGGACAAGGAATCGAGTGATGTGTAGGCGACGACCACGTAGCTGATCACGACGCTGGCTCCTCCGAGGAGGAAGCACCACAGCAGCACGGTGTCGGTTCGGGCTTGGCGCAGTCGGCGAGACACCGCCACCACGACGCCGCCGGTCCCGATGCCGAGCAGGGCCAGACCGATGATGAGGTAGGTGTAGTAGTAGAACAACTTGAAGGAGATGACCCGCGTGTAACAAATCTCGATGAGCAGGGCGGCGAAGCTCACGAGCAGGATCTCGGCGTGATATCCCTGACGGCGCCCCCGGGCGTGGCCGGGCCCCGCGACGACACGCGTGGTCGGCCGTGTCTGGAGCGTGGTCACGGCGGTCTGTCTACCACGCTCCCACGCAGGATCGAGGTCTTGCACAGCGTCATTGCGACGCTGTGCACCTGCGCTCGTTCATGGAGCCACCATCATCGGCCGGGCGTGACATAGCGCGCCGTGGCCACCTTGCCCTTGTGAAAATCGAGGACCCAGACACAGCCCTTCAGACCAGGTGGTCGACGGCTCAAACCGACGCCGTCCTCCCGCGCCAGCACAGCCAGGACGTCGCCGATCACTTCGCCGTGGGTACAGAGGACGATCCGGCTCGGTGATTCCGAGGCCGACAGGACCCGGAGGAGCTCGACCGCCTGTGATCCGGCGTTCGGTTCGAGGCGGCCGTCCTCATCGACGACGAGACCGGTCTTGAGAGCGACGGGTTCCATGGTCTCGAGGCAACGCACGTACGGGCTCGAGACCAGGTGGGTCGGTTGCATGGGGCCGATGACCCCGACGAGGTGCTTGGCTTGCCGTCGACCCCGGGCGTCGAGAGGCCGCAGCCGGTCGTCGCCGGCCCAACCTTCCTTTGTCCCGGCGTGACCGTGACGTACGAGCATCATCTGCACAGTGCAACATGATGCCCGTTGTGCGGTGCAGGCGTCGTGGCCTTGGCCTCGGGAGGGCGGGTTGATCGCAACGATGGCTCTCCGAGCTCGGGCACCGACGCCCGAGAGCCCTCGGATAACCTCGGGGATGCCGAGTCCAGGAGGTGGCAGCCCGTTGTCGTGGGAGCCGATCGCGATCACGAGCAAGAATGCGGTCGACGTCGAAGGCGACGAGGTGCGTGTGGTGTGGTCGCTCAACCGCCGTCCGACCAGTGACTGGGCACGCGAGTTCCGCAACGCGGCGGTGCAACGAAGCGGGTCGCCGGACTTCCTGGGCATGCCTTCGCCCGACATCCGCAGCGGAGGCACTGTGCACTGGACGGTGCCGGCCGCGGATCTGCGGGGTGCGGTGGAGTACCTCAGGGCCTGTGTCGAAGCGGCAAATGAGGGATACCGCCAGCTCCTGGTGCGGCGCGAGGAGGAGCGTCGGCGTCGTGACGAGGAGGAGCGGGCCAAAGCCGCCCGCCTCCAGGCTGCCCAGCAGGCCCTCAACGCCTTGGATTGAGGTCCGTCGGGACGCCCGGCGCGAGCTCCAGCGAGACACCGCCTGACAGACGCCCCCGTTCCCAGATCGACACGTTGGTCCCCCATCCCATGGGCGGGCGGCGACCTCCAGGTCGAATCGATGGTTCCGGGCAGGCCCAGGTGTTCCCCTGCCGGCCCCACCCCACCCCGTCTCGATCTGAGGGCTGATCCCGGCGATCCGACGCTCCGTGGCTGAGCAAGCCGAAATTGGATCAGGGTTGTGACTAAATTGGGCGGACAGTGGGCACAGTGACGCACAATCAGTGACTTACGGGGGACTTGGAGTGGCATGTCGACCCCCCACCCGGCGGACAGCCGTCGAGAGGTGGGCCGAGAGCGTCTGCGTCACTTCGCCTGAAACACGGCCTGAGAGGGCAATTGGCAACCGACGAAGGCGAGCTACGGGGCGACAACCAGGGCAATGATCTCCGACAGGAGGTCAGGGAGCTTCGCGACCGCCTGACCAATGTCGAGGGCCACTTTCGAGGTGTGGTCGACAACAGCACCGACGGGGTCGTCGTGGTCAATCGTGACGGCGTCGTCGTCTTCGCCAACACCGCAGCCGCGCTGATGCTCGGGAGCACCCGCTCGCGGTTGGTCGGAAAGCCGGCCAGCTTCCCCGTGGTCTCGACGACCTCGCGCCGTCCTGACCAGGAGGTCATCCTGGCCGACATGCGCGTCCTGTCGACCGACTGGGACGACGAGCCTGCGGTTCTGGCGCTGATGCGCGACATCACGGAGCGTTCGATGGCGGACGCGGAGATGGCCTACCGGGCGACCCATGACCCGGTCACCGGACTCCCCAATCGCTACCTTTTCGACGACCGGCTGAAGCAGGCGCTGGCGAGAGACCGTCGTGAGCCCAAGACGCTCGGGGTCCTCTTCTGCGACGTCGACGGGTTGAAGGGGATCAACGACCGCCTCGGCCACGCCGTCGGAGACCAGGTCCTCATGGAGACCGCTCGACGCATCGAGGCCGTCATCCGTCCCGCGGACACCGCGGCACATCTCGGTGGGGACGAGTTCGTGGTCCTGTGCGAGACCATCGACGAAGACATCGCCACCGCCGTGGCCAGTCGGGTCGAGACGGCCTTCGATGTCCCGATGACCGTCGACGGGATCGAGCTGAGCGTAGGGGTGAGCGTCGGCCTCGCCATGACGAATGACCCCGACGTGATCCCCGCCGACCTCGTCGCTGAGGCTGACCATGCCATGTACAGCGTCAAGCAACGTCGCCGGCGGCAATCGGCGCGGTAGCCCGCCGCCGACGGGCCCGGCGCCTGGCGTCGAGCGGGCCCGCCCACACGAGAACCGCCACCGTGACGACGAGGACTCCGAGCAGCTCGGGGTAAAAGCCGAACCCCGTGTAGGAGAACGTGATGGTGTGGCGACCCGGTCCAACACGTACTGCGGGGAGCGCCGGAGCGAGGATATCGACGTGGGCGGGGCGCCCGTCGACCCGAACAGTCCACCCGGGGTCGTAGGAGGCGCTCAGGACCACTGCGGCGGAACGGCGCGCCACCACCGTCGCGCTCACGCGTCCGTCCACAAGATCGTCGCGCTCGGTGCGCACACTTCCCGCCACCCCGACGACGACCGAACCAGTCGGGATGGTGCGCGGCGCAGGAGGCGCCCCCCCGTAGGCAACGGCCAGGTAGCGCCCGCTACCGGGGAGCTCCGACCGGAGGTAGGGCACGCTCATGGTCCCGACATCGGTTTTGTCGGCACTGAGTGTCCCCACGGTGTCGACCACCCGGATATATCCGGTGTTCGGAACCACCCAGAGCCGGTACAGACCGGCGCTCATGACGATTCGAGCGGCAACCGGGGAGGGGTGACCGGCGGGCAGTATCAGGTAATGGATGGCGAAGAGCGCGTAGTCCCCGGCGTTCTGCTCGTCGAAGAAGTACTCGGGGTCTGTCATGAGTGATGCCGTGCGCAAGGTGTAGCCCACCTCGTCCACGTCCTGGCTCTCGAGGTATTTGAACACCGGAACGGCTCCCACGGTGAAATTGGAGCCCCAATTCGACGGCATTCCGGCATAGACACGGCCGCCCCCATGGCTGCGGACATAGCTGATGAGCCGATCGACGTCGTATCCCTGCGAAGCGTCGGCGGCGCGCTGCGCCGCGATCCACTGCACGTTGGTCGAGCCGAAGCTGTCGATCTGAGACCATGCGGGGGCGAGGACGGCCAGGCCCAAGGCACCGGCCACCGTCACGAGGATGATCCGCCGACCCGCCACCCACGCGGCCAGGGCCGGGCGCCACCGCCCCACGCCGGCTCCGACCACGCGCATGAGAGCAACACCACCGATCCCCGCCAGGTACAGCCCACTCAGCTGCGCGCCCATCATGAAGCGACGCATGAAGATGTCCTTGCTCCCGGGCAGGAGCACGGTGAGGCCACCGAATGTGGTGCGACCGAAGGACAGGAGCAAGCTCATGATCAACAACGCCACCAGGGCGCGCCCCGAGGTGGCGGTGCGCCACCACCACAGGCAGACGACCAGCCCGACCGCACCCAGCGCCGTGACGACAGGGAATCGATGGGCGTCGAAGAGCTGACCCGTTCCGAGCCAGGCCAGGACCTGCTTGGCTCCGTAGCCGTTTACGAGGGCTGTGTGCTCCAGGACCTCGTTGATGGACGCCCAGCGACCCTCGATCAGCAGTGGCACCGTCACCCACGCCGAGGCGGCCAGCGCGCCGGCACCGACGGCGACGGCGCGCACGAGGCGGGCGCGCAGCGCGCCCGGGACGAGGAACGGGAAGATCCCGATCGGGATGAGAGCCAGATAGCCGGTCTCGAAGTGCAGAGCGATGGTGAGTGCCACGAAGATGGCAGCGGGAACCACGGCACGACGCGACGCCATGGCTCGCCACGTGAAGGCCCAAGCGAGAGGGAGCGTCCACGACGCCCACAACTGAGCCCACACGCCGTAGCCGATCCAGATGTAGGCCTTGGGTTCGTACCCCACCCCCACCGCGCTCATGAGGAGCGGTGCGGCCGCGGCCGCCAGCACGGATGCGGCGCGCCCAAGGTCAAAGAGCCGGGCCGACATGTACACCGACAACGGCCACAGGGCCAGCAACAGGTACAAGGTGAGACGGAAGGCGGCGTCGCCTCCCGACGCCAGACCCAAGAGCCCGGTGAGCATGGCGGGGAGCGCCTGGTAATGAAGGAACTGTGGAGAGCCGAGGCCGAGATACGGGAACCAACTCGTCATGGGCAAGTGGCCCGCCTGGAACCGCCCGAGCGCGAAACGCACCATCTGCTCGTGGACCGAACTGTCATCGGCATACACGATGGGACTGAGCTCAGATCGCCACCTGATGCACCCCCACGCCGCGATGACGGCCAGGGCGACCCAGGCGCCGACTCGTGACGACGCGGATTGATCGGTCGCCGGCCCGGCGCGCTCACTCATGGGTGTCGAGACTCCCTTTCGTCGTCCACGCCGACGGGTGTTGCTGCTGACCCAGGCCCACAGCTGCCGGGCCTACTTCTTCGGTCTCTTCGCCCTCACCTTCTTCGGGACCTTGGTCTTCTTCTTCTTCTTCTTGGGATGGTGCTGTCGATGCTTCTTCTTGACAGGCCCGGTCCCGGTCCCTGTCCCGGTGCCGGTCCCGGTCCCTGTCCCGGTGCCGGTGCCGGTTCCTGTCCCGGTCCCTGTCCCGGTTCCTGTGCCGGTTCCTGTGCCGGTCCCGGTTCCTGTGCCGGTCCCGGTGCCACCGGGGGGAGGCAGGTTGGAGATGCTCCAGCGCAGAGTCGGCTGGACCAGGAGCTCGAGTTGGGCCGGGACGGACCCCGAGGGCACCGGGAAGATCTCGCAGCTCTGGAGCGACTGGCCCGGCCCTACCTGGGCGGAGAAACCAGCTTCGGGACACCCGACGACAAAAGCCCCGCTGGAGGGGTTCGGGTCGTAGGTCTTCCCAGCGGAGTCGCTCAGCAAAGAGATGACCGACAGGATGGAGAAGTCGGCGGTGGCATCGGAAGTGTTGCGTACCGTCAGCACGGTCGCCACCACACCTTGGGTGGGGTCCCGAATGACCTGGTTGAGGGTGAAGTCTGCGCCCGCGGCCTCGAGTGTGCTCCCAACCTTGCCCATCGTCTTCGGCGCCGTCGGGGGCGTGCCTGAGCACGCCGCCAGGCCCAGGGCCACGACGAGGAGCACGACAACAGGGCGGTTGCGAGGGGTGTGCATCACCGTCGGGCGGTGGCGTCCACTGTGACGGCTGGCGACATCGGTCTGGGCGCCCCTCCTGTTTCCAGGCTAGTTGCGGGACTGCTCATACCAGGTGCGACGGCGCGCACCTGCACCGGGGCGGTCGGGCGCCGGTGCTGCATCGCGTTTTCGTTACAGGCGCGCCTCGGCCTCTTTGACCAAGGCCTCCAAGACCGTGGCGGCGGTGGCGTCCCAGGTGAGTTTCCGTGCTCGAGCCATCGCGCCGCGCGCCAACCTCTCGCGCAATGGCGTATCGGTGAGGACGCGGACCAGGGCCTGCGCGAACTCGTCACCGGGGTCGACGAGGAGGCCGCCCACGCCGTGCTCGAGCGCGTCGCGATGTCCTGCGATGTCGGAGACGACGGCTGGGGTCCCGCACGCGCCTGCCTCGGTGATGGTCATGTTCCATCCTTCGCGCAAGGACGTGCTGGCGAGCACCCACGCCCGGCGGTACGCGTCGGCAAGGTCATCGTCTGACAAGCGCCCGGGGAGGTCGATCCATGACGCCCCGCCGACGGCCCGCACCTTGGCCTCGAGCTTGGCCCGCTCGTACCCTTCACCGACGAGAAGAACCCGGAGTTCGGGCACAACCGTCCGGGCCTTCGCCACTGCGTCGATCAGGAGCTCGAGTCGTTTCACCGGTACCAACCGTCCGACCACGACCACGAGCGGTACCGGCGACTTGGCCCCGCCGGGAGCGAATTGGGTGTCCACGCCGGGCGGGACGACGCTCACACGGGCTGCATCGAGCCCGAGCATCGACACGATCTCGTCACGAGAAGACGTCGAGAGGGTGAGCACTCGGCTCCGCCGGTAGAACGGCGGAGCCACCCGCAGCTCGATGGCCTCTCCCACACTGGCCAGACGAGGAGGCAGGACCATGTGCCACATGGCCGCATGGACGTGGTGCAGCAAGACGATGCGTGGGCACCGGGCCCACAGGGGGCTGAAAAACGGCATGCCGTTCCAGATCTCGACGAGACCGTCGGGACGACCCCGGCGTCCGACCAATCCACTGAGGGCACTGCGGGGGAACACGCCGTAGCGACCCGACTTCCGGATGACCCGGTATCCCTGGCGCGTCGAGATGGACTCCTGACCGGACGCGGCCGAAGTGCGCATCGAGACGTCAAGACCGACACGGGCCCAGGCCGACGCGATGCGGTGGGCGTGAAGCTCCGACCCACCCGCCTCGGGATCTTCGAGGTCTCGCCAGGCGAGGAGCTGGATCCGTCGCAGGCCGATTTCGAGGGCCCGCGCCGCCACACTCTCGAGGCGGGCGGTGGCGAACCCGTCGATCCGGGAGAGGCTCTGCGCCGAGGAGTCAGCCACGTTGGTCACGGGGGGCGGCACCGCCGAGCTCAGGACGGGGACCTCGGTCAGGCCGGAGTCGCCGGAACGGACGATCAGAGTCCCCAACTGACGGTCGACCTCGGTCACCCATCCCCCCCCACTGCCGGCAGCTCGAACCACACGAACGGGCGCCCCAAAGCACCGATCGAAACGTGACACGCCCCTTCAGGCGACTCTACGAAGGGGCGAGATGGGTTCTCATCGTCACATCTGACGAATTCTCCCGGTACTCCCTGGCAGCGACCCCACAACCGTGGCCGGAAATCGCCCTATCGAGGTCGGTCAGGGAGCCTGGGCCGACGCCAGCAGGATGGAGGAGAGGCCCGGAGTCCGGCACATCAGGCGGTCGAGGGGCCGCAGAGGGCGGGGGACGTCGTGATACGGCGCCCCGGCGATGGTGACGTCGACGAAGCCGTGGGCGTCGAGCAGGGCCGTGAGGGCACGGCGGGTGAAGACCCGTAGGTGGCCGACGACCTCGCGGCCGGGTCGCCCGTAGATCCCGAGAAGGCTCACCTCGGTGAACAGGGGTTGGACACCGAATAGCAGCAGACCCCGGTTGTACCAGGCGGCCAGGTTGGGCGTGGACAGGAGCAGGCTTCCGCCCGGCACAAGGACGCGTCGCACCTCGTCGAGGGCCGTATCGGTGTCGACGAGGTGCTCGATGATCTCACTCATGATCACGATGTCGACACTGGCCGTCGCCAGGGGGAGACCGGGGTGCTCCAGTGATGCTCGAGCGACCTCCAGGCCGTGGCCCCGTGCCTGCCTGAGCGCCGTCACCGACCAGTCGAGGCCGATGAAGGTCACGTCGATCCCGGCGCGTGCGGCGAGGTCGGCGGCCATGGCCGTCCATTTGCCGTCGCCACAGCCGACGTCCACGGCTCGCAGTGTCCGCATGTGCTCGCCCGAGACACCGTCGACGAGCATCTGGGCCTGGAGTCGAGCGCGGGCCGACCCCGAGATCATGCCGTCGACGGGATCCTCGTAAAGCTGCTGCAACGTATGCGTAGTCATCCCCGGCCGCCTTCGAAGCGCCGCCGTGGACGACCCGCGGTCATCGAGCTACCGATCACGCGATCCCCCCATCCCCCCGTCCCCCCACACGTCACTACTATAGCCCTATGTCACTGCCGTTTTGGCAGGACAAGGGCATATTTCCTCCAGTTGGCAATATGGCCACAGTAGGGGAGTCTGTCGTCAGGGCCGGGTGTCGCCGGGTTGATCCCAGAGCGACACATCGAGACCCAGGCCCTCGAGGACTTGACGGTCTTGGCTGAACAACTCGCCGTACTCTTGACTCAGCCGCATGCGGTGGGAGCCTTCGGTTGCCTGGGACCGCAGGCTCCGGCGCACCACCTCCCGGGCCAACCGACGGACCGGAGGAGGGACCACGGACCGGGCGAACCGGCCCCGCTCGAGCACCGCCTCGACCGCTCGACTCTTGCGGTCGACCGGGGTGTACATGGTCTGGTTGAGGCGCCGGTCCTCGAGGGGGGCGGACAGGGGTTCGAGCCCCAGGGACGCCACCACGGTGCCCACCGTCGCGTCGGGATCCCTCGCCAGGTTCTCCGCCAGGATGATCGTCACCTGTCGGCGGGGAAAGACCGTGAAGAGCCGGGTGAGCTGTTGCCCGTAGAGGCCGAGGGCGCGATAGAGCCAAAACGGCTCCCAGTCCATCTCTCTCCTTTGCGCTTCGGCCGCAATGGCAGACGCGAAGTCGAGTTTCTCCCGGCCCTGTTCGCGTAGGTCCGCCCAGTTGGAGTACGCCCGCAGGGTGGGCTCTCGCAGCACAACCACGAGCCGGGCATCGGGCACGAGGGCTCGGATCCGCGGCGCGGCCTCAGGGTCCCAGAGGTAATAGGGCGACGACTCTCCCGCGTAACCGCCGGGCTCCGGAGGATAGGAGAACAGTGCCTCGTAGGAGGCGCGCTCAACCACATAGGCGCGACAGGCGCGCTCGTCACCGGGACCGTGATAGCGCGGACGCGAGCCGTCGACAAGGAAGAATTTGGGCTCTTTGACCGCCGACATCGAGATCCGGGGGTGCTCGTTGAGGTACCGGTGCAACGACGTCGTCCCGCACTTGGGTGCCCCGATGACAAAGAGGTTGGGAAGAGGCATCGCTGGCCGAGGATCGTAGCGGCGGTGCCCGGTCGGTTCCGTCGGAGCACGCCGATGGCCGCGCTAGCGTGACCGCCGTGCCCAAGCGGCGGAAGCGTGAGCCGGGGTGGTTCGGTCACAGCGCGGCGGCACGCCGGCACCTCGACGTGCTCCCCGACACTGCCAGAGGATCAGGGGGCGTGTGGGCGGTAGGGATGGTCCGCGACGAAGCGGACATCATCGAGACCGTGATCCGTCACTTGCTCGTCCAGGGCGTGGAGCGGGTCGTGATCGCCGACAACCTTTCGACCGACGGGACCCACGACATCCTCGAGCGCCTGGCGAGGTCACATCCGGTCACGGTGCTGATGGACCGACTGCCGGAGTACTACCAGGGTGAGAAGACCACGCTCCTGGCTCGTGCCGCGGCGCGGGCGGGAGCAGGCTGGGTCATTCCCTTCGACGCCGACGAGATCTGGCTGTCTCCGACGGGTTCTCTGGCGGACTGGCTCGCGGCATGTGACGCCGCGGTGGTCCAGGCTCCCATGTACAACCACGTGCCGACGCTGTCTGACGACTTGAGCGAGCCCGATCCTGTGCGACGTCTGCGGTGGCGCAAGACCCAGCCCAACCGGTTGCACAAGGTGGCGTTCCGCTCCCATCGACGGGCCCGCGTGGCGTACGGGAACCACGGGGTCTCGCGCTCGGGGAGCCGGGTGGTCGGCCTCGAGATCCGGCACTTCCCGTACCGGTCCGAAGAGCAGTTCGTCCGGAAGTTGCGACAAGGTGCCGCCGCACTCAACGCCACCGATCTCACCGATGAGATCGGCAAGGTCTGGCGGGGGCTGGGGGCACGCGACGACGAGGCGTTGCGAGCCACCTGGCACGAGCTGGTGGAGACACAGAACCTCCCCTTCGAATGGTGGGTGCCCAGCAAGGGGCTGGTGGAAGATCCCGTGCCCTTCGGTGACCTCACGCCGGGGCAATAACGGGACCGCCCCTTCGTCGGCGCACCACCCATCCGACCACCGGCGCGGCACCAAGACCGGCCGCGCCGACCGCGGCCAGCACGAGGCCCGCCGTGAAGGACTCAGGCCAGTAGGTGAGCTCCACCACGTGGCGTCCGGGGGGGATTCGGGCCTGGAGCATGACCCCGGCGAAGCGCGCCAGGGCAACCTGACGACCGTCGACACTGGCGTGCCAACCGGGAACGTCGGTGAGTCGGAGCCTCAGCACCTGCGGGCTGTCGGCGTCGGTCACGATCCTCCACGCGGCGGGGCCCCGCTGGGTCACCGGGACAACTGTTCCTTCGGCTCCGGTCCCTGGCCATCCCCCCGATGCCGGCGCCGAGGTCAAGGTGGCGAGCCCGGAGTCTCGGATCCGGTAGAGGTCCTCGTTCCCCACGGCTCGGTCGAAGACCGCACCTTTGGGACCGGGCACGCCGGCGGGCTCGAGGACGAAGCTCACCCCGTATCGTCGGGCGACCGCGCTGGACGTCACGGCCGGGCAGAACACCGAGAAGGGGACGATGGGGACCCTCACCGGGGCGGCGCCGTGACCCGTGGCATCCCTCCAGGACGATCCGTACCTCCGAGGGAGTAGGGGCTCATAGGCGGCCAACTCCTTGACGCCCACCGCGACGTTGTAGTCGGGGACGATCCCGAGTTGGTCTCCGAAGCAGGTATTGGTCCCGAATCCCACCATCGAAGACCCCACGGCGCGGGCCAGCGTCGTCTCGGCTGGTGTGGGTGTCAGGTAGTTCGGGCTAGAAGCCCACAACGGCATCCCCGCGGTCACGAGGAAGGCCGTC
>Ga0307374_10005552_pt1 | contig 20363 bp, 23 predicted proteins | sample OX3MG_FD_202532 | JGI IMG/M metagenome (GOLD analysis project Ga0307374, IMG submission 202532) | Soil microbial communities from Risofladan, Vaasa, Finland - OX-3 | ecosystem: Environmental > Terrestrial > Soil > Coastal area > Acid sulfate soil | place: Finland: Risofladan, Vaasa | collected...
TATAAATGGAGAGTTAAGTTATAGAGAAAATTCATCGCCATTTTAAGGATTAATTTTAATCAGTAAATATTCATAAGTGTAATGAAGACGCTTCAAAATAAAATACGTGGTTTACGGAAGAGGTAAATTCTGCATTGCAAAAAAATAATAATTGCGGCTATTACAAAATCATAAATTTTCATAATTGACCCTTGAAACTAAACTTATCAGGGGGTAAATCTTATTTATCTTCCACAGTCGTAGCAATTGCAAATAAAAAAATGGTTTCTTCTATAGCCAGAATACTGCGGGGGGGGGTGTATTGTTGAGTTGCCTCATTAACTTTTTCTTTCATTTTTATACTTCCAAAAGCTATTGCTGTTTCATATAAAACAACAACTTTACATCCAATGTAAGGTTAATTGTTTATTTTAGTAAGTGCAGATCCTTTGTGCACAGCAATATGATCAGTTTTATCGCTTTTAATTTCATATTGAGGTCTTCTTTACTGGCATGATGTGTATATCCTTTATAATCGAAGTCCTCAGTATGTATTTTTATAATCTTTCCTGACACATATCCTGCTTCTGAATTCCAAGACACATGGTTACCGGTTTTAAATGTATGTTTCATGACACTTTTTTTAAATTACGATTTTAGGTACTAGCAAGCAGATCAAAATATTCATCATCTTCATTTTTACCCCCGTACCCTTTGCCTATATCCTTATAAGTTTCCAAAAACTCAATTGAGCTTATCCACTTTACCATTTTATATCCCAACTGATTTTCAACACGCAGTCTGAGCGGCGCGCCATGCTCTTTAGAAAGTGGCTGGTAATTCATTTCCCAAGCCAGTAGAGATTCTGGCTTCAAACAATTATACAGACTATGCGTATCATAATAAGTTCCACCAAAAAGGCCTTCGCCAAAAGAATAAAATACCACAGTCGTTACCGAAGAATGCGGTTTAACCAACTCTATAATATTTTTAAGTGGCAAACCACCCCATTCTGCAATACCCGACCATCCTTGAATACAATGGTGCATGGTAATATTTTGCTCCTTGCCCATGTTTTTAAGATCTTCGAGTGATAGTACCAGCGGGTTTTCAACGAGGCCACTTATCTTTAGCCTATAATCTTTAAAATCGCCAGCAGCAAGCTTTTGCCACTCATCAGAATTAGGCATTTTACCGTTAACCCAAAAGTAAGGGGATATATCTTTTTTATGATAGTAACCCGTAGGCTTGAATTGGTTAATGGAAATGCGCCATAGTGTGCCGTTAATAGCAGCTTCCGCATGTTGTAATGAGCGTGGCCTTTGCCATGATAACCAATGGGCAAAGAATCCGAAGGCCAGTGTAAATAAAATAATTCCCAAACCTATATATAAACCCGAATAATTAACGGAACTATCTGTCCCCATAACAATATGATTCATGTTATGGGCAAACCCTGTAGCAGCAACCATGGCTACATGAATAATAATAAAGCCGATATAAGCCAACATCACCAAAAAATGGATAGAACGGGCACCCTGCCGGTTACCAAATATTTTTGGGAACCAGTGAAAGCGGTTTCCAATCGCCGGCGACATGGCCATGCCGCTAAGCATTGCAATTGGAGCTAAAATAAAGACTACAGCGAAATAAGAAATTTGCTGCAACGCATTATAATAATAAAAGCCATTGGGCTCAATTGGCATGTTAAAAGTGGCGTAGTGTACAAAAACATTCCATGAATCCGGGATAATCTTCCATGATGCTGGAACCAGCCGTTTCCACTGATTAGTAAAAAATAGCAAACCAATGAAAACAGCACCATTGAGCAGAAAAAAAGGAACTGTTATAAAATGCCAGCAACGGGCCAACCCTACAGAATGGCGGTAACCTGGCAAACCAACGACAGGATTTAAATAACGAGCATCTTCTTTCGCCGTCCAAACCTTATCCTCCGGTACTTTTACGGGCGTAAACCGTATCCATTCTGAATGTGGACTGCAACCATTATTCCAGTACAGACGAGGATGATCTGCCAATATTGAAAGCCCGCTTCTGATAATGAGCATCAGGAAAAAGAAATTAACCCAGTGGCTAAGGCGTAACCACCACGGAAATCCATTTGGACCAACTTCGGTTCTTGTCAACATAGATAATGAAGGGTCAGGTGGTAAGCCAAACACTAGATATTGTAACCATGCAAAACCTACTGTTGAAAGCAATAAAATAAAAAGCGCAATAAATACATTAGACTTTATGCCTATGAACATCCGCCTGTCCTCAGGGAAACGTATCGCCTGTTCTGCGTTGCTAAAGTTTGTAAACATTAATATTCTCCAATTAATTAACCCAAGTTAACCAATATAAAAAGAACCGAGGCGATATAAATACTCAATACCTTTTCTGTTTCAAACGTAATCCTCTTTCTAAAAAGATTTGTTGTTTCATTTCACTCTACGCCCTATATGTAAATATTCTGCAAACTCCTTTGTTTCTAAAGAAACTGTAAATCAAAAATCAGTTCTTCAGAAGGATATATAACGCTTGGGTTTAAAAAACCAACCTGAAGTTGGGTTTGAAATAACATTTGCAATTGCTTCGCGAGTGTTAATTGCCAAATTATCATCTACAATCGATGACATCACTCCAGCAACAAAACCATCCCTTACTTTATAGGCGGATTTCACATTATCCAAAAAGCCATGTCCTGGAGCATTATCGTCATCTTCGTCATCTGGACCATTTCCTTGTGGGCCCTTAAAATTGGCGGGGGTATCAAAAATGGAAACATAGCCCGACCACTGTTCCATGTTCTCAGCTTCCGGATCTATCTCCCAACCTCTTCCTATCTGAGCATCTAAATCTGTTAAATCTACCTCGTATTCATCCAAGCCGAAGGATATGTCCAGTTCTATGTCGTTATACTTGGACTTATTCTCCAGCCTGAGCATAGCTTGCTTAGAGATGGCAGCCATAGATAGGCCAAAGGGGTAGTAATTACAATGCATATTATAATACCCAAACGGATTTGTCTGTTGCAGTTTCCAGAATCATTGTCAAAGAACTACACTCACTTTAAAAGTACTCGATTTTTTTGTTTTCAATTAAAAAAGAATACCCATGATGAAGGTTTCTGGTTTGGCATTGTGGTAGATAGCTCTCACGGTTTGGGATCTATGTTGGTAATCGGGAAGGCAAAGTCTGTCTTTACTTTGCACAGATAATATATCTGTTCCGTTTTAATTTCCAATAATGTTTCTAAAATTATGCTATCCCTTGTCAATTTTGAAATTTTACTTTTTAAATTGTTTTGTTCGTTTGCATCAGTAACAAGAAATATTTTTTCAAGGAATATTTTAAAGCAAAAAATGTATTAACCTTGCAATCAAAAACCACATATTGATTTTGTTAAAAAGTTAGATGTGGATAATCATCTGTTTTTGAATTAGAACATCATCTCCCAATTATTGAATACAGATTATTTTCAGGTGTTTTAATTGCTATGCAAGAAATAAACAATAGTGGGCCTAAAATAATATATTTAGAATGCTTCATTCTTAATAGGCATCGGTGATCAGTCTGAGATAACAAAACCCCTCCTGCATGGATATATTGGTAACATCACATTATATATTTTAACACATGAATAGCCAATTCATAGCTCTTTTTTGTAACTTAGCGGAGTGAAAAGTAGCAAACAAAAATGACTTGATTTTGAAGTTGACAAGCTGACAAACTCCATTGAAAATATAGTTTCAAAAGACAGTTTCTCGACTGATATTACTTTAATTACAAGGGCTGACCTCAAAACAGTAACAAAGAAAAATGGCTGGCAGTTTGATTGGAAACTTGAATTTAAAGAGCCTGCAAGAGACGTTTATAAACTGACTATCGTGAATAATCAATTGATTATTCAGGGATTGATTAGTCTTGTAGTAAAGTCTGATCATATTTATATGCATTTGGTTGAAAGTGCGCCTTTCAATAAAGGCAAGAAAAAAACCTACGGAGGAGTTCCAGGCAACTTAGTTGCGTTTGCTTGCAAACTTTCATTTCAACGTGGACACAATGGGAATGTTTCGTTTATTTCCAAAACACAGCTTGTTCAACATTACATTGATACTTTAGGTGCAGTGTACTTTGGCGGACGGGTAATGGTTATTAATACAAATGCAGCATTGAAATTAATCAACAAATATTTTCAAAATGAAAAGTAAAGTAAAAGAACTTGATGTTGACTTTATTGGCGGGAAAGGTCCACTGACGAAAGAAGAACAACAAAAAGTTAGCGAGTATTTTAAAACTCAAAAACAAAAGCAAGTAAAGAAACATGCTTGTACAACTAAGACATTACAACATAAAAATGCTATTGCTTGATTCTATTGATAATCTCGGCGTGTGGACGTAGCAATAACGCTATTTGTATTTTTGCGTAAGTAAATTGAAATTGCCGTAACTCAATATTTAATATAATGAAAATCACAGTTTTATATATCCTCGTAAGTACGGATGGACAATCCGACAAAGGATACTCGCAGCGCAGTCTGGAAGAACTGTTACGCAAGTATTGCGACATTACCACATTGCTATTGGCAAAATGATATTTGAAGACCATTTTGCAAAGACTTTTGAACTACAGTAACGGAAATCTTATCCATTAGAACTACGCAAATGTTAAAAATATATGCAATCTGGTTTTATTCCTGAAATGGGATTGGTTTAGTCGCAATGCCGGAGATGCCTACCAGATGATAAACACGCTTCGAAAATTAGGTGTAGAGCCGTAGGCTTTAGAACAATCATTGGATTTATCTATCCCTGAAAAATAATGATGCTGCCTTTTTATTTAACTGCTCCAGAGGTGGAAAATGACAGACGGGCATTAAATGTTATTCATGGAATGAGAAGAACAAGAAAAGAAGGGCGTTATATGGGATCTGCTACTATTGGAAATATCAATAAGACAGATGATACCGGTATAAAATATATTGGACAAAAAATGATTCGGAGGCATCCACCATAAAGTAGGCATTTCAGGAACTGGCGAATGGTCATTTTGCTACTGATCAAGTAAGAAAGGAAGTAAATAACCGGGGATTAAAATGCAGCTGCAGCAATTTCTGGAATGTGATTCGTAATCCTGTTTACTGCAGTAAGGTGCCTATTGCCTCTTATAAAGATGAAGAAAACACAACCGTACGAGGCAAGCATGAGACCATTATTTCAGAAGCGTTCTTTTAAGAAGTACTGGATGTACACCTGGGAAGAAAAAGAAAAGAAAGATCAGCCACACAGATAACAGTCGATGAACAAATGCTCTTGCCAGGTTTTCTTATTTGCCCGCAGCTGTGGTAGAATGTTATTCGGAAGTGCCTCTAAAGGACGGAGCAATTACTACTACTATTATTATTGCATTTCTTCTTGTGGACGCAGGTTAAAAACAGTAGGTATTAATATTCTTTTTATACGTGATTTAAAAAAGTAAGGACCTAAACCCGGCATGAGCGATATTTATGTTCTCTCGTTAAAAGAAGCTTACTCTGAGTAAACGAAAAGCCAGCAAAGCGATAGAAAGCAACTTTTGAATGAGATAGATGAATTGAATAACCGTCTGAGATAAGCCAGGGAGATGGTAGCCGATCAGGTATTTGACCCGGTTGATTACCGCGAGTTAAAACTGGATTGCAAAAATAAAATCACTGTATTGAAAGCAATGTTGGCTGGATCTTCCCAATCAGAAAAAAGCATTAACAGACTATTAAATCAGGCAATCAGCAATCTAAGCAGGTTAGATGCTTTATACGAGCAAGGAACTGTTGCACAAAAGCGGCAGATCATTGGTTCAATATATCCTGAAAAACTCACTTTTGACGGAGAATAATATAGCACCCGTAGGTTAAACGAAGCCGTTCGACTAATATATACGATGAACAAGGATTTGGACGATATAAAAAACCGGAAAAGCGACAAAAAATGCGCCTTTCCAGTAAAGTGCCCAGGACTGGATTCGAACCAGCACACCGTTACCGGCGCTGCGACCTGAACACAGTGCGTCTACCAATTTCGCCACCTGGGCAATCTTAAATTATCTATAGCTGTATTATATCCTTCGGTCAGGTCAATTCAGAAGGATGGCAAAAATAGTCAATTTTTTAATTTCCCTCATCCAGACACATTAAAATCCCTGAGGGCTTCATTCAGGCTGGTTTTCAAATCTGTGGAAGTTTTACGCTGACCGATGATTAAGGCACAGCTGACCTGGTACTGTCCTGCCGGGAAAATTTTTGGATAGGTACCAGGTATGACCACACTTCGCTCAGGCACTCGTCCTCGGTATTCCCGGGGTTCATTTCCGCTCACATCGATGATTCGGGTAGATTGTGTCAATACTACATTAGCCCCTAAAACAGCTTCCTTTTCCACTATCACGCCTTCCACTACAATGGACCTGGAACCAATGAAGCAGTTATCCCCGATAATAACCGGGGATGCTTGAAGGGGTTCCAATACACCTCCGATCCCCACTCCTCCGCTAAGGTGAACATGGCGACCGATCTGCGCACAGGAACCTACTGTTGCCCAGGTGTCCACCATGGTTCCTTCATCCACGTAAGCTCCGATATTGACATATGAAGGCATGAGTACTACATTTTTTCCGATAAAGGCGCCATATCGGGCTACAGCATGAGGAACAGCCCGTATGCCCAATGCCGCATACCCCGATTTCAGCTTAATCTTATCGTGGAATTCAAAAGGGGGAAGCCTATAGGTTTCCATTGGTTGTATGCTGAAATACAGTAATATTCCCTTTTTTACCCATTCATTCACAGTCCATCCGGCAACTGAAGGCGATGCGGTCCTGATCTTACCCTTGTCCAGATATTCAATAAGCAGTTGTACCCCGTTAAGGTATTCTTCCTTAATGAGCAAGCTCCGATCTGTCCAGGCTTCCATGATCAGCTTTTCCAGGTCCATGTATCAGAATTTACCGCAAACTTAATCCTAATTGAGGATTTGTATATGGCGCCTTCAGGGATTGCTGGTATTTTTGCCATTCACTATGACCAAACTGAGGATAGGCTTTGATGCCAAGAGGGCTTTTCTTAATGGAACCGGACTGGGCCATTACAGCCGGAACTTGATTAGTTCCCTGGCTGCCTTTTATCCGGAAAATGAATATTTATTATTTACTCCTTCCATAACTGAAAGATTCGACTCTTCAATTTGGAATAATGTCCGAGCAGTGACTCCGGAATCAAATATAGGAAAATGGTTCCCTTCCGCCTGGAGAAGCAGGTGGGTAACCCGGGATTTGAGAAAGGAAGGAATTGACCTTTACCATGGACTTAGTCATGAAATACCATTCGGATTATCCCAAACGGGGATCTGCAGCGTGGTCACTATTCATGACCTGATCCATGAACGGTTCCCTGACCAGTATAATAAGGCTGATATAATGATTTACCGGCAAAAATTCAAATATGCATGTGTGCATGCTGACCGGGTTATAGCCATCAGCCAGCAGACCCGCCAGGATATCATTGATTTTTACAGGATATCACCAACTAAGATTGAAGTGGTTTATCAATGCTGTCATCCGCAGTTCAATTATTCCTGTACCGAGGTTGAAATCAGGTCTGTCCGGGAAAAATATCAGCTTCCGATACAGTATTTGTTGTATGTGGGTAGTGTAATTAAACGGAAAAACCTCCTGGGAATTTGCAAGGCCCTTAAAATACTGGGCAGTAGCTTTTCGGTGCCATTAGTAGTCATTGGGACAGGAGAAAAATATAGACACCTGATACGGCAATACCTTACTGCAGAGGGGATGCAGGACCGGGTGATCTGGCTGAGCGACAACCAGGGCCTTTCCAACAGGGATTTCCCGGCTATATACCAGGGAGGCCAAAGCCTGATATATCCTTCCTATTTTGAAGGGTTTGGATTGCCTATTCTGGAAGCTTTATGGAGCCGGTTGCCGGTGATCACTTCGCAGGGATCATGCTTCGGGGAAACGGCCGGAGAAGCAGCAATTTATGTGGATCCTTCCCGGGATCAGGATATTGCAGAAGCTATATGGCAGGTGAATACGGATGAAGGACTCAGGTCCCGGATGAAGGAAGAAGGATTAAGGCAGGCAATGAAATTTACCCAGGAAGCATATGTTACCAACCTGATGAAAGTATACCTTTCGATAACCGGAAATAATGAAAGAAATAAATAATGCCAACTTATCCCACTAGATTTCATGAATAGCTTTGCAGAAGATATCACCGAGAGCTTCAAGGTGCTTGAAAAAGGCGGACTTATTCTCTATCCCACGGATACGGTTTGGGGGATTGGTTGTGATGCTACCCATGCTGGTGCAGTCCAGCGGATTTTTGAACTAAAATGTCGAAATAGCAGCAGAAGCCTTATCATCCTGGTAAACAATATGCAGGATCTTGCAAAATATGTCCTTGCTCCGCATGCTCAGGTGATTGAATACCTGAAAAGGGAAAGGGAACCCGTTACCGTGATTTATCCGGGAGCCAGCAATCTGCCATCAAACCTGATCAGTCCTGACGGCACCATTGCAATCCGTATAGTGCAGGAACCGTTCTGCAATTCCCTGATCACCCGTCTTGGTAAACCACTTGTTTCCACCTCGGCTAACTTTACCGGGGAACCGACCTCCCTGAATTTTTTTCAAGTTCCCCAACGCATAAAGGATGCGGTTGATTATATCGTACATTATCGCAGGGAAGAACTCCGGGAGGGAAAACCTTCAAAAATCGTGAAAGTTGATCCGCATGGAGCAATTACCATACTCAGGCAATGATTCTTTTGCGGCAAATTTTCCATTTTCATTTATTTTTGCGCCTGACTGCAAAAAATGACCATTGAATTCACATCCCTGGAAAAGAAACTGACCGGTGTGGTATCCGCTGCCGCCAGGGAACTGGGCATGCCCTGCTACCTGGTTGGAGGCTTTATCCGGGATAGGTTACTTCAACGGCCCTCTAAAGACATGGATATTGTCTGTATAGGGGATGGGATTACCCTTGCACAGGCTGTAGCCCAGAGGCTGGGCGGGGGAACCGAAGTGACTGTTTTCAGGAATTTTGGCACCGCTCATCTCGGCTATCGGCAACAGGAAACAGTTTTTAATATCGAGTTTGTAGGAGCCAGAAAAGAAAGTTACCGCATTGATTCCCGCAAACCTGAAGTATCACCGGCTTCCCTGGAAGAAGATCTCGACCGCCGGGATTTTACCATCAATTCACTTGCTGTAAGCCTAAACGAAGCGGATGCGGGGATCCTGATTGATCGTTTTCGGGGTTTAGATGATCTTGAAAAGCGTTTAATCCGGACACCAGGAGATCCGGGAATCACTTTCAGCGATGATCCCCTGAGAATGATGCGCGCTGCCAGGTTCTCCTCACAACTGGATTTTAAAGTAGCCCCGGAAACCTTAACGGCAATACAACAGGAAGCCAGCAGGATCATGATCATTTCAACCGAAAGGATATCTGATGAGTTCAATAAGATATTGCTCAGCCCCCGCCCTTCCATTGGTCTGGATATCCTCTATAAGACAGAGATACTGAAGATCATTTTTCCGCAGCTGACTGATCTGGCTGGTGTGGAGATGATGGAAGGGAAGGGACATAAGGATAATTTCTACCACACCCTTCAGGTATTGGATAATATCAGCAGGCATACGGATGATCTTTGGCTGAGGTGGGCAGCTCTGTTGCATGATATCGGTAAGCCGGCCACAAAAAAATATGAAACCGGCCACGGTTGGACTTTTCATGGTCATGATGCCCTGGGAGGGAAAATGGTGCCCAGGATTTTTTCCCGTTTCAAGCTACCGCAACACGAAGCCATGCGTTTTGTGAGGAAGCTGGTTGAACTGCACCTTAGGCCTATCAGTCTTTCCAAGGAGGATATTACAGATTCTGCCATGAGAAGATTACTTTTTGATGCAGGTAATGATATAGAGGCCTTGATGACCTTATGCGAAGCCGATATTACCTCAAAGAATGAAATAAAGGTGAAGCGTTATCTTCGGAATTTTGAGCTGGTTCGCCAACGGTTGAAAGAAGTGGAGGCAAAAGACCGCATCCGGAACTGGCAACCCCCGGTAAGCGGGGAAATGATTATGGAAACTTTCCATATTCCTCCGGGGAGGCTGGTGGGGGATTTGAAGACGGCTATCCGGGAAGCTATTCTCGACGGTGTGATTGGCAATAACTATGAGGAAGCTTATACTTTTATGATCCAAAAAGGTGTCGAAATGAACCTGTCTCCCATAAAATAATGTATTTTTGAAATATCAAGATACTTACAAAATCAATTATGCCGGTATTCAGATTCAGGATTTATTGGGAGGAAGATGATTCGGTATACAGGGATGTGCAGATCAGGGCGGATCAGACATTCCTTCAGCTGCATTCGGCCATTCTGGTGGCATTTGAATTTGACCAGAAACATAAGGCCAGGTTTTTCAGAAGCAATGATCACTGGAAACGAGGCAGGGAGATTGTTCAGGAAATGGATGATCAGCCCAGAATGGTAGCCCCGCTGATTATGGCAGATACCCTGATTGGTACTGTAGTGACTATCCCCAATCAAAAGTTTGTCTATCTCTATGATGATGCCGTCAACTGGACCTTCCTGGTTGAACTTATCGGCTTGTCCAGGGAGGAGAACAGCCATTTGCAATATCCTGTCTGTATTCGTCGGGAAGGGCTACCACCTGCACAATATGGAACTAAGGGAAATGTCAATGAAAAGCTGGTGGAAATTGAAGAAAAATATGATCTGCTAGGTGACAAATTGGATGAGGAAGGATTTGGGGAAGAAGGGGAGGAGGAAAAGGAGGAAGAAGAAGGGGAGGAGTCCACAGGGGAAGAAGCAGCCTCCCCGGGAGAGGAGGGTTTCTCTGAATAATGCGTAATCAGGTCATTGTGATCACCGGACCTACGGCATCCGGCAAAACAGAGGTAGCTTCAAATTTAGCCAGATATTTCCGCACAGGCGTGATTTCCGCCGATTCCAGGCAGTGTTACCGGGAACTGACAATTGGTACAGCTAAGCCTTCTGCCGCACTTCTGGCAGAAATTCCACATTATTTTATCAATTCCCATCAGATTTCTGATCAGGTGAATGCGGGTGTTTTTGCCCATTTTGCCCAGAAATCGATCCTGGATATATTCCGGGAATCTCCGGTTGCCTTATTATGCGGGGGAACAGGGCTTTATATCCGGGCATTTTGTGAGGGATTGGATGATATGCCTGAAATACCGGTTGCAATCCGTAACCGGTTAAGGGAACAATATCAATCCGAAGGACTGTCCTGGTTGCAGCAGGAAGTACAGCGGCTGGATCCCATTTTTTATGGGAATACAGATATCCGAAATCCTCACCGCCTGCTGCGGGCCCTGGAAGTAGTGGAGACTACCGGAATTTCAGTTACCCGATACAGGAAGGCAATGAGGGCCGACAAGGAATTCGATCTGCTCAAAATTGGACTTATGCTTCCCGGAGATCTCCTGAAAGGCAGGATTAACCAGCGGGTGGACCAGATGGCGGAATCTGGTCTTCGCCAGGAAGTGGAAAACCTCCTGGCATTCAGGTTACACCATGCCCTTCAAACAGTCGGATACCAGGAAATGTTTGCCTTTTTGGAAGGGAGCCTTAGCTGGGCTAAAACCCTTGAACTTATCAAGATCCATACCTGGCAGTATGCCCGACGCCAATATACCTGGCTGAAAAAAGATAACCAAATCAAATGGGTCGATGCCCGGCATGAAGATCATATCTGGCAACTTGTGCGGGGTTTCACAGGAAGATAAGGTGATACATATTCATTTTAGAACAAGAAGCCAAAGGACATGACCATATTCCCGGATGTGGTACTAATCCTGGCAGCAGGTGGGGAGTTCAATCCGCTTGAATTTTGGGGGATCAGATATGGCTGGTCGATATTATTGACATTGCTGTAAATGTAGGTTGCATCTACATAGATCCCTTTGTTCCGGTATCCGATTCCCCCGCTATATAACATGCGGGTTCCATCTGTGCCCGGATCCCGGTACGGGCTGGAATAATAGGCAAAGCCTGCCCGGATGGAAAATATATCAAACTTCATTTCGGCGCCTATCCTGAAATCCGAAGCAGCTTTATACAAGTTACGGATGGAAGCATTCAGGGCATCTGACAGGGATGCATCTGTTCCGCTGAAATGATAAGAAGCGTCAGCATAGTTCACATATTCATAATCCGCAGTGATGAATCCATGTTGTTTGTTCACATCCGGAGATGTGCCGAAGATATAAGTGGCGCTGACTATTCCCCTCCAGGGAGTGGTCAGCCCATAGGAATACTGACCGGGATATCCATTTTGTATATCCTGAGTGCTGTTGGTTAGGGTACCCTGGTCCTTTGAATTAGTCGTCAGGGAAGTGGAATAGGTATCGTTCATGGAATAAATAGAAGGAGTATGGAAGGCCAATCCAAAACGAAAGGCATCATTGATTTTGTATATGATCCCCAACTTTCCATTGATCCCGATTCCATCTGTGCTTAAATAGTTGGTCACATTGTAATAATTAAGTGGGGAGCTGGAATTATTGATATTGGTTTCCTGAAAGGTCTCCACACTATGGTATTTGATTGAAGGCACATTCAGGCTGCCACCAAGGAAAAAGCGATTATCGTAATTCCCTGCCACTCCTAAGGAAAACTCATTCAGCCCACCGCTGGTGGAGATAGAATTTTCCTGCTTGATCCCTGTACTTACCGGTACAATGCTTTCCCAATTCCCGGTAGGCTGGTTACTACTATCCACTACAGGACCGATCAGGCCGGTATTGACTGCTTCGCTGGCTCCATAGGGGTAATTTTGCTCCGCACCTGTGATGCTGGTTTGTCCCTGTAGCTGAAGAAGGTAATTATCCGAATAGGAGGTTTGATTATTGGTCCCAGTGTAATATATGTGGGAATTGTAATTGGCCATACGGTTGATGGAAAGACCCACGGTCACGTTTTGCCATTTGGATCCGCTGCCCCTATGCCTGTCAGAAGCAAAAACGATACCCAGATTGGAGAAATACACATTGTCTTTGGAAACGGAAGCCGTATTGCCCAGGTAAGTGGATCCGTTATTGGCGCTGAGGAGACCGGGAGTAATGACAAATTCATTGGTTTTATACAAACCAATCCCGGCTGGATTAACGGAAAGCGAGGTAATATCACCCCCCAGGGATCCCGCTGCACCCCCAATGGCCTGGGTTCTGGCCGTTCCTCCAGTGGTGGATTCGCTGTAACGCAAAGCGTCCGCCTCGGTTTGTGCCCGGGCGTTGGCGGCAATAAATATGACAGCTAAAAGGCTGAATATTCTTTTACTCATGAGTAAAATAATTGGTCCGGTATAATTCAGCCGATAGGGAAGTTATTTTATGGGAAACTCCCTTTTAAGTTAAAAAGTGTATTCCCTGTATATAATTATCTTCTAACTGCACGGAAACCACCACCACCTCCTCCTGAATTGCTGTAATGGGGAGAACTGAAAGATCTCGCCGGAGCTGGCTGGTATGAAGGTGCAGGGGCATTCCGGTAAACGGGTGCCGGAGCCCGATAATTAAAATTGCTATTGCCTGACATCACCCGTCTGCCTCCAAAGGAAGGCTGCTGATATACATTATTGCCAGCAGGTACTTCACCCGAAGCGGACCGGAATGATCTTCTTGGGGTATATACCGGCTGGGGGTTATTGGAAGGGGTATTTCCGGTTGGATTGCCAAAAACCCTTCTTGGCGTATACATCGGCTGTGGGTTATTGGAAGGGGTATTTCCGGTTGGATTGCCAAAAACCCTTCTTGGGGTATACATCGGCTGTGGGTTATTGGAAGGGGTATTTCCGGTTGGATTGCCGAAAACCCTTCTTGGCGTATACATCGGCTGGGGGTTATTTGAAGGGGTATTTCCGGTTGGATTGCCGAAAACCCTTCTTGGGGTATAATTAGCTCCTGATGGTGCTACACCCGCACCATTTACCGGGAAAGTTCTTACAGGTCCGGCAGTTCCTCCGGTATACATACCACCCGTACTACCAAATACACCGGCCGGAGAAGATGGGGAATACCTCGGCCCCCAGGCTGTCCCGGGTGCATTGTAAAACTGTGAATATCCTTTTCCAATAGCATAGGTATCCCAAAAGGGTAACCCATAGACATCATCATAACCACCATAGCCGAATGGAATATACCAATCATTGTACATAGGGAATCCATAATCAAAGGATGACATGAATCCTGGATAATATCCGAAATTATTATATGCCATACCTATTCCATATCCAAAACCCATCCCCAATCCATATCCCATCCCATAATAGCCAGACCCCATTCCTAGTCCGTAAGAAAACGGGCTCCCATAAGCATAAGGACTGGCATAAGGATAGCTGTTATATCCGGAGTAACCATTATTGTTGTAATTATATTGACTGGAAGGATTGTAACTGGAAGAGCCATTGTCACCATAAGTGATATAGTTGCTGCCGTCTGCTGAACTGCTGACCGTGGATGAAGTGCCTGTAGTCTGACTGTTGACAGGCTGGTTATTGCTATAATATGTCGGAGGCGAACTTACAGGAGAATAATATACATCATCAGGTGTTTGACCGGTGTTATACATTGTCGTACAACCGCCCGCTACAATGGCCAGTATGAAAACTGAATATTTTAAAAGCGGTTTCATATTGTTTGGTTTTAAAAATTAGCTATCCTAAAGTTACTTATTTTGTGCTTCTTTACCAATATCAATATTCATATCAAATATAAGTCATAAAACATGCCAACGACCTACCATTTATAAAATCTAATACCATTCTAATACATTCAAAATGAGTAAGGAAATTTCATCCCGGGCTGAAGATTATGGACAATGGTACAATGACCTGGTGCTAAAAAGTGGTCTCGCCGATTATTCCGCTGTGCGAGGATGCATGGTTATAAAACCCTATGGGTATGCCCTTTGGGAAAATATGCGGGATACCCTGGACCGGATGTTTAAGGATACAGGTCATCAGAATGCGTATTTCCCCCTGTTTATCCCCAAAAGCTTCCTGAGCAAGGAAGCGGAACATGTGGAGGGATTCGCGAAAGAATGCGCAGTAGTCACCCATTACCGGTTGAAAAGCGATCCTCAAACCGGGGAATTGGTAGTGGATCCGGAAGCCAGGTTGGAAGAGGAACTGATTGTCAGACCTACTTCCGAAACCATCATCTGGAATACCTTTAAATCCTGGATTCAGTCCTATCGGGATCTGCCCCTGCTGATTAACCAATGGGCCAATGTCGTTCGATGGGAAATGCGTACCCGGTTGTTCCTGAGGACTTCCGAGTTCCTTTGGCAGGAAGGTCATACTGCTCATGCCACTGCACCTGAAGCGGAACAGGAGACCCGGTTGATGCTGGAGATCTATGCGGATTTTGCAGAGAATTACATGGCCCTCCCCGTGATCAGGGGAATAAAATCGCCTTCAGAAAGGTTTGCAGGTGCGGTGGATACCTATTGCATTGAGGCCCTTATGCAGGATGGAAAGGCTTTGCAGGCCGGTACATCTCATTTTCTGGGACAAAATTTTGCCAAGGCCTTTGAGGTCCGTTTCCTGAATCGGGAAAACTCCCTTGAATATGTCTGGGCAACCTCCTGGGGGGTTTCTACCCGGCTGGTGGGAGCCCTGGTGATGGCTCACGGAGACGATGATGGGCTTATTTTACCTCCTAAACTGGCCCCATGGCAGGTAGTCATCGTGCCTGTTTACCGGGGAAATGACCAGAAAGCCATCCTCGACGACCGGGGGAAAGGCATTGCAGATGAACTTAAAAAAGCAGGTATCCGGGTGAAATATGATGATTCGGATAATAATCGGCCTGGATGGAAATTTGCGGAATATGAAATGAAGGGAGTTCCGGTGCGGCTAACCCTGGGAACCAGGGAACTGGAGCATCAGCAGGTTGAGGTCGTCCGCAGGGATAGCCGCGAAAAAATGATCTGGCCACTGGAAGGTTTATCTCAGCGGATTCAGGACCTGCTCCAGCAGATCCAGTCCGATTTGTTCGTCCGGGCCAAAATTTACCTGGATGCGCATATTACTCCTGCAGATGATCTTGCCAGCATGCAGCACCTGCTCGATGAAAAAGGAGGATTTATTTCGGCACATTGGGACGGCACGGCTGATACAGAAAACAAAATCAAGGAGCTGACCAAGGCGACCATCAGATGCATCCCCCTGAATAATCCCCCTGAACAAGGCAAGTGCATTTTGACGGGAAAAGCGTCTATGCAGCGGGTGCTTTTTGCCAGGGCTTACTAAAGCAGCGGTACTTTTTGCATGATTTCCAGGAATTGATTAATTTTCGGACCAAGTTAAAAAAATTGGGCTTAGCTATATTCTATCATCATTCCATTGAATGGCTGCAGGCACATATGCTGACTTGCTGGTTCAAAAAAATATTTCATGTCGACTGCCCCGGTTGTGGTTTCCAGCGTTCCGTGATCGATCTGATGAAGGGCAACTTTTCAGCCAGTTTCCATATGTATCCGGCTACAGGACTGATCCTGTTTATCCTCAGTTTTACCGCCCTTCACCTGAAATGGAATTTCAGGTATGGCCCTGATATATTGAAATACAGTTATATTATTGCTGCTTCAGTGATCATCATCAGCTACCTCATTAAACTTAAATCTCAACACTTTTTCTGATGGAACCTTTTCCTATAACCCCTTCCGGAAGGATGCAGCAGCATCTCCCCAGCGCCAATTCTGTACTGGTACTGGGAATCCTATCCATTGTGCTATGCTGCTGCTATGGAATAGTGGGCTGCATACTGGCCATTGTGGCCATCATCCTGGCCAACCGGGATACCCGGTTGTTCCATGCCAATCCCGGATTATATACCGAAAGTTCCTACCGGAATCTCCGGTCTGGAAGGGTCTGCGCCATTATCGGGGTATGCCTGAGTGCCCTTTACCTGATCTGCATAATTCTGTTTGTGGTAAAATTCGGGTTATCCGTCCTCCTGCATCCCCATGAAATGCAGCAAAGGATCCTGGAAATGCAGCATAGGTAAGGGATCAGATTCGGGCTAGGTGATTATAATCAGTTAGGATAGTCTGTAAAAAAGCCTGATTCTCCTGGGAGGATTCAATATGGAGCAGGAATTTGATCCTTTGGGCTGCAGTGGCGGATAAAACCAGGTTATTGGTCTCCCTGAGCTGGGATAATATGTCCTCAATCAGCTGGATATCCCGGTCGGTCAGCTTGGTTACCTCGGGGAATACCACCTCATAATGCGCTTCCTGGGAAATATTCAAGGAATACTGCATATTACCCCGGGGTCGGGTGCTGACCAGGGTGGTCCCTGCCAGCATATCTCCCAGACGCTGCTGCCTGGCACTTGTGGCAATCGTGGTGATGGCCACCAGACCCAGTGAAATCGTGATATCCACCAGGCGGAATAACCACCGGATTAGATACTGGCCAATTCCCGGGGGAGACCCGTCCAGGCAAACTACCCGTATTTTCATGATCTTCTTGCCAATGCTCTGTCCATTGTAAAAAAGCTCGGACAATAGAAAGTATAAGGCAAAGGGGATATATAAAATAACCACTAACCAATCAATCATTGCATTGAACAGATAAAGGAGTATAAATAGGATAATCAAGGCACTTCCCCGGACCAAGGTGTCAATGATAAAGGCTACAATGCGCTCCCCGAGGCCAGCTGTATCATATTCCAGGTCAATATTCTGTGCAGTGGGAATCCGGATGATGGACATTTTCTGGAGGTCATTGTAAATATAGGCAGGGAAGGTGAAGGTTGATAATTTTCAGGTAATTTTTGTGTTGAATGATTAATGTGTTATTTTTCCGCTTAAACCCCTGAAACCATGCGGGAGGCCCGGTTTCTGAAAATTAATGCAGCAAAATGGGAGCGGTTTGACCAGGAACTCAGTATTGATCCAGACCCGGACCTCGTGGCTACCCGGTTTATTGAACTGACCGATGACCTGGCATTTGCCAGGACTTTTTACCCGGGCAGCAGGACTGTCAGCTACCTGAACAGCCTGGCCGCCCGTTTTCACCGTTTAATTTACAAAAACAAGAAAGAAAAGATCAGCCGGTTCCCGGCTTTTTGGAAGTATGAGCTGCCTTTACTGATGTATATTCACCGCCGCCAGCTATACGTTGCCTTCCTTTTTTTCCTGGTATTCTGCCTGATCGGCTGGGTTTCCGCTTCAAGGGATGACTCATTCATCCGGCTGATCCTGGGAAATGGATATGTGAATATGACCAATGCTAATATAACCAAAGGGGATCCTTTCGGTGTCTACCGCCAAGGAAACCCATTTAATATGTTCCTCTATATTGCATACCATAATATATCCGTGTCTTTCACCACCTTTGTCCTGGGAATTTTAGGTTCTGCAGGAACTCTTTGCATGATGTTCTACAATGGGATAATGCTTGGATCCTTCGAATACTATTTTTTTGCACATCACCTGGGTGGGAAATCAATCACAGTCATTTTCATTCACGGCACCTTGGAAATATCCGCTATGGTAATAGCTGGATGTGCGGGGCTGATTCTGGGGAACAGTTTACTATTCCCGGGTACTTACAGCAGATTGACTTCCTTGCGAAGGGGTGTAAAGGACGGGTTGAAAATGGTCATTGGTATTGTTCCGGTTTTTCTGATCGCGGCTTTTTTTGAAGGATTTGTGACCAGGCATATCGGCATGCCGCTATGGCTCAGATTCAGTATTCTATTCGGGTCAGTTTCCGGAGTGATCTGGTATTTCATTATTTATCCGGGTTTATTGTACAAGCGTGTCAGGCAGGCCCGGGGAGCTGAAAAGCCTAACCGGGAAGAAAAATTGGACCTATGGATCAGCAAAAACTGGAACTTCGTAAAATAAGGGGTTTCGGGGATAATATCAGCGATACATTCAGTTTCATCCGGGGCAACTTCCGCCGGTTGCTACAAATGTTTTTCTCCGTTTGCGGGATATTTCTCCTGATCATGGCAGTTTGCAGCGGTTTACAAGCCAGGTCGTCCACTGACCTTATTGCAAAAATGAGGACCATGGAAATTTTCGGACCGGTATACTCAGGTCCATTATTCAAGGATATTTTCTTTGTGATTGTCCCCACCTGGCTGGGTATTACTGCAGTTGGAGTGATGGTTAATGCGTATATGCTCTGTTATGATGCCGGACCGGGTATACCTTCCATTGATGGAGTCTGGAAACATTTCCGCAAATTCTACCTGAAGGTGCTACTGTATTCTATTCCGGTCGGTCTGCTGATTGGCGCAGGCAGCCTGATTTGTGTCCTTCCTGGCATATACCTGGGTGTGGTGCTGACTAATTATATCAGTATTGCTGTGATGGAAGATGCTTCCCTGGGAGTCACATTCAACCGGTGTTTTACGCTAATCAGGGGAAATTTCTGGTTATCCCTGGGCATATACCTGATAGTTTACCTGATCGCGTTTATGGCCAGCCTCACCATTGGGATTATTTTCGGAGTGGCCGGAGGAATCTGGATGCTCGTTTCTGTACATTCCTATAACACCTTACCCTGGATTTTCCTGGTCATCATCAATGTCTTCCGGTTGATATTCTATATCATTCCCACAGTATCCATTACCCTGCATTATTTTACCCTGACAGAACGGGTGGATGGGCTGGGACTGATCCGGAAGGTAGGACAGATCGGTGTACCCCTGGAAGGAATGCCTGGGGAACCCGATGAAGAGTTTGGCCATTGAGTATTTCGATCCGACATATCACCAATTACTGGACCTGTGCATCCCTCCTTTGGATGATCAGCATTTCCCCTCCGGTCATAGCAGCTACCCGATTAAAGGAGGATTCCAGCCAGGTGATCCTGAGAAATATACCGGCTTCCGCAATACGGAGTTACCGGAAGCAGGAAGAGTTCAGGTACCTTCCAGCCAGGCCGGTGACTACTTCCCTTTGGGTGCGGATCATGGAAGGAATCAACCATTGGCTTTCCGGTAAAAACCTTGTCCTTCAATTCATCCAGTATGCTGTACTGGCCCTGGTTGCCGGTATTTTCCTGTTCGGTATACTCCGGATGGCGGGCATGAACCCCATCCGATTGTTCAGCAGAACAGCAGATCAGGGGGGGTATGGAATACAACAGGTTAATGATCAACTTCCCGACCTGGAAAAGGAGATCCGGGATCTGGTAAAAAACCATCAGTTCCGACAAGCAATCAGGCTGATGTTTTTGCAGGTGCTTCGCCAGCTTGATAACCGGGGTTTAATCCGGTTGGGAGACCATAAAACCAATCAGCATT
>Ga0307374_10005556_pt1 | contig 20353 bp, 20 predicted proteins | sample OX3MG_FD_202532 | JGI IMG/M metagenome (GOLD analysis project Ga0307374, IMG submission 202532) | Soil microbial communities from Risofladan, Vaasa, Finland - OX-3 | ecosystem: Environmental > Terrestrial > Soil > Coastal area > Acid sulfate soil | place: Finland: Risofladan, Vaasa | collected...
CCTCACCTTGGGCATGTATGGATTCTTGGTGTACATGACGCGATGGTATCGCGTCCAAGCTATTGAACCATTACGGTCCCGTTGACAAGGGGGTAGGTGGGTGTTAGTTTTCGCGACGAAAGCAACGTTCCATCCCATTTGCCGCTCGCGACGCCGCCTCTCACGCCATGCACGGGCTCAGAGCGGGTCCAAAACCTACAGCAATGATTTTGCTGGTTTTCCTATGGTTTTGGACCCGCTCTGAACTCGCGACCGTTTGCGATGCGCTCCCGTTCCTCTGATTGCTTTCCGTCATGCGTGTCGTGCAATATCGCTGTACACACTTTCCCCAGTATCCACAGAGGGGGTCAGTATTGACGCACCGTGCCGCAGATTCATAATCGTGACAACACTCGGGGACGATTCTAGGTGTCGGATCGCTCGCGGTGCAGGAAAACCAGCACGCCATGCGTGTACTTCTTCTTGCATCATTCCACAACCATTTCCGTTCCGTCTCTCATGCGACGCGAAGCGCTGTGCCGCTTCGCGTCTTGTCATATCCCCACGAGAAGCGCGCGTGAATTCTACGGCGCGCTTCCCGGAAGGAAACGGGAGGCGCGCCGTGGGCTTCACTAAACGGAGCTCACGAGGGTCGATTCCTGGTATCGCGCTGTCCATATGGGAGCACGATGCCGGCTTTAGAAGGAAGGTGCGAAAGCACATAACAAAAAGGTGTCCATGACTAAACTTCTCGGAAAGTCTGCAGCGGTCGCGGTCGCGAGCTCTGTCGTGATGCTTATGTCGGCTGCGCCGGCATTCGCTTACAGCTGGGGCGGCACGCACGTCGAGAACAACAACTCGGCGAACGTGACGAACACGACTTCGTCCAACTCGGGTACCGGCGACAACACGGCCGGCAGCTTGGGCGGCAACGGCGCCGGCGCGAACAACTACAGCACGGCGTACGGCAACGGCGGCGGCAGCGGCTCGAACACGGGCTCCGTTACCACTGGCAATGCCAATTCGAACTCGAGCACGCTCAATGTCGTGAACTCCAACGGTACGCTCGTCAAATCGGGCGGCTTTGGAGGCAGCACGCGTGTCGAGAACAACAACTCGGCGAACGTGACGAATGGTACCTATGCGACGAGCTACACCGGCAATAACGGTGCAGTGAGCGCGGGCGGCGCCGGCGCCGGCGCGGACAACCACAGCTACGCTAACGGAAACGGCGGTAACGCCTCGACCAACGGCGGCTCCGTCCACTCGGGCAATGCCAACTCGACCTCGGGTACGGTGAACGTCGTGAACACGAACATCACGTTCGTTCACGGCTCCAGCTGGTAGTTCTTCTTTGGTTTCTTGTCTAAACACAAGAGCCATATGAGGGAAGGGGGTCTTCGCCCTCGGGCGGCGATCCTCCCCTCGGGAGAGTCCTTCTTGGGAAACAGGAGGATTCTCCCGAGGGGGGAAACCCCATCCCTCTCTCTTACTAGACGTAATTCAAGCCAAAGTATGACAACCACGAAAAAGAATCTCGTACTAGTGCTCCTCGCGCTCGGGGCGGCCTTCGCTATCGTGGCCTATGTCTCGAGCGTTCCGGCGCATGCGCAAGTGGACGGCAGCCAGAACTGCACGACGCTCACGCTCGTGAGCACGACGACGACGCAGACGGCAGGCTGGACGGCTGGACCAATCGCAGATGCGACCGCAGGGCTGAATACCGCGAACTACAGCCCGGGCACGTTCGCTCCCGCGACGCCGACGGAGTACGAATCGCTCTGGATCAATCCGGCGACGAATTCCGACTTCTCCGGCTCCGGCGCGGTCTGGGTTTCGACGGGCCCAACGTGGCCAGGCGGCTCCGGTAATACGGAAGGGACGCCGGGCCAAGACCAGTGGCGCCTCTTCAAGGACAGCTTCACGCTGCCGGCGGATGCGACTGTGACTGGTGCGACCCTCTGGTACACGGCAGACAATGCGACGGCAGTCTACCTGGACGGCAACGCGACGGAAATCGCGGATAACGGCCTCGTCTACGGCACGTCGCCCGGCGCGACGCCGTACAACTTCGAGACGGTCTCCTCAACGCCGTTCACGCCGGTCGCAGGCGCGAACACGCTCGAGTTCGTCGTCCGCAACTGGGGCGGGAACTTCAATCCGAACCCGACGGGCCTCCTGTACAAGGCGGTCGTGGACTACTGCGTACCGGCGACGGGCAGCATCGTCGTGACGAAGCAGGTGACCAATTATCCGGTCTCGACTACGTTCACCCTGAACTACTCGGGCCCGGCAAGCGGCACGGCGACGGTTGCGGCGTACAAGTTCCATGACGGTACGGCGACCATCGCCGACCTGCCTCCCGGCACGTACGCGGTGACGGAAGTCGTGCCGCCCGGATGGGTCGAGAACACGACGTCCTGCAACAGCGTCGTCGTGACGGCTGGCCAGACGGCGACGTGCACCATCAAGAACACGAAGACGTCGAGCAACGTCCACGTGACGAACAGCAACGTCAGCTTCGTGACCAACACGACGTCCTCGAACTCGAACACGGGCGGCAACTCGGTCGGCAGTTTCGGCGGCGCCGGCGCAGACGCGAACAACTACAGCTACGCGAACGGCAACGGCGGCAACGGCAGCTCGAACACGGGCTCCGTCACCACCGGCGCGGCGAGCTCGCACAGCTTCACCTTCAACGGCGTGAACCTGAACTTCACGCACGTGTTCAGCTTCTAACGTTCATGCGAAAACGGGGAGCAGGCTCCCTCCTTCGCATAAGGATCTGACGGGCGTCGGATCCTTATGAAGAAGGAAATATGAAAAGGCGTTATCGAATCGAATCCAGCGTCGCTGCGCTCGCGGCGGCTTTCGTGCTCTTCACCGGATACGCGTGGCTGCCGCTGCGCGCCTACGCCGACGCCTCCACGACGCCCCCAACCTCGACGACGACGCCTCCGACGAACACCGACCCGCCGCCCACGACCGCGGACGTGACGACGGGCGACGCGGCGTCGAACGCCGATACGTCGAATACCGTGAATACGAATACGACGACTTCGAGCACGACGCCCGCGAACGACGCGTCCACGACGCCCCCGACCGACCTCGCCGTCACGAGCGACAACACGGCCTCGACGACGAACCGCACGTCGGCCTCCGCCGCGACGGGCGGAAACGCCGCCGGCGGCACGGACACGGCGAGCGTGCACACGGGCGACGCGGTCGCGAGCGCGACTTCCGTCAACGTCATCAATACGAACATCATCGACTCGAACGGCCTCCTCGCGTACTCCAACCTCTTCTCGGCGCTCGGCATCGACCTGCGCGGGCTCGACCTCGCGTACTTCACGACGCCAGCGGCCACGACGTCCTGCTCGCTCCAATCGTGCGGCGGCGACGTGAAGGTGACGACTTCGAACACGGCGACGACGACGAATTCGGTCACGGCCACCGCCGACACGGGCGGCAACTTGGCCGTCGGCGGCGATGCCTCCGTCTCGACCGGGAACGCCTACGCCTCGGGCAACGCTATCAACGTCGTGAACTCGAACTTCATCCGCTCGAACTACCTCCTCGTCGGCATCAACAACTTCGGCAATCTGGGCGGCGACATCACGCTGCCCGGCGCCGCGTTCTTTGAACAGCTCCTCGCCCAGGACGCGGAAGCCGCGTCGGCGCGCATCACGAATGACAACACCGCCGTCGTCGCCAACTCGACCGCCGCGACCGCCGATACGGGCGGCAACACGGCGTCCGGCGACGGCTCGTCATCGGTCACGACCGGCACGGCGCTCTCGAGTGCCACGACGCTCAACCAGGTGAACACGAACCTCACGGGCGGCTCGAGCGTCTTCTTCCTCTTCCGCGTCTGGGGCCAGTGGAACGGCACCGTCCAGGGGCTCCCGGCCGGCATGCAGTGGACGAACACGCCTTCGGGCATCGAGATTACGAGCACGGACGGCGCGCCGATGAACCTCGGCGCGCTCGCGACCGGCGCCGCGACGACGTCCGGTTCCATCACCGCTTCGACGACGAATACGGCGTCGCTCACGAACGACGTGCACGTCTACGCGCTCACGGGCAATAACGAGGCGCAGGGCGGCGCGGCCTCCGTCACGACGGGGAACGCCTACGCCGCGGCGAACACGGTGAACATCGTCAACACGAACGTCGTCGGCCACAACTGGATCTACGCCATCTTCAACATCTTCGGGAACTTAAACGGTGACATCGCCTTCGGGCATCCGGACCTCTGGCTCGGCGCGGTGGCGGAGACAGAGAACCCGACGGCACCGAATTCGAACGTCACCTTCAAGTTTACGGTGGCTAACCGCGGCGATGCCGATGCGACGGGCGTCCGCCTCTCGGCCGACTTCCTGGACGGTATGCTGCACTTCAGCGGCGGAACGACGACGCCGTCGGGCGAGGACTGGAACCTCGGCACGATTCCGGCCGGCGCGACGAAGGAGTTCACCTACGTCGCACATACGGCGTACCTGCGCGACGGCGGGTCGGTAGCCGTTCCTCTCACGGCGACCGTGACGAGCGACGAGACGGACAATAATCCGAGCGACAACACCGACAGCCTCACGCTCGTCGTCGCGACGCCGGGCACAAGCGGCGGCGCCGGCCCGAGCTTCTCCTCCGACCCGAAGTTCGTGGTCACGAAGACGGCGAACCTGGTGCAGGCGCTCGCGCCAATCACGGTGAATTACTCAGTCGACATCGGCAATCAGGGCGGCACGGCTTACGACGCTGTCGCGACCGACGTGCTGCGCAACCAGGCGGGCGACGTCGTCAACCAGCAGTCCTGGAACCTCGGCACGATGAACTACCGCGACGAGGCGAAGATAAACTACGGCCTCGCTTTCGCCTCCTCAACGGCGCCCGGCCAGTACACGAATACGGTGACCGTCACCGGCGTCAAGAACTATCCGGACGGGTATCCGGGCTCCGCGCCCTTCACGCCGGTCTCCGCGTCGTACACCTTCACAGTAGTCGCGCCGAGCGCGCCGAACTGCAGCCAGTACCTCACGTCCTACATCACGCCGGGCGGCCAGAACGATCCCGTGCAGGTATCGCGGTTGCAGGAATTCCTGCGCGAGACGCAAGGGGAGAGCGGCGTGTCCGTCACGGGCGTTTACGACGACGCGACCATTGCGGCCGTGAAGCGCTTCCAGGAGAAATACGCTGCTGACATTCTCACGCCGTGGGGCTACGATAAGCCGACCGGCCTCGTCTACTACACGACGGAGCAGGAGATCAACAATCTCGAGTGCGGCGGCCGGCGTACCTTCGGCCTCTCGTCGTCCGAGCAGGACGAGATACAGTCCACGCGCTCGCTCATCGCGCAACTCGAGGCCGTCGTGACGCGCACCGTCTTCTCCGCCTCGACGGCGAGCACGACCGGCGGCGCGGCGACGTCGACCGCGACGACGACTATCACGCTGCCGCCGAACATCGAGGTCGGACTCGCGCCGGAACCCGTCGCGCCGCATCGATCCTGGCTCGACGCGCTCCTCGGTTTCCCGCAGGCCCTCATGGCGAACGTCTTTGAATCCTTCCACGCGGTCGCCCACGGCCTCGCGCTCGAGTAGCGCCCGCCGCCCGGCGGCGTACCATAGACATATGCGTTTATTCATTTCCGTACTTATAGGCATCGCGCTCGTCGCACCGGCCGCGGCGAGCGCGCAGGATACTTCCTCGGGTTCATGGGGCGGAACTTTCGGCACGGTCGTCGAGTCGCAGACCTCCGCGTCCGCCTCGACGGGCGGCAATACTGTCTCGGGCGGCGGGAGCGTCACGACGGGCAGCGCGTCGGCGTCGGCGAGCTCACAGGATGTCACGAGCGGCTCGAGCGGCTCGGTCAACGCAGAGGTCACGACGGTCGAGAACGGCAGCACGAGCACCGAGTCGGTGCATAAGACGTTCTCGGCGGGGCAGAAGGTAGAGGTGAATATCGCGACCTCGACGGTATCTGGCGCAGGGAAGACCGAGGCCTCGATCCGGGTGACGGCGAGCGGCGGCGCGCCGTCAGGAACGACGACCGCGGCGGCGGCCTCAAGGGCCGCCGCCGCAACCCCGACGCCGAGCTGGCTCGCATCATTCTTCGCGAGCATCGCGCGCTGGTTCTCGTTCTTCTGACTCGGCATCCCTCCGGAGCGCTTGGGGATAGGTGGATAACCTGTGAATAGACAGCGTGCGGGGCGGGCGTACACTGAAGCCGGTTCGTCAAGGGCGTTTATAAGCTCTAGCTTCTCGTTCATGAGAATGCGTACAACATTACTCGCGGTGAGCGCGCTCTCGGCAGCGCTCTTCGCGCTCCCGGCGATGGCGTCGGCGGCCGTCGTATACGACGCGATACCGCACGAGCTGGCACCGAATTATCCGAGTCAGCCGTTTCAGGCGCAGCAGACGTCCGAGTTCGGCGATTATGTCCACCTTGCCGGCGCTGCGCGCAATCTCGCGTCGGTCACGGTCACGATGAGCGACTGGGCGCTCGCTTCGACGCCCGCGAACGTGGCGTTCTGCGCGGCAGCGTCCGGTAATTGCGACTCGACCGGCTACTTCTGGCCGATTACGGTCAACATCTACAGTAGTGCACTCAGCGCAAGTGATGTGCCGACTACGCTGCTCGCGACGAAGACGGAAACGGTCCACATCCCGTGGCGTCCGGCCGGCGACCCGTCATGCCCGGCCTATGGCGGCGTGAATGCATGGAAGGCGAGCGACGGGCAGTGCTATAACGGCATCGCCGCAAACGTGACCATCGATATGAGCGATTTGCATCTGACGCTCCCGAACGATGTCATCGTCGGCTTCGTCTACGACACGCAAGCCTACGGACCTTCGCCGACCGGCGTCGACGGGCCGTATAACTCGCTCAACATCGCCGTTCCGCCGAATGATCCGGTGACGGTCGGCAGCGACGATAACGTCGACCAGGTCTTCTGGAACACGCTGACGAAGTCCTATTATTCCGATCCGCTCTGCCTCGGGGGCACGTTCTGCGAGGACACAAACTGGACGCCCTACGGGACCGTCGCGATGCGGATTGACGCGACGTATTCGAAGCCGGAGTCCAAGAACGCGTGCATGAAGGATGGCTGGAAGAACTATGCCGACAATCGAGGGCATAGCTTCAAGAATCAGGGTGATTGCGTGAGTTTCATCGCTACGAAAGGCAGGAACGAAGGAGCGGGGGATTAAATCCGTCGCCTCTTCTACGAAAAACCGCCCGTTCGGGCGGTTTTTCGTATGAGGCCGGATTAGTGCGTCCCCGAGATGAGGGCGGGGAAGAAGAGGCCGATCATGCCGAGGCCGAGCAGCACGACGATGACGATGGCGAACACGCGCTTGATCATTGCGTCCAGGATAACAAAAACCCCGCGGACGGCAACGGCCGCCCGCGGGGCTCCCGCTGCGCTTATTGCGGATGCGGCGTCGAGCCGTTCGCCGACAGGCTGGCCGGCCGTACCTGGATGAGGTTCGCCGAGACGCTGCCGTCGCTGTTCGTCGTGCCGCTCACGATGATGTTCGAGCCGACCGCGACGTCGCTCAAGGTGCCGTCGACGCTTTTGGAGACCGTCGTGTCAGGCGTGACGAGCACGACGCGGGACGTGCCGTCACTCATGTTCAGCGTGATGCTCCCGCTGTCTTCTTTCGCGACGATGCCGGAGAGGAAGCCGCCGCCCGCGCCGCCGCGCGTGAAGCTGCCCGTGCGGCCGGCGAAGCCGCCCGAAGGCGTCGCTGCCGCCGCGCCGTGCGGGACGTAATAACCGATGCCGAGGCCGATGGCGAGCGCGACGACCGCGACGACGACGAGATTCTTGTTCATGGGTAAGAAGTTAAAAATTGGCTAATTTGCTAATTATACGCGCGCCCATACCGGCTCATTCATAACGGAGCGCGTCTATCGGATTCAGGTTGGCGGCGCGACGGGCGGGGTACCAGCCGAAAATGATGCCGATAGCCGTCGAGACGCCGAAGGCGAGAATGACGGACGAGAGCGTCACTTCTGCCTCCACGAGGCCGGAGAGCGTGACGGCGTACGACAACCCCCAGCCGAGCGCGATGCCGATGGCGCCGCCGATGAACGTGAGCGCGATGGCTTCCGCGAGGAACTGCGTGTTGATGTCCTTCTTCGTCGCGCCGATGGCCTTGCGGAGCCCGATTTCGCGCATGCGCTCGGTCACGGTCGTGAGCATCATGTTCATGATGCCGATGCCGCCGACGATGAGCGAGATGCCGGCGACCGCGGCGAGGAGCGCGGTGAAGGTCCCGGTCACGCTCGACGCCGCCGAGATGATGCTCGCCTGGTTCAAGATGCTGAAGTCGGCTTTCGTCGGGTCGCTGATGCCATGCCGCGCGAGGAGGAGCGACGTCACGTCGTTCTGCACTTGCGTCATCGCGCCCTGACTCGTCGCCTGGATATCGATGGTCGTGAGGTAATCGTTGCCGTTGCCGGCGAAATACTGGAGCGCGGTGCCGAGCGGGATGAATATCTCGTCGTCCTGGCTCCCGAAGCCCGAGCCGCCCTTGGTCGCCATCACGCCGGTGATGGTGAACTGCAGGTTATTGATGCGGATGGCCTGGCCGACGAGGCTCGTCGAGGTCGCATCGGGACCGAAGAGGTCGGTGGCGACCGTCGAGCCGATGACGGCGACCTTCGTGAGCGATGCAGACTGGCTGTCGGTCACGAACGAGCCCTGATCCATCGCGATGTTGCGGATGGAAGCGTACGCCGCGTTCACGCCGTCGACGGTCGTGTTCGTGTTGGCACCCGCGACCGACACCTGATAGCGGCCGGAATATTCTCCGGAGACGGTCGCGACGTTCTGGACTCCGGCGATGGCGCTCTCGTCGCCCGGCGTGAGCGAACGCGCCGAGCCGCGACCGCTCGATGCGCCGAAGCCGATCTGGCGCGCCGCCCCCGGCGATACGAGGAGCAGGTTCGAGCCGAGGGATTGTATCTGCGACTGCACGGCGTTCGAGGCGCCCTGGCCGACGGCGACGAGCGCGATGACCGAGGCGATGCCGATGACGATGCCGAGCATCGTGAGGCCCGAGCGGGCCTTGTTCGCCGAGAGCGCGATACGGGTTTCTTCTATGAGGTCGGGAGTCGTCATACGTAGAGCGCGGCTTCCTTCGTCGCGTCACGCGGCTTCGGATTCTTCTCGTCGGAGACGATCATGCCGTCCTTGAGCCGGATGATGCGGTTTGCGTGCTCGGCGATATCCGGCTCGTGCGTGATGAGGACGATGGTGCGGCCGTGCGCGCGGTTGAGCTCCTGGAGCGTGCCGAGCACGACGAGGCTCGTCCGCGAGTCGAGGTTACCCGTCGGCTCGTCCGCGAGGATGAGCGCCGGGTCGTTCACGAGGGCGCGCGCGATGGCGACGCGCTGTATCTGCCCGCCCGAGATCTGATTCGAGAGGTGGTCGAAGTGCTCCTCCGTGAGGCCGGACGCGACGAGGGCCTTCTTCGCCCGCGTCTCGCGCTCCTGTGCCGGGACGTTCGCGTAGACGAGCGGGAGAATGACGTTGCGCAGCACGGTCGTGCGAGGGAGGAGGTTGAAGGCCTGGAAGACGAAGCCTATCTTGTCGCGGCGTACCTCCGCGAGCTCATCGTCATTCATCGTCGAGACGTCCTTCCCGTCGAGGACGTAGGTGCCGGAGGTCGGCGTGTCGAGGCAGCCGACGATGTGCATCAAGGTCGATTTGCCGGAGCCCGACGGACCCATGATGGCGACGAATTCGCCCTCGGCGATAGAGAACGTGATGTCGCGGAGCGCCATGTACGCCTCGGCGCCCGTGCCGTACGTCTTCTCGATGTGCGTCAGGTCGATCATCGCGCTATCGACCGAGCGCGCGGAAGACCGCGCCGCCGCCCGGCGCGCCGCCGCCCGTGCGCGCGCCGCCGAAGGCCGAGGTGCTCTGCGCCGCGCCCGACAAGGCCGCTGCCGCGCTGCCCGTGATGGTCTGCGTGACGATCTGGTCGCCCGCCGAAAGCCCGCTCTCGACGATGGTATTCGTGTTGTCGGTGAGGCCAGTCGTGATGAAGACGTCCTGGGGGAGCGTCGGGGATGTCGCGCCGGATGCGTTCTCGCTGCCCGCGAGCGGGGGATTGAAGACCTGGACGTAGCTCCTGCCGCCGCCCGCCTTGATGGCGCTCGCCGGCACGACGAGGCCCGTCTGGTCGCCCGTAATGATGTTCGCCGTCGCACTCATGCCGGGCAGCACGCTCGTATTCTGCGTATCGAAAGCGACCGTGCCCTGGTAGGAGACGACGCCCGAGGACACCGAGCCGACCGTGTTCACGGTCGCGACCGTGCCCGCGATCGTCACGTTCGGCAGGGCGTCGAAGGTAAGCGTCGCTTTCTGGCCGGGCTTGATGCTCGCCGCGTCGACCTCGTTCACGGAGAGCACGACGTTCTGGTTGGACGTGACGAGCGTCGCGACCGTCGTCCCAGAGGAGGCCTGGTCGTACTTCTGCACGCCGACCGAAGCGATGGTGCCGGCGAACGGCGCCGTGACGGTGTAGTCGGCGAGATTCTGCTCTGCCGTCGTCACGGCCTGCTGCGCTTGCTGGAGCGAGAGCTTCGCGGACTGGACGGTGAGCGCATTGCTGCCTCCTTCCGTCTGCGTGAGCGTATTCTGGGCTTGTGCGAGCGTCTGTTCGGCGGAGATGATGTTCGACTTCACGGTGAGCGCCGTGGATGCGTCGGTGTTTATCGTCGTCGCGTCCGCGTTCACGTTCGAGAGGAGGACGGACAGCTCGCTGTCCGCCTTGAGGTTATAGAGCGAATAGTCGGTGTTGACCTGGTCGAAGAAGTTGTGCGCGTCCTTCACCGCTTCGGCGATGGTCATCGCCGCCGTATACGTCTGGCCGGCGAGCGTCGTGAGGTCCTGGTCGGTGATGAGGAGATTGGTCGCATTGTACTCGGCGAGAGCCGTGTTGTAGGCGGTGACGGCGGCAGTGTACGCATTCTGGGTCGTGTTCGACGTGACCGTGATTGTGCTGTCGTACGACGACATCATGTCGGTATACGCGAAGAGATTCTGCTGGGAGGAGCGGCCCGGCACGTTCGAATCATGCAGGTCGGCGTTGAGGTCGTTGATGATATTCGACATGTCAGTATAGATGGCAGAGAGCGATGCGTAGGACGTGTCGTGCGTCTTCTGGAGGGATATCTGCGCGTTCGCGACGCCGTTCTGCGCTTGGATGAGGTTCAGCGCGAGCGTCGAAGTCGCCGTCGTCTGCTGGTAGGAAAGCTCGGCGTTCTTGAGGGCGAGCTCGGCGTTCTGGAGCGACTGCTCGGCGTTCGTGGCGTCGAGCTGCGCGATGACCTGCCCGGCCTGCACGCGGTCGCCGGTCTTCACGTAGACGCCGACCACTTGGCCGGACGCCTGCGGCGCGAGCGAGAGCTGCTGGGACGCGCTCACTTGGCCCGTCTCAGTCAAGGTCGCGACGACCGTGCCGGTCGCGACCGTCGTCGTGACGTAGCGGGTGGCGGTCGAGGGCGCCGTCACAGCCGCATAGACGCGATAGCCGCCGTAGAGGACGACGAGGGCGATGACGGCGCTCCAGAACTTATGCGCGCCGACGAAAGCCTTGGCGGCGCGCCAGGCGGCGCCGGGGACGGACGAAACGCGAGAGAGGTCCATTTGGAGTAAGTTATAGGGGGTAAGCGGTCAGCTTATAATACGCGCCCGACGGCGATTTGTTTAGGGCATCTAACTAATTCCGGCGACCCGCGCCGACGCTACGCCGACGTCCGTATCATGTCGTGCGCGATGTCGGCGAATGAGCCGCCGACCTTCTTGCCGGGGTTGAAGATGTTCAGGGGATCGAAGAGCTCCTTGGTCTCGGCGAAGAGCGCGGTCATCTCCGGGCCGAAGAGCATGGGGAGATACGGCGTGCGGATGATGCCGTCGTTGTGCTCGCCGGTCGTCGTGCCGCCCTCGGCGATGACGAGCTCATAGACCTTCGGCGCGAGCTCGAGGATGACCTTCCGGTTCTCCTCCTTCGTGAGGTCCATGAGCGGAATGATGTGGAAATTCCCGTTGCCGATGTGCCCGGCGATGGTGTAGATGAAATGGCTCTTGTATTCGTCGATGAGCGCGCTCAACTTCGGGAGGAACCGCGGGTATGACGACGGCGGCACGACGAAATCGTCGATGAAGGGCGCCGTGTGGAGGCCGTGGAGGTTCTTGCGCAGCAGGGAGAAACTCTCGCGGCGGACGACCCAGTATTTCTCGGATTCCTTCTCGTTCTTCTCTATCTTGAGCGGAATGTGGAAATCCTCAAGCGCTTTCTTCGCCGCCGCGGCCTTGCGGTCGGCCTCCTCGATGGTGTCCTCGGCGAATTCCGCCATGAGGATGAGCTTCGGCACGCCGCCGGTGGCTACCATCGCGGCCTCGGGGATGAAATCGATGCCGAGCCGCGCGGCTTTCAGGAATCCCATCTGCTTCAGTATGTCCGGCAGGAGCTTGACCGCGAGTTCGAAGGTCTTGTCGTCGTAGCTCTCGAACGATTCGGGATTGAGCGGGAGCACGCGCTCGACGATCTGCGGCAAGGGAGCGAGGTCGTACAGGAAGGCGACGAGCATCGCGCGGTGAGCCTTCGGCACAACGAGATTCAGCTTCGCCCGCGTCCAGAGTGCGAGCGTGCCCTGCGAGCCCGTGACGAGTTTCGAGAGGTTAAAGAGGCCGGTCGCGTGGTCGCGGACGTTCCAGAGCGCATAGCCGGCGGAGTTCTTCGACACCTTCGGCCGATGCTGCTCGATGACCTCGGCGTTTTCGGTGAGGAGCGTGTCCATCTCGCGGTAGATCTTGCCCTCCAGTGTCTCGAGCTTCTTCTTCTCCGCGAGCTCGGCCGGAGTGAGCGGCTTGAAGGTCGCGCGCGAGCCGTCGGAGAGGACGACGTCCATCTCCTCGATGTATTTCTCCGTCTTGCCGTACTCGAGCGTGCGCTCGCCGCCGGAATTGTTCGCGACGATGCCGCCCATGGCGCAAATCTCGCGGGAGGCGGGGTAGGAGGGGAGGATGAGATTTTTCGCGAGCGTCTCCTTCTCGAAATCGCGATAGTAGACGCCGGGTTCGGTCACGGCATAGCCGCCGGCCCCGCCATCGGCGGGGTGGACCTCAAGCACATGGTTCATATGCTTCGTGAGGGAGACGACGACGCCCGTCGTAAGCGGGCCGCCGGACATGTCCGTGCCGGCTGCGCGCGCCGCGAGCGCGATTTCCGCGCCGCCCTCCCGGGCGGCGCGGATCTCCTTCACGATGGCGCTGACGTCGTCCGCGTCCTCGGGATACGCGATGAGCCCCGGCATGAGCTCGAAGAGGGACGTGTCGCGGCTCGCTTCCGTGCGCGCCGCCTCGTCGTCGGTCACTTCGCCCTTCATCACGCCAGCGAGCTTCGCCTTGAGTTCGGCTGCAGTCATCTTCCGAGTATACCCCCGCAGGGGAGCGGTTTCCCCACACGCGCAAAAAGAAGACGCCGGCAGGATGTCCTGCCGGCGGCTAATCCAAGTCCTTTATTTTTTGGAAGTGAATCAGTTCTGCTCCGGGTTCGAGCTTGAGCTCCTCGGCTTTTTTGCGTGCTGCTCCGCCTACGGCTGTCAACTGAAGACGCTGGTCGGGGAAGCGCGCGATGACGACTACCCAGTCGCACGTGACGAGCACTTCCCGTCCGCACGCTTTCCTGACGCCTTCCAGTTGCAGCCAGTACTTCACTTTAGCGCTCATCACGCGCTCCTGTTACGAACCACCGTCAATCAACCACACAAGTGTCGCCTGCGCAACCGCACGGCGCTATCCACAGCGTTATCCCCGAGCTGTCCCCGGTTTCCACATAAAAAGAATCGCCGCTCCCTTGCGGAAGCGGCGTGCGGATGCGTGGACCGCGTCACTTCTTGAATGACGTGTAGGACGTGTAGATCGCCAGGTCGCGAATTGACGGATTAGAATCCTTGCCCACCATTCCCGCCAGGCAGTCGGCCTTCGCGTCGGCGAAGTCCCTCGGCGTCTTGATGACGACGCTCGAACGGCGCATCTCCTTGAATATGCGCACGTTGCAGGCGCGGACGTAGTCTACGAGGCGGCCGGCTTCCGGGTCGATGATCTGGACGAAGGATTTGCCGTCCGGTTTCTCGAACTGGGCGGGGTACAAGATCATCGCTTCCTTAACGATGCGCTGCTGCGCCGCCGCGATTTGCGCGAAGTACACCTGCATGCCCAGGTCCGTCGGGATTACGATCACCGACGAAACGGGAGCCGACGGCCCCGCGAGGGCGACGGCCGACATGGAAGCGAACAATACCGCGGCAGCGCCGCGCACGAATTTCTTCGACATGGTCCCTCCTGGGAACGGTTGGTGGATGAGGGGCGGAACTGCCTGACCCGCCGCTACGTTACCACTATAACGAGGTGTGTCAACGGTACGGAGTGAAGTAGCATTGATTGCGGATGTGGGGTAGGGTAATTCCCAATGCGCGCTCGCACGCTCATTACTCTCTCTGTGCTCGCGTTTGCCGTTCCCGCCGTTTCCGGGCAAGTACAGGCGGCGGCGAGCAGCTCATTGCCGGTGTCGGCTAAATTCATCGGTCTGCCGGTAGATCCGTATGCGCCGTACGGTACCCATCAAACTGCGCTCAAGCCGGGTGATCCGTTCACGCTCGAAATCGATGGCGGCAGCAGCGACCTCTCCGTCTCCGCCGACCTGTCGGCGCTCGGCGTCAGTTCATCGACGTTCGGTACCGCCCAGGGTCCGTATTACGGCGTTCTTGCCGGGCGGATCGTCCTGCAGCTTTATGCATATAACTCGAACATCCTGCACGTCGGTTCCGTAACAGACGGCAAGAAGGTCATATACTTCACGGTCGCCGATCCGCAAGGTCGTGTCGGGACGGCCACGACGTCGGTCGCCGTCGACTCTGTCCTGCCTAAGATTTCTCTGGCGAGCATCACGTTTTCAGCCACTCCGCCCGAGGAAGGAGATTATGCATATTTGAGCGGCAGCATAGACGGTACCGGGAGCAAGGATCGCGTGTACGAACTCATAGAAACGGCTCATGAACCAGGGTCGCAGACGGATGCGACCGGCTGCAACGGAAAGATAGCTTTGAATTATCTCCCTCTCGGCGATGCGCTCGCGTCATCGACTGACGGTTCGTTCACGAAAGTGCCGATAACGCTATTCGAATGCGGTCACGTCGGATACCTTTCGAGACACGCGGATTCAGTGACGTTCATGCTCGGCGTTTCGGACGAAGCGGGGAATCTCGCGACGACGAGCATCACGGTTCGTATTCCGAAGCGTTCCGCGGCATCGAATGTACTTTTCATACCCGGCACGGAAGCGAGCCGTCTGTACTATCGCGATGTTCTCGGATTCGAGCACCAGGTGTGGGAGCCGACGTATCACATTGATATACCGTATCTCGCTATGAATCCTGACGGCACGAGCAAGTACCCGCTCTACACGAAAGACATCATCAGGAGCCTGTACGGGAACAACCCGCTCCTGAGCGCTATCGTGCAGCGCGTCCTCGGCTCGGATGCGGAAGTATACAGCGGTTTGGAGCAGTATCTGAACGGGCTCGTCGCCTCGACCACGCTCGGCATGACCGAGTGGCGCGCGTACCCCTACGACTGGCGGCACGAAGTGAGCGACATCATCAGAGACGGCACGCGTACGGAGGAACCGGACGGCTCCATCAAGAGGGTGTATCTGGAAGATGTCGTGAAGGAGATGGCCTCGACTTCTCCGAGCGGCAAAATAACTATCATCGCGCACAGCAACGGCGGATTGCTCGCGAAAGCACTCGTGAACGCGATGGGTCCCGATGCGAGCACGTATATCGACAAGATCATCATGGTCGGTACGCCGCAGTGGGGTACGCCAGCAGCCATCGGCGCGGCGCTCCATGCGGACAATTTCTCAAGCGTCCCGAACATGGTCATTAACTCCGCTGACATACGCGCAGTCGGAGATGAAATAGGCGACACCTATGACCTCCTGCCCTCGCAAGCTTACTTCGCACATGTCGCCGACCCTGTTGTCACCTTTGACGCGAGCAGTTCGTTATCCAGCGAGTTCGCTACGGCCTTCGGGAAGGCTCTCACGTCTCTCTCGTCCTTCGCGAATTTCTTGGAAGACTCCGCCGGCCTCGACGCTCAGACGGGCGGATTGAACGATACGCGCTCCATAGTCCCGCTTTCGCCAGCGCTCATGGGCAAGGCCGAGACGACTCATGCCGCGCTCGATTCCTGGATGTCGCCACCCGGAATCGACGTAGTCGCGATAGCAGGATGGGGGCAGGACACGGTCAAGACCATCGCATACACGACCGAACAACAGGTTTTGTGCAACTCGAATTCTGCAGTTTCTAGTCCGTCGTTATGCGGCCCTATAACCTATCTCGAGCACACGCCGGTGACGACGCAGGACGGTGATGGAACAGTCGTTTCTTCAAGTGCTCTTGGAGACACGCCACGGCCATTTTATTTCAACACCTCTCAATATTCGGCTGATGGGAATGAAATTTATGTCCACCGCGATTTGATGACATCCTTTCCTATCCAAGAAGAGATAACTGATATTCTCACAAACAAAAATGAGCCTGTATCTTACATATCTTCGGATAAACCGCAAAGCACAAACCCAATCGCGCTCCGCATAAGCTCCCATTCACCAGTAAACATTTTGGTTACCGATACGAATGGGAATGAAACCGGCGTAGTCCAGATTCCAGAAACGGATTTTTCAGGCATCAAACAAGACATCCCCGGCAGTTCCGTTCAAGTTTTCGATAGCGAGGAATATGTGACCGTACCGCAGGAAGGGAATTACAAAGTGATTGCGACGGGTTACGCTTCCGGTCCTGCCACGCTCAAGCTCGAAATCATCCAAGGCGACGGGATTGCGAGTACAACTGCCGTATTTTCCGACATCCCGACAACTGCCAGCTCTACTTCTTCGTTTTCAATCGCGAGCGGTACGCCAACAGCGCTAACCGTCGATATGAACGGCAACGGCCAATCTGTTTCCACGGTCCCCGCGCTCTCGCCGAACGCCGACCCGCTCTCTTATGTCCGGTACATGGAAGCGGTCGTGCAGACTCTCGCGTTGCCTGATGGTGACCGGAGGATCATCAAGGCCATGCTCCTTTCGATGGAACGCCAACTCGCGGCTTCCAGAAATGGTGGAGGTGAGAATGCCTATGAACGCAGCGGCACATGGCACGTGCCGTTCCCCAACCAGCAGAAACCGCTCATCGGACTCGAATTGCAGGTACTCACTCGCTACGTTGAACAGCAGTTCAGCCTCCGGACGCGTCTCGGAGCGCATGAACGCAATACCCAGCTTGGCATCTCGGTCACAGATGCAGAGATAATCCTTGATATGATTAACGAGTTAAAATCGTTGCTCGCATGAAACTTTGGCTTGGTAAAATATTTGTATTTATCCTAGGAGGCTTCACCTATGCGGTCGGTAAATACATTGGTGGCTATTGGTATATTGGGCAAAACTTTCCTGCGTTTTGCCGGACGGTCACATGGAGTGGAAAATTTTATTGCAATTCACCTTACCTCCAGCAAGGGATTGAACTCGTTAACCTCAGTAAACCGCTTGTCATTATAGGTATCATCTTACTCTTCGCCAATGCAGCGATATTCCGACAATGGCTGAGGTTCTCGAAGTATTATGTGCCGATTGCGGTCGCGCTCGTCCTCTTGATATATCCAATCAGTATTCCCCCGATGACGTCCCCGACCTCGCGGCTTTATGGCCTGTATGTCTTTACGCAGCTCTATGCCGTCATCGCGTTCTGCATCGTAGCCGTTGAACTCCTTAGAGGATGGTTGAACAAGCGTGCACAGCGAAGTAGTAATCCTCGTTAATGAAAAACCGCCCTTCGGGCGGTTTCTGTTGAGGCGAAGCGGAGCTTCACCGCGCGTTCCGGTAGCGCGGCACGTGGAGGGCGACGAAAAACACCGTGCCCATGACGCTGAGGCCGAGGATGCTGCCCTGGACGGCAACGACCCAGTCGCCTTGCTCCATGAAGAGATGGCGGAGCGAATAGAGCAGATAGACGAGCGCCGATACGATGAGGAGCTGCGCTACCCGTTCCGGGAGCTTGTCGAACAGCATCGCAAAGAATACCGCAAGGCCCGCGGCCAAGGTCGCCCAGAAGACGCGATACCCGATGCCGTGGTGGATTACCGCTGACGTGACGAGGCTCGATACGAAGCTGCCGCTGATGACGCTCACGATGGCCGTGGCTCGGAGCCGCGACCGCTTTACTGCATTTTCTTCCATCCGTGTCCTCCTTGGGTTGCACTACGGAACAAAGAGCTGTCCCACAAGTTCATACGCCCCGCAGGAGCCCGACGATTCAAAAAGAGCAGGCCGCCCGGAGGGCGGCCTGATTGTCATGAGCGGCGTCAGCGGTATCGCGCGATGAGGAACGCGAACAGCCGCGCGACCGACGTCGTAACAACGATGCCGATGGCAGTCTCGAACGCTTCGCCCGCCTTCGCATCTAAGGCGGACAGGCGGAAGATCGCGTATGCCAATGCGGCGCCGCAAATGCATTTATACGCCAGGTTCGAGATGGAATACCTCTTCGTGGGCGCAGCGTCGTAGACGACGAGAGCCAATACGACGAACCCGGCGCCGAGACCCCATGTGAACATCCGGGTCACAGCGTCGCTCGGGATGCCCGCGTTGAAATTCGCGATGGCGAAGATGAAGCTTGCGACTGCGACCGCTGCAGCGGCCGCTGCTTCCGCAAGATGCAGCTTTACGGCTTTGTCCACGGTATTCCTCCTTCGGAAGGGAACAGCTGCACACACCCTACGACGTATTCGCTCCCTGTCAAATAGCCCCCGCAGGATTCGGCCGGTACGCAAAAGGGAAGCCCCGCGGCGGAGCGCGGGGCGGCGAGGCCGTGCCGTTAGATCATCTTGCGTGGCGGCTGCGGCTTCTCGGGTTCGATTCGGATGTGCTTCTTCCATGCATCTTGTATCTGCTTCCACGTTGCCGTGGGCGGCAGTTTCAGTATCTTGATCCACATCTTGCGCAGGTTCTCTTTCTCCGCGCCGTGGATCTCTTCCCATGTGGCGGTCGGCGGAAGGCCGTACGTTTCGGCTTGCATGCGGCGGTTCTCGTCCTCCTGCGCGACCGCTACCGCATCTTTTAGTTTCTTGAGCGAAATTTGCCCGAAGTAGTACTTCAGGGCGACGAATCTCGTCTGCGTCGCATCCGCCGGTAGCCAGACGACCGACGCCGCGCCGGCGATGAACAGGCACAGTATCGCTATATTCGCAGCGCGTAAGAGCGCACGCATCGCATCCTCCTCGGGAATGTCATGGGGAAAGGTTCGAGATGAAGGCGGCCACCGCGGCCGTGAACATGACGCCGAAGCCGAGCATGCATTCTCTCGACGCGTCGATGGTCGCGAGCATCCCGAAGCCGAACTGGAGCAGCGCTTGCGCGCCGTACGCGAGCCCGAGAAGCATGGCGACCCAGTACGCGGCAATCGGGACGAGGTCGAGCACCATGAATGCAAGCACGATGATGCCTGCGACGCCGCTCACGAACGTCACGCGGTCTGCGGACGCAGTACCGAATCCGCTGATGAGATTCCGAGAGACCCAGCGCAAGCCCCAGCTGGCTGCGATGACGCCGGCAAGGACGAATAGGCTGGCGATGACACCGATCTTCCTGGTACTCATGAGAGTTCCTCCTTTAATAAAGGTCAAGAGCCGATTACGACCATACCACACGCTCCACCCTCCCGATAGGGCAAAAAGAAAAGCCCCGCGTGGGGAACGCGAGGCCTAATGCAAGGGCGTGAAGAACGACGTCTCAGATGCCGTGGTAGGGATTCTGCCAGGCTTTCAGTGTCCGGTGCGGTTGCGTGTGGTGCACGGCGTTCAGCTGCTCGGCGACGAGCAACATCTCACGCGGTGCGATGTGCAGGGAATACGCGAGGGACGTGAGACGCAGATTCCACGGGACGTTCGATTCGACGTACAGGACGCCGATGATGAGAAGGGTCAGGCCGAAGATGGTCGCCTTCACAATCCTGCAGGCGGACACATACGTCGCTCTGGTCTTCCGTGCGATCCACTTCCTTGCTTCGGACCGCTTCGAGACATCCTGCTGCGTAGTCGCTGGTTGCATCACTGCCTCCGTTCGGTTGAGCGAAGTTGGCGGGGTACGGCGAGGTTCTGCTCGGACAATGGGATACGGCTGGCTATCTGTCAACCGGTCCGTAATGGTTCAATAGCTTGGACGCGATACCATCGCGTCATGTACACCAAGAATCCATACATGCCCAAGGTGAGGAGAGACGCCGCCG
>Ga0307374_10005557_pt1 | contig 20350 bp, 18 predicted proteins | sample OX3MG_FD_202532 | JGI IMG/M metagenome (GOLD analysis project Ga0307374, IMG submission 202532) | Soil microbial communities from Risofladan, Vaasa, Finland - OX-3 | ecosystem: Environmental > Terrestrial > Soil > Coastal area > Acid sulfate soil | place: Finland: Risofladan, Vaasa | collected...
TGATAACGGCGGCCGTTAAGCGAAATAGAAGCGTGCGCGAAACAGCCACTGATTTTGCTCCGCTACAATGATGGAAGTCCGTACTGGAAATGGCCTGGACTTATGACAAGGTCCGGGCCATTTCCTTTTCCTTTTTGGGCGTCTTTTCGGCGCGCCGTTAGAGGGGTGGCCCGGCGACCATTTACGTGCAGCCGGGCAGCCGGAACGCGCCGATCCTTGTGCTGTAACTCGTGCTGTCTTTTTTCAAGTAGTCGCCAACGTACCAAAACGTGCAGTCGTCGCTGGGATCGATCGCGGTCGTCGTGTAGTCTTCCCATCGGAGGCTGTTCGTTTGCGCGGCCTCGCCATCGACCAGCACTGTCTCGTGAAGCGTTAGAAAGCCTTTTGTATCGCCATTGAGCCTTGCGGCGAATCGTTGCCCCGCGAAATTTGGGGTTCCACCGAACGAATAGCCGACGCCGATGTTTCCGTTCTTATCCATGGCGATGCTGGGCATCCAACGGTAGAAACCATCTGGGGCGTAAGTCCCTTGTTGATAGAGGAAGGGATCGCGTTTCTTGTCGAGCCGGAACTCGTACCAGCGCACGCCTCCGCCGCCTGCCTGCGTCGCAATCGAATGGGCAGCGACGATCGATTCGCGGTCACCTATCCTGCGGTAGACCAGCCGTTGCATGATTTTGTCGCCCTGCGCGTCGAGCCGCTGGTCGGTGCCGGGCTGCGGAACGCAGTTCGACAATTGGCCGTTGCACAGATAGTGATAGGGAGCCACATCGATTTTTACCGGGCCGCTGGCCTTCGTATTCGCGGGATTGTCCCAGTCGACGTGGACCTTCCAGAAATAAATTCCATCATCGTCGAAGATTTTTTTGAGTTGCGTGCCGCCCGTTGCCATCATGATGTTCGGTGCGCCGCGCGGAGGCAGCTGCTTTCCATCGATGTCCGCGTTATTCAGGAAGTTGACGCCATCGATGACGATGCACTGCTCGGTGGCGGGCCGTCCTTTCAGCATCTTGTTGCGATCCGCGATGCAAACATGTTTCTGAATCACGGTGTCTCCGGTGCTTGTGGGAACGTAATAGCCATCGGGCCAGATGGCGGGACGCGGATAATCGGGGAACAGCGTCCGTTCAAACGCGTAGCGATAATACGTGCCGAGCGGATCGCCGCTGGTGCTCACGGCGTAGCACATCGCGTAGGTTCCCTGGCCTTCTCCCGGATTTGCAGGCGGCGCGGCGGGCGGGCCTGGATCGGACGCCTGGCCCGGATGGGCGGCCTGGCCGTGAAGCGCTGCCGCGCCCTGCGCCGCCGGTGCACCGCGGCTTTCGAACTCGCCCGGCGCGATGCGGCTGAAGATAGGCATCACAATCAGCCAGCGTCCGGCTAACTGGTCGTAGCGGACGACGGCGTCGCCATTGTCGCGCGCTTCGCAAACACCGCCGAAGCCCGAGAAAATGGTATTCGTCGGCACCGGTCCGTACAGCACGGTTCCGCTCTTGTCGTACCGCGCGCCTTTCTTGGTGTAGACCGCCAGGCGCGCATTCACGATTTGCACAATATTATTCGGTCCGACCGCAAGACTGTTATCCGACGGGTTGCGGTAGATGCCGCGAAACCCAGCGGACGGCTGCGGACCTGTGAAGCCGGTGCCGAGCCCGTCGAAACTTTCAAGCAACGGCGCTGCTGGCCGCTCTCCCTGTGATATTTGCTCGACCGCTGCGCCTGCCGCCGTGATCGTTGGGGCCGGCGGCGGTTCATCGCGTTTTTGCGCCGCGTCTTGAGCGTTTGGAGATGCGCCGCATGTTGCGCTGCCGCATTCGGCAGGGCGCATTTCCGGCTCTGCGAACGGTATGCGCGCGCCGCCAAGCGGCAGTGAGACGTCGAACGCCATCGCGGGATGAATCGCGGCTGGGCCCACGACGGGCGAAGAGACAGGCTCCGCCGCCAGGTGAATGCCGCGAAAAGCGACCGGCGAAGTTACGCGGGGATTGTGGCCGGCGGCACTTTGTGCGGTACGCGTACTCCGCCCGGACTGGCTGGCGAAGAAAATAGAGCCGAGTAACAACACAATCGCGGCTGTCCGGCGTGCTTGTTGAACATGATTCATGAAAGCTCCACCAATTTTTTCAGAAGCAGCCGCCGCGAGCGGCTGGCAAACGATCCTTATTAAGACCGTGTCCATCCGAGATCGTGGCGGCAACGGCAATGACGTCCGGACGCGGTTGGCTGATACGATTGTGGCAAAAGAGTGCCTTCGAATAGCGCAAAATGCAACTCTTCCTTGGTATTTAATCTGAGAAACCTGGCGCGCTGACTGTAAAGTTGAAGAGGGTGCGCGAGCGTGGTAGCCTCGAACCATTCACGGAGTTTGTTGCGCGACGCAATTTCTTGGGGCGCCCGCCGCGACGCGGAAATTTTATCGTGGGCACTGCCGCCGCCAAACTCGAACGCACGAATCTCGAACAAACCGTCCGGGAAATCCTAACGGAACTCTTGCGCGAGTTGGGAAATCCGCGCGCGCTCGATGAATTTGCGCGCCACGGAGCTAACGCGCACCTGGAACGCCATCTGGGGCTGGGCAGCCTCGAGCGCGTCGAGCTGATGTTGCGCCTCGATAATGTCTTCTCGATTCACCTGCCGGAAAAGGTGGTTGCGGAAGCCGACACTCCCGCCGATTTGCTCGAAGCTGTTCTGCAGCAACTTTCTAGCGCGCCAAATGACGCGTCCACAGACGATTCGCGCGTCTCGCCCAGTACGCGGATTCGAGATTTTCATCCGGCAATTCCCTGCCAAATGCGACGAACTTTGCGCGAGGAGCTCGCCCGGGCCGAAACGCTGACGGATGTTTTTCGCATTCGCGCACGCATCGACCCCGCGACCGCGCACATTTATTTGTACGAAGAAGATGGCAAGATCCGCACGATCACCTGCGGCGAGCTTTTTGCGCGCGCATCCGCTGTTGCGGCCGAGCTTGCGCGCCGCGGAATTTCTCCCGGCGACACGGTCGCGATCATGCTTCCCACCTGCGCCGAGTTTTTCTGGACCTTTGCCGGAATATTGCTTGCGGGAGCGGTTCCCGTGCCGATTTATCCGCCGTTTCGCGCCGACCGCATCGAGGAATACGCCACCCGGCAAGCCGCGATTTTGCGCAACGCCGAAGCGCGATTACTCGTCACGTTTCGTCAAGCGGAAGCGGTGGCGAAGTTGCTCCAGCCACAGGTGAAATCGCTTCGTGGAGTGGCGACCGCCGAGCGTCTCGCCGCGTCGGGCGGAGCGCCGCAGCCGCCCGCCACGGAAATTCGTCCCGTCGAGGACGCCGCGCATCGCGCACGGCCCGAAGACATCGCGTTTCTGCAATACACCTCGGGCTCCACTGGAAATCCGAAAGGTGTGGTGTTGACACACGCCAATCTGGTGGCAAATGTTCGCTCGATTGCCGAATACGTTGGCATGCACGATGACGACGTGGTGGTGAGTTGGCTGCCGCTCTATCACGACATGGGTTTGATTGGCGCATGGTTCGTTCCGTTAATGACCGGTATTCCGCTTGTCGTGATGTCTCCGCTCGCGTTTTTGAGCCGGCCGGAGCGTTGGCTGCGCGCGATTCATGAGCATCGCGGCACGCTGAGTCCCGCGCCGAATTTTGCATACGAATTGTGCGTGCGAAAAGTGTCCGACCGCGAAATGGAAAATCTCGATCTGAGTTCGTGGCGTGCCGCTTTGAATGGCGCGGAACCGGTTCGTCCCGAGACGCTCAAGCGCTTCGTCGAGAAATTTGCGCGCTGCGGTTTTCGCCGCGAAGCGTTGCTTCCTGTTTATGGCCTTGCAGAAGCGTCACTTGGAGTCGCGGCGCCCGCGATGGGCGCCGGCGCGCGCGTGGATCGAGTCGAACGCGCGAAATTCGAAAATGAAAATCGCGCGATTCCCGCAACGCCGAATGAAACAAATGTTCTGGAATTTGTTTCTGCGGGCCAGCCGCTGCCGCGTATGGAAATTCGCGTCGTCGACGTGAAAGGTCGCGACGCGCCTGAACGCGTAGCCGGCCAGCTTCTGTTTCGCGGGCCTTCGGCAACTTCCGGCTATTATCGCAATCTCGAGGCTACGCGCGAGCTGGTTCGCGAAGATGGCTGGCTCGATTCGGGCGACCTGGCTTATATCGCCGAAGGCGAGCTCTACATCACCGGCCGCGCGAAAGACGTGATCATCAAGGGCGGGCGAAATCTCCATCCGCAGGAGATCGAGGAAATCGCGGGTCGCGTCGAGGGAGTTCGCAACGGGTGCGTTGTCGCGTTTGGCGTACCCGATGAAGCGAGTGGCACCGAGCGGCTGGTGGTGACGGCGGAAGCGCGCGATTTGACGCAGCGCGATCGGATCGCGCAGGAAATTACGCAGCAGATCAGCGGTTCTCTCGGTCTGCCGCCTGACGTTGTCAAAATTCTTCCCATGCATTCCATTCCAAAAACTTCGAGCGGGAAACTGCGCCGCACGGAGACGCGCCGTCTGTACCTCGAAGGGAAATTGGGCAAAAGGCAGGCACCCGCGTGGATGCAATTCGGCAAACTGGCCGCGCGCGGATTTGCGCCGCGATTGTTTTCGAGCGCAACGAAAGGTTTGCGTCGCACCGCGGAAATTATTTACGGCGCGTACGCGCTTGCGCTCTTTGGCGTCGCGGCGGCGTCGGTTTGGCTGGTGCTCCTGCCCATGCGCAGTGAGCGGCTTTCCGCGGCATTGGTCCACAACGCGGCGCGCGTTTTGCTTTTTCTCGCTGCGATTCGCGTCGCCGTGGAAGGCGGCGATACGTTCGCGCAGTGGAAAACAGACGCTCCGTGGATTTTCGCGCCGAACCATTCGAGCTATCTGGATATTCTTGTGCTGCTCGCGTTCCTTCCCGCGAACGTGCGCTATGTGGCCAAGGGCGAAATCAATTCCATGCCGCTGGTGGGCATGATGGCAAAACGATGCGGGTATTTTGCGTTTGACCGCGCGGATCCGGAGGCGCGCATCGCGCAGTCGAGGGAAATCGAGCAGGCTTTGCGGCGCCGCGAATCCGTGGTGATTTATCCGGAGGGAACTTTTACCGCCGCGCGGGGAGTGCGTCCGTTTCAGTTGGGCGCATTCAAAGCTGCGGTCGATACGGGGCGGCTGATTTGCCCTGTGGCTGTGCGCGGGGCGCGGGAATTACTGCGCGACCAAACGCTGCTGCCGAAGCCGGGACGCATCACGTTGACATTTGGGCCGCTGGTTGGTTCGCAAGCAGGGGCGCAAGCAAGCGGCGACGCGCGGCACACAAATGCTCCGCGCGAAAACGAATTGCCCGAAAGCGAAGCGCGCGAAAACGGTTCGCGTGACAATAGCTCGCGTGAAAATGGCTGGCGCGAAATCGTCCGCCTGCGCGACGAGACGCGCGAAATTATTGCTCGCGGCGCAGGCGAGCCGCTGCTGTAATCCTTTCGCGCGAACTGCCAGACCGAAAACATTTTCCTGTTCTAGTACAGCACTCGGAATTTAATCGTGTGCGGAATCGCCTTCAGATCGTCCACGATTTTCGGCTTGTAGGCCGTGCTGATGTCCGTGATGGCGTAGCCAATCGTTTCCGAGGTTTTCAAGAATTGCCCCAGGATGTTGGCTTTATGGCGGGCGAAGACTTTATTGATCTGCGCCAGCATGCCGGGAATGTTTTCGTGGATGTGAATCATGCGGTGGGCGTTGATAACTTTGGGCAACTGGATGTTGGGAAAATTCACGCTGTACAGGGTGCTGCCGGTTTGAAAATACTCGATGATTCTTTCGGAGACGAACGCGCCGATATCTTTTTGCGCCTCTTCGGTGCTGCCCGCGACGTGCGGCGTCAGAATCGCCTGCTCCATGCCCTGCAGCGGCGAACTGAACGGGTCGGAGTTGCCGCGAGGCTCACGCGGAAATACGTCAATGGCCGCTGCGCGTAATTTTCCGCTTTTAAGCGATTCGGCTAGAGCTTGATCGTCCACCACGAAACCGCGGCTGGCATTCAAAAAGATCGCGCCGCGCCTCATCTGGGCAAATTCCTTCTTGCCGATTAAATTGCGGTTTTCAGAGCGCCCGTCGACGTGCAAGGTAATCACGTCCACGGTTTTGAAGAGTTGCTCGATCGACGCGGCCTTTTTCGCATTCCCCAAGACCAATTTTTCCTCGACGTCATAAAAATAAACTTCCATGCCCAGCGTTTCCGCGAGCACGGAAAGCTGCGAACCGATTTTCCCGTAGCCGACGATGCCCAGTTTCTTGCCGCGAATCTCGTTGCTTCCCGCCGCGGACTTGTCCCAGACGCCGTGATGAAGTTTTTGGCTTTTACCGAACACGCCGCGCGCGAGCAAAATAATTTCGCCAAGGACGAGTTCGACCACGCTGCGCGTGCTGCTGTACGGCGCGTTGAAAACCACGATTCCTTTTTTCGTGCACGCTTCGAGATCGATTTGATCCGTGCCGATGCAGAACGCGCCAATCGCGTCCAGCCGGCTGGCGCGCGCGACAATGCGCGAGGTCACTCTGGTCTTCGAACGAATGCCCACGATCGAAATTCCCGCGAGCTTGCTCGATAAGACATCCTCTTCTTCCACGCCCTGGGAAAGCTCCGCGACAGCGCAGCCGACTTCGCGGAATTTCGCGGCGGCGCCGGCGTGGACGTTTTCGAGGAGCAGAACTTTCTGTGCGAGTTTTTTCATGTTGTCGCCACGTTCCTATTGTCGCCGCGTTTCTCCCGCATGCTTTTTAATATTAACTCACCATTGTTGTCGGCGATGCCGTTGCGCGTCTTGTCTGATCCTCGTCAGGGGTCGGCAAAGCCCCGTCCATGTGGGCAGCTTCCGCACGCCGCGTCGCGATTCCACGCACGCTTCGCGCAATCCGGCGTGCCCACGGCCCCATCCGCCGTCCCGCACCTCGAACACCTAACTTGCGCCATACGGAATTCTGGGAATGTCTTTGGCTTTATCCGACCCACGCCCTTCCCCTTTGTTCGGCTTGGTTAATCTTGGTTTCATTTCCACACTGTTTTCCTAGCCAGTGTTTCAGTCCTTGCTGGGATTCGTCACCTCGAAAAACGACGAGCACGCAGCCACATGCCGCTTCGGATTCTGCGGATCGTAAAAAACCGGCACGGTCATTCCTTCATAGAAGGAACGCGTGAAATCATTTGCGGAACGAGAAACCGTTTTCTCTGTCGCATCTTTGAATTCGTAAGTGATCGTTGAATTCATCTTGAAAGTCCGCTGTCCAGTTACGCGCGCGATTGTCACCGCTCCATTTTCCACCAGGTCCTGATCGCGGGCCATTCCGCCCCGCACAAAAAACGGAACGCTCGCAACGGCCACTGCCAAGCACGTCAGAAAAATTTCCTGCCCGTGAAAGTCTGCGAAGGAACGCGTAAGCTCCCACGTCCCGTACAAATTCGAAATCAAAAGCGCCTCAAGGCCAAACGCAAGCAGCAGGCTGCCCATCATCAATACCTGCCCTCGCCCGCCGAGCCGCACGGGACGCGGCGGCGGCAATGAAACCAGAAAGTGGTACTGCTCCGCCCTCTTTTGCGCGGATGAATCTTGCGTGCCGGCTGCCACGGAAGCAGCGCTGTTCAATTCGCCTGCCGATTCACTTGCCCACACCTCCACCGCTGGCGCGCGCATTTTCGCCAGCCCTTGTCTCGCGCTCGCATAGACAAATCCCAGCACAAGCGTTGGCAGCGTCGCAAACAGAATCGCGCCCGGCCAATTTTTCATCACGAAACCGATGCCGATGATTCCGGTCGCGTCGAAAACAACCATCAGCGCCGGCAAAAGCCAACTCATGCGCTCCAACTGCCGCGCTGCCGCATCGCGGTTCCACCCGCACTTCGCGCAATACGGCCAGCTCATCGCCCGCTCCGCCGCGGCCCCGCACTTCGGACACATAATTTGCGCCATTTGGTTTCTAAAATTCCATAGGAACGCGATCTACGATCCCTCAGGCAGGACAATCTCGCAGTACTGCGTCGAGCAATCCGCTATTTGCCGCTCCGGATGATCCACGTCGTAAAACACAACAACAGTCATTCCTGCGGAATATCCGCCAAAATTATCCATCGTGCGTTTCTGCCATACATGACCATGGGAGTCGCTGAATTCGTAATCAATGTAGGAATGTCCGGCATCCTCGGCGTTGAATTGATGATTTATAATTGCTAATCCAATCGCACCGCTGCTGAGCAGATTTTTCTCTGCAGCTCTCCCATGAAACGTGGCCCACGTGAAAATCGCGACCCCCACGAGCTGGATCAAAATAATCCAAGTTTGCGTTGATGTAGGCGCTTCATCATTTTGCAAAACAGGAAGCAAGGTCCAGAACGTGACGATAATGTACACGACCAGCAAGCCGTAAACGGCCCAAGGCAGATAACGCCCCGATTTTCTTAGTCGAACCGGCCGTGGCTGCGGCATGTTCAGCAAAAGATTCCGGCGTCTCGCCAAAATCTCGTCGGCGCTTGGAACGTCTACTCTGGGCTCATCTTTTGTTCGGCCCACTTTGGATCGCTCTGTCTGGCGCGCCGGAAACAGTTCAAGCATTCCGTCACCCACGGCCTGAAAACGAGCCTGTGCGTTCTACGCGCTAGTATATCCCTTAATCATTCCGCCGATTCCGGTTCGGATTTATCATTCTTCCATGGGCGTGCTTCTCGATCTCGAAAATTTTACCGTGGAGCTGCCCACCCCCCGCGCCTGGGTGCGCCCGGTTAACGAAGTCTCGCTGCGCATCGACGAAGGCGAAGCGCTCGGACTGGTCGGCGAATCCGGTTGCGGCAAGACGATGCTCTCGCTCGGCCTGATGGGCCTTGAGCCGCATGGCGCGCGCCGCGCCGGACGCGCCTGGCTGGAAATTTCGAAGAATGGAATCAGCGGGCGCATGAATCTTGCCGGACTCATACCGGAAGAAATGCGCAAACTGCGCGGCCGCGAAATCGCCATGATTTTTCAGGAGCCGATGACGGCACTCGATCCCGTGATGCGCATTGGCGCGCAAATCGAGGAAGCCATTCGCGCGCACGAGCCTTCACTCACGCGAGCCGAAATTCGCCGCCGCGCCATCGAATCGCTCGAACGCGCCTCCGTTCCCGAGCCTGCCCAGCGCGCGCGTCAGTTCCCGCACCAGCTTTCAGGAGGTCTCCGGCAGCGCGCAATGATTGCGATGGCCCTCGCGATGCGCCCGCGCCTTCTCATTGCCGACGAGCCCACCACCGCGCTCGACGTCACCGTGCAAAAACAAATTCTCGAACTTCTCATGCGCCTTCGCCAGGAATTGCACCTCACTCTGCTTTTCATCACGCACGATCTCGGCGTCGTCGGCCAGATCGCAAATCGCATCGCTGTGATGTACGCAGGACGCATCGTCGAAACCGGCCCCACGCGCGAAGTCCTCACCAGTCCGCGCCATCCTTATACCGAAGGCCTGCTGCGCGCCGCGCCACGCCTCGAGCGCGGCAAACTCGTCCCGATTCCCGGCGCCGTCCCTCGTCTTGACGAACTTCCGCCCGGATGCGCCTTCGCTCCGCGCTGCCCGTATCATCGTGCCGAATGCGACGTCGCGGTCCCCGACTTGCGAGTTGCTTCGCCGGAACATCGCGCTCGTTGTATTCTCGTCTCATGACGACACGCGATCAAAATATGGAGCAGCGAGAACAAAACGAGCAAAAGCAAATGGACCTGGTGCGCGACCGCTTCACGCGCACTGCCGCCGCCTTCGCCGATTTCGCTCTGGTTGATCGCGTCGCCGAAGCCGAGCATTTGCTCAACCTCATCGCGCCATCCGGCAACGAGCGCGCCCTCGATGTCGCCTGCGGCCCCGGAACGCTTGCGCGGACCTTCGCAAAACATGTCGCCTGGATGGGTGGCCTTGATCTCACTCCCGCCATGCTCGAACGCGCGCGAAAAGACGCCATCGCAAATCATCTCGATAATTTTCGCCCGCTGCGCGGCAACGCTCTCAGCATGCCGTTTCGCGACGCCACCTTCGACATCGTCGTCACCAGCTACAGCGTCCATCATCTTCCCGACGCTGTCGCCGCGATTCGCGAGATTGCTCGCATCCTGAAGCCGGGCGGCAAATTCGGGCTTCTCGACATGGTCGTTCCCGAAGACGCTTCGCGCGCCGCTGCCTGCAACCATATTGAACGGGTTCGCGATGCGTCGCACACGCACGCTTTGCCCGTCAGCGAATTCGAGCGCCTGCTCGCCTCATGCGGTTTTCGCATTCTCGCACGCGGCACTGAGGATCATCCGCGCTCGCTCGAAGTGTGGATGCGCACCGCCGGTTGGAAACGCGGCGACGCTGTCTACGAAGACGTTCGCCGCCTTCTCGAATCTTCCATCCCTGGCGACACGGCCGGCTTTCGCCCCAAAATTCTAGCGCCGCCTTCGCCACAAGAAATCGCCGCGGCAGCCGACGCGCGCCCGGACATGGAATTGCTCCACACCGCCGCCTTCATCGTGGCCCAAAAGCAATGATGGCAAGCGTATCTTGTAGCTCAGGTCCCGTTCCGATGTTTTTCATCGGGACTGACCTGAGGCGTTGCGCTTTGCCGATCTGGGTGATTCAACACGCCGGTTCACTTTATCCCCAGGCACGAAGCAGGCCGTCTTTGTCCTTTGTAGGGCCCGATCGGATTTATCGGGCCGCCCGCCGTGAAGTCGGCGCGCGAGGAACGACGCTACGAACAATGACGAATCGTCAGGGCACGGCCTGCTCGCGCCGGCAGGCTCGGCGACCTATTGGCGTCGCTCTTGTTTTCGTAGGGACGGGGTTAATCCCCGCCCGTCGGCGCGAAGCGCCGAGGCTTCGTTTTGTAGGCCTGCCGCGGCTCAGTCTTCGTCAGGGCACGCCTTCAGCCGTGCCAAAAGTCCAGCACTCGCAAGGGGCTTTAGCCCCTGAGGGGCGGTTCATGCACCGCGGAATGAAAATGCATCCGCCCGCAAGCATTCTCGACCACGCCGCATCGGCGTTCGAGAAACGTAAATTGCGCCCGAATTTCCCCGTCGACCAAAACGGCATCGCATGACCGACGTCACGCCACTTCTCGAAGCCCGCAATTTGCGCAAAGCTTTCACTGTCTCTGGCGCCGCCTGGGAAAATACCAAAGGCCGCACGCAAGCCGTCGACGGCGTCAGCCTTGAAATTCTCCGTGGCGAAACCTTCGGCATCGTCGGCGAATCCGGCTGCGGCAAGACGACTCTCGCGCGCATGCTCCTGCGCTTGATCGAGCCTGACGCTGGCGCGATTCGCTTCGCTGGCGAAGACTGGCTCGCCGCGCGCGGCGCGCAAATGCGCGCGTTTCGCCGCCGCATGCAAATCGTGTTTCAGGACCCCATGGCCTCGCTCGACCCGCGCATGCGCGTCGAAGCGATTGTCGGCGAACCGCTCGAAATCCACGAGCCGCAACTAACCCGCATCGCCCGTCGCACGCGCATCGCCGAAACCCTCGACGCCGTCGGCCTCGACACAGACGTCCTTCGCCGCTTCCCCCACGAATTTTCCGGCGGCCAGCGCCAGCGCATCGGCATCGCGCGCGCCATCATTCTCCGCCCCGAGCTTATCGTCGCCGACGAGCCCGTCTCCGCGCTCGACGTTTCCATCGGCGCGCAAATCCTCGAGCTCCTCGAAAAACTCCAGCGCGAATTCTCCCTCACGCTGCTCCTGATCTCGCACAATCTTCCGGTAGTCGCGCAACTCGCTTCGCGCGTTGCCGTCATGCAGGCGGGCCGCTTCGTCGAGACAGGCTCGGCCGCCGAAGTCCTCTCCGCGCCCGAGCATCCGTACACGCAAACTCTCCTCGCCGCCGTTCCTCGCTTGTCTTGACGTTGTAGCTCACGTCCCGTTGCGGAAGTCTCTCCGCGACTGACGTGACGCCTTTCTCTTTGGCGTCACTGCGGCATTGCGCAAAACCGCTACTCCGGCGCGGCGTTTTGCGCTAGACTCCCGCCACGCGAAACTCTAGAGCCGCTCCCGCGTAATCTGGTGTACGCAAGCTCGGCAAAATTCCTTGGTGGGAGGAATCAATCATGGCGACAACAACAGCGGCGGTGCCCGAGGCCCCTCAGCAACACATTGGCGCATTCGGCAGAGTCATCGGCGCGATCATAAATCCGCGCCCAACTTTCGAGGACATCGCCCGCAAGCCCAGCTGGCTCCTCCCGTTATTGCTGCTGATTATCCTCAGCCTTTCGATCACCGCGCTCTTCGGGAAGCGCGTTGGCTGGCGCGCCTTTATGGAGAAGCAGCTCGCTCAAAATTCTCGCGTCCAGCAAATGACTCCGGAACAGCGCGAAAATCTGGTCAACCAGCAGGTGAAGTTCGCCCCGATTTTCGGCTACGCTTTTGGCGTCATCGGCTTCCCCATCATTACGCTGGTGGTCGCCGCCATTTTCATGGGCATTTTCAACGCCACATCCAGCGCGGCGCTCGATTTCAAGACCTCTTTCGGCGTCGTCACGCATTCCTACATGCCGTTCGTAATCGCCAGCCTTCTGGGAGTCCTCATCTTATATTTGAAACCGCCCGATCAAATTGACCTTCAAAATCTGGTCGCCTCCAACGCCGGCACATTTCTCTCGAGCGACGCGCCTAAGTGGCTCCTGTCGCTTTGCACCTCGCTCGACTTGTTCACGTTCTGGGTGCTGGGATTGATGGCCTTCGGGTACTCCGCCGTGCGCCCCAAGAAAATCAAGTTCGGCAGCGCGCTCACATGGATCGGCGGAATTTGGCTGGCCTTCGTTCTCGTCAAGGTCGGCATCGCCGCGATGTTCTCCTGATACACTCGGTGAATGCCTTTTCGTTTTGAAGTTCTGGGCACCGACCCAACCGGCGCGCGCCTCGGCCGCCTCGAAACTCCGCACGGCGTCATCGACACGCCCGCGTTCATGCCCGTCGGCACGCTCGGCACGGTTAAGGGCCTCACGCAGGAATCCCTCGAAGCCCTCGGCGCGCAGATCATCCTTGCCAACACCTACCATTTGTATCTGCGTCCCGGCGCCGCATTGATTCGCGAGCTGGGCGGCCTACACAAATTCATGTCCTGGCCGCATCCCATCATCACCGATTCCGGCGGCTATCAAGTCTTCAGCCTCTCCGATCTTCGCAAAGTCACCGATGAAGGCGTCACGTTCCGCTCGCACCTCGATGGCTCCGAGCATTTCCTCTCGCCTGAACGCGCCATCGAAATCGAACTCGCCCTCGGCTCGGACATCGTCATGGTCCTCGACGAATGCATCGAATCTTCTTCCACCGAAGACCGCGCCGCCGCCGCTGCCGCGCGCACGCTCGCATGGGCCGGCCGCTCGCTCGAATATTTCAGCAAGCACGGAGACGCGCAGCGCCAAATGATGTTCGGCGTCGTTCAGGGCGGCGCGCATTCGAATCTCCGCCGCAAATCCGCCCATGACCTCGTCGCTCTCGATTTTCCCGGCTACGCCATCGGCGGCCTCGCTGTCGGCGAGCCTCACAACGTCACCTGTGAAATGACCGCCGCGGTCACGTCGCTCCTTCCCGCTGAAAAGCCGCGTTACCTCATGGGCGTGGGCCGCCCCGAACAAATCGCCGACTACGTCGCGCGCGGCGTAGACATGATGGATTGCGTTCTTCCCACGCGCAGCGCGCGTCACGCTTGCCTGTTCACTTGGCACGGCCGCATCCTCATCAAGAACGCTTGCTATGCAAAAGACCCCCGCCCCATCGATCCGGAGTGCCTCTGCCCCGCGTGCCGCCGCTATTCGCGTGCGTATCTGCGCCATCTTTTTCTCTCCAATGAAATTCTCGGCGCAACTCTGGCCACCCTCCACAACGTCTACTTTTACCTTGACATCATGGCGGAAATCCGCAAGTCTATCCGTTTTGGGAACCTCGCGGCATTCTGTTCAGACCTTCAGGCTCGTCTAGAAAACAATGTGCCCGAGTCGGGTGCGGCATCGGGCGCGAAATTGAACGGATGACCAGCGGCTCACCGGCAGATAGCCGGCGAGTTTTTACCGGCATAAGTCTCGAAGAAATTTTTTTGACCCATTCCCCAACGGCATGATTGAATACGCGGGAATGTTTCAAGTGAGTTCGCAGCGCCAGTGCACGACGGAGTGAACGATAATGCTTCACGGCCCTTGGTTTGACCCATCTCTGGCGGCGCAATCCGCCGGCGGCGTTGTGGCCATTCTCCCGTTTATCCTCATCCTCATCATTTTGTATGTCCTGATGATTCTTCCCGCGCAGCGCCGCCAGAAAAAGCTCACTGCCATGATCGCCGCGCTGAAAAATGGCGACAAAGTCATCACCAACGGCGGCATTTACGGCACCGTAGTCGGCCTCGACCCTGAGTCTGTCCAGCTTCGCATCGCCGAACAAGTCAAGATCCGCGTAGCGCGCAGCGCCATTGCCGGGCTCCAGCCCGAACCGAATAAGGAGAGTTAGCGGCCCGAAATGAATTCGAATCTCAGGTGGAAAGCGCTTTTCATCCTTGCTGTTGTCCTGATTTGCTTTTACGGCCTCTTTGGCGTGCCCTCGTTTCCCACGTCCTGGGCACAGGCAAGCAGCAATTTTTCAAATCGCATGCAGCTCGGCCTCGACCTTCGCGGCGGCAGCCACCTCGTCTTGCAGGTGCAAGTCCAGGAAGCCGTCGGCAATCATTGCGATCAGGCAATTGACGCGCTCAAGGACGCGCTCCACAAGCAGAACATCACCGTCGGCGAAGTTCGCCGTGTCAGCGATACCCAGATTCTCCTCCGCAATGTGGCCCCTGCTTCCACCGGCTCGCTACAAGCCCTCGTTCAAGACCAGTTCCCCGAATGGGATCTCACTCCTGCAGCAGGTGAGCAAAGCGGCTTCCTGATGACCATGAAACCCACCGTCGTTTCTGGCATTCAGCAGCAAACGATGGATCAGTCGCTCGAAACGATCCGCCGCCGCATCAACGGTCTCGGCTTGAAGGAACCCAACGTCCAATTCACGGGCCGCGGCCAGAACGAAATCCTCGTCGAGCTTCCCGGCGAAGGCGATCCCACTCGCGCCAAGCAGGTGATTCAGGCTGGCGGCCAGTTGAAGCTCCAGTTGGTTCTCGACGACACGGCATATCCCTCCCAAGCCGCCGCCCTCGCCGCGCATGGCGGTGTTCTGCCTCCCGGGAGCGAGCTCGTTCCCGGAAAGGCTGACACTCCCGATCAGTCCGGCGGGCCAGTCTGGTACTTGCTCAATCGCTCTCCCATCGTCACCGGTACGGACCTGGCCAATGCCAATCCCGGCCCCGATCCCAATCAGCCCGGTTTCTACGAGGTTCATTTTTCCCTGCACACCGCAGCCGCGAAGCGCTTCGGTCCATTTACTCAGACCAATCTCGGCCACCGCATGGCCATCGTCCTCGACAATCAAGTTCAAAGTGCACCCGTAATTCAGGGACGCATCGACGATCAGGGCGAGATTGAAGGCAATTTCACACAGGATTCCGCCAAAGACCTCTCATTGATTTTGAATGCCGGCGCTCTTCCCGCCTCCGTCAAGTATCTCGAGGAGCGCACCATTGGCCCTTCCCTCGGCGCGGATTCCATCCGTGAAGGCGTTCAGGCCTCCATCGCCAGCCTCATTGCTGTCCTGATTTTCCTGGTCGTTTATTACCGCTTGAGCGGCATCAACGCCGTGGTGGCCCTGCTTCTTAACTTGATCATTCTCATCGCGTTTATGGCCATGTCCGGGGCCACTCTCACCCTCCCGGGCATTGCTGGCGTTGTTTTAACCATTGGCATGGGCGTTGACTCCAACGTTCTCATTTTCGAGCGCATCAGGGAAGAGCTTCGCGCCGGCAAGGCCAACGCATCGGCCGTCGATATTGGATTCGACAAAGCCTTCGTCACCATCATCGACACGCACGTCACCACCCTGGTTTCCGCCGCGTTCCTTTTCCTGTTCGGTTCGGGCCCTGTGAAGGGTTTTGCCATCACCCTAGTGATCGGCTTACTCGCCAACCTCTTCACGTCGGTTTACGTCTCGCGTGTCATATTCGATTGGCATCTCTCGCGCATGGGCCGTGAAGCAGAATTGAGCATCTAGAAGCCATCCCGGTAAATGGTTTGAGGGAGCCGGACCTTGGCTGTGCAGGAAGGTTTGAGACCCTGCGCTAGTTCGGCTTTTGTCAGGGCACGGCTTCAGGCGTGCCGTAAACGCACCACACGAGCGTGGCTTCAGCCCGCTGAGGTCCGTTGTGAGTTTGCCACACAGCTCCTCAGCTTTGACATAAATGCCGTAAGATCAGGAGGTTTTAGCCCCTGAAGCAGGAAATAGACGGTGTCGGGGGTAGTGGATTCCAATATACTCTTTCTTTTTAAGCACTTGGAGCCGCTGCCGCAATTGCGCGACCGCCGTCCCGTTTCGGGAACATTTTTTTAACCGCTGGTGTCTAATCCAGCAAGGATAAGAGTCGACTATGGAATTTTTTCACCAACCCAATATCAACTGGATGGCTAAGACGAAGTATTTCGTCGCTCTTTCCTTAGGCCTCTTGCTGATTGGCGGCATTGCCTGGATCCGCCACGGTGGCCTGCACTACGGCATTGATTTCAAGGGTGGCACCCTCGTCATCGTTCGCTTCGCTTCCGCCCCTCCCATCGGCAAGATTCGCAGCGCCCTCGATTCCGCGGGACTGAAGAACAATGAAGTCACCAGCAGCAGCGACATCTCCAATCCCAATTCCAAAAACGACGTCATGATCCGCATCGAACAGGGAAACCAGGGCGAAGATTCCCTCGAGGCTGCTAAGTCAACCATCCTTGCCGCGCTCCAAAAAGATTTTGGCTCCCCCAGCAGCTCAAAGCCTGATTTCAACGCCATTGCCACTCCAGACCTAGCGGTGTTTCTCACCCACCGCGACCCTCTGGCTCTCGGCACTTCCGCGGGAGATCGCTACACTCAAATCGCTCAGAATCTGATTAACGCTCGCGACAAAGAACACGCGGGAATCCTCACAAGTTTCGATCAGTTGAGCAATGTCAGTGGCGTCAACGCAGCGGTAATCAACAGCTTGAAAGATGGTTTTTCTCTGAACAGCTTCGCGATTCTCAATGCGCAGGTCGTCGGTCCCACGGTGGGCGCGCAGTTGCGCCGCCAGGCCCTTCTCGCCACGCTTTACGCCCTCGCCGGCATGCTTGTCTATGTGGCCTTCCGCTTTGAGTGGATTTACGGCGCGGCAGCCGTCATCGCCGTCTTTCACGACGTGCTTATCACCCTCGGCTTCTTCTGCCTGTTCTATAACAAATTTGAAATCTCGCTGACCGTCATTGCCGCGCTTCTCACCCTCGTCGGCTATTCGATGAACGACACCATCGTGATCTTCGACCGCGTGCGCGAAAATCTCCGCCTGATGCGCCGCGAATCCCTAACCGACATCATCAATCGCTCCATTAACCAAACGCTTTCGCGCACCATTCTCACCAGCGGCCTCACCTTCCTGACCGTCTTCCTTTTGTTCGTCTTCGGCGGACAGGTGCTCCGCAGTTTCTCCTTTGCCATGGTCGTGGGAGTTGTGGTAGGTACCTATTCCAGTTTCGGTATTGCGGCCCCGATTGTATTGATTTGGAATAAATGGCGTGGTGGCCGTTTGGCCACAGCCCCGGCTCCTTCCTCGGCGGATAAACGCGCCGAGAAGAGGCTCGCGGCAGCTAGGAGGTAGTTATGTTTGACCAACTCGTGGAATCTACGAACAAGAGCACGACGCATAAAGTCTGGACCGTCTGGCTTTCGGCGCTCATTCAGGCTTTAATTCTCGGCATCTTGATTCTGATTCCGCTCATCTATACCAGCGCGCTGCCCTCAGCGATGATGACCACGTTCCTCGTTGCGCCACCGCCGCCGCCACCTCCGCCTCCGCCCGCAGTCAAAGTAATTGTCAAGCCCCAGCCGAAGTTCATCCAGCAGGGCAAACTGGTGGCCCCGACGGTCATCCCCAAGAAAATTCAAATGATCAAGGAAGAAGCCCAGCCTGATGTTGGCATGACCGGCGGCGTCCCCGGTGGCGTTCCCGGCGGTTCAGCCGGCGGCGTCCTTGGCGGCATCATAGGAGGCGCGCCCGGAGGTCTTCCCCCGCCGCCAAAGCCCGTCGAAATCATGCGGGTCGGCGGAAACGTGATGGCAGCGAAGCTCGTCCGCCAGGTGACGCCGGTGTATCCGCAAATTGCGAAGACCGCCCATATCTCTGGCTCCGTCGTTCTCCATGCTATCATCGCCAAGGACGGTACCATTCAAGAACTGCAATTCATTTCCGGCCCGCCCTTGCTGATGCACGCCGCAATGGACGCGGTCAAGCAGTGGCGCTATCAGCCAACGCTGCTGAATAACCAACCCGTCAAAGTTGATACGAACATAACGGTCATCTTTAATTTGGGCGACTAAAGGTCTAGCGTAGTTTCACACCCGGCTGTCTTGCGTAAGGCGGCCGGCAGCACGGATGTAACTTGGGGGCACGAAGGCAGTCATAACTCACTGCCAATCAAATCGCTGTTTTGATCATCGAGGAGGAATCAACGTTATGCTTGCGAATTTAATGTGGGCTGGTCTTCTGCTCCTGCAGGACGCTAGCGGTGGTGAGGTGGGCTGGGATCTTCGCAGCATGTGGCACTCCATGGGGGTGCCAGCGAAAATTGTGGTCATAATCCTGTTTATCATGTCCGCCTGGTCCGTGGGCATCATGATTGACCGCGCCTTGATGTACAGCGCGGCTCGCAAACAGTCCCGCGTCTTCGTCCAGCAGGTCGCTGGCGCGCTCAAGGATAACAAGCTCGACGAAGCCATCTCCATCGCCGAGCGCAACAAGAAGAGCCACATCGCGAAAGTCGTCGCCACCGGGCTCTCCGAGTTTCAAGCTGCCTCTGCGCAGGTCGCTGACGCCGAAGTCATTGAAGCCGCCAAACGCGGCCTCGAACGCTCCGTCGCCATCGTTCACGCCGAGATGAAGCGCGGCCTTTCCGGCCTCGCCACCATCGGTTCCACCGCTCCTTTCGTCGGCCTCTTTGGAACCGTCATGGGCATCATCAACGCCTTCAAGGGAATTTCCGCGGCCCACGCCAGCGGGCTTTCCGCGGTCGCCGGCGGTATCGCCGAAGCCCTCGTCACCACGGCTCTCGGTCTTCTCGTGGCCGTACCCGCCGTTTGGACGTACAACTATTTCACCAATAAAGTCGAAGCCTTCGACGTCGAGATGGACAACTCCTCGATGGAGCTCGTCAATTATTTCATCACGCGCCGGGGCGGAAAGAAGTAAGCCATGGCTCGTTATAAGCCAAAAGCCGGCGGCATCATGGCGGCCCCGAACGTGATTCCCATGGCCGACATCATGCTCGTCTTGCTGATCATCATGATGGTCGTCACGCCCATGTTGCAGAAGGGCGTTCAGGTCGATATGGCCCGCGCAAGAAATTGGGAGAACATGCCCAACGCCGATAAGGATGATGCCATCATCGTCGCCATTTCTCACGATGGCCATTATTATCTCGGCAATCAGGACATCGCGCTCGACCAGATCACCGGTACGGTGAAAGACCGCATCGCCAATCGCCTCGACAAGGAAGTCTATGTTCGCAGCGATGAGCGCGCCAAATACGGCGACGTTAAGAAAGTCGTCGACGCCGTTCGCGATGCCGGAGTCGATAATCTCGGCTTGTTGACCCTGAAAAACGATGCCGGGCCAACCCAGCCTCCACCTCCGCCGCCCGGTGGCGTTAATCCGGGGACCCCTTAGGGAGGGTATTGCTATGGGAATGGCAGTTGGAACAAAGGGCACTTCCATGTCGGAGCCGAATATCGTTCCGCTCATCGACGTCCTGCTCGTACTCATCATTATTTTCATGGCCATCACGCCCACCACTCCCACGGGGATGGACACGCTGGTCCCGCAGCCGCCGCCCAAAAAGCAGCAGCAGCAGGACCTCAACAACAAAACGGTGGTCGTCGTGGTCAGTGCGGATGGCAAGGTCATGATCAACCAGACGCCCACCACTTGGAACGATCTGGGCTCGCAGCTTTCGGACATTTTCAAGATTCGCGCCGATAAAACAGCCTTCGTCAAGGGTGACGACGACGCGGAATTCACCTACGTCGCGCGCGCCATCGACATCATGCGGGGCGCGGGTATCACCAATGTCGGCTTGATCACGGCCAAAATGGAAGCGGGCCAGTAGCAGTCCATCAGTCCGTGCTCGAACTATGTTCTTCGTCCGGGCGCGCTTTACAGCTTGCGGAGAAGGCATTTTTTCATGTCATCCCGAGCAAAGCGAGGGATCTGCATTTGTTCAGGAATCAACAATGTTGCGGATTCCTTGGTTTTGCGTCA
>Ga0307374_10005560_pt1 | contig 20348 bp, 11 predicted proteins | sample OX3MG_FD_202532 | JGI IMG/M metagenome (GOLD analysis project Ga0307374, IMG submission 202532) | Soil microbial communities from Risofladan, Vaasa, Finland - OX-3 | ecosystem: Environmental > Terrestrial > Soil > Coastal area > Acid sulfate soil | place: Finland: Risofladan, Vaasa | collected...
AATCCGCATAATGCTCGGAAAACTTATCTTTAAATTTCATACTATAAAATTAATGAATACTCCTGCTCTTTCCCCAAAGGGTTTATTTCTGTTTGCAGAAATTCATAGATTCTTATACCAATTTATTCAATAGTTATTCAACTGCAGTATCATCTCCAGAAAACATTCTTATTGTAAATAATCTGAAAACGAATACCTCGTTTGATAACACACCCATGCAGGGCATTGTGCCAAATGGAGACCTGGGCACCGATAAACAAACCGCCACCTCATTGAAACTTTTTCCACTGACAGAAACGTTTGAGGGCTGGGGCGCCAAGTGGCCTACGCAGGATTTGGTGGACGACTATTTGGTAACAGATGCCGATGGCACAGAAAAAACCTGGGACGAAACAAGCTATATAACTACACCGGGATATAATGTAAATAAAATGATGTACCAGCACAGGGATCTAAGATTTTATGCCACTATATTGTATGATAGCACTTCCGATTTTAATAACCTGATATTTACAAGGGAACAAGGAAATGTTTCTCTCTCAACTTCACCCATTAATGGTGGAGGTCTTTCCGGTTCAGGTACTTCTACGGGATATCTGTTCAGAAAATATTTATACCAGGACCAGGGCAAGCTCTGGTATTCCGATCCTGTAAACTTTTGTTACAGCGCTTTAAGGCTGGGCGAAGCCTATCTGAACTATGCCGAAGCGGAATATATGTTGGGTAATTATGCAATAGCTGCGCAATATATGTCAAAGACATATCAGGTGCACGGAGGGTTTAAAAATCCTATTCCTTTTACAGATCCGCAATCATTGTGGACGGCTTACACAAGGGAACGTAATGTGGAAATGGTATTGGAAAATGGGGACAGATATTGGTCATTATTGCGTTGGGGAATGCAAAAATCTGGGGGGCTTCAATCAGGGTATTCTAATTCTGCTTATGTTATTCCGGAATTAAACGGGCAAATGCATGGAATACATATATCAATAAATGGTAACTCTTATTCTTTGTTTAACTTGAATGAAACGAATAATCTACCGTTGTTATTTACTGCCAAAAGATACCTGTATCCAGTTCCATATTCCCAAATTCAGGCAAGTCCTGTACTTACACAAAACGAAGGATGGCAATAATCAGTTATTTACTATTATAAAAAATATTTTATGAAATATATGTTCAAATTTATTTTGTTAGCAATGTGTATAGCATCCCTGACATCATGTCTAAAGAAAGATTTACCAGGCATTAAAAGTTCTAATCAGAATAATTTAACCGGCTTCTATTTAGAGTACAAATGGTTAGATACGAATTATATTGCTGCCGGAACACCCAAAGCCGATACCAGCATTGTCGTTTCATCTGTACAATTTACGGATGCGAATAGCCCGCAAATAATTTCTAATGACACTTTGTATGCTTATCCGATATTTCCTTCCAATTTACCTTTGGCTCAACAACTACAAGTGTCATTGGATCATATAATTGGTTATGCAGATATTCCCGATGGAGCCATTATCAAGCCGCTCAATGGCGCACCGGAATTAGGCGTTCCGGGCGATTACACCAAACCCGCTACTTATGAAATAACGGCTGCGGACGGCACTAAGGCTACATGGGTTATTGTGGTAAATTAATTCATTCATTGCCTCCTGTCAGTAAATATGAAGGGCAATATGTTGAGTCCGGATATTTCGATCATGCAACCGCGGGACAGTCACTGATTTATCGGGGAGATGCGGGAACAGGGTGGTCAGTAGCCTGGAAAATGAACTTATGGGTACGTTTGTTGGATTATGAAATGGACATTTGGGAAAAAACTCACGTGATGCTAAAACGGAAATTCCTTCCGATACTGCGGGGAAAAAGTATGCCATTTGAGAGTAAAGGATGATGGAACCTAAAATTTTAGCAGTTGTCATAGGATAATTTTTAAGCTGATTGGATTATTGTCCAGGTATTAAACACTATTGACAGTCACAGAAAAGCAACAATGACTTTTAGATAAAAAATGATAACATACATTTTTATTCAAGAAAATTTAAGAAATGAAGATAATCACTATTTATACACTCATTATTCTTTTATCCTTTGTTAATGACTCTTCCCGCACAAACTTTACGAAGAAGGAACACCAGGTAATCATGCATCGTGACGGGGGAACACTTTCGCTGCAGGTGATTTCCAATAATATTCTGCATGTGATGTTCGCTCCCGGTAAAACCGTGCCTTATAAAAAGGAATTAGCTGTCGTCGCCAAGCCAGAGCTGGTCCATTGGGATGTGAGTGAGAAAAACGGGATTGTAACGTTATATACCGATTCCTTAACGGCCAGGGTAGATGCTTCGGGCAGAGTTTCATTTTATGATCAAAATGGCCGTTTATTGCTTTCCGAAAAGGCAGATGGACGTCATATGCCAGCAGTTGTAGATTGGGGCATTCATACCTATGCACCGGAACAGTCATTTGATGTCGGAGACGAGGCGTTATACGGACTTGGGCAATATCAAAATGGGTTAATTGACTGGAAAAACGTACCGCTCCGGTTTCGTCAATTTAATCAGCAGGATGCCGTCCCTTTTCTGGTCTCTACCAAAGGATACGGACTGCTGTGGGACAATTATTCGATAACCAATTTTAATCCGCCTGAACACCAACTTCACTTCGAAAACATGGTTGATTCTTCGCTTAATATCCGTACCACCAGTTTTACACCTGAAGAATCCGGTACCTATTATTTTGCCATGGAAAGCAACGGTCAGAAGCGTAACCGTTACATGGGACCTGTCCTGCTAACCATAAACGGAGATACGGTCATCCATTACAATACGATATGGGTCCCCGAATACCTGACGGGTAAGATAACCCTGCAGGCCGGTAAGCGCTATTCCGTCTGCTTTCAAAATTCGCATACCCTTACCCCAGGCCATATTTTGTTCAATGACCCGGGATACAATCAAACGACATTCAAAAGCAGCTATGGTAATCGGTTGGACTATTACATCATTTCCGGGAAAACACCGCAAAAAGTGATTGCTGGCTATAGAACACTGATGGGCTCGGCTCCTATGTACGGGAAATGGGCATATGGTTTCTGGCAGTGTCGCGAACGTTATCACAGCCAAAAGGAATTGCTGGAAAATGCCTACCAGTACCGGAAACGTGATATTCCTGTGGATAATATTGTTCAGGATTGGAACTATTGGCCTCCTAAGACCTGGGGGCCTCAGTGGGATCGAACGCGGTATCCCGATCCGAAAGCCATGATCGATTCTTTGAAAAGGATGCATTTTCATCTTATGGTTTCCGTTTGGCCACGCATAGACAATCCTGCGCTGGAAAAAAGATATGACCTGACTTCACATATGATTGATTCCACCAGCGGGAATCTGGATTTTTGGGACCCCATTGTTCGGAAAGACTATTATCATATGGTTAAGGATTCCATGTTTGCCATTGGAGTAAGTGCTATTTGGCTGGACGGGACCGAGCCTGAAAACCACGGCCCCAATGCACATACTTACCTCGGGCCATTTAACGAGTATGCGTTGACCTATGCATTGGAAGTGACAAAATCGTTATATGTCGGCCACCGGAAGGATTATCCCAATCAACGTGTATTTAACCTTACCCGCTCGGCATTTGCAGGAATGCAGCGGTACGCAGCTGCCTATTGGACGGGGGATATCAAGGGAACATGGGAACAATTCCGTGAGCAGATTCCTGGCGGACTGAATTACTCGATGGCGGGCCTTCCGTATTGGACGACGGACATCGGAGGTTTTTTCCGGGACAGGACTTCCGCGAATCCAATCTATGACAACCAGTATACCAACCCGGGATATAAAGAGTTACTAACACGTTGGTTCGAGTTCGGAGCATTCTGCCCGATATTTCGTATCCACGGTTATAAATCGAATACCGAAGTCTGGCGGTATGGGAAAGCATTTGAACAGACCGCCCGCAAGTACCTGGATATCCGCTACCAGTTGATGCCGTATATTTACACGCTGGCCTCAAAGGTAACACGTGACGGAACTATCATAATGAGACCGCTGGCGTTCGCTTATCCTAATGACAAGAATACCTGGGATATTACAAATCAGTATTTATTCGGTTCCTCCATTCTGGTAAATCCGGTTACTCATTCTCAGGCCAACTCCAGATCGGTGTATCTGCCAAGGGGAACCTGGATTAACTTTTGGACGGGTGAAGCGACTAATGGAGGAGAAAGACTAAAAGTAGATGCACCTCTAAGTGAAATCCCATTATTCGTTAAAGCCGGTTCGATTATTCCGGTTGGCCCGAAGGTTCAATATGCTTCTCAACTCGTCGACAAGCCGATGCGCCTCTTCATTTATCCCAAGGCAAACGGCACCTATACTTTGTACAACGATGATGGAGAAACCTATAAGTATGAACAGGGGAAGTATTCGCTGATCCCAATGAAATTGGATAATCAGAGGAGGGAATTGATTATCGGTAAACGAACAGGTTCATATGATGGAATGAAGGAAGTGAGAAAGTTTGAACTCGTTTTAGTTCAGCCCGGTAATGTCCATGGACTGAATGCTCACAAGGTGGATACTACTATCACTTATGATGGAAAAAAGCAAGTCGTTTCGCTTTTGAATAAATAAATAAACTTCCTCCTTAGGAAACGCTGATACATAAAATATAATCCTAAAATATGGAACGTAAAGATTTTCTTAAAAATTCAGGCTTGCTTCTAAGTGGACTAATCTTATCGAGAAACTTTAAGGCTGGTGCTATGTCAATGAGCTTTTTCTCCGAAGCGCAAGCACATACGTTTGAGGCAGAAGCCGCTGAACTCATCGGCGGTGCAGCCAAGGTTGCAAATGATACGGCATCCGGGGGATATCTGGTCAGTTTGGCTAAACCTGGCCAAGCCGTGAGGTTTACAGGCCTTCCTGAGGCCAGGAAATTGGCGATTCGCTATGCTTCGGTGACGAATGGCACGATAAGTGTCGCGGTCAACAACCAGCCAGCACGCAAGGTGAATATCCATTCCTCTGGGGCGCTCACTAATTCTGTTCTCTACTCAATCATTGACATTGCGATTCCCCGTGGTGCCACGCTGACCATCAGTCTGGAGCCTAACGACGTTGCGGAGAATTTAGATAAGATAATCGTTGGCAAAAAAGACTTGGGATTGTCAACGGATATCTGGAATCTTCCCTCGTTGCCGGTGGCGCAGGGCTCTTACTCACCTGATTGGAAGGAGATTGGCCGGCGTTATGTCGCACCAGAGTGGTGGCGAGACGCGAAGTTCGGTGCGTGGTCGCATTGGGATCCACAGTCCATGCCCGAAGATGGCGACTGGTATGCGCGCGTAATGTATATTGAGGGCAACCCGCAATATGAGTATCATCTCAAACACTTTGGCCATCCATCGATCTATGATTACAAGGACATATGCCACAACTGGGTGATTGACCGATGGAATCCAGGTGAGATGATGGATTTGTATGTCGAAATGGGCGCCCGCTACTTCATGGCGATGGGCTGTCATCACGACAATTTCGACTGCTTTGATTCAAAATATCAGCCATGGAACTCAGTGAATGTCGGTCCAAAAGTGGACATTGTCGGTACGTGGGAAAAGATTGCGCGTATTAATTCTCCTCTTTTTTTAAATTTTGATAAAAAAACATTAACCAGCTATGTCCATGACTGGGTACTGGAACCGGACTCTTTACTAACTAGACCAACTCATCCAAATGCGTCTGCCACTTATAATGAATCTGATCCATTTCAACGATGCCGGGGATTACCCTCTTATGCAGAAAGTGTACAGCATGGACTGGTAATTGGTGTTGACGTGGTAGCAGCCATTTATCGTGGATATCTTACCTATGCTTCTATATTAAAGCTAAAAGGGTACAAATCTGGAAGTATCTATTATATACAAAAAGCAAAGCAGTATCAACAGGAACTGGAGGACAATTGGTGGGATAAGTCAGTGGACCTTTATAATACGTACTACACAAGTGAAGGAAAATATGGGAAAGGCGAAGGAGAAACTTTTTTACTGTGGTTCAATATACTGCGGAATACTTCAAGGATCAACGCAACCATCAATCATTTAACATCTATCTGCTGGAATGTGGATAACACTTCTTATCTCCCCTATTTGCTTTATCAGAACGGACGATATGATGACGCTTATAAAGACCTGCTGTATTTATCATATCCCACTACAAAACGGCGAGATTATCCGGAAGTATCCTTTGGGGTAGTACAAGGCATTGTTCTTGGTTGTATGGGAGTAGAACCGGATGCGCCCAATCACACAATTCGTACCTTCTTCAGAGGGAATGATAATACAACTGTTGAGTTAGATGACCTGCCTGTCATGCGAACTATTATCTCACTAAAAAATGACGGTTATAAAAGCACGACTATAACTGACGAAGGCAAAGCGGGTTTTTCATGGGAAGTCAAGTTTCCCGGGCGACATACCAGTATTCATGTTAAAGGTAAGGCATTGCCTGCTAAGATCGAGTATGCTCCGAATAACCATGTTTATTCTTTTGCGGTTATAAGGGTCAATCCAGGTGAACGAATTAAAGCATTTATGGAATAACAAATGATATACATTTTATATAGAAACATTAATGGTTAAAAAAAACGGGGTTATTAGAGGTGCCTTAACTTACAACACAACGCTATTGAAATAATTTGAATCGTTTTTTATCTTTTTAAACAAACTAATATCAAAATGAACACACGCAGAGATTTTTTAAAACAATCCGGAATTCTGAGCGGAAGTATTTTAATGGTTCCAGCAATCATGAAAGTGGGTACTTTCAGTGGGATAAAGATACCAACAAATCCTATTGATAGTTTTCCTGAGTTTGACGTAAAATATGTATCATTTAGTTACCCAAAGTCAGCATTTTCAGTTTGTAATAATAGACTAACCAAAGGAGTAGCCTTAACAGATATTCGATATGCAAACTTTGGAGATGACGATGAAATTTTCTGGATTCTATATATCTCAGGTTCAAATACCTTGGAACCCCGATCGTTTGGCGGACCTGGAAAATTGACCTTATCAGCCACTGAAGATAAACCGTTTTGTATTGCATGCTTTGAGTCAGAAAAAATATTCCGTTTACAGGGAAAAAGGATTCCTATGATTTTGATGCTGAACAAGAAGCTATGCCTTAACAACAGAATTTCTATTACCCTAAAAGATAAAAGTAGATTCCGGATAGAAATCAAGAATCAGTTTGGAACTTCTTATCATATTCTGACGTGCTTAACTGGTTCTCTTAAGTACAGAGAAGATAAATATTTGTTTAGTTTATATCCTTCAATTGATGGTACATATGCTATCACTGTTGAAGAAACGGATAGCCAATGGAACTCAACTGGTGTGAAGAAAACCTTTGACAACTGCATGGCATTAGCTCATCAAAGTTTTTATAATTGGTTTTCAAAAATGCCCTCCCTGCCAAAACAGTATGCTAAACCCAGAGAACTAGCATCCTATGTACTTTGGTCATGTGTGATAGGTAAAGGTGGTGATTTTAAACGTCCGGGTATTCTGATGTCGAAAAACTGGATGGATTACATATGGAGTTGGGATCATTGTTTTAACGCAATGGCATGTTCCTACCACATGCCGAAAACCGCGTGGGACAATTTTGTTATCGTATTCGATTACCAGAATACAGAAGGCCGAATACCTGATTTTTTGGGATATTCCCAGATTAGCTACAATGATTTGAAGCCACCCATTCATGGCTGGACATTTCATAAATTGTTAGGGAGAATAAAATTTTCTGATTCCCAATTGAAAAAGGTTTATACTTATTTGACTAATTGGACCAACTTTTGGCTTCTTCACCGGGATTCTAATAAAGATGGAATCCCCGAGTACAGATACGGGGAAGATTCGGGTTGGGATAATGGAACAGAATTCGACATAAATGGAAAATCAGGTAATGAGGCACTTTGGGAAAGTGCAAATTTATCGGCATATTTAATTATTCAGATGGATTTGTTGGACGAATTAGCGCAGAAGTTAGGGTATAATGAAGAAGCCATTCAGTGGAAACAGAAATCAGATCATTTACTATCACTCATGATATCAAAACAATGGAATGGCGATAAGTTTGTCACAATAAATATTGAAAATGTTAGTATAAATAATACAAGCCAGAGTTTAATGGCCTTCCTTCCTATAGTATTAGGTAAGAAACTGCCTGTTGAAATAAGATCCAAACTAATTGATAGTTTAAAGAATGGGGGTTATTTAACCAAATGGGGGTTAGCATCTGAAAGTATTAACAGTCCACTTTATGAAGATGATGGTTATTGGAGAGGACCGATATGGGCACCGTCAACCATGATTATTATTGATGGATTGAATAAATGTGGAGAACATGAATTGGCAAAGGAAATTGCCAAAAGGTTTTGTGATTTATGTGCAAAAAGTGGCTTTGCTGAGAATTTTAACGCCAAAACGGGGAAAGGACTTCGCGATTTGGCATATACATGGACAGCTAGCGTTTTTTTAATATTGGGTCATGAATATCTAACAGAATAAACAGCAGGAAGGGGAGAGAACTGAAATACAAATTTATTTTAGGTTATAACGAAAAGTGAACAACCTGGAATAGGTCGCATTTTACATTATCAAGTAACTGAAGAAATTGAGCCTTTCATGAATTAACATTTATTGCAGCTTCTGTAAATGACTGTGATATTCGTATAAAATGGGATATTCGTACCAGAAATAGAATGATGGATGCCGATACAGAATTTAAGATCAATGGGAAGCAAGTGGATGCATCATATCTGGTGCTAAAGACGGCTACACCAAGGTATGGATGTTGAACTATCCTGAAGTTCCTTTGATACTTAAAACGGAAGGTAATCCTTCGGGATTAGATGGAACCATGGAAAATATAAACGGAAAATAATGGGGAGGACAAATCAAAATTGGTTAAGGCAGATAAGCTGTAGGTGAAGTAACTTTTGATGACCCGAATTTATATCGAAAGGGAATTACTTTAAAATCCATTTGTTTTGCAAGAGTAATGGATTAAAAAAATGATAAATCTTTTTAAATCGGGGCTAATTGATACTAAAGGATATATTATACATAGAATTCCTTTTGACGACCAGATTAGTGAATTTGAAATGCTGTACTTGCCTAAAGAAAATGTAATTAACGCAATTGTTGATTTTTAATTTTATAAAGAACTCAGGGGTTTGATTTTAACTATCAAAAAGTAAGTTACTGAAAAATAATGAGAATATTTGCTATTTTATTATTGCTTGGTTCCCTTTCAGTGCCGGGCAATGCACAAGTCGGGCATAAGGTTTTCCTGGAACAATTGGATATTAGTAAAATATACCAAGGCAAAGACCGCCCGCGCCAGATAGGCAACTATGCACATCTTTCTATAGATAACGGGAACTTTACAAATGGGTTTCGAACGAGAACAAAAAGTCGCCTTTATTTGAATTTGGATGGTAACGTAAACACCTTTTCAGCTTTGGTTGGCATAGATGAACGATCAGGTAAAAATGATTCCGCAGAATTTTATGTTATTGGTGATGACTCCATTCTTTGGAAAAGTGGCATAATGAAGAAAATGGATGCTCCGGAAAAGTGTAATGTAAACATCTTTGGAGTTAGAAATTTACTACTCAAAGTTACCGGTAGTCCCAGTCATGTTCAGGTAGATTGGGTAAATGGGCTATTCACTTATTCAGGCAAGCCTCCGGTTACAACATGGAGCCCTGAGGATCTATCCATAAACAGAAAGATATCGCAACCTTCTGCGCCCCGAATTAATGGGGCAATGGCGGTGGGTAACCGCCCGGGTACCCCTTTTCTTTATTCGGTGGCTGTTACCGGCAAACATCCTTTACTAATTAGTGTGAAAGGATTGCCTGCAGGTTTATCATTTAATGAAAAAACAGGAGTGATTAGCGGCGTTCCTGAAAAAAGGGGTAATTATTATATTCAGCTGTCGGCAAAAAATAGTGCGGGATCAGCACGGAGAACCTTGCGTATTCTGGTAGGCGATACTTTGGCGCTTACACCACCCATGGGCTTTCTTTCCTGGAATGTGATCCAGGGGCTTATCAGTGAAACTGTTGTGAAAGAAATAGCAGATGCTTTTGTGAAATATGGCTTGCGTGACGAGGGGTATCAATATATTGTGATGGACGATTGCTGGGCAGGATATAGGGATAAAAATGGGAATATCCATCCTGATTCAATGAGATTTCCACATGGTATAAAAGCATTGAGCGATTACTTACATGCCCGAGGATTAAAGTTCGGCCTTTATTCGAGCCCGGGTGCGGTAACTTGTGCAGGATATCCAGGTTCATTAGGGCATGAAGCACAGGATGTGCATACCTGGGCATCTTGGGGGATCGATTTTCTTAAGTATGACTTTTGTTCTGCACCAAAAGACAGCGCAAAGAAATTATTTAACCTTATGGGAAATCTGCTAGAGGAATCAGGACGTTCTATTGTCTATCTAATTAATCCGTCAGATAGAGAAGCGATATCGCATGACACTATACATGCACAACTATGGACTACCGCAGGCGACATCAGAGATCAATGGAATCTTGATGGCAAATCGGGTATTATTAATTGTTTCGATCAGGATGTTGTGTCAACTCATCACCAGCATATAGGTAGTTGGAATTATCCTGATATGTTGGTGGTGGGTATTTATGGAAAAGGTGCATCCGCTAATGATTTAGGGGCCACAGGATGTACTGATACTGAATATCAAAGCCAGATGAGCTTATGGTCATTGCTCAGCGCTCCTCTTTTTATATCTGCTGATATTCGTAATATTCGGCCGTCTGCATTAAAAATTCTTACTAATCCGGAAGTAATTGCCGTGGATCAGGATGTTTTGGGTAAGCTGCCAGTAGGCTATGGCCCAAAAGGTAAAGAGAATGTATGGGTAAAAGAGATGGCTGATGGGTCTGAAGTAATCGGGTTGCTTAATCGCAGTAATAAGCTATCGAAAATCACTGTTAACTGGAAAGAAATTGGTTTAAACGGAGATCAAAAAGTACGTGATTTATGGCAAAGGAAAAATATAGGAATATTTAAAACGGGTTATTCAACCGCAGTGCCCGCTCATGGCGTGGTATTGATAAAAGTGCATTCTTATCCATAAATTATTGGGTTTTATTTTTCAAATAACTAAATAATTCTAAAAATCATCATGGCCAATAAAACAACTTCAAAACTTTCTTTTATAAAAGAAATTATCATATCCTTATTTTTCTTAAGCTATGGATCACTCTTTAGTATGCCGCTTTCTGCACAGACCCCTCTCTATACCATAAACGCCCTCCATAATGTATATAAAGTCAGGATTGGACATCTTAAAGTAGGAGGAATAAATCCCGAAGGAATTACTTTAGGAGCGAACAGCAGTTATTTTACGAAAAATGATAAGCCCTGGTTTCCTTTGATGGGCGAATTTCATTATTGCCGGTACCCTGATCAGTATTGGGAAGAAGAAATCCTGAAAATGAAGAGCGCGGGTCTTTCTATCATTTCTACTTATGTTTTCTGGAATGCGCAGGAACATCCTAAGGGTGATTGGCATTGGAACGGTAATCTCAATCTAAGACGTTTTGTTGAATTATGTCATAAGCATCATATGTTTGTATGGCTGCGTATTGGTCCTTATGGGCACGGCGAACAGCTTTATGGAGGACTTCCTAAGTGGGTTGAAGACATGAAAGGAAAGCGTACAAATGATCCTGCTTATTTGAAAGAAGTCACAACATATTTTAATCAAATAGGAAATCAAACTAAAGGTTTATATTTTAAAGATGGGGGCCCCATTATCGGAGTACAATTGGAGAATGAGTATGCTTCCGGAGAACTTGGCCATATTGCCACTTTAAAAAGAATGGCACTAGCTGCTGGAATTCAACCTGTTTATTTCTCAGTAACGGCTAATACGGTATTCTACGCAGATAGTTTTAATGTTATTCCTTTGCAGGGGGCTTATCCTTATCGTGGTTGGGAAAAGGCTGGGGGAGGTCTTACTAAAGACTTTTTATATGCGACTAATAATTGGATTATGAAGGATGCTTTCGGGAAGTTATATTATAATGCAGACCAATATCCCATGGGAATGTGTGAAGAAGGCTGTGGCAGTCAAATGACTTATACCAACCGCTTTGTCGTAAACCCTGAAGTGATAGAAGCTGATGTACAGAACCAGATTGGCAGAGGAGTTAATTTACTGGGATACTATATGTTTCAGGGGGGGACGCAAATGCCGGGATTAAAAGAACCCGGACTTCCAAGATCCTATGACTTCCAGGCACCAATTAGTGAATTTGGCTTATTGCGTCCTTCTTATAAATATCTAAAGATTTTACACAACTTTATCCGAGACTTTGGTGAAGATTTAGCGCAAACAGCCGTAGTTTATCCTGTACATCCTGTAAGGAATGAAAGGAATACGGACAGCTTAAGGTATGTAGCCAGGATTAGAGGAGATCATGGATATGTCTTTCTTTGCAACACGCAAAAGCAAATTCGTATGCCAGATAAAACATTCCGGCTGCGCATTCAATTACCTGATGAAACCCTTGAATTCCCAAGAAATGGATTACTATTGAAAGGGCAGACCACCGCTATTTTACCTTTTAATCTCAATATCAATAATGCTTTATTGAAATATGCGACCGTTCAGCCGTTAGCTCGTATCAATAAAGGAAAAGAGCAGTTTATTTTTTTTACTGAAGTACCTGGAATGGACGTAGAACTGGCATTTGATTCGGTAACTGTTAAATCCTTGTCAGCTAAAAACTGGAAGAAAGAAAAGGCTGACGGAAGAATTATTTTAACCTTTGAAGGTAAGGTTGCGGATCCGATAAAGATTGTTTCTACAACCGGACAGCGAGCTACCCTTGTCTTGTTAACCCGACAACAAGCAGAGAACAGTTGGAGAACAAAAATTAAGAATCAGGAAAGATTGATTATCTCAAAATCCGATGTAATGTTTTATGATGATAGTATTGAATGCCGACAACTCAATGATCCGAATATTTCCTTCGATGTATTTCCAGCGATTAAAAATCAAATGTTCTGCGAGGGTAAAAAAATACCTTCAACAAAAAAAGGAATCTTTCAACATTGTGTAATTAACCAGGCTAAAGTTTTTCCTAAGGTGAAACTCACCAGATTATCAAAGTACAAAATGGTGGTACATATGCGTGGCAGTTTACCTTCTGAACTGAGTGATATTATTTTAAAAATTGATTATCTGGGTGGAAGAGCTGAAGCATTAATTGGCGGAAAAATCGCAACTGATAATCTTTTTAATGGAACTGACTGGATGTTTGGGCTTAAACGGTATTTGAAACAATTGCCTGAGGAGGGAATTGAATTCCACGTTCTACCATGGTCAAATAATATTACAGGTGTGCCAGACAGCCTGGTTGATATTATAAAAAGTGGTCTTGCTAAGATACGATCCGTTAAGATCATTCCGCAATATTGCGCAAAAGTGCGGATGGAATAATTCTTTTCGATAGAAAACTATTAACAATAAATACAACATGATGAAATATTGCCTTACACTTTTTCTTTTTTGCAGTTATTATGTTTTTTCTACAATTGCTTATGGCCAACAAAGTGCAGTGGAATTAAACTTTTGATGATAAAAAAAATACTATGAAAAAAATATTGCTATTCGTATTTCTGCTCGTAACCATTTTCTGCTCTACCTACGCACAAGACCTAATTTACGGGATCGCTCCCAAACCCTGGACGCCAGGTTTAGGTAATCATCGGGTAGTCCTTCAAGTAAGGAAGCCGGACAATGCAGTAAGATTGCAAATCACCTGGCGGCTCCACGACCAGCAGCCGGATAAAAAAGGATTTCTGATTATTAACGCGGCTACAGGTGATACCATTCAAAATGTTTATAGAATTTCTGTGAACAACGAGAAATGTGATATTGTATTCGGTCCTGTTACTAAACCGGGCAAATATTATTTTTATTATCTTCCTTATAAGCCCGATCCCGATGCGGGATATTATCAATATGGGTATCTACCTCCTAAAACGGCTGGCGCTGAATGGATAACTAATAACCATCTTTCTGACAGGAAGGCTATCACCAATCTTCCTAAAGCTTCGTGCAGTTCATTGGAATCAAGAACGGCATTCGACTCTTTTTATCCGATGGAAATTATTGCTACTGCCATTGAAAAGAAAAATTTCTTATTGAAGTATAGTGGCGATTATCTTCTCTTTCCTGAGGATAGAAAATATCCAATTAAAATGCAGGATGATATTCCATTGCGATGGGTGAAAGAAGGACCTGAAAAGGAATTTAAAGGTACCGCAGAGCGAAATGAATATTATACATTTCAAATCGGGTTGTATGCAGGTCAGGCAGATGTCAATAATGTAGAGGTCAGCTTTTTAGACTTAAAAGACAATCAACAAACCATACCTTCATCTGCGTTAACTTGTTTTAATACGGAAGGGGTCAACTCTTATGGCAAATTTTTTACGAAAAGCCTGAATGTTTCTAAAGGCCAGGTGCAGGCTTTATGGATGGGGATTGATGTCCCGGCGGATGCAAAACCAGGTGTTTATAAGGGCGCAGTTACTATTTCCACTTCGGGAGAAAAAACTAAAAAAATTCCTTTGCAAATAACGGTTACAGGAAAGTACCTCGCAGATCGGGGAGACAGCGAAACCTGGAGATTTTCACGGCTTCGCTGGCTTAATTCTGCTGCCGGAATTTCTGATAAGCCAACCGCTCCTTTTACCCCGATAAATGCAGACGGCAACCTTCAGTTTTCATTTTACAATAAAGAGGTGACCTTATCAAAAGAGGTACTACCGTCCACCCTTAAAGTTTTTGGAACGGAAATATTGGCGGCGCCCATTCAATTAAAAGCATCCGGCGAAGAATTTAGCGACCCTGAATTCGGGGAAAACGACCAGGATGAAGGAAAGGTATCCGGATGGTGGGAAGCCGATAGTAAAAATTTTATTCTTAAAGGAAAAGGGTCTTTACAGTTTGATGGCTATTTGCATTATACTATTCAACTAAAAGCGCTGCGTGATATTTCCTTAAAAGATGTCCGCCTGGAAATTCCCCTCAGGAAAGAAGTAGCGCAATATATGATGGGTATGGAATTGCCGGGCACCAAAGTTCCCGACAGCCTTGATGCAAAGTGGAAAGGGCCACATAATAGTTTTTGGATTGGAAATACCTATGGCGGAATTTATTGTCAGTTGCTGGGTGCTTCCTATGCCGGACCTTTATTGAATTTGTATCATCCTGCGCCACCATCAAGCTGGTATAATGAAAATAAAGGTGGTTTTTCAATACGTAACAATGGAGATACTACACTTGCAACTGTTTACTCCGGTAGTCGTGATTTTAAAAAAGATGAAGAAGTATCTTTTGAATTTGATTTGATCGTAACTCCCATTAAAAAATTAGATACCAAAGCACAATTTAACGAACGCTATTATCATAACGGTTCCAATGCATGGCCCGATTCAAGTGCAGTGGCAGCGGGTATTAAAGTAATTAATATTCACCAGGGCACTATCGCCAATCCATACATTAATTATCCGTTTCTTGCAAAAAAAGAGATTAAATCTTTTGCGGATTATTGGCATAAAAAAGGAATAAAAACAAAAATATATTACACCATCCGCGAGCTCACCAATCACACCCCGGAGATTTGGGCGTTGAGAAGCCTGAGAAACGAAATTTTTTCAGGAGGAAAAGGAGGCGGCTTTCCCTGGCTGCAGGAGCATTTGATAAACAATTACACCCCTGCCTGGTACACACCAATCGGCAATGATATAGGAAATGTAGATGCTGCTATTGAAACAGCACCAGGAGATTCCCGCTGGTATAATTTTTATGTTCGTGGATTGGCCTGGCTGATAAAAAACGAAGATATTGACGGCCTGTATCTTGATGACGTTGCGTTTGACCGTCATATCATAAAAAGAATGAGAGAGGTAATGGACAGCATAAAACCCGGTTGCCTGATAGACCTTCATTCCAACACAGGATTTTCCAAAGGACCTGCTACACAATACACAAGTTTTTTCCCATACATTAATAAACTCTGGTTTGGTGAAAGTTTTCAATATGATAAAATGTCTCCTGCAAACTGGTTGGTAGAATGTTCCGGAATTCCTTTTGGTTTAATGGGAGACATGCTTTATAAAGGAGGAAATCAATGGCGCGGGATGATTTACGGGATGACGAGCAGGCTTGGTTGGGAAACGGAAGGCGTTATTTGCGACCCACGACCTCTTTGGAAAGTTTTTGATAATTTTGGAATTGCAGATGCAAAAATGATAGGGTATTGGGATAGAAATGCTGTGGTGAAAACTTCCAACCCGAATGTACTGGCAACCGCATATATACGAAAAGGGAAGACATTGATTGCCATCGCAAGTTGGGCACCGACAGAGGTGAATGTGAAATTGCTGGTTGACTGGAAGGCATTAGGATTAAATCCGGATAAAGTAAAATTAGTCGCTCAGCCAATAGAGCGATTTCAGCCGGAAGCAATATTTTCACCCGATGATTCCATACCGGTAGCGCCAACAAAAGGGTGGTTGCTGATAACCGAAGAGAAATAAAATTAAGATTGAATAGCCTGATTTTATAACTCTTATCAACTTTTATAATGATAAAATATTTCTCACTTATTATTCTTTTTGCCGGAATAGGTAATGCTGTTCAAGCTCAAAAAATAATCAATCTTTCAGATTATGGTGTTATTCCCAATTCATACCAAAATGCATCTGCTAATATAGCGCGTGCCATCAAAGATGCTGCAGGTTTTGATAGTTGCATTATAAAATTTCCCGGTGGCAGGATAGATTTGTGGCCAGACGGGGCTTCGAAGCACATCTATTATATTTCTAACGCGACAGAAAATGATAGCCTTTCCAAAGAGAAAACAATTGGAATGCTTTTTAACAGCCTTTCCAATATCACATTGGAAGGAAATAATACTTTGCTGGTTTATCATGGTAAAATGATGCTGATGGCAATAGATCATTGTCATAATTTTAAAGTGAACAATCTCTTTTTCGATTTCCAACGGCCCACCATGTCGGAGATGAAAATAATTTCAAAAACCGATTCGGATGTTATCGTTAACATTAACCCTGACTCATGGTATGCCATTGAAAAACAGGATAATCATAACAAGTTAATATGGTATGGAGAGGGATGGAAAACACATAACCCGTTTTTAATAAGGTATGTGCCTTCACAGGAAACGATGCGCTATGGTTCATGGAACTATTTTAGTAATAGTAATGCAACTGAACTTTCTCCTTTCAAGGTAAAATTCGAAGGGAATTTTAGAGACAGTAAGTTTGAGGCAGGTGACATGCTCTCAGTCAGGGATCCATACCGTGATGAAGTGGGCGTCTTTAATAATTGCTCTACCGACGTTACGTTTGAGAATCTCAAATTCTATTATATCCACGGCTTGGGCATCGTAAGCCAGTTGTCGAAAAATATTTCCATCAGGAATGTTAGTATTGCCCCTAAACCCGGCTCCGGCAGGGTGATTGCGGCTTTCGCCGATTGTTTCCATTTCTCAGGTTGTTATGGTTTGATCAGGATTGAAAATTCCCTTTGTTCCGGATCGCATGATGATCCTGTGAATATTCATGGAACTGCACTTCGTATCATAAAAGCTGATTCTAACAAGATCGTTGTCCGTTTTATGCATGATCAAACATGGGGATTTAATGCATTTGAAAAAAGTGATTCTATTGAATTTGTAAATCATAAAACACTCTTACCGTTTAGGACGGCAGTAGTCAAATCGTCAAAAATGATTTCGCAAAGGGAAATCGAATTGGAACTCAATGTTCCTGTTCCAAAAAACTGGCAGGAAGGCGACTGTGTAGAAAATATCTCCAAAACGCCTTCTGTTTTTATTAAGAACAATCGTTTTGAACATACCGAAACCCGTGGGCTGTTGGTAACCACGCGAAGGGACGTATTGATAGAAGGCAATACTTTTTATCGTACAGGCATGCACGCTATTTTAATCGCGGATGATTGCAATTCATGGTTTGAATCAGGCCCTGTAAAAAACGTAATCATTCGCAACAATAAATTTATTGATTGTGGGTACAATTCTGCGCCTGATGATTATGTAATCTTCATAAAACCCGAAACGAATACTTTTGAAAAAGGCAAATATGTTCATTCAAATATCAGTATAACAGGAAATGAATTTCAGGTATTTGATTCACCTGTACTTTTTGCTGAGAACGTGAACGGTTTAATTTTCAACGGGAATTATATCGTACAAAAGTCCCTCCCCGGATTTCCTTCGGGAACGGAGCCTGCTTTTAGTATAGAGCATTGTGATCATGTTTTGATTCAGGATAATAGTTTTGTGGGAGGATCACATCAAAAGGACATACTACTCCGATACATGAAAAAGGGAATGATTAAGTATAAGCCCTTGGGAGATTTCAGTTTAATACTAAGTGAAAACTTCTTAAAATAGCAAGGATATTATAGAGGGTAAAAATATATAATTTATTATGACTATTAGCAGAAGAACTTTGATCAAGAACATGCTTGTCCTGGCACCGGCAGGATATTTCGGGATACCTCCTTTTGCATCAATCTTTAAATCTCCGCATGATGCTAAGAATATGAGTGAAAATGCCCCACATAATATCTATACTCACCTTCTCAATCCACGTGAATATCCCGATGACAAACGCCGTTATGTTCAGCCACCCGACTGGCAGACTTTTAATAATAAAACTAATTTTATCACATTAAGAGGCTTCCAGGTTGAGGCTAATAAAATTGTCAATTATTGTGAAGACTTAAGTATTTATACCAGATTATATCGCCTTGGGAATGTAATATGGCCCAATCGTCAGTTTCTTTCTGCTGAAAATGTTCCTGCATTAATAGCTGAATTTAGGAGAAGAAAACTTTTTTTATTCGATATATGGAACTATGTTCCTGGATCAGGAGCGAGTACGCCGGGTTCAGTGGCACAATTTAAGTTATCACCTGAACTTGCCCAACTTTTTAGTTCTCAATTAGGAGATCATTGGTTAGGGATGGATAATGGCGAACAGGATGGAAGATATATTGGCGGTTATGCTTCGCAGATGTATCCTTCTTCCACAGATCGCCCATATCAATATCTGAATTTTCAGCAACATTTTGAAAAGCTGACTGATGACTTGGGTAATAAGATGTCAGCTCTCGTTTCTTTAAATTTTGGGCATTATTTCCTCAAGGAGGGGCTTTATTACATGATTGGGGCGGAAACTGCCCAGGCTCTCCCTAACTCACAAATTTTTTATTCCTTTATTCGTGGAGCGGGAAAACAATATGGCGTTCCCTGGTTTGGAAATGCTTCTGTATGGAATCGCTGGGAACATAAATCTTACGATTCTGAAGGTGAAGATTTTGGGCCGACAAAAGGAACGAGCTTAAGTTTAATGAGGCGATTAATGTACAGTCAAATTCTATATAACGCTATGGCAGTTGGATTTGAAGCAGGGTGGTTTTATGAAAAAAAGATTAAACATTTCTCAGGAACTCAGCCGGATGATACTGCACTTACTCCGATAGGTCATATCCAGCAGGGTGCCGTGAAATGGGTTCAAAAAAATGGTCAACCGGGAGTAATGTACACACCTGTGGCATTAATGCTGGATTTCTTTGCAGGATGGACGTTTCCTAGACATTTATATTCGGATGATGTTTACAGAGTATGGGGGAATCTACCCTATCAGTCCGGGGATTATATGGCTGATGCTATTTTAAATATGATCTATCCCGGCTATCAAAACTCTTCTTATTATCATGATGAAAACGGATTTATTTGTCCTACCCCTTACGGAGATATTGCCGATTGTATCTTAAGTGATGTGGAAAGCTGGATATTATCTCAGTATCCTGTATTGGTGATGGTTGGCGAAATATCGGGAAGCGCAGAACTTCATGATAAACTTCAAAATTATGTAAAAGAAGGAGGACACCTGATCATTACTTCAGGAAATCTGATAAAATTTCCTGAAGGGTTGAGTAATATAAAAGTAAATGGCCAACCAGTACATCTTAAAGAGGGTCAAAGAGTTTATATAGAAAAAGAGAAGGTAACAGAAGAAGTTCCGTTTGATTGCTATGCACTTTCTTTCCCTGATCATACAGATATTTTGGCAACTGTAGGAAATATGCCCCTTGCTGTACAAGTACACGATGGCAATGGACAAATAACTGTCTTATCCAGCGCCTTTGGGATCA
>Ga0307374_10005563_pt1 | contig 20342 bp, 17 predicted proteins | sample OX3MG_FD_202532 | JGI IMG/M metagenome (GOLD analysis project Ga0307374, IMG submission 202532) | Soil microbial communities from Risofladan, Vaasa, Finland - OX-3 | ecosystem: Environmental > Terrestrial > Soil > Coastal area > Acid sulfate soil | place: Finland: Risofladan, Vaasa | collected...
GTCGTCCAGGGTGTCGGTGATCCGCTTGAGCCGCTCCTGCTTGGCGGCGTCCACCGGCACCGTCACCGCGCCCTTGGCCTTCACGGCCGCGCCGAGATCGGCGCCCGACGCGAGCAGCTCGCGCGCCTGCGCGTCGAGCCCCGCGATCAGACCGTCGAGCTTGGCCACGTGCTTGGCCACCCGCGGCTGCATGGACGCGTGGATGGACGACACGATCAGGTGCACCGCGGTCTTCTCGCCGCACCCCATGCACGCCCCATCGCCGCCCACCATCGACCGGTAGCTGTCCTTCTTGAGCAGCAGCGACGACAGCACGCCGATCCCCTCGTCCACGTCCGAGACGTTCACGAACCGGTCGGCGGTGTCGGGCAGCTGCTCCCACAGCGCCCAGTTGCGGCGCAATTCCACGAGCGCGGCCTCATCCTGGCGGATGGTTTCCAGCGCGCCGTCGGGGCACACCGCCACGCAGAGGTTGCACCCCTTGCACGTTTCGGGGTTCACGGTGATCGACAGCAACCCGCCGCCGCCCTTCTCCCGCCCTTCCACGGCGTCGAAGAACGGCTTGGTGCGCGCCAGCGGGAACGCGGCCAGCCGCTCCTGCACCACGGCGAATTCCCGATCGGTCTCGGCGCGCCGCTCGGCGTCCCATCCCATCTTGTCGGCCACCGCCGTGTATCCCGCGGCGAATGCCGCCGGCACGGCGAGCGACGGATCCTTGGTGAACAGGCGCTGCGTCTCGCGCGCCCAGTGCTTGGTCACGGGACGCAGTCGGTCGAACGTGACGCCGTTGGTGGACACATCGATCGCGGCGGTCAGCAGATCTTCCACGCTGTTCACCAGCCCTGGGATGGCCGAGTCGGGACACTGCGTCCAGCACTGGCCGCACCCCGTGCACTTCTCGGCGATGAACCGCGGCACTTCCAGCCGCACGCCGCTCATGTCGCGCACGGCGCCGGTGGCGGCCGGCATGGCGCTGATCGCCGCGAACGGATCCGCGATGCCGTCCTGCCCCAGGCCGCAGAGCGTGCACACCTGCTCCCAGAACCGTCCCGGATTGCCGATGCCGTCCTCGGCCTCCGGCACGTCGAGCAGCGACGGGATGTGCGGCACGGTGCCAGGCTCGTCGTGCTCCTCGACCACGATCGGCTTCACGGCCAGCACCTGGTCGAACCCGCGGCGGATCACGCGCAGGTTGTCCTCCACCACGGTCTCGCCCCGACTGCCGAACTTTTTCTGGAACTGCTTGCGCACCCCCTCGAAGACCTTCTTCTCGGTGGACTGCTCGCTCGTGATCAGCGACGACGTCCGGAAGAACGCGCCGAGGAACGCCGCGCCCTGCATGCGGTAGCGCATCTCCACGTCGGAGGCCTCTTCGCGCGCGATCGCGAACGCGTCGAGCACAAACAGCTGGATATGGCGGTCGCGGATGGCCGACCGCACGCGCGACGGCAGGGAGCGCCAGAACGCGTCGGGCGCGAGTTCGCTCTGGATCACGAACACGCCGCCGTCGGCGAGCCCGTCCAGCGGGTCGCTGTGGCGGAACACGTTCGGGTCGGGCGACAGCACCACGTCCACGTGCTTCAGTTCGCAATTCAGCAGGATGGGATCGTGCGCGAGCACCGCGTAGAACGTGGTCGGCTGCCCCTTCTTCTCCGAGCCGTACTTGGGGTTGGCCTTGATCTGCAGTCCGAACAGCTCGAACGCCGTCATCGCCAGGTTCTTGCCCATCGTGATCGCGCCCCACCCACCCACGGAGTGGATGCGCACCGCCGTCGAACCTTTTGGCAGCAGATTGGGCGCTTCGGCCCGCGCGAGCGACAGCTCCTTGAGGTGCGGATAGCTCTCGAGCAGCTTCTCCTGCCAGATCTGCAGCTTGGGAATGCGCGTGCCTTCGCGCACGAATTCCACGCCGAGGTAGAACTGCCGGCGATGCGTGCCGCCGGGCAGCATGTTGTCCACCGCCGCTACCAGATCGCCGGGCTGGAGGTCGCGGCTGCCGAGACCAAAGCAGCCCGAGAAGAAGTCGGGCACCTGTTCGCCGCGCAGCGCCGGGATTCCGGCGTGCGGCACGGGGCCGCCCAGAGCCCGCCCGTTCTCCACGGCTTTGGCCATGGCGGCGCGGATCTCGCGCAGCATCGGCGCATCCACGGCCAGCGGCTGGTCGGTGCGTTCGAGCACCACCACGCCCCGCTTGCCGGCGAGCAGCGTGGCCACGAGATCCGCCGGGAAGGGGCGGAACATCGTCAGGTTCAACACGCCCACCTTCAGGCCCCGGGCGTCGCGCAGATGGTCCGCCACCGCCATCGCGTTCGGCACCACCGAGCCCTGGCCCACGATCACCCACTCGGCGTCGTCCAGGCGGTACCCGGTGGACCGCGCGTACCGGCGGCCCGTGAGCTGCGCGTATTCGTCGAACGCGCGGTCGGCCAGCGCCGCCACGTGGTCGAAGTAGAACGGCCGCTGCGCGGCCACGCCCTGCGCGTAGCTCTCCTGGTTCTGCACCACGCCGAGCATCGCCGGGTAGTCCAGGTCGAACATCTCGGGGATCCGGCGCCGCGTGTCGCCAAACACCAGGCGCTGCGCCGGCGTGGGCGATTCGATGCGGTCGGAGGGATCGCCCAGGTACTGCTTGACCAGCGCCGGCTCGGGCAGCCGCACGCTCTCGATCACGTGGCTGGTCAGGAATCCGTCCTGCGCGCAGATGCCGGGGTTCAGCGACAGCTCGGCGATCCGGTGCGCGATGAGATTCAGATCGGCCGCCTCCTGCACGTCCTTGGCAAAGATCTGGAAGAACCCCGTGTCGTCCACGGCATGGTAGTCGTCGTGGCCCGCGTGCACGTTGAGCGCGTGCTTGGTCATCGCTCGCGCCGCCACGTTGAGCACGTACGTCAGCCGCTTGCCCACCGCCGCGTACAACGACTCGTGCATGTACGCGATGCCCTGCCCGCTCGAGAAGTTGGTGGCGCGGAGCCCGGACATCGACATCCCCGCCGTGACCGCCGCGGCCGCGTGCTCGCCCTCGGGTTCGAAAAAGAGCAGCCGGCGGCCGTTCACGTTCTCACGGCCCTCGGCCACCGCCGCCGCCCATCCTTCGCCCATCTGCGTGGACGGCGTGATGGGATACGCGCCGGCGGCCTCGCCGCCCGCGGTCTCCATGGCCACCACGGCGCCGCTGCCGTCCACGGCACGCGCCACTCCGGGAAACGGCGGCGCCGACGGCGCGCCGGATGCGGGCTTGTCCTTGGTCCACAGTTTCATGCGCTCTCGCTCCCGACAGTCGCCGGCACGCGGGCAAACTGCGCGCCGGAAAGCCACACGATCGCACCCGTCGGGCACCGCTCTACTGCGCGCTCCTCGGCGAGTGTGATACGCTCATAGTCCACCACGGCCACTCCACTCGCGATGCTGATCAATCCCGGCGCCGCGTCCTGCACGCACTTGCCGCAGGCGGTGCACGCCACGCGGCACTGCTCCAGTGCGTCGTCGCCGCCGATGAGATTGCGGCACTGCACCAGCAGGTGCGCGTCCAGCGGGAGGATCGTGAACAGCCCCTTGGGGCACGCCTCCACGCAGTCGCCGCACGCCGTGCACTTGGCCACGTCCACCACCGGCAGCCCCGTCTCGGTCATCCGGATGGCGTCGAACGTGCACGACCGCTCGCAGTCGGCCAGGCCCAGGCATCCCCACGCGCATCCCTTGCCGCCGCCGGCCACCGCCGCCGCCGCCGAACATGTCCCGAGCCCGCGATACTCCGCTTGAGAAAGCGCCACGTCAGTGCCGCCCGCGCAGAGCACGCGGGCCACGCGCCGCGACGCCGAGCCCGCGTCCACGCCCAGGAAGGCGGCGATCGCCGCGTGCACCGTGTCGCTGGCCACCGTGCACTCCGAGGGCGCGATCTGTCCGGCCACCGCGCCTTCGGCGAACGCGCGGCAGCCCGGATGTCCGCAGGCGCCGCAGTTGGCGTTGGGCAGCATCTGCGTCACGATCTCGATGCGCGGATCTTCGTAGACCCAGAGCTGCTTGTTGGCGATGGCAATGAACACGCCGAACACCAACCCGACCCCACCGAGGATCAAGATCGCGTGGAGGGTTACCGACAGGGCGTTCACGAGATCACGCCTGGCCGCTGAGGCCCGATTGCGTGATCAGCCACGACGCGATCCGGTCCACGGCGTCCGATGCCCCCACCGCCGGCGTGCCGGCGCCGCCCGCCGCGGGCACAGCGAACGGCGTGCGCGCGAGGTCGGCCAGCAGGCTCAGGTCCTGCCCCATCTGGAACGCGCTCAGCCCGCCGATCGCGCGCTTGGGCGCGTCGGGCAGGTGATGCACCGTGATCCGCTGCCACGGCTCCCGGCCGCCCAGCGGATCGTGCATAAAGACCGCCGCGCCCTGGGGCAGCACGGCCGCGATCGCCGGGCCGTCGAACGAGGCCACGCGATCGAGGCCGGTGCCGTCGGTGGTCTGCAGCACCAGCGTGCCGGCGGTGAGGCATCGCGCCAGCGGCGCCGGCGCGCACGGTCCGCGCACCACGAGCACCAGCTTCTCGCGCCCGTCGGCGAAGTCGGTGAGCGCGCCCGCGTGCACATCCACTCCGTCCACTTCCACCACGAGCGGCGGCGCCACGCGGCGTTCCGTCTTGGTCCAGTCCAGGAACTCCACGTCGTCCAGCAGCCGGTCGTGCTGCGCGGGCTGATACCGGCCGCCGCGCACCAGGTCCGCCAGCATCGCCGCGCCGAACGCCCGGCCGGCCGCGCTGAGCGCGCCGTTCACCGTGGCGCCCAGTCGGGCGCCCGGCGGCACGTTCACCACGAACAGATCGTTGCCGCGCGCGCTCACCGCCCGGAGCACCTCCACCGCGCGGCGCATCGCATCGAGGCCCGCCGCGTCCACCCGGCGGGCCTTGGGGAAGAGCGATGCGAACGCCGCCGCATCCATGCGCGAACTGCCGAACGCGCCCAGTTCCGCGCGAGCGCGCGCCGCCTCGTCCTCGCCGCTCGCGCCCTGTGCGGCAAGGAATGCCTCGGCCTGGGCCAGCGCGCCCTCCACCAGCGTGCGGAATTCGGCGATCGGCTGGGCCAGCGCCAGCAGCGCCTGCGCGGTACGGGGATCAGACGGCATATCGGTCCAACTCCGCTTCGATGAGTGCTACGCGCTCGGCGGCCGTCCGCGGCGGCACGCGCCGCGTCTCCTCGTAACGGGGCTTGGAGTCGTCCCGGAAGAACACGCCCAGGTGCAGGCGGTCGGTGGCGCCGGCCATGCGCCGCGCCGCGTCCAGGTCGTGCGGGTCGTGCGCGATCTGGTTCTTGTAGAGCTTGCCGAGTTCGGGCACCACCACGCCGTCGTCGTGCACGAGCATGGCGATGTTGGCCGGATCCTGCACCGCCCGCAGGAAGATGGCGCTGGAATAGATGGGGCAGCGCTGCAGGATGCGCACGAAGCTGAGCCCGCGGTGCTGCCGCGCGGCGCGCAGCGTGGCGTACAGGTGCGACGGCACCCATTCCGCCGTCTGGGCCACGAACGAGGCGTTGGTCACGCCCAGCGCCACCGAGAGCGGGTTGAGCGCCGGCAGCCAACTGCCGCGCGGCTGCGTGTTGCTGGGAAAGCCCTGCGGCGTGGTGGGCGACGTCTGCTGCTTGGTGAGGCCGTAGATGCCGTTGTCCAGCATCATGACCGTCAGGTCGAGGTTGTAGCGCAGCGCATGGACCCAGTGGCCGGCGCCGATCGACGTGCAGTCGCCGTCGCCCATCACCACGAACACCGTCAGATCCGGGCGGGTGAGCCGGATGCCGGTGGCGATGGGCAGCGCGCGGCCGTGAATGCCGTGGAAGCCGTACGTCTTGAGATAGTGCGGAAAGCGGCTGGAGCAGCCGATGCCCGACACGAACACCGTGTTCTCCGGCACCAGTTGCTCGGCCGCCAGCAGACGCTGCACCGCGGCGAGGATCGAGTGGTCGCCGCAGCCCGGACACCAGCGGGCGCGCGCCCCTTCGTAATCGCTCATCTCGTATTCGTAATCGTCCGCGTGCAACTCGAGCACCGGAAGATGGCCGCCGGTCAGCGTCATGACTCACGTCCTCCACTCGCCAGCTGGCCGCGGATGGCCTCCACGATCGCGCCCGGACGCAGCGGCTCACCCGGCACGCGCGTCCAGCAATCCACGTCCACCAGCGTCGCGTTGCGCAGCAGCATGCTCAGCTGGCCGCGGCGGCGGTTCTCCTCGGTGATGAATGGATCGCCGGGTTCGTCGCTGTAGTTGATCTCCACCGTCATCACCTTGCGGAACTGCCGGAAGATGTCCTTGAGGCCCGGCTCGAGCGGCGACAGGAACCGCAGATGCGTGGACGACACGCGGAGCCCTTCGGCCCGCGCCCGGTCCACCGCTTCCTCGATCGCGCCCTTGGTGCTGCCCCACCCCACGATCAGCAGATCGCCCTTGGCGTCGCCGTATACCGGCGGCGGCTGGAGCAGCGACTGCAGCACGGCCAGCTTGCGGCTGCGCATGGCCGACGATCTCTGATGCACCCCGGAGCTGTACGCCACCTTGCTCCCCTCGTCGTGCGACAGGCCCGTCACCGTGTGCATGCCGCCGGGCTGCCCGGGGATGATCCGCGTCGAGAGGCCGGTGCGCGGATCCCACTGATACGCCTTCTGCCCCTCGGGCACCGGCGCCAGATCGATCGGCTCGGCCATCCAGCGTTCATCGGGCTTGGGGCGCGTGAACGGCGTGACGCCCGTGGCGAGATTGGCATCGGAGAGCACCATCACCACGGCGCGGAAGGTCTCGGCAATGCGCCGCGCCGTGATCATCACGTGGAAGCACTCCTCGATCGTGGCCGGCGCGATGATCACGTGCGGCGCGTCGCCCGTCTGGCCGAACAGCGCCGCCAGCAGATCCGACTGCTCCACCTTGGTGGGCAGCCCCGTGCTCGGACCGCCGCGCTGCACCTCCACCACCACCAGCGGCATCTCGATCATCGCGGCGAGGCCCAGGAACTCCGTCTTGAGCGCCAGCCCGGGGCCCGACGTGATCGTGAACGCCACCTTGCCGGCGTACGAGGCGCCGATGGCCACGCCCACCGCCGCGATCTCGTCCTCCGCCTGGTGGACGATGCCGCCGAACCGCTCGAACACCTCGCTCAGGTAGTGCGACACCGACGTGGCCGGCGTGATCGGGTACATGGCGCACAGCTCCATGCCCGAGGCGATGGCGCCCAGTCCCAGCGCTTCGTTGCCGTTCATCACCACCAGCGAGTCGGTGGTGACGGCGGGCAGGATCTCGATCCGCAGATCCAGATGCTGTTCGGCCCACGCGTATCCCAGCTCCACCAGCGCGACGTTCGAGCGGTACACCTCTTCGCTCTTCTTGCGGAAGGTGTAGGCGATCTGTTCACGCACGCGATCCATGTCGCGGGCGTAGATGCAGGCCAGCATCCCGAGCGCGAACATGTTCTTGCCCTTGCGCGGATTGTCCACCACGGTCAGGCACTGCTCTTCCATGGGGACGGGGACGATCCGGTAGTTGCGCCCCGAGAGTTCGGTCATCGCGCGCTCCCACGCGGCGCGGATGTCGGGGTCCTCGTCGGTGGCCCATTTGTTCTCCACCAGCAGCACCGCGTCGGGAGCCAGCGCGTCCACGCGGTGGCGGGCCAGCAATACCTGTTCGTTGAAGGCCACGGCGAGCCTGGTGGCGTCGCCCCAGTTGGTGACCGGCGTGGAGCCCACGCGGATGCGGTATCCGCTGGCGCCTTCGGGCACGCGGGCGGGGGGCTGGATCTCGGCCGGGATGATCTCCACCGTCCAGACGCCGTTGCCCATCTTGGCGGAGACCGCGCCGAAGATCTGGCCGCATTTCTGCGCACCCTCACCGGAGTCGGACACGATCTCGACGGTGTGTTCGGGAACGCGGACCAGTTTCCGCGGCCCCGCGCCGGATGGTCTCGCTTCGGTTTCAGTGAGCATGGACGACCGCGCAACCTCAAGCTGGCTATTCTGTTAGGATGCAACACAGTCGCATGGGCGGCACAGGCCACCGGGTGCGACGTGGCGCGACAAACCTCACGGGCGCAATTCTCCTTTGCCGACGCGGAATGTCTGTAGGGCCAAGGGCCCAATATTGCCCGGGAATCCCTGACGGATTTCCACTGGTATCAGGGATAGTGCGCGCTCGGCGCCGCAGCGCGCCGGTGCGAGCGCGATCACCGCGCATCATTAACGGAGGCAGGGCAGATGTTTCAGTCAGCGTCCAGCAATCGTCGGTTCGGTGCTCACGTGGCAGTGATGCTTCGGCAATTCGCCAGACTTGCGTTCGCATTGGGCGTCATTGGCTGCGCCAAGTCAGCGCCCACCGCCGCGAGCGTCCCACCGGCCAATCTCGCCGGCAGCTGGACCGGCGGTCTGTTCGCGACCGCGTCCGGCACCGGCGCCCTCAGGCTCACGCTCACGCAACAGTTGTTGTCACTGCTTCCGCCCGGAAAGGGCTATGAGGTGGATCTTCGCGGAACGTGGTCGACGTCCTTTCCCAACCCAGCGAACGACGACAGCGGGACGGTATCGGGCAGCGCGTGGAGCGCGTCCGTGGGCGTCGAGTTGACGCTCACTGATTCAGGTGGCTGTGCGTTTGCGCTGACGGGTACGCGGACTGGCGTGCCTGCCATGAGCGGCAGTTTCAGAACGAAGTCGTGTGCGGTTGCCGATAGCGGGACGTTTGGCGTGAGCAAGGAATGAGGAAGCACGTCAAATGCCATAACGACGTGCCGCGTGCAAACGGGTTGCCCTGGGCTCTGCGAGCAGTGTCTGAAGCTCTCGACTCCGCTAGGTGCCACGACCTGGTCAACGTGCGGCGCGAACCGGGGATCACGGCAAGATGTTCACGGACCAATCTCGGGGAGCGGCCCACAAACACAACAAAGCGAGCCAACCATACCGGTTGACTCGCTTTGCATTGCCCCTCCTGGGATCGAACCAGGACTCTCCTGATCCAGAGTCAGGCGTGTTGCCAGTTACACCAAGGGGCATCGTCCGCTGTGCGCGGCAAGGCTTGCAAAGTTAGTTTTCGGTTGATCCAAAGGCAACCCTGAGCGCCGCCCAGAACCCACGAGCTTAGTCCTGATCACGCCGAGACTTACACGTTACAGCCGCCGCACGCGCTCCACGCACGCGGCGGCCGTTGGCACCCTCGCTGGCGTGTTGCTCCTGGGCGGATGCCGGAATGCGGCCATTCCCTTTGCCGGAACGGCGCCCGGCGGGCGCGACCGCGTTGAGCAGGCGGTCACCGCGCTGTACGAACGCTACGCGCACGTCCACCACGGCCCCAAGTACGACTACGCCCGCGTGCGCCTCTCCAGCGCCGCCCTCGTCCCCTCCCGCGCCTTCGACGACTCTGCGGTCTGGACCTCCGCCCCAAACGCCACCACGCGCCTGGTGGAGATCGGCGAGTTCGTCACGCCGGCCGGCATCACGGAACAGGAAGCCGCCGCCAACGTGCCCGCCCCCTCACGCCTGGGCGACGCCCGCCACACCATCGAGCTGCGCCGGCTGGCCAACGGCGACTACGTCTGGGACACCGACGTGGCCATCGCGCTCGGCACGATCTCCGCCAAGGACGTGGCCGACGGCATCGTCGCCCTGCTCACCTCCGCCGGCGGCCAGACCGATGCCCGCATGCGCGCCGACTACAACTCGGCGTTCCCGCGCACCACGGCCGTGCTGTCGGAGATCTTCTCCATGGACACGCTGCACACCACGCCGCTCCCCGACGGGTCCACGCTGGTGACGCTGTTCTTCACCCTGCACCCCGACCGGCTGCGCCTGCGGTATCCGGCGTTCGCCGACTACCTGCAGAAGTACGTGAACAGCACGCACTACGACCTGTCCATCGCCGACCACTCGGGTGCGGTGTTCTTCCGCGCCCGCGCCGACGGTCCACCGGTGATGGTCCAGGCCCGCGTGCTCGGCCATCACTTCCTGCCCATCGCCGGCCCCAGCCGCCCGATGCCCGACTCGCTCGTGCTCTCCGGGTCGTTCTCCACCAAGATCAAGTGGTTCACGGTGGGCGTGAACCACTTCACCTCGGATCTCATCATCGCGCGCAGCCAGCACGAGCGGTCGTGGACGCTGCACTTTCGCCAGGAACCCGACTGGCGGCTCCCGATGGCCGCCGAGCGACTGCTGCGCTCCCCGCTCCGCCGTCCGTTCCAGGATCCGGGCGTGATGTACGCGCTGAGCGTGCGCGACAGCGCCGGCGCGCAGACCATCCTCACCCGCCGCTCGCATTCCGAGGTGCACGAGAGCGCCATCATGCGGTTCATCGGCGCGCTCATCTCGCGCGTGGTCACCGAACTGGGCGGCAAGGTGGAGGACGAGGAGTTCGCGTACTTCGGGCGCCTGTTCGACGCCATGCGACGTGATTACGCCACGGTGCTGCCGGCCAACTGACGCTTCCCGCTATTCCTGAAAACACGAACGCCGCGGATCGAAATCCGCGGCGTTTCCATTGCAGTGTGCCACGCGCGCCGACATTGGAACTCTCCGTCCTACCGAACGGCGGCGGGCAATATGTTGTCTGCGAGTTGCCTCGCGAATGGAGCTGAGGGGGATCGAACCCCTGACCTCTGCAGTGCGATTGCAGCGCTCTCCCAGCTGAGCTACAGCCCCAAAAGGCCCGAGTTGCCGGAAAGAAGCAGCTGCCCGTTCGCACCCGGGTTGGTTCTACTCAAACGGCCCCGCGTGCGGGGCCGCTCGACTTGATGAATCATAGTCGCGCCACCCTCTACAGTCAAGGAGACGCGTACCCCACCATTCGGGCAACAGATTGCGGCATCGAAACTTCGCCCACCGCGCCGCCGGCCCTTGCTCACCGGTCCGGCCGCCAATAGCATGCGCCCATGTTCCAGGATCTCCGCCCCGACGAGGTGAGACGGGCCGCCGAACGCATCGCCGGCCACGTGCGCCACACACGGCTGTTCAAGAGTGAGCCGCTGTCGCGCATCGCCGGCGGCGACGTCTATCTCAAGCTCGAGAACGAGCAGGTCACCGGCTCGTTCAAGCTGCGCGGCGCGCTCAACGCGCTGGCCACGCTCCCGGACGACGTCCAGGCCCGCGGCGTGGTGACCTCGTCGGCCGGCAATCACGGCCTCGGCGTGGCCTACGCCGCGAAATCCCTTGGCATGTCGGCCACGATCTTCGTTCCGAGCTCGGCGCCCGACGTGAAGAAATCCGGCATCCGCGCACTCGGCGCCACGCTCGACGACACCGCCCCCGACTACGACGCGGCCATGGACGTGGCCAAGCAGTTCGGCGAGGCGCACGGCATGGCGTTCATCAATCCCTGCCTGGGCGACATGCTGCTGGCGGGACAGGGCACGGTGGCGCTGGAGATCCTGCAGGACCTGCCCGATCTGCGCACCCTCGTGGTGTGCGTGGGCGGCGGCGGCCTGCTGGGAGGGTGCGCGTCGCTGGTGCGACACGACGCGCCACACGTGCGCATCGTGGGCGCGCAGAGCGATCAGACGGCGGCCATGGCCCGCTCCATCGCGGCCGACCGTGTGGTGGAGATTCCCGTGACGCCCACGCTGGCCGATGGGCTTGCCGGCCAGATCGACGAGGCCGCGCTCGACATCGGCCGCCACGCGCTGGACGACATCGTGCTGCTCACCGAAGACGAGATCGCCCGCGCCATGGCCTGGCTGTACCGCGAGCACGGCGTGAAGGCCGAGGGCGCGGGCGCCGTGGCCACGGGCGCGGTGCTGTTCGGGAAGACGCCGATCGGGTTTCCCGCGGGCGTGATCGTGAGCGGGGGCAATGTGGACGATGCGAGGGTGAGATCCGTGCTTGACCGATAGTAGGGTGGTAGGACGGTAGGACCGTAGTTGGTAAACGGCGTTTGGCAGTCATCGGTCCTACCCCCCTACCGTCCTACCGTCCTACCGTATATTCCCCCGCCATGTCTCTCGCCCTCCACCTTCTCGGCACTTCCGCGTCCCGCCCCACGGTGGAGCGCAACGTCGCGTCCGTGGCGCTGGTGCGCGAGGGCGAGACGATCATGTTCGACTGCGGCGAGGGCACGCAGCGGCAGATGATGCGCTACGGCGTGAGTTTCGCGCTGCAGGACATCTACTTCACGCACTTCCACTCCGACCACGTGATCGGCGTGATCGGCCTGATGCGCACGATGGCGCTGCAGGGCCGCACCGAGCCGATGCGGCTGATCGGTCCCAAGGGCGGGGGCAAGCACCTGAAACGCGCCAAGGAATTCGGCGTGGACCGGGTCACCTTCCCGGTGGAGATCATCGAGCTCGACGCGGGCCAGCGCGTGGAATACGGGGAGTTCTCGATCGTCCCCTTTTCCGTGGATCACGGGCCGTCGCTCTCGATGGGCTACGCGCTGGTGGAGCCGGCGCGGAAGGGCCGCTTCAACCCCGATCACGCCCGCGCGCTGGGCATTCCCGAGGGACCGCTCTGGGGACAGATCCACCGCGGGCTGGCGGTCACGCTCCCCGACGGCCGCGTGGTGGAGCCCGCCGAACTGGTGGGGCCGCCCCGCTCAGGTCGCACCGTGGTCATCACCGGCGATACGCGCCCCTGCGACGCCACGGTGGAGATGGCGCGCGACGCGGACCTGCTGCTGCACGAAGCCACGTTCGCCGACGAGGAGGCCGAGCGTGCGCGGGAGACCGGCCATTCCACGGCGCGCGAGGCGGCGGGGGTGGCGGCGCGCGCCGGCGTGCGCAAGCTCGTGCTCACGCACTTCTCGGCGCGCTATTCGCACGACCCGTCGGAGCTGGGGCGCGAAGCGAGGGAGCTGTTCAGCGACGTGGTGATCGGCCGCGACGGGATGATGATCGACGTCCCGTACCGCGACGCGGACGCCGGCTCAGTCGCGCCCGGTGTGTGAGGAGTTGGAGCGCCATGCGTTGGGCACGGGGTCGGGACGGTACACCGGCATCGACCGGCGGAACAACCGGGTGAGCGACTCCTGATCGAGCGACTGCTCCACGAGCTGCGGATCGAGACGCGACGTGACGCTGCGCGCTTCGGGTCCGTGGCTGATGTACCAGTTGTAGCGATCCAGCCGAGAGTGCTGCGCGTCGGGATGACGAAACAGCACGACGGCATTGCTGGACGCAGGATTGGTCACGTGCACGGTGTAGTCGACGCCGTCAGGCGAACGATAGATGAGCATGGTGATGCGATGGTCGAGGGTGGCGCGCCGCGGGGTCAACCCACGGGCGACGGCGAGAGGGGCTGGCGACCGCCGTAGCCGGCATCCGCCTCGTGCCAGAACTGGACTTCGGGCTCGCCCTGGCGCCAGCACAGCAGAATGCGGCGGCCGTCGAGTTCGCTGGGAAAGTCCACGAGGCCGAGCCGCGGATCCTTGAGCTCGATGCCGAGCGCTTCGAGTTCACGCTGGAAGCCGGCGATCTCGCGCGCCAACGCCTGCACCTCGCGCTCCAGCGGCAGCGGCGCGGGGTGTTGGCCCTCTGCCTGCGCGCTCGACGCCGCGAGATCCAGTTCCAGGATCTTCTCCCGCCAGGCCGCGTGCTGCCGCACCACATCGGTCACGATCTTGCGAACGAGCGGGAGCGTGGCATTGGCCTGGTCGACCGTGAATAGCTTCATGCTTGATAATAGCCGAATTCGACGGCGCGCCACAACGAGGTCAGCGGTCTCCCTACGCCTCGTCGTGCAATCGCCGCTCGGACTCGCGCTCCTCCAGCCGCAGCCGGCGGCGCTGTTCCGCGGCTTCGTAGCGGCGGAGCTCGGCGGGCGTTTCGGGCTGGAGGGCCGGGATCTCCACCGGGCGTCCGTTGCGGTCCACCGCCACGAAGGTCAGGTAGCACGAATTGGTGTGGCGCCGCCGGCCCGTGAGCAGGTCCTCAGCCTCCACGCGCACCCCCACTTCGAGCGACGTGCGCCCCACGTAGTTCACGCTGGCCTTCATCACGAGCAGGTCGCCCAGGTGGATCGGCTCCCGGAAGTCCACGCGGTCGATGGACGCCGTGACCACGGGCATGCGGCAGTGCCGGAACGCGGCGATCGCGGCCGTCTTGTCCATCATCGACAGCACGACGCCGCCGAACACGTGGCCCATGTTGTTCGCGTCCTGCGGCATCATGAGTTGCGACGACTCGTGCTGGCTCTCCTTCACGGTCCTGGTCAGGCGATGGCTGCTCATGGCGACGAGGCGCGCCGGCGCGCCGGGCGCCGAGCGACGGGCAGGGGTGAGGAGCGGACGTTCGCCGCGGCGCGGAACAGCGCCCGGCCCGCGGGAAGGCGAACGCTGGCCACGCGCGCGTTGTCGTCGTAGAGCACGGCGTCGTCGAACGCGTGGAGCAGTGCGCGGCGCGTGGTGGTGTCCACGCGCGGCTGGTCGAGCCAGAACACGTGGTGCACGGGTATCTGCACCTGTCCCACGCGCCAGACGCGCCGCGCCGAGTCAACGAGGGCCACGTCCATCACGTCGTCGGCGCCGGCCGTGGCGCGCAGCGTGTACCCCGGGCGGGTCCATTCCGCGGTGCCGCCGCGCACGGTGGTGGGCAGCGTGGGCCGCACGCCGGCCCACCACGCCTCGGAGTCCAGCGGAATGGGCGGCAACGGTAGCGCGCCGTTGCCGTCGCGGCGGCCGGCAATGCGGCCGGCAAACGAGACGGCCGGGCGTCCGCGCACGTCGGTGAGCGAATAGCTGCCGGCGTCGAACGCCACCTCGGCCAGTATCAGCCGGACCACGTCGGGCAGTTCGCGCTCGTTGGCGCGCGCCGAGTCCAGCGTGGCGGCATATGCGCGGCGGGCCTGCGCGAGCACGCGATCGCCCGCCGCCGGTCCCACCAGGCTCGCCACCGGCACGGGATGGCCCACGCGCAGGTCCACGAGGGCGCGCCACGTGGTGTGCCATCCCGGCTCCGGCCGGCGCCTGGTGTCGGCGTGGTATTCGAGCGAGAGGAACGGCCCGTGGAGGTCGAGCAGCGTGACGTCGGAGGTGGCGACGAGCGACGGGCGATCGCGGCCCGGCTCGTCGGGATCGAGCGGCGTGTCGTCGGGGTGCGCGGCGGCGTAGCCGTGGGCGATGCGGTCCACCAGCGTGTCGGTGAACACGACCGTGGAGTCATCGGTGATCAGGTCGCGCGAATACACCAGCTGCCCGATGATCAGGGCATCGTCGTACGAGTGATCGTCATCGGCCACGTACACTTCGTGGAAGCGCCCGCCGTACCGCGCCAGGACGATGGACGACCCGCGCATGCGGACGCCGTCCGGGCCGGCGGTCACCCAGTAGGTGGAGTCGCCCGAGACGAGCAGGAAGTCGGCCCGGGGCGGCCCGCCGGCCGGCGGCGCCGCGCAGGCGGCGGCGAGCAGCACGGCGAGGGTGACGAGGCGGCGGGGCATGGATAAAGATATAGGCCAGGGGACTTGGTCATCCCCTGCGCAGTGCCGCCACCACCCGTTCGACGTCCGATTCGGTGGTGTAGCAACTGGCCCCGAGCCGCACCACGCCGTCCGGCGCCTGGCCCAGCCGTTCGATCACCGTGGACGCATAGAAATCCCCGTTCGAGGCGAACAGCCCCTGGCTGGCCAGGCAGTGCGCGACGTCGGTGGTGGCGCGCCCATGCACCACGAACGACAGCGTGGGCGTGCGCGGTTGGCCGGGCCGCGGCCCGAACAGGGTGAGCCCCGGGATCGTTTCCAGTGCCGTCCAGAGTTGGGCCAACAGCGCCTCGCCGCGCGCATGCAACTCGGCGTAGGCCGCGGCGAGCGCGCCGCGACGCCCGCCCGGGGTGCCGGGCGCGGCGAGGCCGGCCAGGAAATCCACGGCCGCCGCGGCGCCCACGATCCCTTCGTGATTCTGCGTTCCAGTCTCCAGCCGCTCCGGCGATTCCTGCGGCGCCGGATCGAGCCGCGGCACGTCGGCGCGCTCGATGAGTTCGCGCCGGCCCCACAGGATTCCGATATGCGGTCCGTAGAACTTGTACGCCGAACACGCCAGGAAATCACAGCCGATGGCCTGCACGTCCACCAGCCGGTGCGGCGCGTAGTGCACGGCGTCCACGAACACGAGGGCTCCGTGGGCATGGGCCAGGGCCGTGGCGGCGCGCACGTCGCTGATCGTCCCCAGGGCGTTGGACGCGGCGCCGATCGCGAGCAGCCGAGTGCGCGGGCCGATGACCCGCTCCAGATCGTTCCAGTCGAGCGTGCCGGTGTCCGGTTGCATGCGCACGGTGCGGACGGTCACGCCGCGGTCCACGGCCAGGGCCCGCCAGGGCGCCACGTTGGCGTGGTGGTCCAGTTCCGTCACCACCACCTCGTCGCCCGGCCCCCAGGCGCGTCCGAGCCCGCGCGCCAGATGGAAGGTGAGCGAGGTCATGTTCTGTCCGAACGCGATCTCGTCGGGGCGGCCGTTCACGAAGTCAGCCAGCGCGGCGCGGGCTCCCGCGATGAGCGCGTCGGTCTCCTGGCTCGTGGGGTACGCCCAGTGCGTGTTGGCGTTGTGGTGCAGCAGGTAGTCGCCCACGGCGTCCACCACGCGCTGCGGCACCTGGGTGCCGCCCGGTCCGTCGAAATACGCCACCGCATGGCCGCGGTACTGGCGGGCGAGGGCGGGAAAGCGCGAGCGGATCTCGTCCACGCTCGCCACGGGAAGTGCCTGGAGTGTCTGTGTCATCGGTCGCTATGGTTCACCGGATCTCGGTATTCGCCAGCCGTTCGATCACCTTCACCGCCTCGACGTGATCGGCTTCCTCGCCCAGTTCCATGTGCGCCATGCGGAACAGCTCGGCGGTGAGCTGCAGGATGGGCGAGGGGACCTTCTGCTCGCGCGCCACGCCGGCGGCGATGCCCACGTCCTTGTCGAGCAGCGCCAGGCGGAAGGTGCGCGGGAACGCGCGGGAGAGCACGCGTTCGGGAAACAGATTCATGGACGTGTTCGACCGGCCGCTCGAGGCGTTGATCACTTCGAGGGCGACGGCCGGATCCACGCCGGCGCGCGCCAGCGCGGCCAGGCATTCCCCGGTGGACCACACGTGGATGGCGAGCATGGCATTGTTCATGGCCTTCACGGCGTCGCCGGCGCCGATGGCGCCGCAGTGCACGATCTTCTGTCCGAAGGCCGCGAGCACGGGGCGCGCCCGCTCGAGCGCGGCGGCGTCGCCCCCCACCATCACCGTGAGGGCGCCCTTCTCGGCGCCGCTCACGCCGCCGCTCACCGGCGCATCGAGGTAGGCCACGTCGTGGCCGGCCAGCCGCTCGGCGATGCGGGCCGACGTGGCCGGATCGCCCGAGGTGCAGTCCACGAACAGGGTGCCGCGCGCGATGCCGGCCAGGATGCCGTCCGCGCCGTCCAGCAGCGACGCCACGTTCTGCGAGGTGGACAGACAGGCCACGACCACGTCGGCGCCGCGCACCGCGTCGGCGGGCGACGAGGCCGCGCGGGCCGCGGTGGTGGCCGCGAACTCGCGCGACCGCTCGCCGTTGCGGTTCCAGACGGTGAGATCGAAACCGGCATTCGCGACGCAGCGCGCCATGGGGCGGCCGATGGCGCCGAGTCCGAGAAAGGCAACGTTGGTCATTCGGGAGGGGTGGAGGCGAAGGGAAGTTCGCGGGCGCGGGCGGGCGCGTCAACGGACCGTGCCGGCGTATATGTTGTGGGCGATGATCACGCGCCTCGCCATCCCCGGCATGATGAGCACCCACTGCGTGACGGCGGTGTTCACCGCGCTCACCGCGGTGGAGGGAATCGCGCGGGCGGACGTCGTGATTGGCCGGGCGACGATCGAGCACGACGGGCGGGCCACGGCGGGCGCGCTGCGGGCCGCGATCGCGGTGGCGGGCTACGAGGTGGCGGAGATCGTGGAGGAGCGGCGGCGGTTGGTCTGAAAAAGGTGCGGGGGGTGCGCCCCCTTCCCGGTGCGCCCCCCCGCCGATCTTTTCCCCCGTATTTCCCTGAACCTCCTGGGCGGGTGCCACTCTGCCGTTGCCCGCAGCGGTTCATGGAGTAGAACCCCTCGACCGGAAATACGTTCCCGCGGGCGTGCCGCCGGGCCCCCGCGGGTGGGCGGGCGCGGCTTGTCGCGCTCACCGCGCGGACCTAACTTCACGCGCCTTTCACCTGGATCCTCTCGCGCGAATGCCCCCCGAACGCGTGACTGCAGCGGCGTCCCCCAACACGCGGTCGAGCACGTGGCGCGCCACGGGGCTCATCGTGGTCAGTGCCTCCGGGTTCGGCGCGATCCCGATCCTCACCACGATCGCCACCCGGTCGGGTGGGTCGCTGCTGAACATCCTGTCGTGGCGCTACCTGATGGGCACCGTCCTGCTCGCACTCCTCGCGGGCACCACGGCGTCGCTGCGGGCGCCGCTCCGGCGCCTCGCGCCGGTGTTCGTGTTCGCCGGCGGCGCCCAGGCGTTGATCGCCTTTGTCAGCCTGTCGGCGCTCGCCTACCTCCCGGCGGCGTCGCTCAGCTTTCTGTTCTATACGTATCCGGCATGGGTGGCGGTGCTCGCCACCGTCCGCGGCACCGAGCGGCTCACCGGCCCGAGGGCGGCCGCTCTGGGCCTCGCCCTCGCCGGCATCTGGGTCATGGTCGGTGGCCCACGCGTGGGATCGCTGCCCCCGGTGGGCGTGGCCCTGGCCCTGGTGTCGGCCATGGCCTACGCGCTGTACATCCCGATGATCGGCCACTACCAGGAGCAGATGTCCGAATCGATCGCGGCCGTGTACTCGGCGCTCGGCGCCGGCGTGATCCTGCTGGCGATCGACGTGCTCACCCACCGCGCCACGCTGGCCCTCCATCCACAAACCTGGATGGCCATCGGAGCGATGGCACTCTGGTCCACGGCCATCGCGTTCATCGCGTTCCTGCGCGGATTGCGCGTGCTCGGCCCGGTGCGCACCGCCATCGTCTCCACCGTGGAGCCATTCTGGACCGCGCTCCTCGGCACCTGGGTGCTGCGGCAGCCGCTCACGCCCACCACCCTCGGCGGGGGCGTGCTCATCGCCGCAGCGGTGATCCTGCTGCAGTGGCGGCGGGCGGCGGAATAGCGCCGCGCCGGCCCTACCCATCCCTCGGCGCGCCGATGCTAGATTTCGCCACGACGCAACCGGAGCACCCGATGGAACAGGTGACATTCAAAATCGAAGGGATGACGTGCCATCACTGCGTGCACGCGGTGACCAGCCGTCTGGCCAAGACGCCCGGCGTGAAAGTCGAGGACGTGAAGATCGGCTCGGCCACGGTCCTGCGCGATCCCGCGCTGGCGACGATCGATCAGATCGAAGAGGCGATCGCGGACGAGGGGTATACCGCGTCCGTCAGGTAGGGACGCTGGACGGGGCTGGGGCGGAGCCGCGGTCGCGGATCGCCCTCAGTCGCCCCAGGCGCTGATCACCCCGTCTTCCAGCCACGCGTAGTCCCCCGCCAGGACCTCCTGGCTCACCCGGTAGATCGCGGCATCGTTCGGCCCCGAGAACCGGCGAAAGGTCTCGTCCACGCGCAGGCTGGCTTCGGCGCAGAACAGATCGGCCAGCGCCACGGCGCCGGGATTGCCGCGCCGCGCGTCGTCGTTGGCGCGGACGCACGCCGCCGCCATGGCGAACAGTTCGGCGCCGATGTCCACGCCGCGGAAGAGCAGTGCCTGCTTCCGCTCCAGCCGGGGGCCGTACCGCACCATCGCGTGGAAGAGCGCGCGGGCCAGCTTGCGGGCGCGGCGCTCCACGAACCGCAGGTGCACGCCCAGCGTGCCGAACTCCCCGTAGCCCTTGAGCCCGGGCAGCCAGAGCCCCGGATACCAGAGCGCGTAGAACGGCGCCGCGCGCAACGCCGCCTTCACGCGCTGTCCGGGCGTGGAGCCGGGACCCACGATCGGAAACGCCAGCTTGAAGTGGTGGTCCACCGCTTCGCGGGCGATGAACAGCCGCATGATCTCCGACGAGCCTTCGAAGATCAGATTGATCCGTGAGTCGCGCAGGGCCCGCTCCACCGGCACCGGCCGCTCCCCGCGGCCGCGCAGCGAGTCGGCCGTCTCGTAGCCGCGTCCGCCGCGGATCTGGAGCGCGTCGTCCACGATCTGCCACGCGGCTTCGGTGTTGTACAGCTTCGCGATCGCCGCCTCGAGGCGAATGTCGTACCCGCCCCGCTCGGCCACCGCCACGGTGAGTCGCGAGACGGCGTCCATGGCGAAGGTGTTGGCCGCCATCATCCCGATCTTCTGCGCCACCGCCTCGTGGCGGCCCACCGGCTGGCCCCACTGCACGCGCTCCATCGCCCACCGGCGCGACACCTCGAGCATGGTCTTGCTCCCGCCCACCGTGCTCGCCGGCAGCGTCAGGCGCCCCGTGTTCAGCGTCACCAGCG
>Ga0307374_10005564_pt1 | contig 20342 bp, 20 predicted proteins | sample OX3MG_FD_202532 | JGI IMG/M metagenome (GOLD analysis project Ga0307374, IMG submission 202532) | Soil microbial communities from Risofladan, Vaasa, Finland - OX-3 | ecosystem: Environmental > Terrestrial > Soil > Coastal area > Acid sulfate soil | place: Finland: Risofladan, Vaasa | collected...
TCATCGCCAATTTACGGCTTGGCGACTAGGCTCGGGTCCGCTTCAGCCAGAACGGACCGCCGATCTCCGCCATGCTCCGAATCCTGCTTGCCGAAGACGACGACTCCCTGCGCGGCTTCCTCAGCCGGGCGTTGGAGCGTGCGGGCTACGAGGTGACGGCGTGCGCCGACGGCGAGGAGGCGGCGGCGGCGCTGGATGGCCACTGGGACCTGCTCCTCACCGACATCGTCATGCCCGGGATGGACGGGATCGAGGTGGCGCGGCTGGCGGCGGCGCGCCATCCGGGCCTGCGGATCATGTTCATCACCGGCTTCGCGGCCGTGGCCCTTTCCGCCGGCGAGCGCGCGCCCGCCGGGGCCAAGGTGCTCTCCAAGCCGATCCACCTGCGCGAGATCGTCGCCGAGGTGGAGCGGATGATGGCGGCCTGACCGGCGCCCCGACCGGCGCCTTGTCGGTCGGGCGCCGGCACGCTATTAGCCCGGTCCTTCCCGTCGGCGGACGCGTAGCTCAGCGGGAGAGCACCACGTTGACATCGTGGGGGTCACAGGTTCGATCCCTGTCGCGTCCACCACGCCGTCGATGCCCTGCCGATGCCGGCGCGTCCGCCCTTCAGGCTCAGGGCCTGTAGCCCTTGGGGATCGCGCTCACCTCCGCCGGCGTCAGCTTGCGCACCCCGCTGACCTGGCAGGTCTGGCGGCCGAGGCCGGTGGCGTGGGCGATCACCTCGGCGTCGAGGCCGGAGCCCGTGCAGATCCAGTCGCCGCCGCCGCGAGCCACCAGAGCGATGCCATGATCCCAGTTGATGTCCTGGCAGGGCGCGAAGAGCCGCAGCTGGTAATATTGCTGCACCCCGACGCGCAGATAGACGGTGCGCTGGTCCGGGGTGGCGCTGAAGCTGTCGACGTCGTGGCCCCAGAAGCATGAGTGGTGCTGGGGCGGGGCGGCGACGGCGCTCGCCAGCGGCGCGCGCGCCGATCCGAGACCGAGCGCCACGGCTGCGGCGGCGACGGCGGCGAGGGGGGTGCGGATGTTCATGTCGGAAAAGCTCCTGGCTACGACGCTGGGGTCCCTCGCGCGCCACCGATACTATGGCTTGCCGCGCGCCGCCAAACTGTTGCGGCGCGCGGCTCGTTCCCTGAACCGGTCGGGCGCCACCAGGCGCGCCAGATCGTTCGGCAGCGGCGAGGGCGCATCCAGGACGAGAGCGGCCACATGCTCGGCCAGCAGCGGCGCCAGGGCGTAGCCGCGCGAGCCCAGGGCGCCCAGCACGTAGAGTCCGGGCGCGATGGCGCCAGCGAGCGGCAGATGGTCGGCGGTGGCGGCGCGGACCGAGGCCCGGCCGGCGATGGCGACGCCGTCGAGACGGCGCCTCAGGGCCGGCAGCCGCGCCGAAAGGGCGTCGAGATTGCGCGCATCGTCGGCGGCGCGCCAGGCGCGGTCGGCGTCGCCGGGGTCGTAGGTGGCGCCAAAGACGAGACCGCCACGCATCTGGGTCAGATAGGCGCCCCAGGCGGCCGCGGCGGGCGCCTCCACATCCGCCGCCCAGCTGAGCTGGCCGCGCACCGGGCGCACCGGCGCCTCGCGCCAGAGGGCGCGAAGGTCGGCGCCGAGCGTCAGGCAAACGGCCTGCGCCTCCGCAGCGACGCTCCCATCCAGCGCCAACAGCCGCCAGGCGCCCTCGCCTGCCTCGATCCGGGCGATCCGGGCGACCTCGAGCGGCCGCGCCCAGGCCCGCAGGATCGCTGCCGGCTCGACCACCAGCGCGTCGCGAAGATAGAGGCCGGGCGGCGCCGGCTCGCCCAGCCGCGCTTCGGCGTCGTGCGCCGAGGCCAGGGCCAGGGCGCCCGGCGCGAAGAGGTCGCTGGCGGCGACGGCGGCGAAGCGGGCCTGGTCGCGCGGACCTGACCGGAGCTGCAGCGCCCCGCGGGCGATGACCGCGCCTGGCAGGCGCCGGTAGAGGCCGATGGCGTGCTCGAAGGCCTGGGCGTGCAGGCGAGCGGCGGCGCCCAGACCGGCGTCGAGGCGCGGCGTCACCAGCGCGGCGGGATTGCCCGACGCGCCGGCGCCCGCGCGCTCGGCCTCGATGAGGCGCGGCCGCGCCCCGAGGCCGGCGAGCGCCCGGGCGAGGCTGGCGCCGGCGATCCCCGCGCCGACGATCACCGCGCGCAAGGGCGGCGTAGACCGCGGGCGAGGCGCCTCGCGCTCGCCGGGCGCCGCCAGGCTCGCCTCCAGCCGGTGGCGCTTGGGACCGAACCCGGGGCGCCGCTGCGTCGCGAACCCCGCTTCGGCGAGGGCGCCCCGCACATCCTGGGCCACGGTGTAGGTGGCCGCGCGGGCGCCGGGTGCGGAGCGCCTCGCCACCAGCCGCATCAGCGCCGGCGACCACATGGCCGGGTTGCGCGCCGGGGCGAAGCCGTCGAGGAACCAGGCGTCGGCCCTGCCGCTCCAGGCCTCGAGCGCAGCCTCGGCCTGCATGACCGCGAGGTCGAGCGTGACGCCAAGCCGCCGCAGCCGCACCCGGTGGAATCCGGCCCCGAGGGCCGGCCACCGATCTAGGAGCAGGCGCGCCAGCGGCGCCAGCTCAGGGGCGCAGGCGAGCGCACGCGCCGCTTCGGCCCTGGTCAGCGGATGGGCGTCGACGGAAAAGACGGAGAGCTGGGCGCCGGGCGCACGGCTCGCGCGCCACAGATCGACGAGCGCCAGAACGCCGAGGCCGGTCCCGAAGCCGAGTTCGCCGACGACAAAGCGCGCCCGCCCGGCGAAGCGCTCAGGCAGGCCGCAGCCGGCGAGGAAGACCTCGCGCGCCTGGGCGAGGCCGCCCGCCCTGGAGAAATAGACGTCGCCGTAAAGGCGAGACCTCGGCGGCCCATCCTCGTCGAAGACGATCGGCCCGGCATCGCGGCGGCCGCTCATGGCGCCCGGGCGGTCTCGGATCGCAAAAAGGGCCGCCCCATCGGGGCGGCCCCTCCGCAATGGCGACAGTGCGCCCCGGACCTACTGACCGGTCGAGTTCGAGCTGGACGGCGCCATGGCCGCGGCGGAGGCGTCGTTGGAGGCCGCGTTGGAGGCCGCGGCGGCTTCGTTGCTGGCGCTCATCGCGGTGTTGGCCGCTTCCGAGGCATTGCTTTCAGCGGCGGTGCCGCTTTCCGCCGCGGAATTGGCGTTGTTCGGATTGTTGTTTCCGCAGGCCGCGACGGACATGGCCGCGAGGGCGGCGCCGACGATCAAAACATTGCGAAGCGTTCCGGAGGTCATATTCTGGTCCCCTAGGGTGAGGTTGCAGCGCCTTGCGCGACGCTGGCCGACAATATGCCGTGTTTGCGATCAAGCGCAAGAGCAGACTTCACGAGGCCGTGATCACAATTCGATATCCACGGCGCTCGCCGGCCGGCGTCCGGCCGCCCCGCCGCCGGATCGACATGTCCGCGGCGATGCGGTTGACCGTGCGGACCTCGGCTGGTACGGCGACGCTCGCATTGCTCAATACTATTCACGACGGCGAAATTCAACCTATGCGCATACTTGACACATCTGAAGTTCGGGCGAGCGAGATCGACGGGCTTGGCCACATGAACGTGCGTTTCTACATGGAGCGGGCTCTGCGCGCCAATCGCGGGCTCATGAACGGGTTCGGCCTGGGGCCGGACGCCTGCGAGCGCCGCGGCGCCCGGCTCGTGCAGCTGGACACCTACTGCCGCTATCACCGCGAGCAGTTCCAGGGCGCGACCCTGACCGTGAGCGGCGGGGTGGCGGAAGCCGGCGAAGCGCGCCTGACGCTCTTCTACGACGTCGCCAATCCCGAGAAGGCCGAAGTCGCCGCCAGCTTCATCATCGTGGTCGCTCTGATGGACCGGGCCACGGCGCAGGCGCTGCCGCTGCCGCCGGGGGTGCTGGACGCGGCGCGCGCGACGAGGGTCGACGTGCCCGAGCACGGCCGGCCGCGCACCATCGATCTTGCCCCGCCGCGCATGGACCTTCGCCTGAGCGACGTGGCGCGGCGTCTGGCCGACGATGCATCGGATCCGATGTCGCAGCGCCTGGAATGGAGGGTCGACGCCGCCAGGTGCGACGAGCACGGCTTCCTCGCCGACGGCCAGGATATGATGTTCGGCGGCTGGGGCCGGCCGCGGGCGGCGCCGTCCGACTCGCACGGTCCCATGACCTTCGTCGGCGGCGAGGGCCATCGGCTCGGCTGGGCCTCGCTGGAGACGCGGATGGTCCGCGTGGCTCAGCCGCGGGCCGGCGACGTACTGTGCTCGATCGGCGCCGAGATCGGGCTGCATCCCAAGGTGCGCCACTCGCGCCGCTGGATCTTCGACGCCGCCACCGGCGCCCTGGTATCGCTGAACGACAACGTCAGCATCGCGCTCGATCTCGACGCGCGCCGCTCCATCGCGATCCCTTCGGAAGTCCGCGCCCAGCTGGCGGGCCGGCACCTCCCCGAACTGGCGTGAACCGCAAAACACGGCGCCGCCTCGCGCCGAGGCTCGCGGCCGGAACAAGCCCGGCGCGCCGCCGTTCAGGCCGGGCATGGCAGACCGGCGCCTCGTCGTCTTCGGGCTGACCGTATCCTCGTCGTGGGGCAACGGTCATGCGACGCTCTGGCGCGGACTGATCCGGGCGCTCGCCCGGCGCGGCTGGCGCACGGTGTTCTTCGAACGCGACCTCCCCTATTACCGCCGCCATCGCGATCTCTGGGCGCTGGAAGGCGCCGAGCTGGCGCTTTACCCTGACTGGGAGAGCATCCGGCAGGCCGCCGCCGCCGCGGTGGGCGCGGCCGACGCGGCGATGGTCACCTCCTACTGTCCGGACGCGGGATGCGCCTGCGCGCTGGTGCGCGAGCGCGCCCGTCTGTCGCTCTTCTATGACCTCGACTCGCCGGTGACCCTGGCGCGGTTCGCCGCCGGCGAGACCGTGCCCTATCTTCCCGCCGGCGGCCTGGCCGGATTCGACCTGGTGCTGAGCTACGCCGGCGGCGAGGTCCTGGCCCGCCTGGCGACGGAGCTCGGCGCGACCCGCACGGCGGCGCTGTACGGCCACGTCGATCCGGCGGTGCACTGGCCGGGCGAGCGGCAGACGCGCTTCGCCTGCGACCTTTCCTACCTGGGCGCCTATGCCGCCGACCGGCAGGAGCGGCTGGAGCGCCTCTTCGCCGCGCCCGCCCGCGAGCGCCCCGAGCTCGGCTTCCTCCTCGGCGGCGCGGGCTATGGCCGAGGCTTTCCGTGGGCAAAGAACATCGGCTTCATCGAACACATCCCCCCGCCGGAGCACGCAGCGTTCTTCGCGTCGTCGCGCCTGACGCTCAACGTCAGCCGCGCCGACATGGCCACGGCCGGCCACTGCCCATCGGGCCGGATCTTCGAGGCGGCCGCCTGCGGTTGTCCGGTCATCAGCGACCCCTGGCCGGGTCTGGAGCGCTTCTTTGCGCCCGGCGAGGAGATCCTGATCGCCCGCGACGGGGCGGACGTGCTTCAGGCGCTGGCGCTGCCCGCCGGAGAACTCGCCGCCATCGGCGGGAGGGCGCGCGAGCGGGTGCTGGCCGAACACACCAGCGAACACCGCGCCGTCGAACTCGAGCGGCTGATGGAGAGCGCCGCCGCGCCACGGGAGGCTGCGCCATCTGGGGCCTGATACCCGCCGCCGGCCAGGCCGCGCGCATCCAGCCGCTGGCCTTCTCCAAGGAGCTGCTGCCCGTGGGCGTGCGGCGCGAGGGCGGCGCCGAGCGACCGCGCGCGGTGAGCGAATATCTGGTCGAGCGCCTGGCTATCGCCGGAGCGCGCAAGATCGCCTTCGTGATCTCGCCGGGAAAATACGACATCCTGCGCTATTTCGGCGCGCGCCTGGGCGAGACCGACTTCTTTTATGTGGTGCAGCCGCGTCCAGAGGGGCTCTGCGACGCGCTCTTCCGCGCCGCGCCGCTGATCGGTGCGGACGAGCCGGTCGCCATCGGCCTGCCGGACACCATCTGGTTTCCGCACGACGGCCTGGGCCGCCTGCCCGCCGACCGCCTGGCGCTGCTGCTCTTCCCGGTGGCGCGGCCTCAGGACTTCGACGCCGTGGTCACCGACCCCTCGGGCGCGGTCGAGCGCATCGAGGTCAAGGCGGCGCGGCCGGCGACGCGTTGGATCTGGGGCGCCTTGCGCATGCCCGGCCCGGTGTTCCACGCGCTGCACCGGCTTTGGCTGGCGCGCGGGCGCAAGGACGAATACCTCGGGACTCTGGTCAACGCCTACCTGGCCGCGGGCGGCGAGGCGGCCGGCGTGCGCGCCGGCGCCGCCTACGTCGACGTCGGCACCCTCGGCGGCTATCGCCAGGCCCTGGCGCTGCTGGCCGAGGAGCCGCAACCGACCCAGGCTTGACGCAGACTCACAGCCGCTCAGGCTCGATGCCGCTCAGCGACAACTGCTCGGCGAGCGCGCGCTCGAGCCGGGCGAGGCCGTCGCGGCTCGAAGCCTCGCAGCGGCCGGTGAGCTTGGGCTCGGTGCCGGAGGCGCGCAGCAGCCACCAGCCGTCCGCCGTGGTCACGCGCAGCCCGAGCGCGGCGTCGAAGACGCCGCCTTTGCCGGCGAAGCGCGCCGCGGTCTCGCAGACGATGGCGCGCTTCCTCGCCTCGGGGCAAGCGACGCGCAGCTCAGGGCTGGCGTGGGTCGCGGGCAGGGAGCGGCGGAAATCCGCCAGGCTCGCGCCGCGCCGCTTCAGCGCCCCCAGGGTGCGGATGGCGGCAAGCAGCGCGTCGTCGATTCCGCCCCAGCCGTCCTCGAAGAAGACGTGGCCGCTGAGCTCGCCGGCCAGCGCCGCGCCCTCGCGGCGCATCACCTCGCGCACCAGGGCGTAGCCCGAGGGGGCGACCACGGCGCGGCCGCCGAGGCGCTCGACCCCCTCGAACAGCACGCGGCTCGACTTGACGTCGGCGACGACGGCCGCGCCCGGGCGGCGCGCCAGCAGGTCCGCGGCCAGCAGCAGCAGCAGCTGGTCGGCCCAGAGGATATCGCCTTCCTCGTCCACCACGCCCAGGCGGTCGCCGTCGCCGTCGAAGGCGAAGCCGACATCGCAGCCGCGGCGGCGCACCTCGCCGGCGAGATCCTGCAGGTTCGCCGCCACGGCCGGGTCCGGGTGGTGTCCGGGAAAATGGCCGTCGACCACGCCGTGGATGAGCGTGTGCCGGCCCGCCAGGCGCGGCAGCAAAAGGCGCAGCACCGGCGCGGCGGCGCCGGCGCCGGCGTCCCAGACCGCCGCGAACGCCGGGGCGCCCTGGTCGGCGAAGGCTTCGGTCAGGGCCGCGGCGTAGCTGCGCCGGGCTGGCGCGCGAACGATCCGGCCGCCGCCCGCCGTCCGGCCCGGTCGCGAGACCAGGGTCGAGAGCGCCTCGCCGCAGATCCGCTCGCCGCCCAGCATGAGCTTGAAGCCGTTCTCCTGCGGCGGATTGTGCGACGCGGTCACCATGACGGCGCCGTCCCACTGCCGCCGCCAGGCGGCGAAGCCCAGCATCGGCGTCGGTCCGAGGCCGATGCGCATCACTTCCAGCCCGCCTGCCGCCAGCCCCGCGGCGAGCCCGCCCTCGAGCGCCGGCGAGGTGAGCCGGCCGTCGCGGCCCACGCCGATCCGCTTCAGGCCGCGCTCGCGCGCAGCCGTGGCGTAGGAGAGGCCGAGCTCGCGTGCGCCATCCTCGTCGAAATCGCGGCCGGGCACGCCGCGGATATCATAGGCCCGGATCGCCGCGCCGCTGATGGCTGCGCCCCGTCGCGACCCCGGCGATGCGCCGAGAGCGCGCATCAGGCGTCGGCTTCGGCGCGCCGTCTGGTCCGGTCCCGCAGCACCGGTGCGCCCTCGGTCTCGAACCAGTCTATGGTGGCCCGAAGACCCTGACCCAGCGGCGTCACCGGGCGCCAGTCCAGCAGGGCCGCGGCCTTGGCGATGTCGGGCCGCCGGCGCCGCGGATCGTCCTGCGGCAGAGGCCGATGCGCCACCGCCGAGGACGAGCCGATCAGCCGCAGAACTTCGGCCATCAGCTCGTTGATCGTCATCTCGTTGGGATTGCCGATGTTGACCGGACCGGGCTGGGCGCCATCCAGGGCCAGGAGCCGCAACAGCGCGTCCACGGTGTCGTCCACGAAGCAGAACGAACGGGTCTGGCGTCCGTCGCCGTAGACCGTGAGATCATCGCCGCGCAGCGCCTGGGCGATGAAGTTGGAGACCACCCGGCCGTCGCCGGCCGGCAGCCGCGGCCCGTAGGTGTTGAAGATCCGCGCCACCCTGACCTCGACGCGGCCGACGCGGTCGTAGTCGAACGCCAGGGTCTCGGCGCAGCGCTTGCCTTCGTCGTAGCAGGCCCTGGGCCCGGTGCAGTTGACGTTGCCAAGATAGGTCTCGGGCTGCGGACTGACGTGCGGGTCGCCATAGACCTCGCTGGTGGAGGAGATCAGCAGACGCGCCCCGCAGCGCTCGGCGAGCCTCAAGAGGCGCGCGGTGCCGAGAACGCTGGTCATCAGGGTGTGTTCGGGATCGCGCTGATAGAGCGGCGGCGAGGCCACGCAGGCGAGGTTGCACACGTGCGTATAGCGGCGGCGGCTCAGCGCCCGCGGCAGCGGCTGCACGATGTCGGCCTCGACGATGCGAAAGCCGCCGCGCCCCTCGATCCGGGCGAGATTGGCGCGCGAGCCGGTGAGCATCGAATCGAGGCAGGTCACCTGCGCACCGCTGTCGACGAGCCGCTCGCAAAGGTGCGAGCCGATGAACCCCGCGCCTCCCGCCACCAGCACCCGGGCGCCTGACCATGAACCCATCATTGTTCGACCTCTCTCAGCTCTCGTGCGCCCGCCTGGAGGGGCGCCGGCGCGCGCCGCCGGCCCGCCGCCGCCGCGTGGCGGATATGCAGTTCCAGTTCACGCGCCCGCTGCGCGCCGCAATGCTCGCCCAGCACCCGCCGGCGCGCGGCCGCGCCGATCGAGCGGCGTTGGCGCTCGCCCATGGCGTCGAGCATCGCCAGCACGGCGCCCGTATCGCGCCCAATCAGGATCTCGCTCCCGGGCGTGAAGAGTTCGTCCAGCCCCGGCCAGTCGTCGGAAATGATGGGCGCGGCGCACGCCGCGGCCTCGAAGAGCCGCACGCTGGGCGAAAATCCGGCGACCGCCATGTCGCGCCGGGTGATGTTCAGGGTGAAGCGGCTCTGGGCGTAGAACCGGGCGTGATCGGCGGGCGGCACGTGTTCGATGCGCTCGACGTTCGCCGGCCAGTCGAGGGCGTCGGGGTACTGCGCCCCGGCGACTACGAAGGAGAGCCAGGGCGCGCGCCGGGCCGGCGCCAGCAGCAGGCGTTCGAGCTTGGCCTGGCGGTCGGGGCTGTAGGCGCCCAGATAGCTGAGGTCCCAGCGCTTGGCTGCCGCCCGGGGCCGATAGGCGCCGGTGTCCGCCGAGCAGTAGAGCACCCGCGCCATCGGCGAGCCGTGGACGCGCTCGAGCTCGCCGAGCGTCGGGCCGCCGGTGAAGGAGAGATAGAGCTGATACTCGCCGATCTGGCCGGGCGCGAGGTACTCGAAGTCGCGCGCCTTCAGCTTGGCCAGGGTCACCGGCGTATCGATGTCGTAGAAGGCGGTGACCCCGCGCGCCTCGGCGAGCGCCCATCGGCCGACGGCGACGCCCTGCGGCACGTAGGAGCCGACCATCACCGCGTCCGCGCCGCGCACGCGCGGCGCCCAGCGCTCCAGATCCGCCAGCCCGTCGTAGAGCGCCAGATCGCAATAGTCGGGATCGGGCAGGTCGCGGTGGGCGCGGTACCAGGGCGTGTCCCGCTCCAGGAAGAGCGCCCGGTGGCCGAGCTCGGCCCAGCCTCGCAGCAGCGAGCGATAGGTGCTCGCATGGCCGTTGCCCCACGACGAGGAGAGGCTGAGGCCGAGGACGACGAGGTCGAGCGGGGTCATGCGAGGCGCCTTTGCCGCGGCGCGGCGACGTGGCGCCTCAGCAGCGCATCGACCTCGGCGGCGCGGCGCGCGTAGGTGTGTTCGCGCAGGATGCGCCGCCGCGCCGCCGCGCCGATGGCGCGGGCGCGCTCGGCCGTGAGCCAGAGCAGATGCTCGACGACGTCCTCGCCGTCGCGCGCCACCAGCACCTCCTCTCCCGGTGCGAGAAAAAGTTCGACGCCGCGCCAGGCGTCGGTGATCAGGCAGGCGCCCGCGCCGGCGGCCTCGAAGATGCGCGTCGCCGGCGAGAAGCCCACCTCGGCCATGCTGTCGCGCGCGACGTTGAGGACGGCCAGCGCCGAGGCGTTGAAGGCGTTGTGGTCGGCGGTTCCCAAATGGCCGAGGCGGCGGACGTTTGCCGGCGCCGGTTTGTCGTCCCAGCCGGCGCCAGCCAGCAGGAAGGCGCGCTGCGCCAGTCGCGCCGCCGGCCGCAGGAAGAATTCCTCGATGCGCGCCTCGCGATCCGGCAGCCGGTTCGCTAGCAGGCCGAGGTCGCAGGTAAAGCGCCGCTCGGGGGTGGCCGGGTGATGGCTCGCGGGGTCGAGCGCGTTGTAGATCGGCCGGCACAGCCGCGCGCCCAGCCCCTGGTAGGCCGCCACGATGGGCGCGCCGCCGCCATAGGTGAGCACGAGGTCGAGGCTGGGCAGGGCGCGGCGCAGCGGATGATCGGGCTCGGCTCGCAGCTGCGCGACGGTCGCGGGCGCATCGACATCCCAGAAGATGCGCAAGGCGCCAGGTCTGGCCGCGGCCATCACGCCCGCCAGAAGCACGTCGTCGAAGACCCCGACGCCGCTCGCCTTCACCACCACGTCGGCGCGCCCGGCCTCGGTGACGGCGCGGCCGACTCCGGCGACATCGGCGGGATAGACGACCACCCTCGCCCATGGCGGCGGTTCGATGTCGCGGTGCGCCTGGCGGTCGAAGGCGTCCGGCTCGTAGAAGCTGATGTCATGGCCGAGCCCCGCCAGCGCCTGAAGCACGCCCCGGTAATAGGTCGCCGCGCCGTTCCAGTACGAGGACAGCAGGCTCGAGCCATAGAAGGCGATCCTCATGCGGCGCTCGCCGCGGCGGCGCGGCCCGGTCCGGCGACCTCGGCGCAGATCCGCATCAGTTCGCGGGCGCGGTGGGCGCAGGTGTGGCGCGCGGCGATGGCCCGCGAGCCCCTCGCCGCGAGTTCGGCGCGCAGGCCCGCGTCGCAGGCGAGCGCCCGCAGCGCCGCCGTCATCGCCTCGCGGTCGCGCGCCAGGACGAAATCGCCGGCGCCGAACAGGCCCTCGGCGTCGTTCCACGGAGCCGAGACCAGGGGGACGCCGCAAGCCAGCGCCTCGAAGACGCGGATGGTCGGGACGCCGGGAAGCCTCTCGACGTAGTAGCGGCGCGGCACGTGCACGGTGGCGAGCGCGCCGGCGAAGAGCCGCGGGACGTCGGCGTTGGGCGCCCAGCCGCGCCAGCTCGCGCCGTGGGCGCGCAGCTTCTCGAGGGCCTCGGGCGGATAGCGTACGCCATACACGTCCAGCGCCAGAGCCGCCGTGTGCGCCGGCGCAAGCAGGAATTCCTCCAGTTCACCACTGCGTTCGTCGTCGCCCCAGTTGCCGATCCAGACGAGGCCCTCGCGGCGCCGCTCGACCGTGGGCGGGCGGAAGACGCGCGTGTCGGCGGCCTCGTGCCAGACGAAGGCCCGCCGTCCCCAGCCGCGCCGGCGATAGGTCTCGGCGAGGCTTTCGCCGAAGGCGAGGACCGCGTCGTAATCGCCGAGCGGCAGGGCGCCGATGGCCCGGGGATCGCTGACGGCGCGGTGATGGGTGTCGTGGAAGAAGAGGCTGAAGCGGCCGCGCCGACGCGCGCGCCCGACCGCGGCGACGAGCCAGGGCTCGTTCCATTCGTGCACGAGGACGAGGTCGGCGCCCGCGAGCAGCGCCTCCACGTCGACGTCCGGCGCGTAGGTGCGCGAGGAGAGCTGCGGATAGGTCCGCTGGAACCCCGAGAGCGCCGCCGCGCCGCGCTCGGCGATCAGCCCTCGCAGGCTCCAGGCGTCCGCCGGCTCGAAGACGCGCACCTCATGTCCCAGCGCCTGCAACTCGCCCAGCACCCCGCGCAGGAAATGCGCGTTGCCGTGGTTCCAGCATGAGACCAGCGAATGGGTGAAATAGACAATCCTCACGCGGCCGCCTCCGACGGACGGGCCATCGCCCAGCGGTAGATGGCGAGCGTCGCGGCGGCCATGGCCTGGCGCGTGTAGCGCGCGGCCCGACGGCTCGCCGCCCGCGACAGCGCCGCGGATTCCTCCGGGCTGGCGAACAGGGCCTCGAGGGCGCGCGCGGCGAGGTCGGCGTCACCCAGCGGCGTGAACACCGCCGCCCCGGACCAGAGTTCGCGAAAGGTCGGTATGTCCGAGAGCACCAGGGCGCAGCCCGCCTGGGCCGCTTCCAGAACCGCCAGGCCGAAGGGTTCGTACGAAGCGAACGAGGCGAAGATCAGCGAGCGCTCCAGCCCCTGGCGCAGGACCGCGGGAGCAAGGGCGCCCAGGAGTTCGACGTGCGCCGCGCTCGCCGTCTCGCCAGCCGGACCCGTCAGCGGTCCGGCCGCGAGCACCGGCCGCGACAGGCGCGCGGCGGCCCCGTCCAGCAACTCGAGGTTCTTGCCGGCGTCCCAGAGCCGGCCCGCGGTGATCACGCGCCGCGACCTGGGACGCTCGCGCCCCATCGCACCCACGCCAAGCCCGTTGCGCGCCACGAACAGCGGCAGCGGTCCATAGGCCCCGCGCGTCGCCGCGGCGAAGGCGCCCGACGGCGCGATCAGCGCGTCGCAGGCGCGGTAGCCCTCGCCCATCAGCTCGATGCGCCAACGAAAGTCCTCCGGCGGCGCGCCGCCGCGCACCGCCGCCCACCAGGTGGCCAGGCACGAGTGGGCGGCGCCCACCACCGGCGCGTGAAAGCGCACGTCGGCGGCCAGGGCGGGACTGTTCAGGTGCACGAGGTCGGCGCCGATGTCCCTGGCGAGTCCAGCGAGCAACGCGCCCGCCCCGGCGACGGCGCGGCGGTCGGGCGCCAGCCAGTCCAGCGGCAGGCCGGTCTCGACCAGCTTCACGTCGGCGAGCCGCGTTGCGGCGGCGCGCTGGACCTCGCCGGGCCTAGGCCCCAGGACCGCCAGGGTGACCTCGATCCCGGCGGCGGCGAGGGCTTCGGCCAGGGCGAGCGCATAGGTCCAGACACCCCCCACCGCATCGGCGGTCATCAGCACATGGGTGGGATTCAGAGGCCGCCGCACGCCGCCTCCAGCTCTTCGAGCGGCGCGGGCGCCTCGTCCTGGATGTCGCTGAAGCGCGCGAACTCGGCAAGATAATGGGCGTGTGCACGCTCCCAGGCCGCATCGTCCGGCGCGCCCCACAGGCGGCGGTAGTCGGGCGACGAGGGGTAGGGATAGAGCGGCACCGGGTCGTTGGCCCAGACGCCGGCGTCCTCGAGCCGAGCGCGCCAGGCCGCCACCATGGCCTCGTCGTCGCCGGCGGTCTCGATCAGATTGGCCTGTACGAACGGCGTCGAACGGCGCGCGCGGATCAGACGCTCGGCCAGTTCGTCGGTGGAGAGGCGGCAGTTCTTGTCGAGGGCGGCGCGGCCCTGCCGGGTCAGGCTCTCGACGCCCGCCTCGATGGAGACGCAGCCGGCGGCGCCGAGCAGATCCAGCATCTGCGGCTTCCAAAGGTCGATGCGGGTCTGCACGCCGAACTGCACCGGCCGCCGCGCCAACGCCTCCAGCAGCGGCCATTGCGGCAGGAAGATCTCGTCGATGAAGTAGAGGTAGCCCACCCCCTGGGCGACGAGGCCGTCGATCTCGTCCAGCAGCAGCGCCAGTTCGCGGCGGCGATAGCCGTCGCGATAGTCGAGCTTGGCGCAGAAGCTGCAGCTGTAGGGGCAGCCGCGCGAGGCCTCCACCTCGGCGCCCGGACCCTGCGCCGCCGTGCCGAAGCGGTGGTGATGGTGGACGTGACGGTCCAGCCACGCGGCGGGCCAGCGCAGCGGCGCCAGATCGGCGAATCGGCTGGCGTGCGGCGCGCCGGTGACGCGGACCTCGCCGCCGGAGCGGAAGCACAGCGCGGGAATGTCGGGCAGCGCGTCGCCTCGGGCCACCCTCGCGACGATCTCCTCGCACTCGCCGCGCACCACCAGGTCGCAGCCCAGCTTGGCCAGCGCCGCCCTTGGCGTCACCGATCCGTGCGGACCGACGGCCAGGGTGCGCCCGCCGCGGCCGGCGAGCGCCGCGATCAGCTGGCGCGGGGCGCGCAGCTCCGGCTGTGCGCATCGCCAGAACAGGTAGGTCGGCGCGGTGGCGACGACGGTGATGTCCGGCGCGAAGGCCGCGATGCGTCCGGCCAGGGCGTCGTTGGAGAGCCCGTCCAACGCGCCGTCCAGCATCAGCGCCTCATGGCCATCCGCCTCGACGAGCGCCTTGGCGTAACCGAGCTCGAGCGGCAGGTGCGGCTCGCGGCAGCCGAAATAGATGCTGCCCTCGAAACTCCAGCGCGGATTGACGAGGGCGACCTTCAAAGCGCCGCCTCCAGGGTGGGCCGCGATGTCGCGCCCTGCAGCCATTGCAGCAGACTGGCGACGCCGGCGCGCCAGTCGACGGGCTCGCCGAGGCCCAGCGCCTGCCGCGCCCGGCTGGCGTCGGAGACGTACCAGCGCTGGTCGCCGGCGCGCCACGGCGCGAATTCGATCTGGATCGGCCTGCGCAGCAGCCGCTGCGCGTGGCCGATGAGCTGCAGCAGGCTGACGGCGTTGGCGGGGCCGCCGCCGAGGTTGAAGGCGCGCCCACGCACGCTCTCGCTGCGCTGCAACGCCCCCACATACGCCTGGACGGCGTCCGAGACGCAAAGCACGTCGCGCACCTGGCGTCCGTCACCGAAGATGCGGATCGGCTCGCCGGCGAGGGCGCGCATCAGGAAATGGGCCACCCAGCCCTGGTCTTCCGAACCCTGCTGCAGCGGTCCGTAGATGCAGCTCATGCGCAGCACGCAGGCCGGCAGGTCGAAACTGCGGGCGTAGTCGAGCACGTACTGGTCGGCGCCGCCCTTGGAGCAGCCGTAGGGTGTGTGGAAATCCAGGCTGCGTCCCTCGCCGACGCCGGCTTGCCGCAGGGCGGGGTCGCGGGGAGCGTAGGCGCCGCCTTGCGCCTCCAGCGCCACGTCGGCGAGGTCGCCATAGACCTTGTTGGTGCTGGCGAAGACGAGGGGCAGTCGCCGCTTCTGCCGGCGCACCGCCTCCAGCAGGGTGACCGTGCCGGCGAGGTTGACGGCGAAGTCGGCGGCCGGATCGAGAAGGCTGGTGGTGACCGCGACCTGGGCGGCCAGGTGGATCACGGCGCCGGCCTCGCGCACCGCCGCCTCGACGGCCGCGGCGTCGCGGATATCGGCCGCGAGGTGGCGGACGCGATCGCCGCGGCGCTGCACCAGCCAGGCGAGATTGCGTTCGACGCCGAAGCGCTGCAGGGAGTCCAGCACCAGCACAATGCGGCCCTCGGACGCCAGCCGATCGGCGATGTTCGCGCCGATGAAGCCGGCGCCGCCGGTGATCAGCACCGGGCGCATCAGGCGACCAGCCCCTTCAGCTCCAGCTCGCGGCGCGCCTCGGCGACCCGGTCGCGGGCGTCCTGGCGCGCCACCCAGGCGGCAAGGTCGGCGAGCCCCTCGGCGAACGGAACACGGGCGCGGTAGCCCAGGCGCTGTTCGGCCCGGGTCAGATCCGGCAGGCAGTGGCGGACGTCGCCGGCGCGCATCTGGCCGGTGATCTCGGGCGCGAGGCCTGGGCGCCCCAGCGCGGTCGCGGCCAGTTCGGCGATCTGACGGATGGTCCGGGTCTCGCCACTGGCGATGTTGAACGTCTCGCCCGGTGCGCCCGGATGATCCAGCGCCAGCAGGAAGGCGCGCACCACGTCGCTGACGTGAACGAAATCGCGCTTCTGCTCGCCGTCCTCGAACAGCATCGGCCGGCGGCCATTGGCCAGTCGCGCGGCGAAGATGGCGAGGACGCCCGTATAGGGGTTGGAGAGCGCCTGGCCGCGGCCGTAGACGTTCCAGAGCCGCAGCGCCACGCCTTCCATGCCGTAGTTCGCCGCCAGCGTCAGGGTGAGGCGCTCCTGCACGTACTTGCTGATGGCGTAGACCGAAGCCAGCGCCGCGCGCTTGGTCTCCGGCGTCGGCAGCGGCTCTAGCGGCCTGCCGGCCGCGTCGACCGGATCCCAACCGCCGCCGCCGGGCTTGGCGCAGCGCGTGGCGCTCTCGACCAGGGCGCCGTCGGCGCTGCGGTAGAGGCCTTCGCCATAGATGCTCATGGACGAGGCGACGACGATGCGCCGGACCGGGTGGGCGATCAATTGCTGCAGGAGCACCGCCGCGCCGTGGTCGTTCACCGAGACGTAGCGGTCCACCGCATACATGCTCTGACCGACGCCCACCTCGGCGGCCAGGTGGACCACGGCCTCGACGCCGCGCACCGCCTTGGCCGCCAGGCTCTCGTCGCGCACATCGCCGACGATGAGTTCGGCGCCCTCGAGTTCGGCCGGAATCGGCCTTCCGCCATGGACCTGCTCCAGCATGCAGTCGAGCACGCGCACCCGATCGCCGCGCTGGATCAGCGCCCGCGCCAGATGCCGTCCGATGAAGCCGGCGCCGCCGGTGATCAGCACCCTGCGGCCCATCAGCGGGTCTCCCCGGCGCAGCGGTGGCGGCGGCCGGCGCCGACGGCAAGCTTCACCATGGAGACCTGGGTCAAGTATCCGGTGTCCTTCGCGTCCAAACGCGACCCTAACGAGGGATCATCATCTAAGTTCCCCGCGCAGGGCAGACGCAGTTATTCGGACGTTACGCCTGTGATATTCTGGCTCGAGCGTGTGGCTCGCCGGATCTTGCCGCAAGCGGTGCGGCTTTGCCTTGGTTTTGCCGCGCGAGGCTCAGCGCCGCCAGACGGCGGCCAGGGCGGCGGCGCGGCCGCCCTCGAAGCCCATGCAGCCGGCGGCGTAGGCGCCATAGGCGACGGGATTCTTGCGGGCATAGTCCTGATGGTAGGCCTCGGCCGGCCAGAAGGTCTGCGCCGGCAGGATGGCCGTGGCGATCGGCCGGCCGTGGAACCGGGCGGCGATGCGGGTCCGCTCGGCGAGCGCGCCCTGCCGCTGGGCGCTGTCCGCCACGAAGATCGCCGGCCGGTACGAGGGGCCGCGGTCGCAGAGCTGACCGCCGCCGTCGGTGGGATCAGTCAGGCGGAAATAGCGATCGACGAGCTGGGTGTAGCTGATCCTGTTGGGATCGAAGCTCACCAGTACGGATTCGTAATGGCCAGTCGTCTCGGTGGTCACCTCGGCGTAGGTCGGGCGAGCCACGTGGCCGCCGGTGTAGCCAGCCACCACCTTCACCACGCCGGGGACCGCCTCCATGCCGTGCTGCATCGACCAGAAGCAGCCGCCGGCGAAGATCGCCGTCTGCACGGCCGCCGCCGCGGTCTGGGTCAAGGCGAACGCGGCGACGAGGGCCAGGGCGAGGGCCGAACGGCGGCTGTTCATCGTTCAGGGCGCCGGGTCAATAGCCGTCGTGGTGGTGGTGAGGGGCGGGCCCGGGAGTCCAGGCGTTTCCGTTCCAGTAGTAGCCGTTCTGCCGGTACCACTCGTTGCTGTGATGGTGGTGGTGCGGCGCAGGCCTTGGCGTCCAGGCGCGGCCGTTCCAGTAGTAGCCGTTCTGCTGGTACCACTCGTTGCTGTGATGGTGGTGGTGCGGCGCGGGCCTCGGCGTCCAGGCGCGGCCGTTCCAGTAGTAGCCGTTCTGCTGGTACCATTCGTTGCTGTGACGGTGGTGGTGCGGCGCGGGCCGCAACGCCCAGGCGCGGCCGTTCCAGTAGTAGCCGTTCTGCCGGTACCACTCGTTGCTGTGATGGTGGTGGTGCGGCGCGGGCCGCAACGCCCAGGCGGCGCCGTTCCAATAGTAGCCGTTCTGCCGGTACCACTCATTGCTGTGATGATGGTGGTGCTGGTTGCGATCGACCCATTGGGCGAGGATCAACTCAGGCGGCCTCGCGGCCGCCTCGGCGTCGGAAAGCTTCAACCGCTCGACGGCGTCGGGGATCGGCTGCAGCAGCTCGGCGTAGGACGTGGCGACGGGGATGGATGGCGCCCGAACCGCCGGCGGTGCGCCTAGAACCGGGCCGGCAACCAGCGCTGCGGCCGCCCCGACCATCATCGCAGTCTTCGATTCCATGACAGCCTCCTATCCAACCAGGACGTCGCGCCTCTTGCGGTTTGCCGCTTCGGGAACCGACAATCTGACACCTTGGCGCGCCTTGCCCAATGCCTTGTCGTCGAATTCTCGCGACGATGGTCCGCGCTTGCTGAAGCGCAGATGAACGAGCAGCGCCTCAGTCGTCCACCGCCGCTCGTGGGGCAGCGGACCATGTAGCGGAGATCGCGGCAGGATGTTCGCGATGGGCAGCTCAGGTGGCGACCTCGAACGCGCCCTCGGTCTTGGCGCGGATTTCCTCGAGGTCGACGCCGGCGGCCCGCTCGGTCAGGCGCACGCCGCCGCCGTGGCGGGCGATTTGGAAGACCCCGAGGTCGGTGATGACGAGGTCGACGACGCCCGCGCCGGTGAGCGGCAGCGAGCAGCGCCGCACCAGCTTGGCCGCGCCGGACCTTTCGGTGTGCTCCATCACCACCACGACGCGGCGCACGCCGGCCACCAGATCCATGGCCCCGCCCATGCCCTTGACCATCTTGCCGGGCACCATCCAGTTGGCGAGATCGCCGTTCTCGGCCACCTGCATGCCGCCCAGGATGGAAAGATCGATGTGCCCGCCGCGGATCATTGCGAAGGAGTCGGCCGAGGAGAAATATGACGACGAGGCCAGCTCGGTGATGGTCTGCTTGCCGGCGTTGATCAGGTCCGGGTCCGCCTCGCCCTCGTAGGGAAAGGGACCCATGCCCAGCATGCCGTTCTCGCTCTGCAGCGTCACCTGCACGCCCGCGGGGATATGGTTGGCGACCAGGGTGGGAATGCCGATGCCGAGATTGACGTAGAAGCCATCCCGCAGCTCGGCGGCGGCGCGGGCGGCCATCTCCTCGCGGGTCCAGGCCATCAGACCTCCTCTCTGGCGACCGCTGCGGCGCGCGGCCGCGTCGTCACCCGCTCGATGCGCCGTTCGTAGGCCGCGCCCTGGACGATGCGATCGACGAAGATGCCGGGCGTATGGATCTGGTCCGGGCCCAGCGCGCCGATGGGCGCCAGCGTCTCGACCTCGGCGACGGTGACCTTGCCCGCGGTCGCCATCACCGGATTGAAGTTCCGCGCCGTCTTGCGATACACGAGGTTGCCGGCGGCGTCGCCCTTCCAGGCCCGGACGATGGCGAGATCGGCGGTCAGCGCCCGCTCCATCACATAGAGTTCGCCGTCGAACTCGCGCACCTCCTTGCCCTCGGCGACCTGGGTGCCGACGCCGGTGCGGGTGAAAAAGGCTGCAACGCCGGCGCCGCCGGCGCGGATGCGCTCGGCGAGCGTGCCTTGCGGATTGAACTCCAGCTCCAGTTCGCCGGCGAGATAGAGCCGCTCGAAGAGGCGGTTCTCGCCGACGTAGGACGAGATCATCTTGCGGATCTGGCCGCCGGCCAGCAGGATTCCAAGGCCGAAATCATCGACGCCGCAGTTGTTGGAGATCACCGTCAGGTCGTTCACGCCCGAGGCGCGAACCGCGGCGATGAGGTTCTCGGGGATGCCGCATAGCCCAAACCCCCCCGCCATGATCGTCATTCCGTCGAAGAGCAATCCGTCGAGGGCGCCCTGGGCGGAGGTTTGCACCTTGTCGGCCATCGGCGTCTCCCGCTCTGCGCCAGTGCGGCTGCTGTGGCGCCGATGCCCGCGCAATTCAACCGGCGGCGTCCCCCGATTCACGGCGCCGACCTCGAGGGACGCAGCTACGCCGCCAGCCCCGCCTTCAGCCAGTCGGGCCAATCCGGACGCCAGGGGCGTCCATCGCCGAGGGTCAGCGCGCCGGCGTCGAGGCGGTCGAGGCGCACGAGGGCCATGGCGCGGCCGGCCGCCCCGGAAAGCGCTTCGCCGGCCCGCAGGCTGCCGGCCAGCAGCTCCGAGCCTGGCGCGGGCGCGGCGCCCTCGAAGACGATGGGCAGCATGCGGCTCTTGATGCGTCCGCGCCGCTTCATGCGCGAGGTGGTTTCCTGGCCGACGAAACAGCCCTTCCTGAAGTCGATGCCGTTGAGGAGATCGAAATCGGCTTCCAGGGGATAGGTGTCGTCTGCGCCCCAGTCGGCGGGACCGGGCGCGCCGAGCGCCAGCGCGTGAGCGCCGTAGTCGCCAGCCGACGCATTCGCGTCCACGCTCGCGCCATAGCGGCGCCAG
>Ga0307374_10005565_pt1 | contig 20334 bp, 13 predicted proteins | sample OX3MG_FD_202532 | JGI IMG/M metagenome (GOLD analysis project Ga0307374, IMG submission 202532) | Soil microbial communities from Risofladan, Vaasa, Finland - OX-3 | ecosystem: Environmental > Terrestrial > Soil > Coastal area > Acid sulfate soil | place: Finland: Risofladan, Vaasa | collected...
AGGATTGACTGGGCCAGGGTAAGGTGTCGCGCGGCAAGATCGAGCGCTCCCCGCTCGCCTTCGACGGCTCCCACGAAGATGTGCAGCGCCGCGGTCACGTGCGGGTTGCCCAGCCGGAAGGCGTTCGCCCGGAGATCGGACAGCAGCGCCCGGACGCCCGGCAAGTCCACCCGGGTCCGCTCCGCGTAGACCAGCCGGATCTGCGCCCAGCACAACTGCTCGAGGTCGCCCGCCAGCGTCGCCAGTGAGACCGCCCGCCGGTAGCGATCGAGCGCCTCGCCGGTCCGGCCGGCGGTCATCGCGATGTGGCCGAGGACCACCTCGCAACGGCTGGCGCGCGCGTTGTCGAGCTGCCGGGCACAGACGATCCGCCGCGCCAGGTCGACCGCCTCGTCGTAGGCGCCCGTATGCTCCAGCAGTTCCGCCCGCAGGACCTGCGTGCCGAGCGGCTCGGCGTGACCGCTGGCGCGGCCCAGTTCGCGCAGCGCCTCACCGAACCGGCCCACGCGCGCCAGCGCCTCCGCCCGGCTCTCGGAATTCCCCTGCATGATCCACCTCGTTCTGCCGACAGGGGCGGCTCGGCCAACGGCGGGGGCAGGCCCGCCCGGCCGGGGCACCGGACGCACAGATCCAACGTGTGGGGTATCGACGACAGCTTAGCTCAGCCGTTCTCAAGCTGAACCGCTCGAGTTGAGTGAGCTCGAGTTTCTGTGCAAATCGAAGGGCGAACAACAGACGAACATCTGCGCGAAGGCGCCATTGCGCCTGCCCCGTCTGGCGCTCCTGGTCTCGTGGGCGCTGCAGAAAGCCCCATGACGGCCGATGAACTGGATACGGCTGTTCGTGTTTCCGCACGCGGCCGTTCATGCGGCGAAGGAGCTGCGCGTGCCACGCACCACGAATCCGATTCCGTCCTACGGCAGTGCCGTGATTGCCGTCGCGCTCGCCATACTGCTCACCCGCGCCGGCGGTACGGCACCAGTGGTCTGTTTTCTGATCTTCATGGCTGCCTCGGCGGTGGCCAGCTGGTTCGGCGGACGCGGTCCCGGGTTGGGGTCGGTCGCTGCCGGCGCGCTCGTCGGGCTCTGGATCAGCGTGCGCCAGGGGGCGGCTCCCTGGCCGCTCGCGCTGTCCACGCTCCTGTTCCTCGTGGTCGGCAGCCTCGTGACCGTCCTGATTGCGCGGCGCGGCGAGCTGAAAACCGCGCTGGCGTACGCGGACGCCCGCCTCCAGGCGGCGCAGGCGGTCGCCCGGGTGGCCGTCTGGGCCGTGGATCGGCGCGGCGTCCTCACGTACCGGGGAGGCGCCGTCCTCGACAGCCTCCACATTGGCCCGGACGAAGCCACCGACCGCCCGATGGAGGATCGCTGGCAGGACGCCCCCGCGCTGCTCCGGGCAATACGCACCGCGCTCCATGGCGAGACGACCACCGGGCTGATCGACGTGGGCACCCGCCGCCTGGACGTGTCGTGTGCGCCCGTCCGTGACGCCCGCGGCACGGTGGTGGGGGCCGCCGGCGCCGCCGTCGACCAGACGGATCGCCTCAACCTCGAGGAACAGCTGCGTCAGGCGCAGAAGATGGAAGCGCTCGGCCAGCTGACCGGCGGCATCGCCCATGACTTCAACAACATCCTGACGGCCATCCTCGGCTACAGCGACATGACGCTCGCCCAGATCGGGCCCGACAAGCCGATCTGGAAGGACCTCAAGGACATCCATCAGGCCGCGACGCGCGCCGCGTCGCTCACCCGCCAGCTGCTCGCCTTCTCGCGCAAGCAGCAGATCAAGCTCGGCCCGGTCGACCTCAACGGCACGGTGCGCGACATCGAGAAGATGCTCCGCCGGCTCATCGGCGAGGACATCGCAATCCAGCTGCACCTGGCCAGCGATCTGGGCGTCATCACCGCGGACACCGGCCAGCTGGAGCAGGTGCTCATGAACCTGGCGGTGAACGCGCGGGACGCGATGTCCGAGGGAGGCCGCCTCACGATCGCCACCTCGCGCATCGACCTGGCCGACAGCTACGTCGCCGACCATCCGGCCGTCATCGCCGGGCCGTACGTGCAGCTCACGGTGGCCGACACCGGCTGCGGGATGGACGCCCGGACGAGGGCGCGCCTCTTCGAACCGTTCTTCACGACCAAGGAGCCGGGCAAGGGCACGGGCCTCGGCCTCGCCACGGTGTACAGCATCGTCAAGCAGTTCGGCGGTTACATCTGGGTCTACAGCGAACCGGGCATGGGGACGACGTTCAAGATCCATTTCCCGGAGCTCGACGTCGTGACGGCCCAGGTGACGCAGCGGGCCGCCGCCCTGCCGGCCTCTTCCGGCTCCGAGAACGTCCTGCTCGTCGAAGACGAGGATTCCGTCCGCGCCTTCGCGGCGGCGGTGCTGAAGCGCTACGGCTATCACGTGCTCGAGGCGTCGACGCCGGCCGAAGCGGTCGTGCTCGCCGAATGCCTGAACGGCCCGATCCACCTCGTGCTGACCGACATCGTGATGCCGGGGATGAACGGCGCGGAGATGGTGACGCGGCTCCGCGCGCGGCGGCCCGACCTCAACGTGCTCTACATGTCCGGGTATCCCGAACACGTCGTGCGCCAGGGAATCCTCGACGCGTCGGTCGAATTCCTCGAGAAGCCGTTCACGAGCACCTCGCTGCTGCACCAGGTCCGGGCCGCGCTCGACGGGTCCGCCGCCGGCCCGGTCGAGCCACACCCCGAGAGTGCCGCCTCCGGCGACACCGGGGGCGGCCGCTGCGTCTGGGTCGCCCAGTAGAGGCCTGGTCGCCCGCCGCCGCCTTCCACGTTCCGCCCGGTCTTCGGATCCGATCACCTCGCGTCGTCCGTGTGCGAAGGTGCGCCGCATCCGCGCACGTGTGCGGAACAGCACGCCCACGGGGGATGCCCCGCCGCAGTCGCTCCGGACACCCCCACCCCGGACGCACCGCAGAAATCCGGCCCAACGTGTTCGTCTGATGCATAAATGACTTGAACGAACTCCGTGCTTCATGAACGGGCATGGAGGTTGCTGGAGCCTGGGAGCCCGTTCATCGTCTGCTTCCCGATGGAGCGCAGTGTCATGATCACGAAGTCGTCCGGTGAATCGACCGGAATTCTGAGGGTGCTTGGCACCGTCCTGCTGTCGGTGGCGCTCGTCGGCCTCGGCCCGCAGCCGCAGGCCGCAGGGCGCGCCGACGCCCCGATCTCGCCCGGGCTGCAGGCCGCGCTCTCGGGCGGCGCCCGCACCTTCCACGTCATCGTCGACGGCAGAACGTCGGCCATCGACGCGTTGGCGGCCCGCGACGGCATCACGGTTGTCCGGCAGTTCGCGACCGGCGCGGCCGTGCAGGTCACCGCCCGGCAGTTGCAGGCGTTGCGGGCCGACCCGGCCGTAGATCGCCTCTCGGAAGATGCCCCGGTGCGCGCCGCCTCGTACGAGGTGACACCGGCGGCCGTCGGCGCCGACCAGGTCTGGCACGGCACCTATCCGGGCGCCGGCACGGCATACACGGGCAAGGGGATCACCGTCGCCGTGATCGATTCGGGCATCGCGAACGTCAAGGCACTCGAGGGCCGCGTGATTGCCAGCAAGGACTTCACGGGCACCGACGCCGGCGGGCTCGGTGCCATCACGGCGACCATCACCCAGAACCCGCTCAGCCTGTCGACCGTGCTCGACGCCGTGACCGGCGTGGTCGGAGGCCTGGTGCACACGACGACCTCGCTGCTCGGCGGCCTGCTGAGCGGTGACGGCAGCACGCCCGGCAACGCAAACGACGACGGGTACGGTCACGGCACCCACATCGCCGGCCTGATTGCCGGAGCCCAGGTGAACGATCCCGCGCTCAGCAGCCCTTACAGCGGCATTGCGCCCGACGCCAGGCTCCTCGACCTCAAGGTGCTCGACAACCAGGGCGCGGGTAACGTCAGCTCGGTCATCGCCGCCATCGAGTGGGCCATCACCTATCGCCAGAAGTACAACATCCGCGTCCTGAACCTGTCGATCGGCCGCCCGGTCACCGCGTCGTATCAGAGCGATCCGCTCTGTCAGGCGGTGGAGCAGGCGGTGCACGCGGGGCTCGTGGTGGTGGCAGCGGCCGGCAACCTGGGCCAGAACGCCAGCGGCCAGACGGTGATCGGCGGCATCACCTCGCCTGGCAACGCGCCGGACGCCCTCACGGTCGGTGCGCTCAACACGTTCTACACGGTGCCCCGCTCCGACGACGCCGTGACCACCTACAGCTCGCGCGGTCCGACGTACATCGACAACCTGCTGAAGCCCGATCTCGTCGCGCCGGGCAACCGGGTCGCATCGGTCGAGGCGCCGAATTCGTACCTGATCGACACGTATCCCACCCTGCAGGTGGATCACGACGGCCCGTACGCATATATGCAGCTGAGCGGCACGAGCCAGGCGGCGGCTGTCGTGAGCGGCGCGGTGGCGCTGCTGCTGCAGGCGGATCCGTCACTGACGCCGGCGCAGGTCAAGGCGGTGCTGCAGACGACCAGTACCTTCCTGCCGGCCGCCGGCCTCATCGGCGGCGGCGCCGGCAGCCTGAACGTCGCCGCGGCCGTCAGCGCCGTGACGACAGGCGATCTGCTGCCGGCCACGACGATCGGCGGCGAATCGGCTGCCTCGAGCGGCGTGGCGTTCGCACCGACCGATTCAACCGTGAACGGCAGCACCATCATCTGGGGCAACACCATCATCTGGGGGAACACGATCATCTGGGGCAACACCAACGTCTGGGGCAACACGATCATCTGGGGCAACAGCTACGTTCCGGGGCAGTGAGCGCGGCGGCCGGCCAGTTATGGACACAGCGCACTTCAGCCGATCGGGCCAGGTCTACCTCTCGGCCGTCATCGCGGCAGGACTGGCGATTCTCGCCGGATCGCTGCTGTCGGTCATCGGCCACGGCGCAGGTGCGGGGTGGCTGCTGCTGGCGGCGCTCACGGCGATCGGGAGCTCGGCCAGCGTGGGGCTGGTCGCCGTGCCAGCGTCGATCTCGGTGGCCGACACGTTCGTCTTCGCCTCGATCCTCCTCTACGGACCGGCAGCCGGTGCGCTGACCGCCGCCATCGATGGCCTCGTCGCGTCGTGTCGCACGCCCAGCGTGCGACGCCAGGCACACCGCCTCCTGTTCAACGTCTCGGCGCCCGCCATTGCGGTGTGGTGCGCTTCCTGGATCTTCTACAGCGTCGCGGGGTTGCCGGCCACCGGGATCGGCGCGGCGCCGCTCGACCGGCTGCTCGTACCGTTCGCCATCTGCGCCGTCAGCTACTTCATGCTCAACAGCGGCCTGATCGTGGCCGCCGTCTCGTTCGAAGCGGGCCTGCACCCCGGTCGCATCTGGCGACGGGATTTCGCCTGGCTGTCGTTGAATCCTCTGTGCGGCGCTTCGCTCGCCCTCATCCTGCTCGCCTACACACGATCCATCGGTGCGTCGCAGGTCATCCTCGTCGCCCCAGTGATCGTCGTGGTCTACGTCACGTTCCGGACGGTCATGGGACGCGTCCGTGACACGAACGCCCACCTGCTGCAGGTGAACCGCCTCCACCTGTCGACCGTGGAGGCGCTGGCCATGGCGATCGACGCGAAGGACCAGGTGACGCACGGCCACATCCGGCGCGTGCAGGCCTTCGCCGTCGGCCTCGCGCGCCGGCTCGGCGTGACCGACGACGGCCTCATCAAGGCGATCGAAGCGGCCGCGCTGCTGCACGACACCGGCAAGCTGGCCATCCCCGAGTACATCCTCAACAAGCCGGGACGGCTGACACCGGCCGAGTTCGAGCGGATGAAGACGCACGCCGGCATCGGCGCCGACATCCTGTCGTCCATCGACTTCCCGTTTCCGGTGGTGCCGATCGTCCGGCACCATCACGAGGACTGGGACGGCAGCGGCTACCCGGACGGCCTCCGCGGCACCGACATTCCGCTCGGCGCGCGGATCCTGTCGGTGGTCGACTGCTTCGACGCTCTGACGTCCGATCGGCCCTACCGGCGCGCCCTCCCGGAGGCGGAAGCCAACCGGATTCTCGTCGAACGCCGCGGCAGGATGTACGACCCGCTCGTCGTCGACACTTTCCTGCGCGTGCAGCGGGAGCTCGCCGTCGCGGTCTCCGTCCCCGCGGCGCCACCGGCCATCTGCCTGGAGCCGGCCGCCACGGCGATCGCCAGCGGAGACGATGACCCGCAGGTACGGGCGGCTGAGGCCGACGAGGGCGCGAGCGAGGCGGCCGCATCCGCGGTAATGGCGCTGCTGGGCCTGGCCGGGGCGCCGGAGGCCCCGGCAGCTGACGCCGGGCTGCTCGCCCTGGCGCAGCTCTCCCGGCTCGCGCCCGCCGACCTGCTCGTGCTGTACGCGTACGATGCCACCGGCGACGTGCTGGTCGCCGGGCCAGCCCTCGGTCTGCACGCCGGCGACATCGCCGGCCTGCACATGGCGCCGGGCGAGCGGCTGAGCGGCTGGGTTGGCGCCTGCCGTCGAACCTCGGTGAACTCCGACCCGGCGCTCGATTTCGCTGGTACGCCCGCCGCCTCGGCCTTCGGTAGCTGCCTGAGCGTGCCGCTGGTGGACGGCGAGCGGCTCGTCGGGGTGGTGACGTTGTACGCCGTCCGCCGGCAGGCGTACACGGCCGGGCACCGGCGGGCGGTCGAACTCGCCGCCCACCCCGCCGCCTGCGCGGTCGCCCGGGCGGCGCGGGCCGACAGCGCACGGGCGGTCGACGCCCTCACCGGCCTGCCGCCGCGCGCCGCGCTCGACCGTCTGGCCTCCAGCCACGCGGGCCTGGCCCTGCCGGGGCCCGTGGCCGTGCTGATCATCGACGTTGGCGTGACGGAGGCGTCCGGACTGGCGGGCCCCGCCGACGACGCCTCGATGGCACAGGCGGCGGCACTGACACGCGCGGCGCTGAGGCCGGGCGATTTGCTGTTCCGGTGGGAAGGTGACCGGCTCGCGGCGGTTCTGGCCCAGACCCGGCCGGACGAAGCGCGGGCCCTCGCGGACCACCTGGCGGCCCGGCTGACCGGCGCCGTGGCGACCCCCTACGCCGCGCCGCTGCCAGTCACGACCGCGGTCTTCGCCAGCTCGCGCGACGGGACCGGACTCGTCGACCTGCTCGCGCGCGCGGCGGTCGCCGACCCGTTCCCCTTCGGCATGAACTCGGTCGATTTCGTCGCGGCAGTGTCGTGACCCCGTGCGGCCGCCGCCCGGCCGGCACGCGGCCTCAGCGCCCGCCGAAGAACGACGGCAGCGCCAGGTCCCGCATGGTGTGCAGGCCGGGCGCGGCGGCCAGCAGGTGCGGGATCGAGTTCACCACCATCGACGCCGTGGCGATGTCGCCGTGGATGCCGCCGGCGATCTTCATCGAGAGGCTCGGCGTCCCGGTGATCTCCACCGCGTCGTACGACTCCGGCTGGCCGATGGCCGCTTCCATGTGCAGGTGAATCCGCGGCTCGCCGTTGACGTAGCCGACCCCGTCCTGGATGATCCCGCAGACATAGCCGGGATCGACGGCGAGAAACTCGCTCGTGACGGTCTCCCCGGTCACCTTCGGCTGGATGTCGTCCGTAATCCGGTCGACCCGCCAGCCCATCGCGTCGGCGATCATCGCGATCGACTCGGTCAGCCCGACGTGCCGGACGGTCCCGTCCTGCACCTTCTTCTGGAACTGTTCGATCGTGAGGCCGGCGCCGATCTTCTGCTGGAACGGCAGGCGGCGGCGGGCGGCGTCCTGCACACGACTCACGCGAATCGACTCGACCCGCTCGCAGACCGCCGTGAGCGCGATCGGCAGGGCGTCCATCGCAAACCCCGGATTGACGCCGGTCCCGAGAACGGCGACCCTCGCCTTCTTCGCGAGCGCATCGATACGCCGGGCCTGGCGCACATGCGTGTAACCGGGATACGCCAGCTCCTCGGTCGTCGACACGATCGGCTTCTTCAGCTTGAGGATGCCTTCAATCTGCGGGAGCACCGCCTTGACGGACGACCCGGTGCACAGCACGACGACGTCCGGCTTCGCGGCCCTGATGGCCCTGGCCGCATCGTCGGCAATCTTCAGCCCGAGCCGCCGGCGGAGCCCCGCGACCTCGCCGAGATCCCGGCCGATCTTGACGGGATCGACGTCGATCCCTCCGACCAGCTTGAACGCCTTGCGCTCCGCGATCTGGCGCGCCACGGCGCACCCGATCGGCCCCAACCCCACGTGCATCACCCGGATCGGCATCGTCTCCTGCTCCCGATTCAGACCGGCAACAGCCGGAATTATATCCCGCCGCGCCCGACGCGCCGCTGAATCCGCCCCTCAGCCTCGTTTCGTGGTCTCGAGGCCGCACCCGGGACAGGTCGCCGGCAGGCGCCGCAGAATCCGGCCGCGGACGGGGTCGCTGGGGACGTAGACCCGCCGCCCGCACCGCGGGCACCTGAGCAGCTGCATGACCGCATACAGTGCGACCGCCAGGCCCACGAGCGCGGTGAGAAACACCGGGTTCCTGAGGATGGCGGCCGTCAGCAGTGCCATCCCGCCGGCCATCCAGACCAGGCCGATCACGTTCCGCTTCGCCTGCACGCTCCACGCCATGCCAGCAGTGTAGCAAAGCGGGCCCGGGGTCGGCCTCCCCCCGCCACGGTTCGCCTTCCTCCCGGACTCTTGTTAGGATACCAGACCGACCCTGGGTCGGGGTTGCCCTGATCCGCGCGGTTCGTCGCCGGCGTCCGCGAACGAGCCGCTTGCTCCCTCTGGATTACTTGCGTGCCGTCATCAGCGCCCGGAAAGACCGGCTGCCCGGTCACCTGCCGGTCTCCGCACGCAGGATCGGGTGCTCGGCGGCGACAGCGCCTTCGGATTCCGGCTGAACTACCCGAACGATCGCTGGAACATGCACCTGGGCTGGAAGCAGATCGGCGAGAGTTTCGCGCTGGCGCTCGGGTTCGTGCACTCTCGATCAGGCGACGATGACGCGGCAGTACACGTTCCGCTTCTGACGACGCGCGGCACGGCCGCGAGGGATCGCCGGCCCGCGGCCGGCGCCCGTGACGTCACGCGGACGGCGCCGGGAGCAGGGCGGCCGCCAGGATCGTCCGCAGTCCGTCGGCGTCGATCGACTCGGCCGCCAGCAGCTCCTCGGCGACGGCGCGCACCGCGTGGCGGTGCCGATCGAGCACCTGGCGCGCGGTCTCGTATGCGCGCATCACCAGGTCCCGGATCTCCGCGTCGATCCGCTCCGCGGTCGCTTCACTCAGCGCGCCCCCGGGATCGCGCGCCCAGGGATCGCCGGTGACCCGGAACGCCAGCGGGCCGAGCGGCGACATCCCGAATTCGCACACCATCCGGCGCGCAATCTCCGTCGCGCGCTCGATGTCGTTCCCCGCCCCGCTCGTCATCTGCCGCAGGAACAGCTCCTCGGACACGCGGCCGCCCATGAGGATGGCGAGCTGCGCGTCGAGGTACTCGCGCGAATACGTGTGCCGGTCGCCTTCGGGCAGCTGCATGGTCACGCCGAGCGCCCGCCCGCGCGGCACGATCGTCACCTTGTGCAGCGGATCGGCGTGCGGCACGACCGCCGCCACGACGGCGTGGCCCGCCTCGTGAAACGCGCAGGTGACGCGCTCCTGGTCGGTCATCGCCAGCGACCGGCGCTCGACCCCCATCATCACCTTGTCGCGCGCCGCGTCGAGATCGGCATCCGTGACAACCGCGCGGCCCGCCCGCACCGCCATCAGCGCCGCCTCGTTGACCAGGTTCGCCAGCTCCGCGCCCGAGAAGCCGGGCGTGCCGCGCGCGATGGCCCGCAGGTCGACATCGGGCGCCAGCGCCACCTTGCGGCCGTGCACCCGCAGGATCTCCTCCCGCCCGCGCATGTCCGCCCGGCCCACGTACACCTGCCGGTCGAACCGCCCGGGCCGGAGCAGCGCGGCATCGAGAATGTCTTCCCGGTTGGTCGCCGCCACGACGACGATGCCGACGTTCGGGGCGAATCCGTCCATCTCCACGAGCAGCTGGTTGAGCGTCTGCTCCCGCTCCTCGTGGCTCAGCGACTGGCCGCCCCGGCTCCGCCCGACCGCGTCCAGCTCGTCGATGAAGACGATGCAGGCCGGATGGCGGCGCGCGTCCCTGAACAGCTTCCGGATACGGGCGGCGCCCACGCCGGCGTACATCTCGACGAAATCCGATCCGCTGGCCGACAGGAACGGGACACCGGCCTCGCCGGCAATGGAGCGCGCCAGCAGCGTCTTGCCGGTGCCCGGCGGGCCGACCAGCAGCACGCCCTTCGGCGCGCGCCCGCCCACCGCCGAGAACTTCAGCGGCTCGCGCAGGAACTCGACGATCCCCTTCAGCTCGTCCTTCGCTTCGTCCACGCCGGCCACGTCGGCGAACGTCACGGCCGGCCCGTGCGGATCGGCCTGTCCCTTCCCGCGTTCGAACGTCGGCACCCGCCCGGTCACGGCCCGGTACGCCACGAGGCCGATCGCCCCGACCGCTCCCACCGCGAAGAGCAGCAGCAGGTAGCTGTACCGATCGCCGCCGGCGGTCGTCTTCACCTCCAGACGGACCTGGTGGCGGGTCAGATCGGGCACGAACTCGGGATTGGCGGCGACATAGCCGGGCGGGGCGACCGTCTGCGCCCGCGTCCCGTCCCGCCGGACGAACGTCAGGGCGTCCTGCCGCACGGTCACCGATGCGACCCGGCCCTGATCGACCTGCTGGAGGAATGCCGAGAAGGCGACGGTCGGGATCGGCGGGGACCGCCGGTCGCGCAGGATCAGGACGACGCCCGCGGCCACCAGCAGGAGCACCACGGCGCCGAAGGCAAACAACCGCCGCCGGGGAAACTGACCTCGCACCACACCTGACTCCGATGACTGACGGACCACACGCCTGGACGATTGCTCAGGGGGTGACGAACCCGGAGGCCACCAGGATGACATGACACCAGGGCCCCTGGTCTCGAGGCGATCACGCTCGCATGAAGAGGGGGGCTGGGCCGGACGAAGCGCCACAGTCCCGTTCATTTTAGCCGAACCGGCACCGGTGAGTAAACGGCGACGCACGCGGTGAGCTCGGCGGGGCGCGCCGGCCGCGGGCCGGATGGCAGTTGCCGGCCCGCGCGTCCCCTTGTATAGTCCGAATCTGGGAGCGCGAAACACTCGCGCCAGCTTCCGGCCGGCGCGAGCCGGCCATATGGATTCGGAGTCGGCTTTGAAGTCGAAGGCCCGCCGCCGGTCAGCCCCGTCCTCCTCTTCCGCTCCTTCGAAATCGACACGCCGCCCCGCGGACGCCCCCGCGCCGCCGGCCTCGACGCGCGCGTACCTGCTCGCGGCCGCCGTCGGCATCGTCGTCATCGGGGCGATCGGCGTGTTCACCTGGCGGTCGTTCAGCCATCGCGGCCAGTCGATCGTCGTCGGGCAGTACCGCGGCGACAACGTGCTGCTGGTGACGATCGACACGCTGCGCCGGGACCGCCTCGGCGTGTATGGCGACCCGGACGGGCTGACCCCGAACCTCGATCGTCTCGCCAGCGGCGGCGTCCGCTTCGACGACGCGTTCACGGAAGTGCCGGAGACGCTGCCGGCGCACACGTCGATCCTGACCGGCCTGACGCCGATCGCGCACGGCATCCACAACAACGGCACGTTCCGGCTGGGTCCCGGGCCGGCCACGCTGGCGTCGACCTTCAAGAAGGCCGGCTACCAGACGGCGGCGTTCGTCTCGGCCTTCGTGCTGGACGCGCGGTACGGTCTCAACCGCGGCTTCGATCTGTACGACGACTACTTCGGACACCGGCAGAGCGCCTCGACGTTCGATGTCGCCTCCCGCCCGGCCCCGGAGACGCTGGCGCCGGCGCTGGCCTGGATCGAGGGGGGCTCGACGGCCACCGCGCCGCCCGCGCCGCAGCCCTGGTTCGTCTGGGTGCATCTGTTCGACCCGCACGCGCCGTACCACGCCCCGCCCGAGTTCGCGAAGGGCCACACGCCGTACGACGCCGGGGTCGCGTACACCGACGCGATGCTGGGGCGGTTCCTGGATCAGCTGCGCAGCCGCGGCATTCTCCAGCACACGGTCGTGGTCGTCATGGCCGATCACGGGGAGTCGCTCGGCGATCACGGCGAGCTCACCCACGGCCTGTTCGCGTACAACGCGACGCTGAAGATCCCGCTCATCCTGTCGGCGCCGGGCCTGCATCCGCAGGTGGTCAGCCGCCTCGTCGCCAACATCGACGTCATGCCGACGCTGCTCGCGCTGACCGGCGTGCCCATTCCAGCCGGCCTCGACGGCCACTCGCTGATCAGCGTCCTGAACGACGATGCGCGGAAGCCGGCGCCGCCGGTCTATTTCGAGGCGCTCGACGCCAACCTGACGCGCGGCTGGGCGCCGCTGCGGGGCGTCATCTCCGGCCACTGGAAGTACATCGACCTGCCGATCCCTGAGCTCTACGACCTCGCCCGCGATCCGGGGGAGACGCACAACCTGGCCTCGGCGGACGCCGAGAAGACGCGCGAGATGAAGAACCTGCTGCGCGAAGTCATGGCCAAGGACAAGCTGGTCGGCGGCGGCCCGCAGCGCGTGATGAGCGCCGACGCGGAGGCGCGCCTGCAATCGCTCGGGTACGTCAGCGGCGACAACACCACGAAGAAGATCTACACGGCCGCCGACGATCCGAAGAACCTCGTCGCCCTGAATGCCCAGTTCACCGCCGCGCTGGAGCAGTCGAGCACCGGTCACCTCAATCGGGCGGTGACGCAGCTCGAGGCGGTGCTCGCCAAGTGGCCCACCTTCGAGACGGCCCGCACCAGCGCCGCCGACATCCTGCTCACCGAGAACAGGACGGCCGACGCCGTCACGCTGCTGAACGCGGCGCCGGGAGGCGTGGCCCATTCACCGGAACTGCTCGCCAAGCTGGGCGCGGCCCTGCGCCAGTCGGGCGACCGCGCGGGCGCTGCGAAGGCGTTCGAAGAGGCGATTGCCGCCGGCAGCCAGGATCCGGATGTCTACAACGATCTGGGGGTGACGTACGTCGAGATGGGACAGCTGGCCCAGGCCCGGGCGATGTTCAGCCGGGTGCTGACGTTCGACCCGACGTCGGCCGGCGCGTGGAACAATCTGGGCATCCTCGCGATGCACGACAATGACACCCAGGCGGCCGTCCACGCGTTCCGCCAGGCCGTCCATTTCGATCCGACCTACGGCGAAGCCTGGCACGGTCTCGGCGCGGCCCTGATCAACAGCGATCCGGCGGCGGCCGTCGATGCCTGGCGCCACGCCGCCGCGCTGCTGCCGGACGATTACGACCTGCTGTACAACCTCGGCGTCGTGCTCTCCCGGTCGTCGCAGCCGGCGGACGGCCTGCCCTACCTGAAGCGGTTCGTGGCGGTGGCGCCGCCGGCGCAGTACGGCCCGGACATCGCCCGCATCAAGGCGCTCATCGCGAAGATCGAGCAGATGAGCGGGAAGTAGCCGGCCGGCCCCGCGCCGCAGGCGGATGCCGCGCGCGGACGCCGGCTACGATCGCCGGCCGGCCGCCCCTGAGGCGGCCCGGGCCTTGAGACCCGACACCGCCTCCACGATCCGCGCGGCCGAGATGCCGAAGCGGTCCAGGAGCTCCGCCTCGCGGCCGCTGCGCGGGATTTCCCGGACCGCCAGCCGGTGCACGGTGAAGCCAGCCGGCGCCACCGCTTCCGCGACGGCGTCGCCCAGGCCGCCCGCCGCGTAGTGATCCTCCACGGTGAGCAGGACGCCGCTGGTCTTCCGGCCGGCGTCGATGAGCCCCGCCGCATCGATCGGCTGCACCGAATAGGCGTCGATGACGCGCACGAACGTGCCGGCCGCTTTGAGCTGATCGCAGGCCTTCAGGGCCTCGAACACCGTCACGCCGGCGGCCACGATCGTCACCTCGTCGTGGTCGCTCTCGCGCAGGACGCACGATCCCCCGACGGTGAACGTGTCGGTCGTCTTGTAGAGCACGGCGGTCTTCGGCCGCGACGTCCGGATGTAGACGGGGCCGGGATGGTACGCGGCGAGCACCGTCAGCCGCTCGGCGCTGACGGCGTCGCACGGATAGAGGACGGTCATGTTCGGCTGGGCGCGCATCATCGCGAGGTCCTCGAGGGCCATCTGCGACGGGCCGTCCTCGCCGATCGACACGCCGGCGTGCGAGCCGGCGAACTTGACGCCGACCCCGCTGATCGCCGCCATCCGGATGAAGTCGGCCGCGCGCGACAGGAAGCAGGCGAACGTCGACGGGAACGGGATCGCGCCGCGCGCGGCGAGCCCCATCGCGGCACCGACCATCACCTGCTCGGCGATGTAGTTCTCGTAGAAGCGCGCGGGCACCACCTCTTCGAACAGCTCGCTGAACGTGGAGTTGCCCACGTCGCCGTCCAGCGCGACCACCCGGGGATCCGCCTTCCCCAGGCGGGCCAGCGCCTTGCCGTACGCCTCGCGGGTCGCCACGACCGCGCCCGGTGCGTAGTCCGGCGGATCGACCGGGCCCGGCTGCGGCGCCGGCCGCGGGCGGGACGGCGGCTTCACGATCGACGCCGAGAGCCGCACGTCGCCCGGCACCTCGACGAACTGCCGCTGCAGTTCGGCCAGCGCGCGGTCGGCCTCCTCCCCCTTCTTGAACGGCCGGCCGTGCCAGCCGTTCAGCCCCTCGACGAACGAGATCCCCTTGCCCTTGATTGTCCGGGCCAGAATCATCGTCGGCTGGCCCTTCGTGGCGCGCGCTTCCGCGAGCGCGGCGAGCAGCGCCGTCAGATCGTGCCCGTCCACGACGATGGCGTGCCAGCCGAAGGCCCGCCACCGGCGGGCAAACGCCTCCATGTCGTGCTGCCACATCGTCGGGCGGCTCTGCCCGAGCGCGTTCACGTCGGTGATCGCGCAGAGATTGTCCAGGTGATCGTGGTCGGCGACGTCCGCCGCCTCCCAGACCGATCCCTCGGCCGACTCGCCGTCGCCCAGCAGCACGTACGTCCGGTAGTCCGACTCGATGCGGCGCGCGTTGAGGGCGCTGCCGATCGCGGCGCAGATCCCCTGGCCGAGCGAGCCGGTGGCGACGTCGACGAACGGAAGCCGCGGCGTCGGATGGCCTTCCAGATCGGACCCGATCGTGCGCAGCTTCAGCAGCTCGCTCCGGTCGAAGACGCCCGCTTCGGCCCAGGCGGCGTACAGGATCGGCGCCGCATGGCCTTTCGAGAGGACGAACCGGTCGCTGTCGGGATTGTGGGGGTCGCGCGGGTCCCACCGCATCTCGGCGAAGAACAGCGCCGCCATGATCTCGGCCGCCGAACAGCAGCTCGTCGGATGGCCGCTGCCGGCCTGCGTCGTGGCGGTCACCGAATCGATGCGCAGCTGCGTGGCGACGTTGTGCAGCGCGGGAATGAGGATGGATTGGTCAAGTGGCACAGCTAACCCTCCGGAACGGACACCCGGGTGCGGTCGCGGGCGGCACGCGAGTCTACCAGAATCACGGTCTCGCGCGCCGCGCGCGCCTGACCGCCTTGAACGCCCGGCGCCCCGACCGCCGGAGCGCCCCGACCGCCCGAACGCCCGAGCGCCTGAGATCATTCTATATAATGGCTGCGTGGTCGTCGTGCGCTATGCTTACGCGCTTGCACTGGCCTTCTGGCTGGGCGGGCTGCCCGTGCTGGGCGGCCTCGTGGCGCCGACGCTGTTCGGCTCGCCGCGCGGCCACGATCCCGCCGCCGGCGCGGTGCTGGCGGGCGTCCTCTTCGGCGCCATCCTGCACCGCTACCTGCTGCTGGCCTGCGGCGCCGCCGTCGTCCTGCTGGTCTGTCTGGTGCTCAGGCGGCTGATCGGGCCGCGGCCCGTCGCCTTCGGCGCGCGCGCCGCCCTCGTCACGGTCATGTTCATCCTGGCGGCCTACACGGCCGGCCCGCTCACCAGCCGGCTCGCCCGGATCCAGCAGGAGGCCGGCGGCGCGATCGCACACCTGCCGCCGACCGACGCGCGCCAGCTGGCGTTCGACCGGGTGCACGGCCTGGCCGGCACGCTCCTGTCCATCAGCCTGGCCGGGGCGCTGGTCCTGCTCTACTGGGAAGTCAGCGAGTAGCCGTGAACGACTATCCCGGCCTCGCCGGCCGCCTCCGCGCCGCCATCGCGGCGGCCACGCCGGACGAGGCGATGACGCTGACCGTGCGGGAGCTGCAGGACGCGCTGCCGAAGTACACCTGGGTCGGCATCTACCTGCTCGACGGAGACGAGCTGGTGCTCGGCCCGTTCGTCGGGCGCCCCTCGCCGCACACGCGGATTCCGGTGGGCCGCGGCATCTGCGGCGCCGCCGCCGCGTCGGGCGAGACGATCGTCGTCGACGACGTGAACGCCGATCCGCGGTACCTCGCGTGCAGCCTCGAGACGCGATCGGAGATCGTCGTCCCGATCGTGCGCGACGGGCGCGTGTTCGGCGAGATCGACATCGACAGCGACAGGGCCGCGGCGTTCGACGCGCGGGACCGGGCGCTCGTCGAATCGCTGGCGGTCGCCCTGGCCGAAAAGCTGGCGCCGGCGGGCGGCGCCGGCCGCTGACACGCCCCCGGACACCGGCCGGCGGCATGCTATAGTGGCCCGGCTGGAGGGACCACTGCGATGCTCGATGAGATCACCCGGGCGGTCCTCTCGCGGGAGGAGGTCGCGCGCTACCTGCGCGGCAGCCACGGGGAAAGTGCATTCGAGGCGCGCGAGCGGATCCACGCCTATCTGGACGAGCTCCGCACGACCCAGCGCTATCCGATCTACCGGGCCCTCAAGCATCCGCTCTATCCGATCCTCCGGAAGATCGAGCGTCACGTCGAGGGCATCGAGCACGCCGAGGCCGCCGTCGAGGCCGGGCGCGTCGTCTATGCCTCGAATCACAAGAGCCACACCGATTACCTGATCGAGCCGCTGGTGCTCGAGGATCACGGCATCCGCCCGCCGGTCATCGCGGCCGGCATCAACCTGTTCGGCGGCCCGCTCGGCCTGCTGCACCGGCACGTCACCGGCGCGATCCCGATCCGGCGCAACGCGAAGGATCCCGCGTACCTGATCACGCTGCGGGCGTACGTCGCCGAGGTGCTGCAGCGGCACGATCTGCTGTTCTACCCGGAGGGCGGCCGGAGCTACAGCGGCGAGATCAAGCCGGCCAAGAGCGGCCTGGTCCTGGCCGCGCTGCAGTCGGACCGGGACGATCTCCAGATCGTCCCGGTGGCGATCGCCTACGACCTCGTGCTCGAGGATCACGTCCTCGCCCGGCAGCGCGTCAAGCGGCGGCAGCGGCCGTTCGCCCGCGAGCTGGCCGAGATGATCCGGTACGCCGTGGGCTACCGGTCGCGTGCGTACGTGACGTTCGGGCCCGCCATCCCGGTGACCGAGTACGACCCGCAGGAGCGCCGCGACGTGATCCGGCTGACCCGCCTGCTCAGGGAGCGGATCGGCCGGCTGTACAAGGTTCTGCCGACGGCGCTCGTGGCGGCGGCCATGCGGCCGTCCATCACGCGGCGCGATCTCGAAGCCCGCATCGACGCCCTGCTCGAGGGCCTGCGGGCCACCCGCGCCAACGTGACGGTGGCGAGCGGTCGGGAGGCCGTCGAACAGGCCGCGGAGCCGCTCGAGGTCCGCGGCGTCATCGTGTACGGGCGGGGCCGCTTCCGGGTGCGGGAGCGCAACGTGCTCCGCTACTACGCCCGCACGATCGAACACCTGATCGTGCCGCCTGGACGCACGCACTGATGCTGGACGCCGCGTCGAAAGCCTTCTTCCACACCCTGGCCGGCAGCCGCGTGCTGGCGCGCGTCGCGTCGCGCTACGGCATGGCCGGCCCGGACGCCTTCGCCCGCCGCTTCGTCGCCGGCGAGTCGGTCGGGGAGGCGATCGCCGCGGTCCGGAGCCTCGAGGCCCAGGGCCTGCAGTCGACGCTGGACGTGCTGGGCGAGAGCGTGTCGACGCTCGCCGAAGCCGACGCCGCCACGCGCGAGTACCTCTCGGTCATGGACGCGATCGTGGCGGCCGGCATCGGCCGCAACCTGTCGCTCAAGCTCACCCAGCTCGGCCTCGACATCGACCGCGCCACGTGCATCGACAATCTCCGCCGGATCCTCGACCGCGCGCAGGCGCACGCCTTCTTCGTCCGGATCGACATGGAGAGCTCGGCGTACACGCAGGTGACGCTCGACGTCTTCGAGACGCTCTGGAGCCAGGGATACCGCCAGGTCGGCGTCGTGCTGCAGTCGGCGCTGCGGCGCAGCGAGCAGGACGCGACGGCGCTGGTCGCCATGGGCGCGCGCATCCGGCTGGTCAAGGGGGCCTACAACGAGCCGGCCGGCGTCGCCTACCAGAACAAGGCCGACGTCGACGCGGCCTACGCGCGGCTGACGCGGCTCCTCCTGAGCCACGCCACGTTCCCCGCCATCGGCACGCACGATCCGGCGATGATCGCCGTGGCCCGCGAGCACGCGGCCGCGCACGCCATCGGTCCCGAGCGCTTCGAGTTCCAGATGCTGTACGGCATCCGCCGCGACCTGCAGGCGGCCCTGCACGGCGAGGGCTTCGGCATGCGCGTCTATATTCCGTTCGGCACGCACTGGTTCCCGTACTTCATGCGGCGGCTGGGCGAGCGCCCCGCCAACGTCGGGTTCGTGCTGCGCGGCGTCCTCCACGAGCGCTGATCCGCGATCAGGCCCGCCCGCAGAAGTCGAGGGCCAGCTCCGCCAGCGCGTCGCGGCACATCAGCACGTCCTCGATGTTCACGTATTCCGTGGTCGAGTGGAGACCGGCGCCGCCCGGCCCGAACAGGACCGAGGGGATGCCCGCCTGGCCGAGCACGGCGGCGTCCGTCCAGAACGACGCGCCGGTGACCGCGGCCGGCCGGCCGATCCGGTGCGCCGCGGCCGCCAGCAGGTCCGGCAGCGGATGGCCCGCCGCCAGCTCGTACGGCGGCCGCCCGAAGGTCGCGCGCGCGACCGCCTCGAACGATGAATCCTCCTCTCGCAGCGCGTGAAGGATGGCGCCGACTTCCGCAGCAGCCACGTCGGCCGCCTCGCCCGGCAGCGTCCGGCGCTCCATCTGCAGCGTGCAGCGGTCGGGATAGCTGCTCAGCTCGCGGCCGCCCTCGATGAGCGACGCGTGCAGCGAGGCGGTCCCGAGCCGCGGATGCGGCGGGCGCCGCTGGAGCGCGCGATCGAGCGCCTCGAGGCGCGCCAGTACGCGGCCCATGCGCAGGATGGCATCCTGCCCCTCGGCCGGACGGCTGCCGTGCGCGGCGACCCCGCTGACGACGATCTCCATCCACGCGAAGCCCTTGTGCGCGACGGCAATGGCCAGGTCCGTCGGCTCGGTCACGACCGCCGCGTCGGCGCGCCAGCGGGTGACCAGCGCCTCCGCCCCCAGGCTGGCGTGCTCCTCGTCCACGACCGCCGCGACGATCAGGCGGCCGGCCGGGAGGCCCTGCCCGGCGAGACGCGCGGCCGCCCCGATCATGGCCGCCAGCCCGCCCTTCATGTCCTGCGCACCGCGGCCGTAGAGCCGTCCCTCACGCTCGATCGGATCGAACGGCGCGTCCATGCCGGCGACACCGACCGTGTCGAGGTGCCCGCAGAACATGAGCGACCGGCCGGGCGCGCGGCCCTCCAGCACGCCGACCACGTTGGGCCGCCCCGGCGCGACCTCGGTGACGTCGACGTCGAGACCGGCCGCCCGGAGCGCGCGCGCCACCGCCGCCGCGACCGCCGCCTCGCCCGCGGCGTCGGGCACGAGCGACGGATTGACGGAATCGATGGCCACGAGATCACGAAGCAGGCGCAGGGTCGGATCGGGCATGGGGACGGTCACACCGGCCGGAAGCGTTTGCGGGAGATGCCCGCGTACGCGGGCATGACGCACCGGAAAGCCGGCGCGTGGGCCGACATCCGCGCCACGTTAGCACAGGTCCACCGGTACGCGCATGCTATGCTGATCGCATCGCGCCTCCGCCACGACGCAGACTCCCATGCCCGAACTCCTCCGTGACAAGGTCGTCGTCATCACCGGCGCATCGGCCGGGATCGGAGAGGCCACTGCGATGGAACTGGCCGGCGGCGGAGCGGCCGTCGTGCTGGCCGCGCGCCGGCAGGACCGGCTCGACGCGCTCGCCGGACGGATCACCGGCGCCGGGGGCCGTGCCCTGGCGGTCGCGACCGACGTGGCGTCCGAACCGGACGTGCGGGCGCTGATCGATCGGACGATCGCCGAATACGGCCGGCTCGACGTGCTGATCTGCAACGCCGGGTTCGGCGTCAAGGGGACCCTCGAGGAACACTCGCACGAGATGATGCGCCGGCTGCTGGACGTGAACTTC
>Ga0307374_10005566_pt1 | contig 20334 bp, 19 predicted proteins | sample OX3MG_FD_202532 | JGI IMG/M metagenome (GOLD analysis project Ga0307374, IMG submission 202532) | Soil microbial communities from Risofladan, Vaasa, Finland - OX-3 | ecosystem: Environmental > Terrestrial > Soil > Coastal area > Acid sulfate soil | place: Finland: Risofladan, Vaasa | collected...
CCCGTCACCAACCAGTCCACCCTTTCCGCAAACTGCTCAGTCCCTATCCGGCGTAGCTGCGTCCGCGTCGATCAGCTCGAAGTCTTCGTACACGGTGACGTCGTATCCCAACCGCCCGGAGCGGCTGTGCTCCAGCCCGTTCACCAGGTACCGGATCAGGGTGTCCTTCGGAATCTTGCGGTCGGCGCGTATCTCGACGCGAATGAGGTAGGTGGTCTTAACTAAATTCCTAGCCATCATGCCATCGAATCGCCCAGGTCGCGATTCACGCTTTCAAGAAATCCATGGTATGCTTGCTTTACGACCATGCTGAGATCGACAATCGCAGCAGATCTTACGAGAACTCGACGGCGGGCGCAAGTTGTCAGGCAGGCAAGAACGGCCGGTTGGTTAGCCTGCGCAGCCGCGCGCACGCGGGGGTGGGCGGTTTGACCTTCCTGGACAAGCTTCACGCCGCGATCGACGCCAACGCAACCCTCCTGTGCGTGGGCCTCGACCCGGAATTGGATAAACTACCCGGGCATCTCGCGCCGACCGTCGAGGGAGTTGTCGCGTTCAACCGGTCGATCGTCGAGGCGACTGCCGATCTCGTCTGCGCCTACAAGCCGAACCTCGCATTCTACGAAGCGATGGGACCGGACGGACTGCGCGCCCTCGAAGCGACTTTGAAGGCGATACCAGCGAGGATTCCGGTCATTGGCGACGCGAAGCGTGGCGACGTGGGAAACACCGCGCGCAACTACGCCAGGGCGCTCTTCGACTTCTATGGCTTCGACGCGGTCACGGTCAACCCGTACCTTGGCGCCGATGCCCTCGATCCATTCCTGGACTATGCCGATCGCGGCGTCTTCGTCCTCTGCCGAACGTCGAACCCTGGCGCGGCCGAGCTGCAGGACCTGCTCGTGTCGGAGAGCGGCATCACCTGCCCACTGTACGAGTACGTCGCGTGGCGGACGCGGAGCTGGAACCGAAACGGTAACTGCGGACTGGTCGTCGGGGCAACGGCTCCGGACGAGCTCCGTCGCATCCGCGCCCTGGCGCCCGATCTACCGCTGCTGATCCCCGGAATCGGGTCACAGGGCGGCGATCTCGACGCCGCGGTCGCGGCCCATCGTCCCGAGGCACCGGTGATCATCAGCTCTTCGCGGTCGATCATCTACGCGTCGTCCCACGCGGATTTTGCGATGGCAGCTCGGGCGGCGGCAGAGCGCGTGCGCGACGCGATGGGCGTGCTCAGTCGAGCCTGACGCATGGTCGTCGAATTTCGACTCGGGGACGTCGTCCGACTTCGCAAGCCACACCCCTGTGGAAGCTACGAGTGGCGCGTCGTCCGACTGGGAGCGGACATCGGGCTGCGGTGCCTCACCTGCCAGCACCGCGTTTTGATCGTGCGGAGCGATCTCGAACGACGACTCAAGGCATTCGTCTCCCGCGGTGCGGCCGCGGAGTCGACGGAGGCGACGGACCATGGATAGCGTCATCGCTCGCCCGCCGGCGACCTCGATCTTTCAGAACCGCCCGTTCATGCTCCTGTGGGCAGCGCAGTTCATCTCTCAGACCGCCCAGCAGGCGATCTGGTTCGGGATGATCATCGTCGTCGAGCAGGTGAGCCAATCGAGCGTTCACCTCAGTGTCGCGATTCTCTCGACCATCATTCCCGGCGTGCTGCTCGGGCTGATCGCCGGAGTGGTCGTCGATCGTACCAACAAGAAGACCGTGCTGGTCGTCACCAATTTCCTGCGCGCGGTGGCTGTGCTTGGCTACCTGCTCTATTCACGATCGCTGTACGCGGTGTACGCGGTGAACTTCGTCTTCGTCGGAATCAGCCAGTTCTTCGGTCCGGCCGAGGCATCGTCGATTCCGGCCCTGGTACCGAAGCGCCATCTGGTCACCGCGAATTCGCTGTTCAACCTCACGTTCACGATCTCGGAGTTGGTGGGGATCGTTCTGCTGGCCCCGTGGATCATCAAATTTTTGGGAGCGCCGACGTTGTTCGTGCTGACCGCGGCGATCTACCTCGTCGCGGGGACGCTGACCTCGCTCCTGCCGCCCGGGGTGCCACCCGAACGGCCCCTGTCGACACTCCGGCGCGACACCGTCGTCGCGGTCGCGCGGACCGAGGTCTCCGAGGCGTGGCAGTTCATCACTTTCGATCGGCGGACGTGGTGGGCGATGATTTTTGTCACCCTTGCCTCGACGCTGATCCTGATCCTGGCGATGCTCGCGCCGCGCTACGTCGTCGTCGTCGTGGGCGTTCAACCGGAGGACGCGGTCTACTTGTTCGCGCCAGCGGGCGTGGGCATCCTGACGATGACCCTCGTCATGGAGCGACTCGTTCGACGCTATGGGGAAATGCTGTTGGCGTACGCGGGTGGCATCATCTCAGGCGTCTCGCTGGTCGCGATGGCGTTCCTACCGCGGTTCGGGCCGTTGCTGCACCGCGTCGGGGCCGCGCTGTTCGATGGCTCCGTTCCGCTAGCCGGCCACTCGATCCTGATCCCGCCGCTGATGGTGCTCTCCGCCGGCGTCGGCGTCGGCTTCGCCCTGGCGACGATCCCGTCTCAGAGCGTGTTGATGGAGCGCGCGCCGGTCCAGAGTCGTGGGCGCATCTTCTCGGTGTTGCTGATGATGGGTAACGTCGCCGCGATCGCGCCGCTCGGGTTCCTCGGCGAGCTGGGCGATCTCATCGGCGTCGACACGGTCGTCGGGCTGGTCGGCGCCGCGACGTTTGGGATTACGCTGGCTGGGTTGCGCGAGCGCCGTCTGGTCGCTCCTTCGGCCAAGCCGATCGAACCGGACCTGCCGCTCGCAGAGCTATAGATCTGAGATTGGTTTGGCTGGTTTGCTGAGACACGGCCAGGGCTGTGTTTCAGCAAACCAGTCAAACCAATCTGAAAATTGCAGTAGGAGGCGATTGGTGGCATCTCTGACTGGTGAGGAGTACCTGAACCGGGTGCGTGAAGAAGTGGCGACGCTGGAAGATGATCTCGCTGGACAGCGAGTCCGCGCGCGCATCCAGCAGGCGAGCCGAGGTCTGGGCGTTCCCGACGACCTCGGTCTCGCCGCGATCTACCGAGCGGCCCGGCGCAGCGGGCTGACCCTGACGCAGTTCCTGGGCGACCTGGAGCAGGCGATCGCGGCGCGTGGCACGTCGCCACCTGGCCAGACCTGAAGCAGCAGCACGGAGTGACCTTACCCCCGGCCCCTCTCCATCTCCGATGGAGAGGGGAGCGGGCCCAGGTCCCCACGAATCCGCGTTACAGCAACTCCCCCTGACCTTGAGCAGTCCGACGCGATGCCCGTAGGGTGGCAGCTTGTCTGCCGCCATCCGGGCCCGGTGCTTCGTCGACACATCACGGCGGCCGGCAAGCTGCCACCCTACGGGCCCTCCGCCACGCATGTGCTCAACGTTTCCGAAAGCCGCTCGGTACCCCGCGAGCGCAGATTGGCTTGCGCAAGCGGCAGGGCTAGGGTACAATCTGGATAGCAAGTTCGCACGGGCCGTTAGCTCAGTTGGCAGAGCACCTGACTTTTAATCAGGGTGTCGCAGGTTCGAGCCCTGCACGGCCTACCCGGTATCGCCTAGAAACTCTAGGCGATTTTCTTTTGGCGGTATGTTGGTCAGGAAAATCGGGATCTCCTGGTGGACAGACTACTGGGCAGAACGTGACTCAGCCGCCGGGAACAGCTCTTCCATCTTCCCCATGGCCTCCCGATGTTCAGCCTGCCCCAGATGCACGTACGTATCGGCGGTGAGCACAATTGTCGCACGGCCAAGGATGTCCCGGATCGCATCCAGTCCGACGCCCTGGCCGCGGAGCAGGCTCGCACAGGTATGGCGGAGGTTGTAGAAGCGCGCCGGGGGGAGCTTGGCCGCGGCAAGATATCCGCGCCACTGGCGATAGAGGTTGTGGCGCGAGAGCGGCATCCCGGTGCCGGTCGTGAAGACGAGACCGAGGGTGTTTCCCCGCCAGGCGAAGCCGGCCGCGCGGCGTTCCTCGCGTTGGATCTCGAGTCGCTCGGTCAGCGCGTCCACGGCGAAACGCGGCAAGGGGATCAGCTTCCCGCAGCGGTGCGGCTTGAGGTCCTTGAGGTGCCAGTCCCCGTCCACCTGTTCGAGCGCGACCTGGACAATCACCTGGGCGCGCGCGACGTCGACGTCGCTCCACCGGAGCCCGAGCGCCTCGCCCTGGCGGAGGCCAATCGCCAGCGCGACCGAGTAGAGCGCGTCGGGCGGCTCGCCCCGGACGACGGCGAGGAGTCGGGTCGCGGCGTCCAGGGTGAGGGGGACGATCGGCGCCCGATCGACGTGGGGCGCATCGGCCAGCTCGGCGGCGTTCCGCGTCAGGATCCGGCGCTTGACGGCGCGGTTGAGGGCGCTGCGCAGCACGGCCCGGACGTACTGGCGGGTCCGGGCCGAGACCGGTCGCGTGGTGGGCCGGCCCTCCCGATCGTGGACCACCAATCCCGCCAGCATCCGATCGACGTGCTCCGGCGCGAGCTCGCCGAGCGTGAGTCGCCCAAGGGCCGTCCACACGGTCTGCAGCCAGCCGAGAACGCCCACGGCGGACGTCGGATCAGAAGCCATTGTAGCGCACCTTTCGTTCGCCGGGCGAGATGCTCACCCCGCCACCGCCGGCCTGTCGGAGCGCGAGAGGACTCATCGGTCGACACACACCGCCGCGACGTCTGTTGAAACAAAGAGCATCCACGACGCGTTATACTTACACCCAAACCCAACGCCACCGGAGGCCACGCCATGATCGCCACCCGCGCCCACCTGCACGAGCTCGTCGATCAGCTCGCGCCCGAGGAGCTCACCGACGCCGCCCGCTACCTCGAAGACCTGCGCGCGGCCCACTCACCAGCCTGGCGCGCCGCCCAGGCCGCCCCACTCGATGACGAGCCGCTCGTCGACGAGGATCAAGCGGCGATCGCCGAAGGCCTCGCCGACTTCGCCGCCGGCCACACGATCACCGACGACGAGCTCCACCGTGAGCTCGGCCTGCCGCCTCACCAGCGCCCGTGATCATCTGGAGCAGCCGCGCCCGCCGCGATCTCGCCCGACTCGATCCCGAGGCCGCCGCCCGCGTCGATCGCACCGTCCACCACGACGACGACACCGGCCAGGGCGACCTGAAGAAGCTCGCCGGCGTCGATGCCGCCTGGCGCTTACGCGTCCGCGACTGGCGCATCCTCTTCACCTTCACCGACGACCCCAAGGCCATCCTCGTCCTCCGCGTCCTCAACCGCCGCGACGCGTACCGGTGATATTGTGTACCGATAAATGACGGTCTCGCGGTGTACAGACAGGTGCTCACAATGGGTTGCGACGAGCTGGAGATAGGAGGAGTAGGTCGAGGCCGGCTTGCCCTTGATCGCGCTCTCCACCCAATCGTCGAGGTAGTCGCCGAGCGTCTGCCGCTCCGCGCCGACCCGCTGCCCCTGGCGGCGGTGCTCGACCGCGGTCGCCAGCGCGCGCGACGACATCGTAGTCCGTGCTGGTCTGCTGCCAGACACGGTACTTGCCGGTCCGCGGATCTTTGCCGAGACCAAGGCGAGCCACGTAGAGTCCATCGGACCGTTGCGTGATACTGCCCTGGCCGGGCAGTGGGTATCGCCGTTTCTCAAGGGAGCCTCCCGTGAGCTGTCAGAACTCCTCGGACGCTCGTTCCCCTCTCGCCCACCAGACGGGTAACTCACCATTTGAGCAACACAACGCGGCAACCTCCGCGAGGCGCATCTCCATCGCCGGGAACGACACGCGGTTCAACTGCGCCAGCCGGCAAGGATCACGACCCCAGCGACGTACCTGCCGGGCGACACGCGCGGTGGGCATCAGTAGCTCACTCGCGTATACGTTGGCGGCGCGCTCCTGCACACGGGTACGGGGCGGTCGATGGTCCAGCACGATGTGACCGATTTCGTGAGCGACGGTAAAGATGCGCCGTGTCGGCGGCTTGAGTCGATTGACGATGATAAGGCGAAAGCCGCATTCGTGATGGATAGGCACGCCGGGAAAGTCGGGCTGGCCAGGAAACGGCCGGGAGACAATCTCAATCTCAAGACCCTGCGCGATGGCCGGAAGATGGGTTGGTGCAAAGAATGGGTCGGTCCATTCCCGTCAGTGTCGAACAGCCACGGCGCGGATTTCATCCGTTGCATCGTCCCATTCTCCCATCCAGCCTACGACCTAACAAATGTTCGGTGGAACGGCTGGATTATATACGGCTGAAGGTTCTTGCTCAAGGATCATGACGACTGGTCACCATGGCGCCTTTCCCACTCTTTCCATTTCCGTTCGATGATGCCGTCCGAGCAAGCCGCGATCGACGAAGGCCTCGCCGACGTCGCCGCGGGTCGCGTGGTCCCGCTCGACGAGGCCCGCCGCCGCCTGCTCGAGCAGGCGTGACCCGCGCTGTCGTCCTCGCCGAACCAGCCTTCCAAGACCTCGCTCGACCCGACCAGACCGCGCGCCAGCGCATGCTTGATGCGCTCGAGCGCTTCGCCCAGACCGGCGACCTGACATCAAGAAGCTGTTCGGCATCTGACCCGTCCATCTGGCTATCTGCCGGTCATAGCACATCAGAACGATCAGCGCTTTACGCGCGATCGTCTACCGACCAGGAAGGCTGCTATTCCATTGGCCAGCCGATTTTGCTAGTATCACGCCATCCCCGTCGTTCAGCCGCGGCTGATTGCACCGGTGACCACGAGCGCCGCGATGATGAACGGACGAGGGGCGACGCAAGGCAGGCTGGAGGACCAACGCGACGATGGAGACCCCCAACGAGACCGACAGCAATACCCCGGCGCGCGATTACCGCTACGCCCGCTCCAAGCGCAAGAACAACCCGCCCGCCGGCCTCGCTGCCCAGGGCCGCATCGCCGAGCGGCCGCGGGAGAAGTATTCGTACAACCCCCACCTGCCGCCGGCCCTTCGGTTCGATCCATCCGGCAGCCCGGACCGCCTGCCCGACCTGCTGACCGAGGCCCGCCGTCGTCCGCTCACCGCCGACGAGGTCGGCCTGCTGGCCGAGGCGCTACGGACCCAGGAACCCTGGTTGGAATGGACCGGCAAACGCGAGAAGCACGAGCTCGAAGTCGATGCCCAGCCGCTGCACATCCACGAGCGTGTTTCGACCAAAGCGATCCTCGCCATCGCGGCCCGCCAGGAGGTCCAGCGGAGCTTCTTCGCCGACCCCCAGCAGGAGTACCGAGAAGCCGTCAAGTTCTACCAGTACGACGTCGATTGGTCGAACCGCCTGATCCTGGGCGACAGCCTGGTCGTGATGTCGTCGCTGGCGCGCCGCGAAGACCTGGCCGGCAAGGTCCAGATGATCTACCTCGACCCGCCCTACGGGATCAGGTTCGCCAGCAACTTCCAGCCGCAGGTCGGCCAGCGCAACGTCGCCGACAAGCCCGCCGATCTGACGCGCGAACCCGAGGTCGTGAAGGCGTACCGCGACACTTGGACATTGGGGATTCACTCGTATCTGACGTACCTCCGGGACCGATTACTGGTCGCTAGGGAGTTGCTTGCTGACACTGGCAGTATATTCGTCCAGATCGGCGACGAAAACCTGCACCTGGTGCGGTGCCTTTTGGATGAGGTATTCGGGCGGGACAATTTTGCAGGACTAATTTCATACGCTACGACCGGCGGATTTGCAACTTCTAAGCTGAGTCGGACAGGCGACTACCTTCTTTGGTACGGTAAAGACATTGAACGAATCAAATACCAGCCGTTGTTTGTTGGCAAATCCAGCGCGACCCTGAGAAGTGGAGACTATCGGCTATTGGAGTTGAAGGATGGAAGCGTAAGGCCCATGAGCGAGGAAGAACGGGAAGGCTCTGTTCCTCCAACCGACGGGGCGCGCGTCTTCCGACTTGACAACCTTACAAGCCAGGGCGCTGCTTCTAATCTACAACCTGTCCAACTAGACGGAACGACGTACAACCCTCCAAGTGGCAGCCACTGGAAGGCGCACTGGCCTGATGGGGTGAGTCGCCTTTCACAAGCCGAACGCTTGTTTGGTCGAGAAGGAAGCATAGCGTATCGGCGTTACCTTGATGACTTTCCGGTTATAGAGCTTACGAGTACCTGGGTAGACACCTCTGTCGCAGGGAGAAGAGAGGGCAAACTCTACGCTGTTCAGACCAACGAGAAAGTCATTGAACGCTGTCTACTCATGACAACCGATCCTGGCGACCTCGTTCTCGATCCCACCTGTGGCTCAGGCACGACTGCCTACATCGCCGAGCAGTGGGGACGACGCTGGATCACTATTGACACCAGCCGGGTGGCCCTCGCCATTGCACGGCAGCGCATCCTGACCGCGATCTTCGGGTATTACAAGCTCCGGGATGAGGACGTAGGACCGTCCGGCGGCCTCATATACAAAACCGTTCCGCACATCACCCTCAAGAGCATCGCCCAGAACACTGCCCTCGATCCGATATTCGCCCGCCACGCTCCGATTCTGGCCGAGAAGCTCGCGATGTTGAACGCGGAGCTAGGTCGGATAAGCAACGATGTTCGGACGACTCTTCTAGCAAAGCTAGCCGCAAAGAAGTGCTCTGACGGGAAGAAATCCGTCACCGACGCTGACCGTCGTCGTTGGCAACTGCCCCATAAGCCATGGCAAGAGTGGGAAGTCCCCTTCGACGCCGATCCGGACTGGCCAAAGCCGCTGCAAGACGCCCTCACCGCCTACCGCTCCGCCTGGCGAGCCAGGATGGACGCGGTCAACGCCTGCATCGCGGCGAGCGCCGACCCCGAAGAGTTGGTCGATAAACCCGAGGTCAAGCGCGGCGTCACCCGGGTGAGCGGTCCGTTCACCGTCGAAGCAGTCCTTCCGCCCGAAGAGCGGTTGGACGCCGAGCCTTCCCCGGTTGACGGACCCGACGACGACCTGGCCATCTTCGACGCCAACCACCATACGGATGGCGCGGTGGCCGCGACGAACGCCGCCGCCTACCTGGAACAGATGGTCAAGCTCCTTCGCGCCGATGGCGTGCGCTTCCCGGACAACAAGGTAGCCAGCTTCACCCGCCTCGATCCCCTGGACGGCGACATTCTCCACGCCGAGGGTGAGTGGGAGAGCGGGGACGGCCCGAACCGGCGGGTCGCCGTCACCATCGGCCCCCAGTACGGGCCGGTCACCGCCCGGCTCGTCGAGGACTGCCTCTGGACCGCCTCCCGCCGCGGCTACGACGATCTGGTCGTCGCCGGCTTCAGCTTCGACGCGGCGGCCCAGGCGCTCATTCAGGACGACCCCAACCCGCGCGTACACGCCCACCTTGCCCACGTCCGCCCGGACGTGAGCCTGGGGAACCTTCTCAAACAGACGCCCAACAGCCAACTGTTCACCGTCTTCGGTCTGCCCCGCACCCGGCTCGATCAGACGACGGACGGCGAGTGGCGCGTGACGATGGAAGGAGTCGACGTCTACGATCCGGTGACGAACACCATCGCCAGCACCGGCGCCAGCAAGGTCGCCGCCTGGTTCCTGGACTCCGACTACGACGGCCGGACCTTCTGCATCTGCCAGGCGTTCTTCCCGGATCCCTCGGCCTGGGACAAGCTCGCGCGCGCCCTCAAGGGTGTGATCGACGAGGATGCCTTCGCCCAGCTCGCCGGCACCGTCTCGCTTCCCTTCCCAGCCGGCACACACGGCAAGGTCGCGGTCAAGGTGATCGACCCCCGTGGGAACGAAGTCCTGCGCGTCCACTCGCTGGTCCCGGAGAAGACCTATGCCTGAGCCAACCCCCGTTCCCGGCCAGGAAGCGTTGCCGATCCGGCCGGTCGAGAAGCCGATCCTCTGCAATCCCTACGTCGAGCCGACCGCGCACTGGGTCTACGAGCGCGAGACCGGCGAAGCGACGAAGCTGGAGGGCCGGCGCCGGGCCGGCTACTGGTTCAAGTCGGACCGTGTCTCCGGCAGTCAGATGGCGCTGCCGACGATGGAAGAAGAACAGTTCGACGAGTTGCCGGTGGTCAACCGCCTGCGGAACGACGTGAAGCGCTGGCGGCACCGGAATTACGAGGGAGCCACCCGGGCCACGCGCCAGCTCCTTCAGTACTGGGCGCGCGAGGATCGGCCCCGCCGCCTCTTCTTCTGTCAGCGCGAGGCGGTCGAGACCGTGATCTACCTCGCCGAGCTGCGCCTGAGCGGGCGGCGCCTTGGCTTCACCCCCGACTGTACCGACGACGACCTCAAGCAGCTTGCCGACGATCCCGGCATCGACGGCGCGCCGGCCCTGACCAGACTCGGCTGCAAGATGGCCACCGGCAGCGGCAAGACCGTGGTGATGGCGATGCTGATCGCCTGGGCCTTCGTCAACCGTGGTCGTAACCACGCCGACGAGCGCTTTCCGGATGCCGCCCTGGTCTGCTGCCCGAACCTGACGATCAAGGAGCGCTTACAGGTGCTCCGACCGGATTACCCCGAGAATTACTACGAACAGTTCGACCTGGTGCCGGTGGTCTTTCGCCCGCTGCTCCAGCGCGGCAAGGTTCTCGTCACCAACTGGCACCTCTTCGCCCCGGAGTCCGAGCACGTGGATGGAGGCAAGAGCTACCCGGTCGTGGACAAGGGACCGGAGAGCCCCGACGCCTTCGCGCGCCGCGTCCTCGGAGACCTCTACGACCACGCCCCGCTCCTGGTCCTCAACGACGAAGGCCACCACGCCTATCGCCCGGCGCCGCCGTCGAGCAGCGACGACGTCGAAGCGGCCAGGTCCGCGGCGGAGGAGCGCCAGGAGGCAACCGTCTGGGTCTCCGGCCTGGACCGGATCAGCCAATCGTGTGGCATCCGCTTCGGCGTGGACCTCTCCGCCACCCCGTTCTATCTCTCGGGGAGTGGTTACCCGGAGGGCCAACCCTTCCCCTGGCTCATCAGCGACTTTAGCCTGGTGGACGCCATCGAGAGCGGCATCGTCAAGATTCCCCGGCTCCCGGTCAGCGATACCACCGGCCGCCCCGAGCCGGAGTACTTCCGCCTCTGGAAGCACATCGGCGACCGAATTCAGCCCGGCGAACGCCTCCCCGGCAAAGCCCGGCGCCCCAAGCCCGAGGCGGTCTGGCGGGAGGCCCAGGGCGCGCTCGAAACCCTGGCGAGTCAGTGGATCGAGCGCTTCAAGCTGATCGAAGCGGCAACCCCGGGGCAGGATCGCGTGCCGCCGGTCCTGATTATCGTCTGCGACAACACCGACATCGCCGAGGTGTTTTACCGCGACATCTCCGGCGAGCAGTCCGTCGAGGTTGTCGAAGACCAGCCGGACGACGACCCCGGCGACGACGAAGCACCCTCCCGTACCCGCAAGCCGAAGACGCAGACGACCTACGGCGCGGGCAAGCTCTTTCCGGACTACTTCGCCAACACCCCGGACCGCCGCTCCACCCTGCGGATCGACAGCAGGCTCCTCGCCGAAGCCGAGAGCGAGAACCCGGCGGCCAACAGGAAGGCAGCGGCCGAAGAGTTGCGCCGGATCGTCGCCACGGTGGGTAAGCCCGGCGAGCCGGGCGAGCACCTCCGCTGCGTGGTGTCGGTCGCGATGCTCACCGAGGGCTGGGACGCGAACAACGTCACGCACATCCTCGGCATCCGCGCCTTCGGCAGCCAGCTCCTCTGTGAGCAGGTCATCGGCCGGGGCCTGCGGCGGATGGATTACGTGCCGGACCCGACGACCGGCCTGCTGACGGAGGAATACGTCGACGTCTACGGCGTCCCCTTCTCGGTGATCCCGTTCAAGGGGCGCCCGAAGCAGGCCAGCGCCCCGGAGGACAAGCCGTTCAACCACGTCAAAGCCATGCCGGAGCGCGGCGCCTTCGAGATGCGCTTCCCGGTCGTCGAGGGCTACGCCTTCGCCCTGCGCCACAACGTTATCAAGGCCGACGTCGCCCGCATGGAGCGCCTTCTGATCGAGCCGTCCGAGGAGCCGACCGCCGTCTTTGTTCAGCCCACCGTCGGCTACCAGTTTGGCGGCCCGTCCGCGCTCGGCCCTGGCCAGTTCACTCAGCAGGACCGCCAGACCTACTACGCCCAGACCCACCTCCAGGCGATTGAGTTCGAGATCGCCCGCCAGGTGGTCAGCGTCCTGGTCGGCGATGCCCCCACCGCGCCCGACCGGCGGAGCAACCCGAAGGTCCGTCTTACCGCGCGCCACCAGCTTTTCCCGCAGGTGCTCCGCCTCGTGCTGGCCTACGTCGCCAGGAAGGTGGACTTCCACGGCGCCGACCCCTGCGAGCTGGGCCTCGAAACGTACGTCGACCAGGTCGTGAGCCGCCTCGTCAACGCCATCGAGCCCGACGACACCCGGGGCGAGGCGCCGCTGCTGCCGATTCTCAATCGGTACAAGCCCATCGGCACGACCGCCGAGGTGGACTTCAAGACCACCCGTCCCTGCGTTTTCACCCGTTTCAGCCACCTCAACCAGGTGGCTGGCGACACCGGCACCTGGGAGCAGATCGCCACCTTCCGACTCGACCAGGCCGTCTCGGCCGGTACGGTCAGGTACTACGCGCGCAACGACCACCTGGGCCTGCTGATTCCCTACGAGATGAACGGCGTCAGCCACGCCTACGAGCCGGACTTCCTGGTCCGCCTCGCCGATGGTCGGACGGTCATTTTGGAGATCAAGGGCTACGAGCCCAACGAGGCCCTCGCCAAACACGCCGCCGCCCACCGCTGGGTCTCGGCGGTCGACAACTGGGGCCAGTTGGGTACGTGGGAGTTCCAGGTCTGCCGGGACCCGCAGATGCTCGGCCCGCAACTGGACCGCTGGTTACAACGTGCGGCGACGACGGTATAGCGTGCCGGTTGATCTTCGCGGCGACGCTCATCGCACCTGGCGTCGGCCAACCTGTCGCGTACATCGCTTTGCGGGACTGCGGTCTTTCGCTTGGCGAACGGTACCTGAAGGAGGATTTGCCGATGTCATAATCACAGGGCAAGCACCGTGGGAAGGAGGAGTATCTCCGCGTCTACGACGAGCTGATCACCGCCGCGCGTTACCGGGGCACCGCTACCTACAAAGAAATAGCGAAGATCATCGGCGTTCCGCCAGCCGGCCACTAGCGACCGTTCAGCGCCCTGTTGAGCGTCCTAACGACCTCCTGCCGCGTCTTTCCCTAGATCGCCGTTCCGGACGTGTTCATCAGCGCGGCACCGCCCTACGCCGCGACGTCCACGACGATCGCCTGGGGATGCTCGGTCTCCTCGGGAATCGGCTCACCCCGCGCCGTCAGCGTCTCCAGGTAGAGCGCGATAGCTTCCTGGGCGTGGGCGATGGCGTCCTGCAGGGTATCGCCCTGACTCACACAGCCGGGCAGCGTCGGGACGGTCACCCAGTACCCGCCCTGCTCCGTGTCCGGTTGCAGAATGATCGTGTAGCGGTGCATCTCACTCCTCACAGCAGGCGTACCAGGTCGTCGGCGGAGAGCTCCGCCGGCTCCAGAATCGACGCGAGAATCTTCGGCGGGATCGTCTTGCCGGTGTGCAGCGGGACGGTCACCAGGCCGGTCTTCGAGGGATGCGCGAACTGGACGTGACTGCCGCGCTGGCGCGCGTCTTCCCAGCCATCCCGACGCAGCGCACGCAGCAGCTCCCGCACCGTGATGCGTGGCAGCTTCGGACTCACGCAGAACGCTCGGCCGGCGAGGTGCCTATCGGACGTTGGCGCCGGCGCTCTGGCTGAGCACGCGCCCGATGCCTACAGGTTGCCCTGCAATACCGTCCGCGCCCCGTGGTGGTGAACGACGTATCGCATGCCGGGTACGTTCGTTCCTTCGGAGACCGCGCGGCGGACAGGAGGCGCCCCGCTTCCAACTTCGATAGATTCACGCTCGCTCGCTCCCATAGCACACACTACCACAGATAACGCGATAGCGCTATCGCGCAACGTGACGAACTTTTGCGGACAGCCGGAAAATGCCCGTTCGCCGTACGAACACGATCGTCCGCGGCTGGTGGGCCTGGTTCGCCTGGGCATGAAGCCGCGGAACAGGGCACAGACCACACAGCGCTCCCATCCACGCGCGCCTGGTTGCCCGGCCTAGGTTGGGTGTGCAAAGGTTCGCGTCGCCGCCTTGAAAGGCGGGCGAAGGGACGCTCGGCTGAAGTCGGACTGGCGCGGCGACGGGTCTCCGGACTTTAGTCCCCGGGGGATGCGCGGCGCCCCGTCCCGGGGACTTTAGTCCCTCGTTCCTTCGCCTGGCATTTAAGCCAGCGACGTCCCCCCACGCTCGCCTGGCGCCATACCCGACTAAATTGTTAACCTCCATTCAGCCAGCGACGTCCCTCTCCCTCGCTCGACGCCGTACCCGATTACAGAGTGAACCCCTATCAAGGCAGCGACGACGGTTTACAAACACAACCTGGCCTCGAAGCCCGCGCCGTGGGTGCATTCACCTCTGACGCGAGCGTCCGATGGACCGAATTCCGGTCCCTCATCGGTAGTCCGGAACCAGAATTGCGGTCGGAGCGTTATACATGGAAGCAGCCTCCCGCTGAGTCTGCTCTCGAATGACCTGCAATCGTACAGGTACGATCGACGTTGTGGAGGAAGCGGTGCTACTCTGGCACCCCTGGCAGCGTGGTAACACCCGCGTCTCACGTCGACAGCTTGGCGTCGGCGGCGCCGCCGCGGTTGGGCTCTTTCTGGTCGCGCCGTTCGCGGCCATCGCCGCGACCCGGACGTTTCGGCCCTGGTGGGTCCAGAACTTCCAGGTCACCCACCTCTGGTCAGGACCCGACAGCTCCGCGGTCGACTACGGCTTGATACCCCGGTGGAGCTATCTCGACGTCGTGGCCCCCCAGCGCGGCGCGCGCCTCTTTGTCTACGTGCCCTGGACGAAGAACGTCGCGTACGTCGATGCTGCTGCTGTCGGGCCCAGCGGCCCGCCTCCTCCTGGCTGGATGCCAGTCTTCGTGACACCAGCGCCGGCAGCGCCGGTCCCGACCACGGCCAGCCAACCATCCCCGCCGCCGTCCACGGACCCGGCGCCAAGCTGGGCCTGGCTGGGACGAGTGATCGACCGGGAGGATCTCTGGGAGCGCTCCGCGCCGACTCAATCGGCGCCGGTCGTCAAGCGGCTTCCGTACGGGACGATCGTCTACGTCACCGCGTGGGTGAATGGTCAGGAGATCGTCAAGGGCAACTGGACCTGGGGCAACCTCGCGGACGGCAACTTTTTCTACTCGAACAGCGTCCAGATCGTTCCGCCGACGACACCACCGCCGCCTCCGGCCAACCACCCGAGTGGGAAGTGGATCGACGTCAACACCCTCCGCGAGGTCGTGGTCGCCTACCAGGACGACACGCCGATGCACTTGGCGATCATCTCGTCTGGCTCGCCGGGCTGGGAGACGCCGGTCGGCGTTCACTACATCGCCAGGCGCCTCCCGAACGAGACCATGCGGAGCAGCACGCTGACGAGCCTCGGGCTGGATGCGCTGCAGCTGGGTCAGGCGAACTACGACCTGAAGAACGTGCTCTACACTCAGTACTTCGACGGCTTCGGCGACGCGCTGCACGATAACTACTGGACGCCGTCCTGGCAGTTTGGCGTGCCCCACAGCCACGGCTGCGTCGGCATGCAGGCCGCCGATGCGCTCTGGTTCTGGAACTGGGCGACCGAGGGCACGCCAGTGGTGGTCCATCGCGGCTGATCGCTCTCGTCGACCACGGCGGCAATTCGTGTACTTCCTTTCGCACCTCAACGATCGTATACTCATGACGTTCGATGCGTGACACTCTTGTCCGCGGAGTGAGTGAGCGGGAGGTGAGCGATGGGAGCCCTGGTCGATGCACTTGCCCTGGTTATCGTCGTCGTGCTTGTCGCGGTCATCGTCGAGACAGTCGCGCCGGGAACGGTTACCACGGTGATTCACCAGGTCGGGGTCGCGGTCGGTCTCCCCTGATCTCGAAGAGAAAGCGTGGCAAGGGTCAGTGGGCGGGAGAGCCGCGGCGCCGCGCTCCCACTCACCGACCCGTGCCACGCACTCTCGAAGGAAGCGACGCGCGTTGACAAGGCCGCGTGGCCGCGTTAGTCTTTTGGCAGACCGGCGAAGCCTCGACCGAGGGCCGGATTCACGCCCTCCTCCGTCGAGCGTGGCTCCGCGTAGGACGGACGACGAGACTTTGGACCTCGCGACCGTGAGAAGGTAATGCCGAAGCTGGCGAATCTGGTTGTGACCGTCGTCGCCATCGCCGGACTGTTGGCACCGCGCCTTGCGGCGCCAGCGCCAGCTTTCGCGAGCAACTGCCAGTTCGTCCTGGGCTTCCGGACCCTCTACCAGATGATTCCCGACACCGTCGGCACCTGCGTCGTCGACGAGCACTACAACCCGAACAACGGCGACGGTCTGCAGGAAACGACTCGTGGATTGATGGTCTGGCGCAAGTCCGATAACTGGACGGCTTTCACCGACGGCTACCACACCTGGATCAACGGGCCGTCTGGCCTGCAGGAGCGATTGAACACCGAGCGTTTTCCCTGGGAGCCACCGATTCCTCCCTGCTCCATCCCTGGCTCGGCTCTCAGCTTCACCGCGGCGACGCTTGGCCCGGACGGAACGGCGACCGGCACCGCGACGATCCACAACTCCTGCGACGTGCCAGCTGACCTGATGATGGACGTCTTCACCGTATCCGGTGGCAGCGGACAGACGATCGCCGACGCGCCGACGATCTTTCTGCCGAATGTGCCGCCGAATGCCACCGAATCGTTTCCCTATCGGGTTCTGCTGGCTGTCCCTGGCTCCGCGCCACAGACTGGCTTCACCTGGTTCACCGGCTCGCCGCACGACTGGCTCTGCGTCGACGTCGGCGCGGGGAGTTGTCTGAAGATCGATCCCTGGCTCAAGAGCGCCGTGAGTGCGCTGCGCACGCTCGACGAGGGCCAGGCCCTCCTGAAGATCGCCGCGGATTTCGGCGTTGTCATCGAGCGCGATCAACCGGGCGCTGACCTGTTGGCATCGTACAATCCCGCCACCAAGACGATCGCGCTCGATCCTCAACTGGACAATTACTCGTCGTGGGTGCGGGCCACGATCCTGGCCCACGAGCTCCAGCACGCCGCCGACGATGCCGCTGGGAACTTGAGCTTCACGCCGGCGAACTGCTACACCGCCGAGGAGACCGCGTTTCGCCGACAGGCGCAGGTCTGGGCAGACTTCTGGCAGAACCGACTGCCGCCGAACGTCGACCCGATGCACTCGATGCTCAACGACATCACACTCTCCGTCGCCCGCGACCCCACCGGCTTCGTGAAGTCGCTGGTCAGCGCTTATCAGAGCGAGTGCAACCCGGCGCAGTCCGGCGGCTGAGCGTCGGGGCGGCGCGTCTCCAGAAAAGCCAGGGTGCAAGTTGACGACGTTGAGCAAACGCACCATCCCGGTCGTGTCCGCCAATCGCACCGCTTTGATCGAGCCACTCGCCGCGTCGATCGTGTCGAGCTCGAAATCTGACGCACGGTCCCCGGGGCGCAGCTTTTCGCCGACGACCGTCGGCATGACGTTCAATTCGAAGGCTGCGCCCGCTCGTTCCTTCACCGACTCTCCGGTGTCGCCCGCTTCTTGAGCAGCGCCTCGCGCGCCTGGGACTCGCGGGCCCCTTGATAACGCACCAGCTCCCACCCCTGGCGGCCCAGTTGTGCCAGCACCTGGCCCATCGCGTCGCGCGCAAGCTCCGGATGATCCTGGTCGTAGCGGAAGTCAGTGCCGAGCTTCTCGACCCGATGACTGCCGTTCGGTGCGTAGTGAACCACCTGCGCCGACCACTTCTTCGCGCCGAGCAAATGACCCTCCGCGGCGAGTTCGACCTCGCAGTATTCCCAGCTCTCCATCGCGTCTCCCTCTCGCACGTGCTCCAGATCAGCAGTTTTGTACAGCGCATCGTATCACACTGCACTGATAGAGCAAGAGGCGACTGCGATTCTGCAGTAAGTTTTGTCTGTACTGCCTCACGTCGCCGCCTTGAAAGGCGGGCGAAGGGACGCTCGGCTGAAGCCGGACGCGCGCGGCACCAACGCGGGACTTCAGTCCCGTCGTCCCTTCGCCTGCCCTTCAAGGCGGCGACGGCGATTTCAACCACACAGTACGCCGCAAAACTGGCACATTGGTCGCACCAGGCAATCGCGTCAAAACTGGGGTGCAGGAGTCTGCGAGCGTCGCTTTCCCTCCAGCAGCAGATCACGTACAATCAAGTCCATCACCCGCGGTGACCCGGGCCGGTTAGCTGTCAGATCGCCTGGGATTGCCACGCGCAGTGTGTGAGGATTGCCACCGATGTCTGCCCGGACCATGTTCGAGAAAATCTGGGATGCCCACGTGGTGCGCGAAGCGCCCGGAGAACCCGCGCTGCTCTACATCGACCTGCACCTCGTCCACGAGGTCACCTCGCCCCAGGCCTTCGACGGCCTCCGGCTCGCCGGTCGGAAGGTCCGCCGGCCCGACCTGACCGTCGCGACGATGGATCACAACGTTCCCACCTGGGCCCGCTCGCTGCCGATCACCGACGAGGTCTCGCTGAAGCAGATGCAGGTGCTGGCGACGAACTGCGAGGAGTTCGGCATCACCCTGTACGATCTGCATAGCCCGCGGCAGGGTATCGTCCACATCATCGGCCCGGAGCTGGGACTGACCCAGCCCGGCCTGACGATCGTCTGCGGCGACAGCCACACCTCGACCCACGGCGCGTTCGGCGCGCTCGCCTTCGGCATCGGCACGTCCGAGGTCGAGCACGTCCTGGCGACGCAGTGTCTGCTCCAGGCCCGCCCGAAGACGATGGAGGTCCGCGTCGACGGCAAGCTGTCCCACGGTGTCACCGCGAAAGACGTGATCCTGGCGATCATCGGCAAGATCGGCACGGCCGGGGCGACCGGCTACGCCGTCGAGTATACTGGCTCGGTCATTCGTTCGCTGTCGATGGAAGGGCGGATGACCGTTTGCAACATGTCGATCGAAGGCGGCGCGCGCGCCGGGATGGTGGCGCCGGACGATCAGACCTTCGCCTACCTCGAAGGCCGCCCGCACGCGCCATCCGGCCAGGACTTCGAGAAGGCGCTGGCGGAGTGGCAGACGCTGCCGACCGACACGGGGGCCACCTACGACCGCCTCGTCGAGATCGACGGCGGCGCGCTGGTGCCCCACGTGACCTGGGGGACCAACCCGGGCATGGTCGTGCCGGTCACCGGGTCCGTGCCCGATCCAACCTCGTTCGCCGACGTCGCCGACCAGCGCGCGGTGGAACGGGCGCTCGAATACATGGCGCTGACGCCTGGCACGCCGATCCAGGACATTGCAGTCGACCGTGTCTTCCTCGGCTCCTGCACCAACAGCCGTATCGAGGATCTGCGGGCCGCGTCGAAAGTGGTACGCGGGCGCACGGTCAATCCGAAGGTCCGCGCCATGGTCGTGCCCGGCTCGGTCGCGGTGAAGCGCCAGGCCGAGGCCGAGGGCCTCCACCGTGTCTTCGAGGCAGCCGGCTTCGAGTGGCGCGAGGCGGGCTGCTCGATGTGCCTGGGGATGAATCCGGACATTCTCCAGCCGGGCGAGCGCTGCGCCTCGACCTCCAACCGCAACTTCGAGGGTCGCCAGGGGAAGGGCGGGCGCACCCACCTGGTCAGCCCGGTCATGGCCGCCGCGACCGCCATCGCCGGCCACTTCGTCGATATCCGAGACTGGAACATCGAGGACTGAGAACATGGAACCATTCGTGCGACTGACCGGCATCGCGGCGCCGCTCGACCGGGTGAACGTCGACACCGACCAGATCATCCCCAAACAGTTCCTGAAGCGCGTGGAACGGACCGGCTTCGGCCAGTTCCTCTTCTTCGATTGGCGCTCGCTGCCCGACGGTAGCCCAAATCCCGACTTCGAGCTGAACCAGCCCGGCTACCAGGGAGCGACGATCCTCGTCTCCGGGCGAAACTTCGGCTGCGGCTCGTCCCGCGAGCACGCGCCGTGGGCGCTCCTGGACTACGGCTTTCGCGCGATCGTCGCGCCCTCCTTCGGCGACATTTTCTACAACAACTGCTTTCAGAACGGCGTCCTGCCCGTGCGGCTCCCGGAGGATACGGTGAACGAGATCCTGGCCCGGGCTGAGGCGGCGCCGGGCTATCGCCTGACCGTCGACCTGGAGCGCAACATCCTCGAGGACGATCAAGGGTTGACGGTGCCCTTCGAAGTCAGCGCGTTCCGCCGCAACTGCCTGCTGAACGGGCTGGACGACGTTGGCCTGACCCTGCAGCACGAGCATGACATCACCGCCTACGAGACACGCCGCGCGGCCTGGAAGCCCATCGCGACCGGCGTGGCGACGACGATG